>LFIK01003729.1_pt1 | contig 12360 bp, 19 predicted proteins | sample 643401 | NCBI WGS metagenome assembly LFIK01 (sample SAMN03777447, study PRJNA286221) | soda lake metagenome | biome: soda lake; feature: Kulunda steppe; material: water; isolation source: sample T5-Br brine of Lake Tanatar-5 | place: Russia: Kulunda steppe | collected 2010-07 | reverse complement strand
TGTGTGTGTGTGTGTGTGTGTGTGTGTGTGTGTGTGTGTGTGTGTGTGTGTGTGTGTGTGTATGTGTGTGACATGCAGTCACCATCACTGCTCCCTCCGCGCATGCCCTCATGCTGTGTTTGTGACACAGTCACACATGTGTGACGCAAATACACACCACACCCAGACTCAGAGCCACACTCGCAACCACGAGCGTGGGCCCCACCCGTATGGACCCATGCATGGCCTCACCCATCCCACTGCACCCACACCTGGCCACACTAAGCAGTATGCGTAAAAAATTGAAGACTCTACTAGCCATGGCTTTGCATGCGGCAATACTTGATGGCAGGGAGGAGTGTCCACTGCCAATAGATACTACACCCTTCTGTCGAGATACTATGTGAAGCTTGCCCTGTTCTCCCAGCATGGACGTAAATTCGAATGAAGTGCTGGTTATACATGTGAGGATCTCGGCTTCCACTGAACTACTTCGACACCACTGATGTTATCGGGGTTACTAAGTACGTTCAATTTTTACATTTAAAGCCATGAAGAAGTTTATGTGTTGTGCAGGGGCAGTAGTCCTGCTGCTCCTTGTGTCTGTAAGCGCTGATGGCCATGGATCTAGCGCCCCCGAAGGGGTGCTCACCCGTCAGGTACAGATGGGGCGCGTAACGGTGGAGACCCGCGCCTTGAGTGGCCTGCAGGACGTGCTCCCCGGGCCCGGGGGTCGAAGGTAGGAGGCTTCAGCTTCGATGCTTTTACGCCTTGCATGCCCTTGGCCAAGCGGTCAGTCGCTTCCTCGGAGCCTCTGGTGAGAGACTATTTCATTAGCTTTGCTAAATGTGGTGCCGTGTGCTTCCCTGCGGTAAGGCCCTGCGGGGGCCTGCCCCTGTGTGCACGGGAAGGATTCCTTGGGGCGCGATATTCTTGCGATCCACACTTCGCCGCACCCGGATCTAGCGGAACAACTTGAACATTGGGCGGGTTTAAGTTGCTGCATAGCGTGTGCAAACAGGTGGCTGTGCGCAATTGCAAGCATGCGCGGAAAGTTCAGTTAGAAACGGTCATTGCGTTCGCTGTTTCGAATCCACAACGCATATCGAGGATGGCACATTGCTCATGGTAGCCAGCTAGCAATAGGCCTTGCAAGCTCTTGCTCGCCCAAGTTTGCCCCAATTGCAGGTTGCAATTGCAAACTCCTGCTCTTAGATGGATTGATAGATCAAATCTATCAATTGACTGCTCTAAGTTGCTCTTGCAAGGTACATCAGCATGCTCTTGATAAGTTAGATCCGAATTGTTGTTGTGACTAGCTGACTCTTTGCACATGTTTCATGGCCTGCTCATGTTTCAAGGCATGTACAGCACATGTACATGTGCAACATGTGTGCTTATAAGCACATAATTATGTGCAGCTGCTGTGCCTCCACCAGCCTGCAGGCCACAAGCTTGCGCCCGCGCATTCCCAGACTGCCATTGTGTGGCCTTATGCACATGCAGGCTGCTGTCCCGGGGCTCCCCTGTCGTTTTCCTACTTGGATACGACCCTGCCATCAAGGCCTCTGTCTCTGCCATGCTGGCTAGTGTTGGCGCCAGCCTTCTGCAGCCCATGCCGCCAAACCACTGGCTTGTGAGGGGTACCCCTGCAGGCATCCGCTCAGTGCAGGAGAAATTTCCCTCGGTCACTTCGGTAGGTTACAACATATGATGTATCAATAGTACATTTCAAAAAGGAGCTCTGTAAAAAGGCGGAGCTCCATCTTGGATACTGCGCTTGCCAACCGATGGAAATATGTATCGATACAAGCTCAAAGTTGCTTGCGGATGCTGTTTGCTGTGCAGTTGGTTGCGCGCACATTGCATGTGGGCAAGCATCATCTAGTCAAGCATGAAGCTGCTGGCCATGAGAGCAGCGACAGCCAGCTGCCATCCTAGCTGGGATCATAAAGAAATCTTATGTCAGCAAAAAAGTAGTAACACTGCTGCATTGATTAACAGCAGCATTCTTCTCCTTTTTCGTTGTGCATCCCTGCATGCTGGAGCATGAACTTTGTTGACATGTGCAGCTGCAACAACTACATGGCAGATGTGCTTGCGACTTTTGCCTTGCCTCTGATGCTTGTGCACCCAGGGAGGTGTTTGCCAAGCAGCCTTCTTGCATAGCCACAGAACACTTATGATTGCTTTGATTGAGACAGGATAGTTGGACCCTGCTGGCAATGTATCAGAGAACTTGGCACCTCCCAGCTCGTATACATCACCGGGGAACCTTTAAAAACAAGTCTCGCTGCCATTTAACCAAGCATTTCCTGTACCCTTTCCTGTCCCCCTCCTGCCCCGCAGTCCGTTTTGCCAAAGCAAGCCAAGACATCGGAGGGTGTAGAGCAGGCATTGGCGGAAATCACACAGAGCTCTAAAAAGCATATCAAGCCCCGCGCCAGAGAATTGGGGGAGGAAGAATCAAAGGGGAAGTCCCCATCTCCGCTGGATGACCTGGTCCACTACACAAAGGGTGCGTCCAAAACGGGGTCAACCTTCTCTTGCGTAGGTAGTGGATCCTTAAGGCACAAGTGCAGCAATATTATTTCAGCAATTCCATCAATTAATGAACTCCCTGTCAGCTACAACAAGGTGCCTGACCTAGCGATGGACCCTCCACACCTTTAGTGTGGACCAATCCAGGCCGTCACATGATATACCTGAATCACATTGCCACCATTGGCTGAGCTCCAAGTCACTGAGACATACATCTAGGCACCCTGCAAGCACACAAGTTTGGGACCAAACTTGGGACCAATCACAAGATTTAGGTTGTTGCATGTGTGTTTCATTGCAGATGGGCACACATGGCTCGAGCTCTCCGTGGATGGTCCAGCACTCTCCACGGTGCTCATCGCGTACGGTCCTGACAGCGCGGAACGGCGAGCAGCAAAAGCTGAGGCAGAGGCTTGGGCGCAGGAGCTGCAAGCGGGCCTTGCCGCCTCGCTGGGCCTGAAGGCTGGTGCGATTACCACCTTTTTTTGGCAATCATCTTAGCACGGGTTGTGATGCACGCAGCTGTGTACATTTCTGTGTGATCAGGGCAGGGCTCCATGTTACGATCATGCCACCTCTCACCCTCATGCCCATCTTTAGGTCAAGCTAGAGAAAGTGTGCTGGCTGCCAGTAATGCCAGACCATTGTTAGAGAGTGCGGGGGCCTCTGTTGTCGGAGAGTTGAGAGGTGGTTGAGGTGGTTGGTCCTTACACGCTGGCCCAAAAACATGGGAACCCCTCCATTTCCCACAGGGTCTGCTCCAATTCTTTTCCCCACGAGGCCAGAAGGAAATGCCTGCTGGCCTCTGATCTGGCCTACCTGCTGGCCTGTCTTACATAGCACATGGGCTTGTTTGTGTCTGCAGGTGATGCCTGCCAGCCTGCTGTCCAGCACGTCAGCATCCTGGGCGTCCTACGCATGGCCATTTGCACGCAGCATGCTGCAGATGCAGCATCATGGCTGGCAGACCAGGTACGCAAGTTCTCAAATTTCAAGCAGCCATTCGGCTGCATTTCTGGCCTGAGGTGAGATTTTGACCGACAGGCGCCCACAGCAAGGTGAGCTGTGCCGCTATAGACGATTAAATGTGACATGCTTTAAAAGTGATTGAGCATCTGGGGTTGGGCCCTCCATTTATCCACTCTTCGATCTGGATGGCCAGAGAGATCGCTGAGAGTTCCTGCACCGTGGATGAATCTCTCAACTTTCCGCAAACCTTAGGCCCTCTTTTCTTTGCATATTACGGTGCATGCATAAAGCATGGGCCCTCTCCCATTTTTTCAGATGCACAGGTTTACACCACTCTGTACAGTGTCCATTGTCACCGGAATGTTTTGGGTTGTTCCGGTGGAGGTTGTAACCATGGAAGATATTATTACCGACAAATTCCTTGGTTTAAGAGACAACCATCAACACGCGACAGTGCATTGCTAGGATTAAACTTTGAGCATGCCTTTGATATTGCAGGGTAGCGTGATCCAAGTCGGTCTAAAGCATGCTCTCCGGCTGCGCAACCTGCATGGGGGTACAGCCATTCAGGTGGGTAAAACTGTCCCAGCTTGCAGGGACTGTACTTGTTCTGTAGATAAATATGTCAGTATCCATGATCGAGGTTGAGTGGATGTCTTCGTGATTTATAAGTACTTGTTGCTTTCTTGTTTATCAATCTTTGATCAAGAAATCAATTGAATTCAGCAACATTGGTTCCAACCTGCATGTGAAACACATACATGCGTGTGTTTGTCCCTTCCCTCCTCCCCTCCTTCTCTCTCTCCCTCTGTGCGTGTATGTGTGCGTCTTAGCATATACCTATCGCCAGCATCTCTGTCCCTAGGTTCTTCCTTGCAGTCTGTAAAGCTTTGATCACCAAAAAATATGTGTGTGTGCCAGCTAGGCGGGTGCTTCAATTATTTGTAGCTACATTTCACAGCCTGTCTGCTCACCCTCACACTCCTTTTCTTGCAGAGTGGGGCCCAGGAAACCTCACTACCTGATGACTTTGTAAGCAAGCCAGAGCTGTTTCCGTTTTGGAAAGCTGGTATCAGTGGTCAAGGGCAGGCAAGTCACGGCCTTCTGCGTACTTTGGGTATGTTGGCACACACAAAAACACATGCACGCGCGCAAACATATGTTTGCAAATTTACTTGTTTGGTAATGCTGATTGATCCCCTTACAAGCAGAGTATGAGAACTCATGCAGATCTATGAGCAAACAATTGTTCTTGTTTGTCTGGAATCCCCAAATGTCTTCAATAGGCATGACTTGTATTACACTGCACTTTTGGTAGTTGCACCTGAGCCTTGTCTTTCACACGATTGGTATTCCAGGTGGTGGGCGTGTCTGACTCTGGCATCGACATGGGAAGCTGCTACTTCTGGGACCCTGATTTCAAGGTGTGATCCAGTATGTGCATGCCATGAGCATGCCTCTGGTGAAGTTGCTAAGTTATCCTCAGAGGTGGTAAGGCCATGCCTTCTACAAGAGGATCAATGCTCGCGTTAAATTGACCCCTCAAACCCCTTTGGGAGTGTGTTTACAAATGATGCGTTTGTGAAATGACAGGAGGAGGAAAGATAATGGGAAGGATTTATATTGGAATCTTAAAAACACAAGTGGGACAGAGATTAAGCACATTTTGTAGCAATTGTATGAGCATGCATACAAATTTGTGGCTGCTTTAAAGGTCCTTATGATCGGTGGCTGTGCATGCTTGGTGTGCACACTGCCCCATGCAGTACTGGCATTTTATGGCTTGTTCTCAGCTGAATTGTGCAGTTGTGTCACTGCACCCCCATGCAACAGCGACAGTAATCCTGACTTCTGCTCGCAGGACTATCAAACCAACCAAGACAACATCAGGAAGACAGTAGACATGAACAATGTTGAATTTGAGCATTTTTTCAACGCTGATCACCGGAAGGTATGGTAGTGCTTGATTTGTGTTGCATGGATTTGGTGGGCAAGGGCAATCAGGGCGCAACATATCTTGCCCAAGAATTGGCCCCCAGGCCAATGAAGAAGCTGAAGCCGTACTGATTTGTAGATTGCTTGCTTTCAATCTCGATCAGACCACGCGATCCAGCTAGATACAGGATTGCACCTGAGGGCTAGTCATTTCAAGCAATTGACAGCACTCCTGTAGGCCTGTTGGCTGGACCTCTTGATAGGCTGCGCTTGCAAGCTGCTGCTGCATAGACTTCTGCGTTTCCGTCTGCATGCAGGATTTCTTCTATGGTGGATTGCTCTTTTATATGATTTTGCTGACAGGATCTATGTTCCACGTGGTCATGCTGCAGGTCATTTCTTACTACAAGTTCCTGGGTGACTGGACTGATGATGAGGATGGACATGGTGCGGCAGCGTGCATGGCTTGTGAATCATCACCTGCAACTTGCAGGCCGTGAGCCTTCGTATGTGCAGGGTGTTGATAAGGTCTCCACCAAGGACTCTCCCCCTAAGGCGTCTATTCTTGCCAAACAAGCACCATGCATCAACCTACACACACTCAGTTAAAGCAACAATGTATACACTCTATGTATGTGCACCCTTACGATGACTGCGCGTGCAGGGACCCACGTTGCTGGTACAGTTGCTGGTGCAGCCCATGGTTTTGATCCTGTGGTCAACCCTGATCTGGCAAGGTGGGCTGACTGCCTATAGCTGTTGCTTTGGTCGTTTAACATGAGCGTGATACCCAGTTAAGGTGCCTGTGTTGGCTTCCTCCTTGTCTGTTGCCTGTGAGCTCAAGCGCTCTGTGTTGGTTCACAGAGTCGAGGATGCCCTGCTGGGCTGGCTTGTAGGTCTACTAGCCTTAAATGCAGGAATGGTAAGTGAATTTGGCAGCTGGATAAGGAGTGATTGTAAAGAGCAAGTGACGAGGGCCAGCAGCAAGGAATCAAAAGCTTTGCTCTAAAAAGTCCTCAAGCGCCGCCTTTTTTAGAAGGTGTAAGTATTGGGCATCTTAAAGCTCAGAAAGCCTGTGTGGATCATCTACCCTTAGTGGCTTAATGTACCAGAGGGGACGTTACTTGCCTCGTGAAGCCATATCTCCTAGTGGAAGGACAAGATGCAGGTCCTGGCTCCAGTTAAAAGAGAAGGAGAGTTTGTTTGCTGTGGAGTTGCTGCCCCTTGCATACATTCGAAGCACAGCATGTTGTGCTTATTCTGGTTGCGCCGTGCCGCATGCCTGCTGGGTTTCCTTCCCTACCAGGCCCTAGCGTTGCTCTCTTTATGTCTTGCCTTAAGGAACGCTCTGTCTGTACTGTGAAGTCATGGATGGCGGCATTTCTTTTTATGAACGAATCTCCTGGAAAGATGCATCCTGGGCCCTGTTTTGACGGGACGATTTGGATGCCAACACGCACTCCAGGTCACTCACTGGATATAGAGGCTTGGCATGCATGTGTATTCATAAGGTTAGTCCCCTTGATTGTCCAACTGATGTGCAGTGGAGTGGCGCCAAACGCTAAGCTGTCATTCTTTGACAATCTCTTTGAGGAGGGGCCAGGCCTTGTCTTTCCAGGCAGCTGCGATGAAGATGGCGACTGTGAACCGGGGTCAATGGCAAGCCTCTTTGAGCTCCACCACAAAGATGTGAGTGTCGCACGCTGTGTTGCTGCTTTGGTGGCACATGCCTCCTTGAAGATGCTGCCTGCGATAGGATGTGATCAGCCTGTGCGCCTCAACCCTTCAGGTATAAGACACATTTATTAGGACGAGAGCTACGTGCTATGTCGCCAACTGGGATGCTGAGCTTAGTGCAAATCTGTTTACCCACGTGAAGATTATCCAGTGTTACCCCTGTTCGAGGGAACCAGTCCCAGCTATAAGCCTGGCAATGTGCACCATTGCCACTGGCACAGTTTGATGCTCAATCATCTCTGCCTGAGCGCCTGGTTCAAACCTAGATACTGTGCTTCTATCGTATACTTGCGCCTGCATGCCAAGTGAAGAGTCCTTGGCACCTTGTGCATGCAGGGTGCACGCATTGCCAGCGCCAGCTGGGGCTCCGCTGACACCTCATATGTTACAGAATGCGTAGAGATTGATGCCTTAGCACGGCAGCGGGACATGCTGATACTTGTCGCAGCAGGTGAGTGGCTCCGTGTACAGAGGCAACACAGGAGAACAGGAGCGGGCATTGGATCATTCACTTCATTCATATTGCATGCTTGTTCCTATGCAGTAAGTGCGCTGTGACACCAGATGTTCCTATGCACCAGATATTCCTATGCAGCAAGTGCACTCTGACACCAGATGTTCTATGCAGCAAGTGCGCTGTGACACCAGATATTCCTATGCACCAGAGTTTCCTATGCAGCAAGTGCGCTGTGACTCCAGATATCACATGAATTGGCTGTCTTGGTGGTCTGAGGTTGTCTAACTGTTGCAGCAATGAAAGATTTGTATTGCTGGAATTTTTTTCCCAACCGGCTTGTACGTATCCAAAAATCTTGAGTACAAGACCGCCTACTAGTGTACTCAGCTTGTGTCTAGTAGGCTGTACGGGGAGTATGAAAAAAGCATACCAATTGGGGGCCCAGGTCACCCCCGTTTAGGGAAATTGGCTTGGAGACTTGAGGTGTGCCAAAAAAAACTTTTTTGGAACAGCAAAAGTGTTTCAGCAGTGCTTATTGGTGACAACTTAACAGTGGCTACTATTTGGTTCCTTGCGGCCACTCTTGTCTTCCTGCGTGCAAATAATCCACACAGGGAACAGTGGAGATGAGGATGATGAATTCACTGGCCGCGTGGAAGAGCCAGCTACATGCAAAAACGTCCTGGTGAGAGAGCAGCTTGCCGGTTGAGAACAGCTGTTGACGTGCCAGTGATAAACGTAACGTTGATGTGCCAGTGGTAGGTATGACGTTGACGTGCCAGTGGTAGACATAACGTTGATGTGCCAGTGGTAGATATGACGTTGATGAGCCAGTGGTAGACATGACAAGAAAAGGACGCAAGCGCTTTTGGATGCCTCGTTGGAAAAGAGCATAGCTGGTGTTTGTGATGTGCAGGGCCAACAAGCTGCCAGGCTTGCTATTGCAAGGTCTCGAGCAACACTCTTATTGCAGGGTGCCCAGATGTCTGCTTGGCATACCAAATTAATCCAAGGCTGCTTCGGGCCTGCATACTATCTGTTTGCAGGCTATTGGTGCTGCTGATAATTGGCGTGGGGATGAAGGCAACAATGAAGGCGAAACTGGTGTCCCGGGTGATCGATTGATTGATGATGATGGGGAACAGGTACAAGGGCTTGCACGACCTTCCTGGAAAGCAGACGTTCTTTGTGTTTCAATCTGAGTCATGAGCTGGTCAACAACAGATGTGAGCAGTCTTTGAACAAGTAAGCCTGATGCTACAAGAGGCTGAACTTGAAGTTTCAAGAATCCTTCATCACCAATTGGACAGGCTTACATCTTTGCCAAGGCAGTCTTCTGTTCTGTCATGCATCACGCCTTCCTTGCAGTCCTTCGAATTGTGTGCCACCAGAAGCTCACTGCGTGTAATTGTGCCCAAACCCTTGTGATTTTGCCAATGATGTCTGTGAAGAGAAGGAACCGGACCTATGGCACAAGCTGAAACAGAAAGAGGGTGTGAATGTGTTTATACGTAAAATCCTGTTGAAAGCCTGTGAGGAGTGATGCGCAGAGAAGCAGCATGCCCTCTTCCTGTAAACACTTGATCCATGGCATGTGCAGTTACCCACAAGCAGCTCATTCACGACCTTCACATCACTTACTTGCAGATAACCGTGACAGGGTTGAGCGGAAACTTTTCCAGGAAGAATGAAGCCTTGATCTTCTACGTGAGTGGCACACCCAAAAGGGACTTGGTTGATGGTCATGCTTTTCATCGAATGACAGACAATACATGGACTGGACCAGTTAGGACATGAACAGACATTTTAATTATGCCCATTGCATATGTATGCTTGAGACAGTATTGCTTTGAAAGAATGAGGCTGCTGTCCCCCTGTTGTAAACCCTGAAACTGCCATTGGATTAAGGGCATGATTGCTCAGAGCTGTGCCATGCAAGGGACTCTTGCCACCCAAGCGTGATGCGTCAATACTTCCATGTCGCACGCATTCCCGGCTGCTGCGTGTGTAGAAAAGCCTGCTGAGACTGACTTGCCTGTCTCTTCATGCAGGGCTCTTTTAACGGTGGAAATCGAATGCTATTGAAGCAGTCCTTTGGAGGCTTTGAAGGCAGTTACCGCGCATGGGAGAATAACGCTGGTCTGGTGGAGGGGCTTGGCATTAACCAAGGCCATCAAGTAGGTCCTTGCCTGCATTGAGGGTGGAGTTGTTCATGCAAATCATCTGTTTGTGATTGAAGCAGCTGCCCACTTTGTGCTTCCGCTAAGGGCATGCAGCCACAGTGGACACGTGATAAGAAGGAAGTAGTTCAAACCTCTGCATGATCGAAATGTCACTGCAAGCTCCAGTGCCCTCTGTGTCTGTATCTTCATTCTCAGTACATGGACATTCTATATCTCCATGCACATGCGCAGCTTGTTATGGCAAACCCATTTGATGCCTGCGAGGCACTGATTGGTGATTATTCTGGTAAAGTTGTGCTTTTCAACGAAACCAGTGAATGCGGACTTGGCGTATCAGGGCAGAACATCAATAACACGGATGCACTAGCAGGTGCGGAGAAATGCTTTTATTATAATGATCATCTGCTTGAATGCACAAGCCTTTATCCAGGGATGGTGGGCTAGGCGATGGCCACATACTTCCATCATGTCCATAGCCATCTCCTTATCACCCATGTCTAGCTTCCCATCATCATGATTATTAATTGCTTTAGATGCATCAGCCTTAATCCAGTGATTTGGGCTAGGCCATGTGGCCACGTTCTGCACTTGCGCGTACTGAGTAAGGATTTTGGGCAAGGCCATGGATGATTATTTAATTGCATGTACTGAGCTGCTTACCCATTGCTTCTTTGTTTGTTGGAGGGTTGGGCTGTGTTTCCTGTGCCTTGAAAGTTGATTGCAACACGTGCTGGCAGAGTCTCCATATCATCCCTAGTCCAGATCGCTCGGACGCGGTCTTATGTAAACATTTTGTGATGCACAACTCATGCGTGCTTGTCCTTGCACCCTCAGGTATCTTCTTCCAACAACCAGGAACAGATCTCAACGTGAACAAAGATGGTCCAGTTTTTGACAAGCCTTTCACATCCATGGTCTATGACGAGTGCGTGCCAGCCATATACTGAGCTGATGGCTGATGGAAAAAGATATGCTCAGCATGCTGTGGCTTACATGCTTGCTCACTGGATGAGGCTTGTTCGAGCCCGCAGTCCTTGCCGCATTAGCAAAGCTTTGATCTTAGTAAGACGCGTTTCCAAATGGATTGCATTTTGTTCACTTCTGTGGCAACACTAGGACGCCCGGCAGGGCGTTACAGAGCACCCTGTGTTGCCAAATGGCGACACGAGGTATGCTCGTAGACCTTCCCGCATGGCCATAATAATGATTCTGCCATAATAATAGTACTATTTTATTTTAGTACTTGTGATCAAAAGCGTATTAACGCACTTATGGGGCTCGTGGGCCTCTCCGAGCCAAGGACAGTTGAAACCCAGAACCCCCTTGATCCCCCACCTCCTTCATCCTCCCATGCCCTAGCAGCATCAGCAAAATTGCTGTAGCAACACACAATTCCAGCAGGAGCGACCTGTGTCATCAAATGGCGATACACCCCAAAACCAAAGTCAAAGCACTGCGCATTAAATGTATCTAGTGTGCCTCCTTGGTGCAGATGTCACTGCCTTTGCATGTATGAGAAATGGGTGTGCATCCTTGTGCTGGGTGACAGTCAGGGCCACTGGCCCAAGGGACAAATTCTATATCCAAGGAAAAAGTGAGTTATGTTCGAATCACCACAAAATTGTCTTCCTCATGTGCTGCCTAAATGCAGGGAAATTGTGGAAGAGCTCCTGGATGATGACACGGAGGTGTTCATTCACACTAAGGTATGTATAAGGCCAACGAGTCCAGGCTCCCCGCAGGATCCGGATTCGACTTGATAAGGGATTGAACCAAAAAACATGTTCAACTGCGTGTTTGCTGTGCTATAAATGTTTTTGGTGTCTCCTGAGTCTAAAATACACACTGCTTGTTAAGTCCAGATTGTCCAGATGTTAAGTCCAGATGTTAAGTCCAGATGGGCTGGTGCTTCAAAGGCAGTAGCTAGCCACGTATATGCGTTCTTCAGCGCAGTTCCCACAAAGCTCATGCACAGAACAAAAGCTGCCCAGGTTGCTGGTTTTGTAGAAGTACGCCGAAAATTGCACACAGTACGTTGACCCAGACCCCTCTTCTTTGTGTTAGCTTGTGAACATGTACACCTTTCCACACGGCCCTACCCGCCATGTTAAAATTGCTTTTTAGCACACACTGCATTCTGCCGCTCAAGAAGCGCCTTTCAAGCTGCTGCTGCTACTGCTGCTGTGTCTTACATTGATGGTTGTGCTACAGACACTCATGTCCTGCATCAACCCAACTAGCTTCCACTTTGTCTACAGGGAGGAAGCCCATCTGAGCACGTCACTTTCTTCTCTTCTTACGGGCCGACTCTTGAGGCTGGCATGACCGAGTCTCAACAAGACGTTCGCATCGCGCCCCAGCTTATTGCTCCAGGTGGGCGCAATCAGCTGCGATTCAGTCAACAATGTGGCCCCAAGCAGCCACAGTCTATGCCTGGTGGCACTTACAAGCAAGTGAGCATGTGCACAGTAAGAGGGGAAGAAGCATATATACATGGGAGGAGAGAGAGAGAGAGAGAGAGAGAGAGAGAGAGAGAGAGAGAGAGAGAGAGAGAGAGAG
>LFIK01003728.1_pt1 | contig 12361 bp, 12 predicted proteins | sample 643401 | NCBI WGS metagenome assembly LFIK01 (sample SAMN03777447, study PRJNA286221) | soda lake metagenome | biome: soda lake; feature: Kulunda steppe; material: water; isolation source: sample T5-Br brine of Lake Tanatar-5 | place: Russia: Kulunda steppe | collected 2010-07 | reverse complement strand
GGCCTGGAACAGAACCTGGATACTACGCGAGGTCTTGATAAAAGTAATTTTTAAACGGATTTCAGATAGCGAGGACCCCCAATAATTATTTAATTATTCGCGGTAACCCTAGGAGCAGTACGGTACTTATTACTTTTATTTTTTTTACTTGGTTTCCACTCTGTATGCCGACGCAGACAACATCACCCATCCCACCAATTGCCCTGGACCTCCATGCTACGATCCTGAAACGCGCGAAAAGTAGGTGTGACTTTTGCATGGTTTGCCTGGCAAGATGAAGGGTCATGACTCATGAGCCACCTCTCCGCCAGCGGATGAGAATCACCCCGAGAAGCTCTTGACTATGTGGCTTTCTGTTGCTACAATGCTGGTGGCTGGTGCTCATAAGGGCTCTTTTTGCTGCCACTGTTTTTACGTTTGTTTCAGTTTGTTGCGATACTGGTGAGATGCTATCACCTGTTCATCTCTATTCAATTCATGGGAATTTCTTTAGTGTTTCTACCATGCTGTTATGATGTGATTGCAATGCTGTTGTGCCTGTTGTTGCAATTCAGGTGGTGGGGGTTCATTGGAGCGCTAGTGAATGCAGAGCCTCTCCTTGCAGGTAAATAGGAGGTTCTGATCAAGCTGCCTCTCAGATGCACCGATTCAAAGTTACCACTTCCTATCTGCCACCAGCCATTGAGTCCATGAACAGCACTGCTGTCATGGCCGATGTTCTGCGGCTGGCAATGTTTCAAAACGCTAAATAAGCTCTTTCTTTTTGACATAAATGTGTTGTAATAAAACCAAATTAGGAGATTAAGATCCAGCTCAATACGTGCTGAGGGACAGGCAGCAGCATCTAGCTGTTCATCTGTCACACCCCCAAGTTTATGTCATGATTTTGCAGGAGACAACATTCACTTGCGGCGGCTGCTTTCCGACAGCTTGTCCTACTCGTAAGTTCTATCCTTCTTTCACCTGGCCTCTGTCTTAACTATTTGCGGCGCCTGCTTTCACCGCTGCCCAAGTAGGCCTTGATGACTGCAGAATACTTGCGCATGGCCCTCACCCTCTCAAGCCTGTCACGTCAAATGACCATCATTAAGGATTCAGCGCCTCAGGGCACAAAGTGTTGCGGCGCGAAGAGGCGATCTTGCCTGTCCAGAGTGGCCTCAGATCATGAGCTGGTCATCCCCGCGGCTGGACTCCCCATTTGCCTAGGCAAACAGTGTAACTTTGCAACCCCATCAGTTGCTCATCCCTGCACCTTTTCAAGACCTGATAAGTGTGTTGGGTAGCTGATTTTTTGCTCATTCGGGCCATGTCCAGAGGGGGGGCTGGGGGGCAGTGTGCAGCCGAGAACCTGGATTTTGACAAATGTCACAAAGGAAAATAGATGCCATTATCCACATAGTGCACCAATCCTTGGAGTCTCAATTTCTTAACTCATTGTTGTTTTGCCCCCAACTCTGGTGTGAGTTGGGGGTCACAAAATCAAAGGGACAGCACAGTTGAAAATAGCACTCCTGTGTCACAAGGGAAACATTTCGCCAAAAATCAGCGACGCAACCGAATGGCCTCATTTAATATTTGTCGTGTATCCTTATATTTGCCCTCAACCCTTGGTGGCTAAATTAGACAGAAATCTGCAGGTTCGATGTTGCTGCTCAGGGCCTCATTTTCCCTTCCCCCCCCCCTGGGCGGCTTCAAGGTGTGTTTGAGCTCACAGAGTAATGTTTTGTATCATGTTTTTGGTTTTCATACATCGAGGGATTTGTAATCTTTCTTACAGCCAGCTGTTTCCCATGCAGCCACCTGGGCCTGCCCCAGGGTCCCAGTTTCCTTTCCCCCACATGAGCTGGGCTGCTTGGACCAAATTTTGGATCAGCTTTTTGAATTAGCTGCTGGTCTGTGCTGCTGGCTTGCACCACAGGGCCCTTGTGAATTCCTGCTAGTGTACTCATGGAGCACTCTGAATGGCATGCCTGCCTCCACGAATGACCAGGAATTATTTCTATGAATCGTAATTGTGCAAAACAGCAGCGTTGGGGGGGGAGGCAAGCATAAGAATTGGCAAGCTGGTTGGCAGCAGCAGCAAAACGATGTGCCTTATATTATCTAAGAGATATACCTAAAGGAATTACAAGGCAAGCATGTCATGTGCTAGTTTCGGTGTAAGGCCCCATATTACCATAGAGTTGCTGTACCAGGTGCAACGATACATATCCCTATCAATTGGCAAGCGCGGTATCCAAGACGGAGCCCTGTCTTTTACAATATGGTGTCAGATGGGGTGCCAAAGCATCCTTGAGCGCCAAACCAGACCATACCAGACGTGCTCGGGGCTTGGGTTCGATCCTCGCCAACCGACCCGCTTTGCCAATCCCGACCAGACCTAGACGCATCCCTTGGGCAAGGATGCATAAAGACTGACTCCCCGCTACGGCCGGGACGTCCATACCTAGACAGGGAGGAATTTAACGATACATATCCCTATCAATTGGCAAGCGCGGTATCCAAGACGGAGCCCTGTCTTTTACACCAGATTAGGCCTTCAGCACATGGATGGCTGTAGACCCCCTGACCAGCTCTGAAAGCTCAGTTGCAAGCATGCACAGCAGTGAGGCACAAAAAGCAAATTGATCCTGTTAGGGGGGGTCCAGCCGCGGGGTTGACCAGCTACAATAGGCCAGAATTCAACAATTTGCCTAGTAAATGGTTTTGCGCCGGGGCATGAGCTGTTTCTGCAACCCATCCGTATCCCACAGGCGCTGCTGCCTGCCTCTGCTCTAATCTTTACTCAGACCTTAACCAGGCTCGTGTTGCATGGGGACGCCAGGCCCCTGGATCGGCAGCCTGAGTACTCCAGAATCCATTCGCAATGACCAATAACCACCACCCAACTACCTGCAAATAGACAGTGGCAATGAACCTGTAAAGACACATGTGGTATAACATGTCACAGCCAGCCGTCCCAACAAACGGCCCCGCCCAAACCGTCTCATCAAGTGTTTTGGCACTGCTCCTTACATTTTGAGCAGCCAGGGCTGGCTTTGATGTGCCATACTGAATCTCAGGGCTTCCAGGATTTTTTGCCCAAAAGATCAAATTCAAACTTTTTTGAAATTATGAAGCTGCTTTGGAGGGCCATAAGGCACAGCTGTCCTCAAAAAGGGTGGCCCAAACCAAAATACTAGCTGACAGACATTCTTGTTTTGTCGCCGTTGCCACAGTTAATGGTACAAAGTGTTTTGGAATAAAGCTGCTAAGCAGAGGCGTGCTAAGTAGCCTGCAGTCAACTGAACCGACCTGCTGGACACAAGTGCTCCGTCTGCAGATGCACCGTACCTGCTTCACTCTGGGGAAAAATACTGCATGCCCATTTGTCAAAAAAGTAATTTAAAATGATTCTAAGTGATGGCCTAGGTGAGAAGTTGTGGGCAGAAGAGTGGCACTGAAAGTGTCTAATCAATTTACCTCCCCAAGCTTTCGCACCCAATTTGATGTATGATTTAAAGCCAACCATTTTTAGACTCTTATTAAGCGGTTAAGAGTCTCAACCTTCCTATTTTGTCCGCGGGCCAGAGGGAATTGGTCTTGCAGCACTGATAATTTCAATTTAAATCTTGGGCCAGAGCTTGCACAACCTTCCCACTTCTTTGCATGTTCTCTTTTCTAAAGACAAAGTGGTGCAGGGTTGTTGATTTAAGTTGGAAACAAGTGCGCCTGCTTAGTGAGACAGCCTGGCTTGGAGGTTGGTGTTCATGGGGATGACCAGCACATACTATAGTCCTTTTTTCTAGGGTCTGATCTGCTCACAACATAAGCAGGAGGGCCTGCCCACCCCACCCCCCCGCGGCATGCCTGTCCAAAGCTCTGCACTCCCAACTTGTCGTCGCTTTGTCCCAAAAGCGCCTTCCTTCTTGCGGCGGTGTGCTCAGGCTGACCGCAAGCAGTGCACCAGGCGTGCCAGACGGTATCCTTTCCTCTGGAGGCTCTGATCCAAGCAAGGTGAGGCTGGCTGAAGGTTGTTATCTTGAATTTCCCGTACCTAAGTCTTATCCTTAGGCAGTCAATCCTTGAAAGTGTGTCACCAGCGTGTCAGGTTAGGGACTCAGGCAAGGCCTCCAGAATGCCCATGACTTGAAGATCAAGGAACCATCCATGCCCCCTTGCTTTGCCAAGTTCAGCGCACTCCCGTTATCTGTGCGCCTGCCCAGGTGACTACCAACGTTTCTGTCAATCTCCCAGGAACTTCATGGTGTGTGGCTGTTTCTGTTAAAAATGTGTATCCGTGTGTGTGTCTGCATTTTGTGTCCATATGTGTACGTATGTATGTAAGTATTCATATTTGCCCGAGTGTGTATGTGTGTTAGTTGTGTGTGCACCAGAGAAGTTTGGACTGGCCAAACGTTTCCGGTATGACCTATAAAGAATTCCAGCTTGGGGCTGCCAGGTGGTTCACTGCGGGTATCATCTCAGAGACAACAAGTTCTTGTAGCCTTGCCTGCAAAGTGGCTCTCAAAATAGGGGGATTCCTTGGTCATATGGATATCTTTTTTTCAACAAGTTCAGCATTAAGCTTGTAAATTTGCACAAACCATAATTAGGTGCATGGCTGCTGCGGCTCGGAGTATGGTGCACAAAATTTATCAAGCCATTGCTCCATCCTTACAATTAGTCGTCCCCTCTGGGTCACCCTTCCTCAGGCGAAGGTGGCCAAATGGGTTCCTCAAGGCCTAACTTTGCAGCCACCCCACACTTTCCTGACCTGAGCACACCATTGGAAAGCTTATTTTTTCTTACTATGTCCTTAGATCCAGAATTGATGCAGTGGTTGGAAGGAAATCTCGGAAAAATAGAATGTCAGGTTCGAACAGTGCACACCATTTCCCGCACACAGGCCCAAACTCCAACCATAACATGCCTGCACATGCGTAAAATTGAGCCGCATTTTATGTGTGGATTTGGGCATGGGAAGCTCTGCCACTGATCTGTGCGCTCATGAGAGGTAGATGTCAGGAAACATTTTTGCCCACCGCTTCCCACCCTCACCCTCAAACGGCTCCTTCACAAGTCATTTTGAATTTAAATGCTTGGCCGTAACCTCAGGCTTGGTCCGGCTTGAAAGCTTGCAGGGGTTGCGAAGATATCACACTTCCTGTGTTGGCACCCACATCCAATCGCAACAACGTCACAGTGCAGTATCAAACCATCATACAAATATAGCTTAACTCCTGAAAAGCGGCAGGATTGGAGCAAGGTTGGGAAAGTGCCATCTTCCCGCCATCCTGGTGCAAAATGTTGCCAGGATGGCCAATGGCGCGCGCACACCACGCCCCCACCTCGCATTTTTCCACACCCTGACTATTTACAACAAATTTGTACATTATGAGTGGTTGGGACTGGCAATGGGGTGAGCATGGGGGCAGAAAAGCAAATTGGCCAGGTTGGGGTGGGTCCAATGGTGGGGACGACGGTTTGATTAAATCATTTTTAATTTGCAAAAGCCTGTATGACAGCCTTACATTCCGTCTTTATATTAGCTGTGGCGGATGGATGAAATCTATGCTAGAATACAACCTCACAGATCGTCCGATTCCTCTGCCATGCATGCCTCATCCATTTTTCCTTCCTCCACACCAGCACCTTCTGCAGTGACCCCTCCTGAAAATCAGCTAAGCTGCCCTCGCTCTGCAGGTAAAGCTATGTAACCTAACCTCAAAAAATCAATTTGCCTCTCCATCCATCTCAGATGGAAACAGAGGGATCATCACCATTGCTCAACCATGCGTAATGATTATAAGGCCTTTCGCTATTTTCATCGTCAAAATTGAAGTCCATTTTCTTTTCCCCAACCTTAATTCTGTTGCAAGAAGATTCAACTCAATACCGCTCGCATATTTAAAGAACCTCAAATCTTCTTCGTCACTTCTCAAATCCAGGGGGACAAAAGAGTGAGCTTGGCGACAGATTCAAAACAGTCAATTCCTTGCCCACATGCAAGCATTTTCACCCGGGGCAATAATCATAATTTGCATCCTGTTAGACCGCTTCTTCACAATGCTGTGCTGGCCCATTTACTAAAAGTTTTAGTTCCTTCTTGGCTGGAAACTCAAGTGGCCCTCAGCATGCGTCATGCTGCATGATTATTGATTCATGCATGCTGCTACCCTTACAAGTTGCCCCTTGGCTGTTCAGGGCAGCCTGAATCAGCCTGTCGTGAATAGGGGTCAGCGTTGGCCTTTAGCGCTATATAGCGTATAGCGCTATATAACGCTATTTAGCGCTATAAATGTTTCAGGATTTAACATGCCAAAATGGTGCCCTGCTGATTCGCTCGTTTAAGGCTCCCCTCGAGTGACTGGTTGGCCTGAGTCTTCTGTGAATCAAATTAAATTATTGTCGTATGTGGGGTAAAACCTTCGTCTGGCCGAGTTGCCCCAGACGGTTCCTACGTGTGCCAACTTAAACATGCTGTGGTGAAGAAGCTGGGCAAGCAGCGCACAAAGCCTTGATAAGATACAGTAGCTGGAGCTCAAGGCTAAGAAATGAGTGCAAAGAAATAGGTGCAAATAGCGCCAGGAGCAGCAAAGTTTAGCTTGGGCATGGCATCATGAGTGGCGCAACTTCGCTGGCGCACACTGAACTTGCCCATCCCCCCTCTGCCCCGCCCTCCCTTGGCCAGGGGGGAGAAGATGGGAGGATTTAAGGCAGAAGAGTGAGGGCATGCTGTGACTTGTGCATGCACTGTGTGCACTTGCATGTATGTGCACACCCATACCGTGCCAGCCACGCAGCGTCGCTGCAGCGCTGGCAACCCAAAGGGAGCAAGTAGTCTGCCATGTCATTGCATGCCAAGGGTCCCAAGCACTGATACAGCATCAAGCAGGGCTGGTGTTGTTGGCAGGGCGCAAAGGGTCACAAAGGCCTCCGTCTTGCAAGCTTGCATCGATATTGGCCTTGACCTTCGCGCTGCACACCCCCCTGCACGCGCCCCTTTGCTGCGATGGTATGATTGCAACATTTACTTATCATCAATACACAATAGCAAAAACAACACACAAGCTACACTGGTATGCCTGCACATGAGGACACATGCACGCATGCGCACCCGTACTACTTCCGCATGCCTTCACGCGCTGGTGCGGCTGTGCTATGGGCACAAGCATAGGGCCCAAACAAGCTGTGGCACATGTATTCATGCCAGTTATGAGTGTGGGTAACCCATCCAAGTAGATAGCTGCCAAAATGGGGGTGTAGGGGTGCAGAGAGGATGGTGTCCTTGAGGCACCTGGCCCTTCCTGGTAGCACAGGTGCACCAAATAGTGCTATATAGGAGCCTACAACGCCATTTAACGCGCATACATGAATATCTTACTTCCTAAATTTGCAAAAGGGGTACATACATCATAAACCATCCGACATTTAAGTTTGATGACGAAATTCGGGCTGGCGGGGGAAGATCAGGGGCGTTTATTTAGCCTGAAATATGGCGCATTGTAGCGTTATATCGCTATATATCGCTGTAGAGCGCAATAGATTTGTCCGGACAGCACTATACGCCGACCCCTAGTCGTGAAGCTTCTGGGACTTGCAAACTGTTGGGTTGTCCATAACAAGTACATTTGCTGCCTGCTCCTGGCTGTTTGAGGGTGTATTTCAGTGATTCTTGTTCAATGAGGCACGCCTGCCTCCGGCGCGAACCATACTTACTTAATATCCCCGGGTCCCGGCCTGGCTGAACTTCCCTGGTGTGCACACGTGTCAGTGTGCATGTGTGTGTCTGTGTGCCTGTGTATCTACGTGTGTCCGTGTGCCTGTGTGTCTACGTGTGTCCGTGTGTGAGTAAATGCGCATGCATGTGTCTATCCATGTAATTATCAGTGAGTGCATGTGTCTTGCAGTGAATCTGCAAGGGGATCCCATGGTGCTTACAGCCATGGCATGTGCAAAACAGATTGTGTGCATGTGGTTGCGTCCACCTATGGTGGAAAGCTTTTGAGGCATCAAATAGCATTCAATCTGTTCGTCCACGGCACAAATGTTTCACCTGAACAGTTTCCTGCAAGCGCAGAAGGGATATTCCATTGTGAATGCAGTTCCAGGGTCAGCACTGCATTCAAAATAAAAAGGCGCTCCCAGTGATTGCAGACTTCTTGAACATTTATCTTGTGCCTCTTAAAAACAAGTGCAACCACTGTGTGCTGCTCAGCTCATGTACTTTCCTTGTGCATGGGTAAGGTGCTCTCTGCTCACGGCATCCGTGTTCCTGGGCATGGCAGGTCGCTGTCTGTGTACAACCCCCGGCAGAAAGAGATCATGGAGCTACGGGCTGGACTAATTGCTATGGTGGTCGTGGCTGCCTTGATCTTATCATGTGAGGCATATGTCCCTAGTTCCTTTGATCATATCATGTGAGGCATATGTCGGTAGTTCCTTTGGTCGCAGTGGCTGCCTTCAACTTGTTTTGTTGGGCATGTTTGTGGTTGCTCCAATGACTGTGGCTGCCTTCAACTTGCCTGGATGGAATATTTTCTAGCACCTGAAAGCAGCATCCAGCAGTGAACAAAATGGCACACTGCATTTATCACTCTGACATGGCACACTCAGCGCAGCAACCCATTCTCTGGGAGCGTGCATGAGCGCGTGTGCGTGAGTATGCGCAAGCGTGCGTGTGCGTATGTGTGTGCGTGTGCATGTGCGTGTGTGCCCGTGCGCATTCGCCTGTGTACGTGTGTGTTTGCTTTCGTTTGCGCGTGCTTGTGTGTGCTGGTGCGCGCATGTGTCAATGTTTGTGTTGCATGCCACCATGTCAATGTTTGTGTTGCATGTGTCAATGTTTGTGTTGCATGTGTCAATGTTTGTGTTGCATGTGCCAATGTTTGTGTTGCATATGCCCCCATGGCAACCTCAACGAGCCAGTCCTGCAGCATCAGGCGCACCATGCTCAAGCTTGCAGGTCTGTTTAAGTTTGACAGCTGGCAGTTTGCCTTAAGGAAGGGCCCTCTGGCGCAGATCCAGTAGACATTTGATTGCCGGTGCCCGTCTTTATCCCTGCCACATGTGTGTGTGGGCCTGCAGGCCTGCTGCTGATGCTGCTCGTGTCTGGCAAGCGGGCAAGCATGCTCCTTGAAGAGCAGCTGGTGAGCAGGCATGCCTTGAAATGTCCGAGTGCGCCATGAAATATCCAAATGTGCCTTGAAAAATCCAAATGTGCCTTGAAATATCCAAACGTGCAATCAGATATCCAAGTGTGCCATGATTGTTCCTTACCTTGTGAGTCCAAGCAGCAGCAGCAGTAGCAGCAGCAGTGGTCCTCCTGCCAGTGAACATGCTCTTCCCCACTTCCACACACACTGCTGCAGTCTCAGTTGCTTGCTGGGCCCGGCGCTCGTGTTTGCTGGGCCACCGTCCTCCTGGCTGCAAAAGCCACCAGGCAGTTACCTTGTGTGCCGTCTCCCTTACTGCGTTGGCTACCGCCCAGTGGCGGCATCCCTTCTGCACTGACACGCCTTGTGCATTCCTCCAGGCTGCATGCCACCCCGTGCGCTGTCCAAACTCTGGCAGGGATGGCCGTAAGGCCAGTGCCATGTGCCTTGTGCTCGCTCTGGCAGTGGCGTGTGTGCACACAAGCAGGCATGAGTGAGTGTATGTGTGTGTGCATTGTGAGTGTACGTGTACATGTGGGGCATAAATCGTGCACTCCTCTCCAGGCTCCCTTTCCGCTCCCTGTCAGGCCCACGCGCGCTCTTCTGCTGCCTGCTTTCTTTATCCAGGTCACCAACAAGCTGTTGCAGGAGGAGAAGGTGTCGCGCGAGGCCCTGCTGGGCCGGCAGCTGGACCTGATTGCCTGCTTTGACCAGACCACAAGGCGAACCAAGAACACGAGCAGATCCAACTTGTCGGAAGGTCAAGTGAAAACGCTTGGTGGGTGGGCGGTGCTGGTGGCGCGGCCAAAATCCTCCTGTGAGCGCAGGGGTTGCTGGTGGCCTGGAGAAGCCCCTCCTTAGTGAGCGGGTGGTGCTGGTGATCATGCAAAGGCACCGGTGTGAGGGGGTGGTGTGGATGGCCACGCAAAGAGCCCGGTGTGAGGGGGCAAGTCTGGCCCTGCGCGAGCCCCGCCCTGCAGCTGACCAAGGCAATGCGCAGCAATTTTTCCTCGGCGCCCAGGATGCAGCCCATTAGCTCCTCCAAACTCAGCAGCTGCCCCGTGCCCCGCTCCCTGTACTGCACCTCGCGAGCACGCGCCCCGTGGGTATGCGAATGCTCGCAAGCTGGATCGCTGCTGCTGCACGGCATGCCTCAGGCGTGGCAGGCAGGTAATGATACCTTAGGGTAAGAAAGGTCAGAGATAACTAAGCCATAAAACTCACCTGCCAAATCGTTATCCACTGCAGCTCCATTCGTGTGTCGCATGTCGGTGTCAATGCCTGCAGACCAGATCGCTGCCGCCAAGGCTGCCATCGCGGAAGTGAGGCGCAGCAAGGACGAGGACATTAGCATCCAAGAGATGCTGGCGGAGGGGTCTTTCGGAAAAGTGTACAAAGGGTGCGCGCGGCATGCTAAGGCTTTGTGCCAGACATGCGCGGGATGCATACGTGGCACACGGATGCTTGCCTTGTGCACTATTGCTTGGGCAGGGGGGGGTCTAGGAGCCTACATAAGGAGAGCTTTGCCATGGAATATCAAGCGGAATGTGTTTGAAGGGAGTCCCAACTACAAAGAATAATGCTTGCGTGAACATGATGAGTGAAGGGTCTGAAAGAAGTGCACAATGTGCCTTGTCTCTTTGTCCTGAATAGTTGGCACAGCAGGAATTACTGCTAGTGATGCCTGCACATTGATGTGTATAGAACTGTGTGCCTGGCGAGTAATTGCGCCGCTCTCATGTAAGAGCAAGGAACGTGAAACACATGGATGTCCACACAAGCTTGGCCATGCTGGTGTAAGTGTAATTCTGCCCAGAAGGGCAGAGCTACTGGCATGCCAGCCATGCACCAGCATGTGTGTGTGTTGGTTAGAAATGTACATGTATAAGAAAGAAGCACAAAAACCTCCCACGTGTCCCTTTTTCTCTTATCCCCTCCTCTTCCTCTCTGCCTCCCTTCCCACCTCCTCCCCTGTTCCCGACTGCCTCCCAAATACTGCAGGCTTAGCTCTTTGATGTCATGTTTCCTCTTCTCACTGCCCGCCTTGCTTCATATGCGTTGCAAACATTGCTCTTAATGTCATAGTTTTTCTCACTGTTCCATGTGTCTCTTGCAGGAAGTGGCGCGGCACAGACGTAGCGGTGAAAATCATCATGGTGGGTGGCATGCGGGTAGCCAGCAAAGTCAGCCTGCACGCTTTTTGCTGGTCAATGGTGTGCTTCAAATAGGCCCAGCGCACTTGTCGTAGCCTTGGTCTCCTTGGTGTGTAGTGTTGTTTGGATTTTGCGGGCCGTTCTCAACATCCCTGCTTACGTCTTAGGTGTTGCCTGTGCTTGCATTGCGTGCCAGGTGGGCCTCGTTGATGGTGCCACAAGCGCCTTTCCTCCTTGTTGTGTGGGGTGCTTCAGCACAGACACAGGATAACGTGTGTTAGCTTGCGCCTTTGCTTTGCAGCTCCCTGCAAACATGACTGGGCGAGAGAAGCGGGAAAAGATGGTAAGCCATGAGGGATGATCCTGCTGCCTAGGTTACATGAAGTTGCATCAAATCCGCATGTCTGCATTCAGAAAACACCCGAACCTTCCTCATCTTGCCTGCATTTTCTTTTGAACACAAGCTGCCGATCCCATATCGCGGAGCCGTGTCATGCCCCCTCGCATGTGGGCAGCAAAGTCAAGGCAGAGCGGGCAAGCAGGCAGCCTCTGCTGTCAGGAAGCGCATGCAAGGTTTGCACATGGAGGGCCTCCTTCCTAACACTTATGCCTCCGCACCATCCTCTGTGTGCCTGATATAGGTTGTGTGGGAGGCTGCCATCAGCAGCTCGTTGATCCATCCCAACGTGTGTCAGACATACCACTACCGGTGCGCACCCAGGCCGATTTGCGTTTTAGTGTACTGCATTGATCCACCCCAGCATGTACCAGACATACCCCTACCGGTGCGCAGTGTAGCAGATGTTGCCTGCAAGGTGTTTGTGCTGTGCTGCTGCTTCCAACATTCCTTCTTTAACAACGCGCGTGCATGTGTGCATGAATGTGTGCATGCGTGTGCAGTAAGGTGGGTGGGGGCTTATGCGTCAAAGTGTGTGCGTTTGTCTGGGTGTGTACAAGTGGCAGAGCCTGCGCGTTGGTTTGCTCTAAGCTGGTGCTGATGGTCATCTTTTCTCATGCTGTGCAGCATCAAGCCAGTCAAAGAAAATGCCAGGCAAGGGAAGGAGATGCAGG
>LFIK01003725.1_pt1 | contig 12365 bp, 22 predicted proteins | sample 643401 | NCBI WGS metagenome assembly LFIK01 (sample SAMN03777447, study PRJNA286221) | soda lake metagenome | biome: soda lake; feature: Kulunda steppe; material: water; isolation source: sample T5-Br brine of Lake Tanatar-5 | place: Russia: Kulunda steppe | collected 2010-07 | reverse complement strand
CCCCAAGGCTCAGATTAGAGAACGATGGGGGTCATGCTCAACACCAGGGTCATGCTCAACACCAGTGCGGGGAATCGAATGGGTTTAGTGTATGCACAAATCCGTTTGGCGAGTGTGGCACTCGCCTGAAGTTGGGGATCTCGCTGTCAGGGATGTCGCTCTGCGACAGGATGCCCCACTGCGTGGTCTCCCCGCCCGCCTTGGCCACGGCCTTGCTCTTCTTGCCCGCAAACTTGCTGGGGTCCTTGATCTGAGCGGGGGGGGGGGTTGGCTGGCTCGGTGAGTGTGAATGCTGCATGATCCAGGGTGCTAACCTGCTTTTGGACGCCGCCTTGCTCTCCTTGCCACAGCAGGCAGCCCCTTTGCACACACACACACACACACACACACACACACACACGCGCGTACCTCCTCAGGGCCAGCCTCCCCCGCAGCCGCCGCGGCCAGCGCCTCAGCCTCCGCCGCCTCCTCTGCGGTTGGGAACTTGGGCGGCACGCCGTACTTGTTGAGCTCATTGTCCAGCTTGTCGGCGCAGGCCTGTGGGTGAAGTGCGTTACCGCAAACTCATGTGCAGGTGTGCTCAAAAAAATGGATCCCCAAGTACCCAAACAGTCTATTGCTCTTTGTAACGCTGTTCAACTTGTCGGCGTGTGCCTGTGTGGGTGACGTGCAGCATCGCGTACCCACATATCATCAGGAAACTCAAAAAAAAAAATGGGTACTTAAGAACCCAAGCTGGGAATTGCTCCACAAAACGCTGTCCAGCTTGTTGGTGCAGGCGCGTGGGCAAGCCGGGGGGGGCGCACGCTGCGCGAGAGCACTGGCGCAAGGGCACGTGTGGACGCCCGTGCACACGTGCATGCGGGTGAGGGCGGAGCGCATGGACAAATGCTGCAGACACAGCCGTGGTCAAGGCCTGCTGGGAGAGCTAGGATCCTGGTGCTGGGCAGTAGGCAGCACCTGTCATGAAGTGATGAAGTGAAAGAGGGAGCTGGGCACCAGGTGGCCAGGTGTGGCGAGAGAGGGAGGCGCCCGCCCAAGGGGTACAGCGGCAGAAGGGGGTGGGCTGCCGGCTTTTGGGCGGAGTCGGCAAAACGGGCGCCATTCTGGACGGCGGCCAGAAGAGCGGCCAGAAAGCCTTTCATGGCCAGGCAAGTCGACTGGGCAACCCACTCAGCGGTCTCTGTCGCAGCCGGTGGACTGTCAGCAACATGCTGCAAAGGCCCATGCTCACCTTGATGGGCATGCCGGTGCAATGGAAGCCCTGGGGGAAGAGGACGCGCTTTCCACAAAGCCGGTGGTAGGCGGCCGCAAACTCCAGCTGCACGGGGAGGGGGTTGGACCAAGGAGGGGTGGTGCAGGTGGGGGGGGTGAGCGAGGGAGGGCGCGGATGGAGGCGGGGCTGCGGTGAGGGAAGGGAGCCAGCACCTCTCCGTCTCTCACAACTTGCCCTCCAGGCCCCGGCTCTCAGGTGGGCCATCGCCTCCCTCATAGCTTTGCACTGAACCCACAACACAACCCAGGCAACCTGGGATTCCTGCCACGGGTGGTAGCAGGCGTGCAAGTGTCTTGTGTGCCTGGCACATCACCTCCACTACAAGCGAGAGCACTCCTCTGGGCTCTTGATCAGGGCCATTCTACTAGAAATTCTTGTGAGCGTGCGCGTGTGCGTGAGCACGTTTACTTGCCTAGCCCATGCGTGTGCGTGTGCATGTGCGCGTGCACGTGCATGTGCCGTGCATGTGTGCATGCCCCCACGGACCTTGGAGACGCTAAAGGCGTGGCCCAGGTGCAGCACGCCGTTCATGTAGGGGTAGGGGAAGTTGCCAAAGAACTTGCCCTGCGGGTCCGGCTGGCCTGCGGTGCGGTGGGTGTTGGCAGCAGGGGGGGGGGGCGTGCTCAAGCCAAGGAGCAGTGCAGGGGCAGGGGGCATGCTGCTGCTGCGAGCTGCGGGATCGAGCGCATGCAGCTTTTGTGTGCACGTGTGCGCGTGCCCTCCCCCCTCTGCCTCCACACACATCCCCTGCAGGCCCCACCCGTGCGCACGCACCTGCCGCCGGTGCGTCCACCTCGAACACCTTGCCCGCCGCCCATCTGGCCTGCGCAGCCGACTGGATGTCCAGCAGCAGGTCGCGCCGGGCGTGCGAGGGGGGGCCCTGTGGTGTGCAGGCAGGCAGGGGGGGACAGGGTATAGGTGTTGAACGCCATGCGTGGGCGGCAGTGCTCCATGCATGGGCAGCCGCACGCATGCGTGCACGCATGGATGCACGCATGGACGCACGCATGGACGCTCGCATGCGTGCATACGCACGCAAGCGCGTGTGCAAGCAAGCGCACGCACCTCCTGCTTGCCCCCATCTGCTGAGGGAGCGGCGTTCGGGGCCATGCTGGACAGGGCTGCTGCTGCTGCCGCTCCTGCCGCTCCTGGCGCAGTCCTGCTGGCGGCCCCCGCCCCGGATGCGGCTGCTGCTGCTGCTGCTGCTGCTACAAGTGCTACACTACTGCGGCCAGCCCTGTGTGCTGCACCAAGCATGCACCAAGCCGCGTGCCTTTAATGGATTTGAGTGAGGTCGCTGTTATCAAATGCTGGGAGGGCCATGCACCGGCAGCAGGTGGCAGTAGCAGCAGCTGGTCCCGGCTCGGGTGGTGGCGGCGCAGGAGCGCGCGTGCTCAGCCGTACGACGCACTCTGCCTGGATATTTGGTCCGTGCGTGCGTGCGTGCGTGCGTGCGTGCGTGCGTGCGTGCGTGCGTGCGTGCGTGCATGCGTGCATGTGTGTATGCAAGCGTGCATGCGTGCGTGCGTTCATGCGTGCGTGCGTGCGTGCGTGCGCGCATGCATGCGTGCGTGCGTGCATGTGTGTATGCATGCGTGCATGTGTGCATGTGTGCGTGCGTGTGTGCGTGCGTGCGTTCATGCGTGCGTTCATGCGTGTGTGTGTGTGTGTACATGCGTGCGTGCGTGCGTGCATGTGTGTATGCATGCGTGCATGCGTGCGTGCGTGCGTAAGCGCATGCATAGCGGCCAACAACACCTTCCTGCACCCTCTGACTTCCCACCCCTCCCTTCCCGTTCACCCGCACGCAGGGTACGGCTCCTTGGCGCACACGCCCAACTTCCTGTGGAGCAGGCGCGTGCAAGGGTACATCAAGGGGTGGCGCCGCTGCTGGCACCAGGGCAGCACAGGTGGGCGGTCGCTGCACCCTACCCTGCTGGATTGGCACATGCAGGCGTGTCTTGCGCAAGGACGGAGAGAGTGCCACTTTCTGCTGGCCCTTTCTGTCCTGAATTCCTGCAGACCACCGCGGCACGCCCGACTTCCCCGGGAGGACGGTGACGCTCGAGGAATGCCCGGGCGCTGTGACGGTGGGCCAGTCACTCTCGCTGGGAGCTCTAGAGCCAGAGCTCTGGGTAGCAGGCTGTCCACCTCCACGTGTCGTGCAACCTCCTGCGCACGCGCAAGCAGCGGTGCCTTACGGTGTGCCGCCACAACGTGCTGCGCAGTGGGGGGTTGCCTGGGAGCTGGCTGGCACGCAGGCGCAGCAGCAGGACACGCTTGCGTACCTCGAGTGGCGAGAGAAGCAGTGAGTGGGTGCAGGTGGTGCTCGCTGCATAGGCATTGGTGTGCCGCCCCTGTCATTTGCTGGAGCCCCCTGAATGGGCCAAAACATGGCAAGCACAGCCAGCTGTTGGCCCTGCCGCACACGTGCAAGCAGCGCCTGTTGATGAGCCACACAGGCCTCTGGACCCGCCTCTGAACGCTGCAGGTATGACCAGCGAGAGCTGGTGAGCCTGTGGGGGCGGCCGAGCCAGCTGCAGACCCTGCAAGACCCTTTTCCTGGCAGCTGGGGCGTGGCATCTGCAGAGGCAGTGGCGGCGGCGGCGGCAGCAGCAACAGCAGCAGCAGGAGCTGGCCCACAGGATTTTGAGGCCAGGCATGCAGCAGCAACAGCAGCCGCAGCAGCAGCCGCCGCTGCAGCAGCAGCCAATACCAGCAGTAGCAGCAGCAGCAGCACGAGCGCCAGCAGCCAGGTTATACTTAGTGGCAGCCTTAAGAAACAGGCGGGAGGAGGGGATGGGGCAGTGGCCGGTGCGGCGAGCAGCATCTCCGTAACAGTTGATGCTGCTGGGGCTGCTGGGGCGCCTGGGTTGCCTGAGCCAGAGCATGTGCTGCTGTTGGAGGGTGTGCTTTGCTACATCGCCACCCCTGACCTAAGGTGCGTGCGTGTGAACTCCAGGTGCTGTGGCGAACATACATGAAACGCAGCCATACAATACTACTTGCTGTGCACATTGAGCTTGAGATTTGTCTCATACAAGCCACCCTCTTCACTCTTGCGCCCCTTGCCCTCCCCGCAGCCGGAATCAAAACTATCTTGGCCCCGCTCCACTTGAGGACTTGGCTCTGCAGATTGCCAAGGCCGTGGGGCCCTCAGGTAAAATGTGATGTGGATGGTGGGGCCCTCAGGTAGTTGGACCGGTGAGGCCCTCTTCACTTGGCTTTCTACATCCATTGCGCTCCGGTTGTGTACTCTGTGCGCCCCATCCATATATGCTCTCAAGGGCTGCTAGCCCAGGTTGATTTCATGCGCCATTTCTCGTGCTTCCTGGTAGGTCCGTGACCCCGTGCGTTTCCTCATCACACAACGCAGGGCCAAACGTAGAGTACATAGCAAAGCTGGCCAGGGCGATGCATGAGGTAGGTGTGGTGTGTCATTTGGTTGGCTGACACCCTGGTGCCTCCTGTGCTGATGAAGGTCCAAGCTTGATGCCGCTCTCACTCCCTATTTTCCAATCACACGCATGTAGATGGATGTGCACGACCCAGAGCTGGCCACGCTCTATAGCCTGGTGATGGAAGCTGTGGCTGCGCTTGAGCAGGAGAAAAAGCTGAATGTGGCTGCAGGGGGTGGCACCACCTTCCTTGCTTCAAGCAACGGTGTGGTGGCTGGTGTGGAAGGTGGAAGCAACGCGCGGTAGCGAGGTGGTTCAAAGAGGGCAACATATTAAAGCACCCAAACGTTGGTGCGGGAGGGAATGACGCATTTTATGTACACTATAGCTCGTCCGCCTGGCCCCCTCCCAGCCAGCCCCACACCTCGGGCGAGGCAGCAATCGTGTTGTCCACTAAATAGGCACGGTTGTTGCTGTAGATCTGCTGCGGGCTGCCATAGCTGTATGTCACGCAAATGCCGCACGAGCGCTGCACGCCAGCGGGCGTCATGTCAGACCGCCAGTGGATGGCCGCCAGCTGTGTGAGTTGGTGGAGTGGGGGAAAGGGTTGGAATGGGGGCTGGGTAGTTCAATAGGGATGAAGCACCCTCTCACCGGGATGGGGATGAAGCACCCTCTTCCGCGCCCAGCACTGGAGCTGCAGAAGCCAACCCCATCAAACAGCGCCTCTGCCTTGATGGAACTGGTTCTGCTGCACCGCTGCAAGATTTCAGTGCAGTGTGCAACAAGGTAACAAAGCTCCCGCGCACAGCGCCCACCTCTGTCCCGGAGTCCCATAGTGCAAGCGCAGGCGCAGCCCTCACCTCTGCCCCGTTGCGCAGGTGGAAGTGCGCGACCGGGTCCTGCGCCATGCTGCGCCGCCGCTCGAGGAGCAGGTAGTGCGCAGCGTTGCGCATGAGGATGCGCTGCAGCAGGGCCTCCAGTGCTGGGTGGGGCAGTGGCTGCTGCTGCTGCTGCTGCAGTTGGGGCTGCTGCTGCTGCTGCTGCTCCTGGGGCTGCTGGGGCTGCTGCTGCTGCTGCTGGGGCTGCTGGGGCTGCTGCTGCTGCTGCTGCTGCTGCTGCTGCTGCTGGGGCTGTTCACCAGCCTGCGGCGCCCACGCGTCCGCGTGCAAGTGCGGGCGGGGGTGGGAGTGCGGGGACGGGACGCACAGCTGTGCCCACAAATTATCGTGGAGCAGGTAGGCCAGGCAGGCGGCTGGGCTGCCCGCCCCTGCTGCTGTGGCCGCCAGCCTGGGGACAACATGTTGCAGCAGCTGCCGTGCCTCTGCTGCGGTGATGAGGGAGGGGGGGGCCAAGGAGGGGGAGGGCGTGCCTTGCTGCCCCCGGGACTGGCCTCTGCCCACCTGCTGATGCCCCTGGCGCCCTTCCTTGCCCACCTGCAGCTGCTGCTGCTGCTGCTGCTGCTGCTGCTGCTGCTGCTGCTGCTCCAGGTCTTCAGTTGCCAGCCGTGCAAGCAGCCACTGCCGGAAGCCGGGCATGGGAGAGAGGGTGGCAGTGGTGGTGATGGAGGGGGACTCTTGCTGCAGAGGGAAAGAGGTGTGGGAGAGGCAGAGTGTGAGATGTTTAACTCTTGCTGCAGAGGTAACGAGGTGTGGGAGAGGCAGGGTGTGAGATGTTGAATGCGTTCCAGGCGCATGCTTGCACACCATCATCAGCCATCATCAGCGCAACCTGAAAAGAGTAATGCCCCCGTGATTGTCAGGCCTAACATGATCATCAAAATATGCTCACCCTGACAAGGTCAACCACGCGCTTGATGAGGAAGGTTCCGAGTTCCACTCCCGCCAGCCCCCGCTGGGTCGATGAAATGCTGTAGAAGATAGCAGACGCGGGCGGGGGCCTGAGACTGCCACAGGGCGCTGGTGAGCTGCTGCTGTTGCTGCTCATGTTGCTGCTGGGGCCGCGACTGCTACTGCTGGGGCTGCAAGGGCTGCTGGGGCTGCTTGGGCTGCTGGGGCTGCTGTTGCTACTGCCGGGGCTGCTGCTGGGGCTGCTGTTGCTGCTGGGGCTGGGCAGGATGGTCTGCTCCGGAGGGGGGCAGGGGGAGTGCAACAAGGCCCCCCACTCTGGTGGTGGTGGCGCACGCAGGATGTCCGCCACAGTCGTGCACCTGGGGACAAGTCCAGCCACAGAGGCGCCTTCTTCACACCCTCTCGCATCTTCACATGCGGTCCGTGTCTCAGGTTTGCCAGGTCCATACACACGGAACGGGCCACGGGCGTAGTACCCACACCAACCCATCCACCTGCCATCTGAGCGCGCACTCCCCCTCCCACCCAACAGCCGCACACACTTGCCCACCCACCGTTCACCAGCTGCCATGAGTGCAATGTGGACCACTACTAGGGGCTGGGAGGGGAGGCAGGGATGGAAGAAGGCGTACACGCGCCTGTGTGTGTGCGCGCGTGTGTGTGGGGGAGGGAGGGATCAGGGGGGTAATGGAAGTGGGAAGAGGGAGCGCAAGCGCGCAAGGGCTTGAGGGCGTGAGCAGTGCTGCACCTGCAGTGTATGAGCACTGCAAACAAGCACTGGGACCCACTCCAGCATCCTCACCCACACACCCACACACTCTTTTGGAGGCTTTGCATGGTGCAATGCTGCACAGCCCACCTATCACTAGCCAGGCGCCTTCGCAAGTCATCCCAGCCTGCCATAGCGTGCACCGCCTCACACTGCATGACCTGCCAAGCATGGAGTGAGGTGGAGGAGCGCGCGCCTGGGCAAAGGCAGCAAAGGGTGCGCATTGGGGGGAGGGTGCTTGCACACGCACAGCCCCTTTCACCTCACTGCCTTGAACCTATGTGGGTCGCTGACAGGGCGTTTGGCCTGCTGTCGGCAGAGAACGAAACAGGCAGTGCCCTCACGACCCGCTGCCCGCTCTTCGGCCTTCCTCATCCCTCCCAGCACCCTTGCCCAACCCCACTCAACCCCACCCAACCCCAGCACCCTCACCTTCTCCAGGATTTCCCCGCTCGACCCCTCCCAGCTGATTCGCTCGCAGCTCATGAGCCCGGGCGAGAACCAGCCGGCCAGGGCCTGCCTGCAGGGTGCAGGTCGCGCAGCCATGGCTGTGTAGGTGAGGACTTGCAGGCGCGAGCTCATCATGGACTTGGAAATGGAGCGCACCGTTGGGCGCACCGTTGCCAGGGACTCCTTGCCAACCATGCGATTGATGCAGGGTTCAATTCCCCTTGCCAGCCCCTTTCACCTCACTGCCCTTGAACCTTAGTGGGTCGCCTGTTGGGGCTCCCTAGCCACCCACAACTCCTCATACTCGGGGTCCTGGTTGGAGCTGGGATGGGGCAACTGCAGGCCTGCAAAGCCAACACCCCTCAATTGCACATGCGTCCCGGGGGGGTCACGCGTGACACGATCCGAATCCGCAGAAAGTCAATTGCCCCTCGTGACCCCCCCCTGCTGGCCACCGGCACCCAACTCAGGTGCTCACTGAGGGCGCGCAGGCGGGCACCCTGCGCGGGCTGCGCCTCCAGGGCGCGCAGCACATCCTCCCGCACGCCCACCAGGAAGCGGATGCCTGTTAAGTTAGGGTAAAGTTAAGATTAAGTGAAGATAAGATAAGGACAACTGTTATCTTTTTGATAACATTAGCACAAGCGTGGTGCAGGTGGTGCAGGAGCGGCGGTGCAGGAGTGGCGGGAGGGGTGGCGGTGGGCGCGAGCAGGGGGCTTGCAGCGTCCGCCCACCATGGACAACGCTGCTCTAGCCAGCAAGGCGGGTGGGCTGCAGGGCTGTGCTCGCACCCTGCACCCAGCTCAGCACGAGCGCGCGCCCCTTTCTTAACTGCAAGGTGCCGCAAATGGGGCTCAGGGCCGCACCACCACCACCACCACCACCACCACCACCACCACCACCAATATCACTATCAATATCACCACCGCTACGCACCATCCTTCTCTTGTGAGATTGCCTTGAACAGCGCCATGTACAGCGGCTGCGCGGCTGACGCCAGCCGGGCCGCCACGCGCACGTCTGCGCCCCCCGTTTCCTGCTCCTGAGGCGTGTGCGTGCTTTGGAGTTGGTCCCAGCTCCGGGTGGCAGCGCTCAGGGCCCCACCTGCGCGCGCGCGTGAGGAAGTTCGGGGGGTGTTTCAGGGCGGCCAGCACAGGCCTGCTTCGAGGCCGAATTCAGACAGAGGGCAGAGTTGTGCTGCTGCACACTGCCCTGACAGAGATGTGCTGTTGTAGAGCTGTGCACACTGCTCTAGCGCAGAGATGTGCTGTTCTCAGAGAGCACAGCGTGCAGCTCACGCTGGCGACTGAAATGTGCCCCAGGGGGAAGGGCAGCAGGATGCTGCGCTATTGCTGGGCACAACCTACAGCACCCCTACTACTCACGGTGCAGCCCCAGCTCGCGGGCCAGCAACGACAGGAAGGGCGCGCGTGAGGGGCGCGGCAGGCGTGTGTAGTGCTCCACGAGCGAGGTGTGCACCTGCGTGAGTGCGTAATGGCGGTGTGGCTGTGTTGTGGTTGCGCACCCACCGTCCGCAGCACGTTTGGGGACGTTTGCATGCGTGCATGCGCACTGCGGGTGCTTGCACACATGCACTCTGCTGCACCGCTTTTAACCCACCTCATGGGGCAGCAGGCTGCCAGGAATGCCCCCCAAGCCTCCGCTCCCAAAGGCGCGCAGCTGCTCGAGCAGGGCGTGCTTGGAGCCGGACGTGGCAGCAGCGGCCTCGCCGGCCGCTTCGGCTGCGCTGGGCTCTTCAGTACTGCTATCCTCCTGCTGCTGCTGCTGCTGCTGCCCTGACAGCAGCGCGCCCCACCACCCAGCCAGTGGGCTTGCGCGGTCGTGGGTAGACAGCTGCCGGGTGGTGAGGAGCTGGACGCGGCCCCCCACCATCCTAGCGCCGCTGCTCAGGCGCGCGTGCCACTACCAGCCACCAGGCAGGAGAGAAGGAAGGCTGCCCCTCGTTCCAGAACGAAATGGGATAGAGTGTACGCAACAACATGTGTCACAACTGGTGGGGGCTTGACGGTGTGCCCTTCGACGCAGGAGCGTGGGAGCGCATCAGGAGAGCAGGGCAGCGGTGCGCGCGGTCCGCTTCCTGGCCTCCTTCGCGTCCCGCAGGTGGCGCCACACGCTGGCCGGGAGCGGCTTCCCCCTCCGAGCTGCTGCAGCCTGTCGGTGATGGGTGGGGGTGGGGGTGGGAGGCAAGGCAGGCACTGAACACACATTTTGCCGCGCTTCAACTCCAGGCGGCTTCACCCTACTTCTCCTGCCTTCCACCAGTACAGCGCAGCCTCAGCGTGCACCAGAGCAACCCCCCCCTCCACCACTCCTCAGCCTCCAAGCAGGCCTCCATCCTCCCAAACCCACTTTCCCCTCATAAATCTCCCAATACCCCTCCACCAACCCCCCCACCTGCAGCGTCAAACACATCACCCAACATCCCTCCACCAATCCCCCACCTGCAGCGTCTGCTCCAGCTGCTCCGGGTTGCACCACCTGCTCATCTCCCTGCGCCCCAGGGCCCAGTTGTGCGGCGTGGTGTGAGGAATGTGTGGGAGCACACTGCAAGGGGGCACGCACTTGAGCCGTATTGGGACGCAGGTGTTGGAGCGCGTGCACACACGCACACGCACGCACGCACACAAACACGCACACACACATACACACACACACGCACGCACATACACACACGCACGCACGCACGCACGCACGCATGCACGCACACCTGTACAGGCTCCCAGGCGCATTGTCCTCCGTGCCCGCCACCTGCAGCCGCCCGCGCCGGGGGTTCCACTCTGCGGCGCTCGCAAAGTCATCTGGGTCTGCAGGGCCTGCACACGTGCGTGGGTGTGGGGCGCAGGTGGGAGTGGGGTACAGGTTGGTGTGGGGTGCAGGTGGGTGTGGGGTGCGGGTGGGTGCGGGCGCAGCCTGCGCGGCTGACCTTGTCAGGAGGGGGGCCAAGAGCACGGATCAATGCGCAGTGCTTGGAATGAGAGCAAGGCCATGGGGGGCCATGCCACAAGGGCAGCATTGGGCATCAGGCGCATGGTTCCACGACATCTGTGGCCTGCAAGTGCTAGTCTGCCCCACTGCCGGTGGCTGTGTGGCGGATGTGGTGGCTGCCGGGCAGCATGGCCGCAGGTGCTGCCCACCCCTCGCTGAGTGTGCGGGCGGTGGGTGGACGTGGGAGTATGCAAACTCAGGATGCATGGTGCAGGGGGCACCCACATACCCATGTGACCGCGGTGAGTGGAAGCGGGAGCACGCAAACCCAGGATGTATGGGTGCACCATGCAGCAAGGTGCAGGAGGCACCCACACACCCATGTGACCGCACGTGTGAGCACCTGCAGCCACAGGGCTTCCCCACAGCCACAGGGCTTCCACTTCCACACCCAAGGGCCTCAGGCCCCCACCTGTGCTCCGCACCCCCCCGCTCGCGTAGCTGAAGTCTATCAGGTCCTGCAGGGTCTTGCCGGACGCCGTGGCCAGGCGGGCCAGCACCGCGGCCTCATCATCCGCGGGCAGCCCAGCCAGCGCAGCCTCTGCGTAGTCGCAGGTGCTCATGCCCCCTGCGCTTGTGCGAGGGTGGCGGGGGGAGGGGGGTGGGGGGGCTGCATCACTGGTTGACTCGAGCGTGGCAGCCTCACGCTCCGCAGGCAGCCAGCTGTCACGGCCCCTAGTCGTTCCTGGTTAGAGAAGTGAGCAGCAAAGCACCCAACATAGCCCAGCCAGTGCAGCCTCTGCACAACCGCAGGAGTTGATTCTTCACGCCCCCTGCCCCGCCGCCGCGTGGACAATGGATACACAGCTGGGGGCTCACCCATGCCACTCTCTCCCGGCTCCGTCCCCTCTTGCCCTCCTTGCTGCTGCTCTTGCCCCTCCCCTTGCTGCCCGCTAGGACGCGCTTCTGGTTGACTAGGCCCTGCGCACGGACGTGTGGGAGGGGAGGTGTGCGTACGCCTTGCCAGGTTGCGAAGCGGTCAGTCCCTCACAGCTCGGGTTGGTCCGCTCTTGCCTGCAAGCAGCATCGCATGCACCACGTCGCTGCAGCGCCTGCTGCGCTGCTGCCACCTGCATTTCTGCTGGCCGCTTAAGCTAGAATTAGGAGTGCTCGCTTCACTCAGGCACACACACTCACGCACGCACACACACACACAAACACACACACACGCACACACACACATGTGCGCACCTGCCCCCGCATCGCTGGCCCCCGCCCCGCCCCCGCTGCTGCCATACAGCATCCACTGCTCGTACATGGGCGCAGGCGGCGCCAGCGGGAGCCCAACCCCCGCCACCGAGGCTCTGCGCGTGGCCTCGTCCGCGTGCGCGCGCCAGTCCATCAGCAGCACGCCGTCGCCCAGCAGCTCGGCCAGCTCTATCCCGTACCCTCTCCGCCCATGCACCCCGCTGCCGCCGCCTCTGTGCTTGGTGCTGGTGCTGCTCTGCGGCCCTGGGCTGGGGTGGCCGCTGCCCTGCACGCTGCCCGCCTCCTCCCTCTCCCCTTCCTCCCCCTCCCCTTCCTCCTCTGCGCACCACACCAGCAGGTCCATGGGGAGGTGCCCCCGCCCGGCGCGCAGCTCGGCAGCCGTGAAGGGGCCCTGGTGCGTGTGCGTGCGTGCGTGTGTGTGTGTGTGTGTGTGTGTGTGTGTGTGT
>LFIK01003724.1_pt1 | contig 12365 bp, 8 predicted proteins | sample 643401 | NCBI WGS metagenome assembly LFIK01 (sample SAMN03777447, study PRJNA286221) | soda lake metagenome | biome: soda lake; feature: Kulunda steppe; material: water; isolation source: sample T5-Br brine of Lake Tanatar-5 | place: Russia: Kulunda steppe | collected 2010-07 | reverse complement strand
GCTGCCCGGCGTCGGGCCAAAGACCGCCCAGCGCATGGCCATGCACCTGCTCGAGCGTGATCGCGACGGTGGCCGGCGTCTGGCCGGGGTGCTCGACGAAGCCATTGAGCGGGTCGGCTACTGTCGGCGATGTCGCACCCTCACCGAAGAGGAGGTGTGCAGGCTGTGCACGAGCGCGCGGCGAGATGACACCCTGCTCTGCGTGGTGGAGTCACCCGCCGACCAGCTCGCCATCGAGGACGCCGGCGGCTTTCGTGGGCGCTACTTCGTGCTGCATGGCCATCTCTCGCCCCTTGATGGCATCGGCCCCGAGGATATTGGTCTCGACCAGCTCGAGGCGCGGGTGGTCGAGGGGGGCATCGAGGAGATGATCCTGGCCACCAACCCCACCGTGGAGGGCGAGGCCACCGCCCATTACATCGCCGCCCAGCTCGCTCCTCACGGGGTGCGCCTGTCGCGCCTCGCCTACGGTGTGCCCATGGGCGGCGAGCTCGAATACGTGGATGGCGGCACCCTGAGCCGCGCCTTCAACGGCCGCCTGCCATTCCGGGGCGACTGATACCTGTCCCCGATGTCTCTGTCCCTGACGATTCCCGACCTGCCGGAAGCCCAATGCCCCTGACCCCCGAAATTCGCTGGATCGATACCCCCGAGGCCCTGGACGCCGCCTGTGCAGAGGTGGCCGGTGCCGATGTCGTCGCGCTGGACACCGAGTTCTTTCGCGAGAACACCTTCTACCCGGTGCCGGCGCTGATCCAGTTCTCCACCGGGGGCCCGGCCTGGCTGGTCGACCCCCAGGCGGTGGCCTGTACCGACGCCTTTCGTCGGCTGCTGGCCGAAGGGCCGCTGAAGCTGGTCCATGCCGCCAGCGAGGATCTCGAGGTGTTCGCCGGCTGGGCCGGTGTGACACCGTCGCCCCTGGTGGATACCCAGCTGGCCCAGGGCCTGCTGGGCGAGACCCCGTCCATGGGCTACCAGAAGCTTGTGGAACACTGGACCGGCCATACCCTGCCCAAGGACGAGACCCGCTCCGACTGGCTCGCGCGCCCGCTCTCCGAGACCCAGCAGGCCTACGCGGCGCTTGACGTGATCTACCTGGTCGAAGTTTGGCAGCAGCAGCGCGAGTCGCTCCAGCGCCAAGGCCGCCTGACCTGGCTGGAGGCGGATTGCGCCGAGCTGGTCGCCCAGGCGGGGCGTAATGGCGAGTCCGACGCCCTGTGGTATCTGCGCCAGCGTCAGCTGTGGCGCCTGACGCCGCGACAGATCGAGGCCTACCGACGCCTGACCACCTGGCGAGAAGGGGAGACCCGGGCCCGCAACCTGCCGCGGGGGTGGCTGGTTCACGACCGGGTGCTGTTCGCCATCGCCGAGGCGCTGCCAGAGAACCGCTTCGAGCTGGCCCGCGTCGAGGACGTCAAGCCGAGCCTGATCAAGCGCGACGGCGACACCCTGCTGGCGCTGGTGGCCGAGGCGCGCCATCTGGACGAGGCCGAACTGCCGCCGGCGCTGCCGTCGCCCATGGCGCCGGAGTTCAAGCGCGTGCTCAAGGCGCTGAAGAAGGCGGTCAACGCCGAGGCCGAGGCCCAGAGCCTGGCCCCGGAGGTGCTGCTGCGCCGCCGCGACCTGGAAGCCCTGGTGACCGCCTACCTGGAAGACGAACCGCTGCCGCTGCCGTCAGGCTGGCGCGGCGAGCAGCTGAATGCGGGCCTCAAGAAGGCTCTGGAGGATCAGTCCCGATGAGCGACGACCGGATGCGCGGCGACAAGCTGCTCTGCGAGGTCTTCAAGAGCCCCCGCATGGATGAGATGTATCTCTACGTGGACAAGCGTGAGGGGCTCACTCGGGTGCCTGAGCCGTTGCTGGAGCGTTTCGGCAAGCCGAAGCCGGCGATCACCCTGATTCTTACCCCCGAGAAGCGCATGGGCCGTGCCCAGGCCGCCGACGTCATGGCAGAGATCCGCGAGAAGGGCTTCTACCTGCAGATGCCTCCTGCCAAGGAAAAGTACCTGCTCGACCTTTACCGCACCCCCACCGAGGCCCGCTACTAGTGAGAGAACGATTCTGGGAGCAGTATCCCCTCGAGGAGCTCACCGCCGAGGAGTGGGAGGCGCTGTGCGACGGCTGTGGCCAGTGTTGCCTGCTCAAGTTCCAGGATGACGAGAGCGGCGAGCTTGCGGTGCTCAATCTGGCCTGCGAACTGCTGGATATCCACAGCTGCCGCTGCAGCGACTACGAGAACCGGCTCTCACGGGTGCCGGACTGTACGCGACTCACCCCGGCACTGATCGACCAGTTCCGCTGGCTGCCCAAGTCATGCGCCTATCGCCGGGTGGCGGAAGGACGCAAACTGGCCCGCTGGCATCCGCTGCTCTCCGGTGACCCGGAGCGAGTTCACCGCAAGGGCATCAGCGTGCGCAGTTTCGCCGTGACGAGTCGTAGGGTGCCCGAGGAGCAGTACGAGGACCATATCATCGCGGTCATTCCCATCGATTGATGGGAGTGACTGATGGAAGCTATGCCTCGCGGTTTTCCAGGCCCAGCGCCCAGAGGATATAGGCGTCCTGGCGGGCGCCGTCGTGCCACGCCTTGAAGCGTCCCGAGGCGCCGCCGTGGCCGGCGGCCATGTCGGTGCGCAGCAGCACGGGGCCTCGCGCGGTGCCTAGCTCCGTGAGCCGTGCATAGAGCTTGGCCGGCTCCCAATAGGGCACCCGGGTGTCGTGCCAGCTGCCCTGCAGGAACATGGTCGGGTAGGGCGCAGCAGCCAGGTTGTCCAGCGGGGAGTAGTCGCGAATTCTCTTGCGGGTGTCGGGCTCGTCCGGGTTGCCCCACTCGGTGTACTCGGCGGTGGTCAGCGGCAGGTCGGGGTTCTCCATGGTACGCAGCACGTCCACGAAGGGGACGTCGAGCACCGCGGCACTGAAGGCCTCCGGGGCCAGGTTGAGGCTGGCTCCCACCAGCAGGCCGCCGGCGCTGGCGCCGTAGGCGGCGATACGCTCGCCATCGCTGATGCCGTGCTCCACCAGACAGTCCCGGGCGGCGAGAAAGTCGCGAAAGCTGTTGGCCTTATGCTCCAGCTTGCCGGCCAGGTACCAGGGCTCGCCGCGATCACCGCCGCCACGCACGTGGGCCACGGCGAAGGCCACGCCGCGGGCCAGCAGCTCCAGGCGGGCCACCGAGAACCAGGGGTCGAGCACCTCGCCGTAGGCGCCGTAGCCGTAGAGCAGCGTCGGCAGGGGATGGCCGGCCAGGTCGGCGCGCATCACCACCGAGACGGGGATGCGTTCGCTGTCGTGGGAGGTCGCCCACAGCCGCTCGCAGACGAGTGCCTCCGGCTTGAGGTCGCCGTGGATCGGCTGCTGCTTGAGCAGGCTGCGCTCGCCGCTGTCCAGGTCGTGTTCGATCCAGCTCACCGGCAGCACGAAGGACTCCTCGCGCAGGCGCAGACGGCGCTGGTCGAAGTGGGGCGCATCGCCCAGCGACAGGCTGCAGGGCGTCTCCGGCAGCGGCAGGCGCTCGTCCCGAGTGATGGCGTGGGCCTTGTCGAACTCGATCACCCGCAGTCGAACCTGGGCCTCCTCATGGTCGCGCTCGGTGATCACCAGGCCCCAGGTGAAGGCGTCGACGCCCTCCAGGGTGTCTTCTTCGCGGTGGGGGATCAGCGGCTGCCACTGGTTGGCATCGGCGGCATCAATGAAACCGGCCTCCTCGATCACGTCGAGTCGGAAGTGGGTCGCGCCGCGGTTGTGCAGCAGATAGAAATAGCCCGGGCGATGGTCCAGGGAGAGCTCCACGCCGCTCTCCCGGGGGCGGAAGCAGCGCGGGGGGGTGGCCGGCGCCCGGGCCGGGATCAGGTAGCTCTCGCTGGTGTCCTTCGAGGCGCTCTCCAGGACCAGCCACTCACGGGAGCGAGTCTTGCCGAGCCCCAGCCAGAATTCCGGATCCTCCTCGCGCAGCACCAGACTGGGCTCATCTGCCACACCCTCGTTCAGCGCCAGGCGCCAGATGCTCTCGGGACGCTGGGTGGCGTCATAGCGGGTAAAGAACAGGGTGATGTTGTCCTCCGCCCAGGTGAGCTCGGGGCCGATGCCCGCCAGAAGGCGCATTGGCTCACCATCCGGGAGGCGCACGAGGAAAAGATCGAACGTCTCGTCACCTCGGGTATCCTCGCTCCAGGCCAGCCAGCGCTCGTCCGGCGAGAGTGCCATGTCGCCGAGCTCCAGAAAGTCGTGGTCGGCCGCGCGGACCTCGAGGTTCAGGAAGGGCGCCGCGCGGTCCGGTTTGCCGTTGGGGTGACGCCACCACACGGGATAGTCGGCCTCGGCGGCGGTTTCGCTCCAGTAGGTGTAGTGATCCAGTGGGGTGCGCAGGCCGTGCACGGCCAGCTCCCGGCGCGCCAGGTGGCCGTGGTAGAGCCGCTCCACCAGGTCGTCCAGAGGGGCAAACCAGGTGGAGAACTCGGCGTTGGCCGCCTCGAGAAAGGTCGTGACCTCGGGGTCCTCGCGGTTCTCCAGCCAGTGCCACTCGGGGTCTTCCGGGCGGCGGAAGCGGGCGACCGGTGAGGCGGAGGCCTGGCTGTCGGGGCGATGCGGCGGCTGTGCTTTCATGGTGGGGGATGTACCATACTCAAGACTGTGAAAAGAGAGGTGGCAATGCCAATTACCGATTCGATGACCCTACTATGGCTGGTCTACGTTGTCCTGTCGCTGGTGGTGCTGCTGACCGGCTACCTGGGTCTGGCCTTCCTGCCGCGGCTGCTGCGGCTGCCGATCACCTGGCTGGTGGCGGGCGTGATGTGGGTGCCGACGCGCTTCCGGATGCCGCTGTTGGAAGAGGGAGAGTTCTACACCGGTCTGGCCCCGGCGGTGGTCGTGGCCCTGGTGGGCTTTCTCGAGCGCGACAGCGGCCTCATGCTGCCGGCGCTGATGTTGACCGCGGCCGGCGCGGCGGCCGGTCTGGCCTTCGGGCTGCTGCTGGCCTGGCGCGGCCGCGGGCATGACGACTATGTCGATATGGATGACAACGAAGACGATGCCCCCCCCACCCGGCGTGGCGGTGGCGGGCGTCGGGAGCCGGTAATCGGCTAAGGAGCCGGGCATGGCCTGGTCGTGGATGGTCAGTCGGAGAGCGCGAGGCCTGGCCGGCCTGCTGCTGGCGTGCCTGCTTTTTCTGGTGGCAGGTTCGGGAGTGGCGCAGCCGGTCGAGGAAAACCCGGATGTGCGGGTGATCATCGATGTCTCCGGCAGCATGCGGACCAACGATCCCGACCAGCTTGCCGCCAGCGCCCTGGAGTTGCTGACCCTGCTGCTGCCCGAGGGTACCTCGGCCGGCGTCTGGACATTCGGCGAGCGGGTGGACAGCCCGCTTCCACTTGGTGAGGTCGATGCCGACTGGCGTGCCGAAGCCGCGGCCCTGCGCCCGGCTCTGGTGGACTATCAGCAGCACACGGACATCGAGGCGGCCGTGCGCGAGGCCGCCGAGGCACCGGCCAACGGCTGGCGCCACCTGGTGCTGCTCACCGATGGGATGATCGACCTGCCGCCGACGCGCGGCGCCAAGCCGGAGGTGGACGTCGCTTCGCGGCGCACCCTGCTCATGGAGCTGGCGCCGGCGCTGGCAGCGAGCGGAGTGGTAGTGCATGCCATCGCCTTCTCCGATGCGGCCGACCTGGCCCTGGTCGAGCGTCTCTCCCGGGCCACCGGCGGTTTGCCGGCGCTGGCACAGTCTCCGGAGAGCCTTCTGAGTGCCTTCGTGGATATCGTCGAGCGTATCTTTCCCGCCGACCGGGTACCCCTGGTCGATGGGCGCTTTTCCATCGAGCCCGGCGTCGAGGCCTTCTCGGCGCTGCTCTTCCATGGAGCTGACGCCGCTCCCGTGACCCTGGTGGCGCCGGACGGCTTGCGTCATGACGCGCAGAATCCGCCCCATGACGGGCACTGGCAGGTGGAACCGCGCTTCGATCTGGTGCGGGTGTCCGATCCTGCTCCCGGGGAGTGGCGCCTGGAGGGCGAGTTCGGCAGTGATAGCCGCATCGAGGTTTTTGGCGCTGTAAGCCTGCAGCTAGCGCCGCTGCCGGCGGTTCTTTACCCCGGGCTTGTGCTGTCACTGGAGGCCTGGCTGGCCCGTGGCGGTGAGCCCTGGCAGGCGGCCCCGGAGGATCTCGCCATCATCACCACGCTGCTCGACGCTGACGACACAGCCCTGGTAGAGGTGTCGCTGGAGCGGCGGGGTGAGCGCTTCGTTGGGGAGTTGACGGTGCCGGAGTTTGCCGGAGCCGCACGTCTGCGCCTGCAAGCCGAGGGGCAGGGGGTCGTCCGCCAGCGCTATCTGGCGGTCAACGTGCAGCCGCTGCTGGGTCTCCTGGACGAGGCCGATGACGGCCTCGGGCTTGCCGGGGAGGCGGGTCCGCGTCCGCTGGGCGAGCGTTTCCACGAGGACCTCGCCACCGGCCGCGACGGTGGGGCGGTGCCCGACAGCGTCGCCGATCGCTTCATTGACTTCATCAACGACCTGCCGGCCTATGCCGCCGCCCTGTGGCGCGAAGCCAGGCCCTGGCTCGAGCGCCGTGCTGCGGCCTTCGCCGGCGACCCGCGTCAGTGGGCGGTGGCGGGCCTGATCATATTTACGCTTCTGATTCTGCTGGCGTGGCGGCATCGACGCGTGCCGCCCAGGAGCATCCACCGGGAGGATCCGCATGTGTGAACTTCTGGGCATGAGTGCCAACGTGCCCACCGACATCTGCTTCAGTTTCACCGGCTTTCTGCATCGTGGGGGCGGCACCGGCCCCCATCGTGATGGCTGGGGGATTGCCTTCTACGAAGAGGGCGGCTATCGCGACTTCCGTGATCCCCACCCCTCGGTGCATTCCCCCATCGCGCGTCTCATTACCGACTATCCGATCAAGTCGAACATCGTCATCAGCCATATTCGCCAGGCCAACGTGGGCCAGGTGCGCCTGGCCAATACCCATCCCTTCGTGCGCGAGATGTGGGGCAGCCCCTGGTGCTACGCCCACAACGGCCAGCTCGAGGGCTGGCAGGGACTGCCGCTAAGCTTCTACCGTCCGGTCGGCGATACCGACAGCGAACATGCCTTCTGCTGGCTTCTTGGGGAGCTGCGTCGCTGCTTCCCGGAGCGCCCCGATAACGATACTGCGCGTCAGGAGCTGTGGCGGCTGCTTCACCAGCTCTGTGAGCGTCTGCGTGGACTCGGGGTCTTCAACCTGCTGCTGGCCGACGGCGACTACCTCTACACCTTCTGCTCAACCAAGCTGGCCCATATCACCCGGCGAGCTCCCTTTGGACGCGCGAGTCTGTCGGATGCCGAACTCACCGTGAACTTCGCCGAGCATACGACGACCCATGACATCGTATCGGTGATCGCTACCGAGCCGCTCACCGATAATGAGGCCTGGGAGCGCATGTGCCCCGGGGAGCTGCTGGTGTGGCGTGACGGCGTGATTCAGGGGCGTTTCGGTCGCCGCCAAGCGTGAAATCTGGCGGTTGGTCTTCGCGGTTGGGGTGGTACAGGCTGTCGGTACAGGGGTTCGATGCCGAGGCTCGGAAAGATCGTATCCATCCTATTGTTTTAATCTTTCGTTTCAATCGACCGTTTTACAGTCCGAGCCGGCCGGTTTAAGGTAGATCCCCGTCAAAACAACAAACGCCGATGGCCCATCGGCGAGACAGCGGAGACACGTGATGAGTGAGCATGCCAACGCCCCGATTCTGTCCGGCCCCGAACTCAAGGGGATGGAAGAGTATGGTTCGGTCACCGATATCTTCCACGCGGCGGTCAAGCGTTATGCCGACAAGCCTGCCTTCAGCTGCATGGGGCAGACACTGACCTTCGCCGACCTGGATCGTCTCTCCGGCGATTTTGCCGCCTGGCTGCAAAACGAGACCACCCTGGAGCCGGGCGATCGCATCGCCATCCAGCTACCCAACGTGCTGCAGTTTCCGGTGGCGGTATTCGGCGCCATGCGCGCCGGGATGGTGGTGGTCAACACCAACCCGCTCTACACCGAGCGGGAGATGTCCCATCAGTTCAAGGATTCCGGTGCCAAGGCCATCGTGATCCTGGCCAACATGGCCGACAAGCTCGAGAAGATCCTCGACCGCACCGACATCCAGCACGTACTGGTCACCCAGCTGGGCGACCTTCACGACTTCCCCAAGCGCCCGCTGATCAACCTGGTGGTCAAGTACGTCAAGAAGATGGTGCCGTCCTTCAGCCTGCCCGGGCACACGCCCTTCCGCCAGGCGCTAAAGGTAGGTGCCGCTCGCCAGCACCGCGAAGTGGAGCGCGGGCTCGACGACATCGCCGCGCTGCAGTACACCGGCGGCACCACCGGCCTTGCCAAGGGCACCATGCTGACCCACCGGAACCTGGTCGCCAATATGCTCCAGGCCGGTCAGGCCATCGGTCCCGGCCTCAACAACGGCGAGGAAGTGATCATCGCGCCGCTGCCCGTCTATCACATCTACACCTTTACGGTTAACTGCCTGTTCCTGATGGAGACCGGCAACCACTCCATACTGATCACCAATCCCCGCGATCTGCCCAACTTCGTCAAGGAGCTCAAGGGGCTCAAGTTCACCGGCTTCATTGGCCTGAACACGCTGTTCAACGCCCTTTGCAACCGCGAGGATTTCCGCGCACTGGACTTCTCCAAGCTGCACCTGACCATCTCGGGTGGCATGGCGCTGACCAGGTCCGCCGCAGAGCGCTGGAAGGAAGTCACCGGCTGTGAGATCGCCGAGGGCTATGGTCTCACCGAGACCTCCCCGGTAGTGAGCTTCAATCCGGTGGATGGCATCCAGCTCGGCACCATCGGCAAGCCGGTGGCCGGCACCCGGGTCAAGGTGGTCGATGCCGACGGAAACGATCTGCCTTTCGGCGAGCCGGGCGAGCTCTGCGTGCAGGGGCCCCAGGTGATGAAGGGTTACTGGAACCGCGACGACGAGACCGTCAAGGTGATGGATGACGAGGGGTGGTTCCACACCGGCGATATCGCGGTGCTCCAGGAGGATGGCTATATCCGTATCGTGGACCGCAAGAAGGACATGATCCTGGTCTCGGGTTTCAATGTGTATCCCAATGAGGTGGAAGACGTCGTCGCCACCCACCCCGGCGTGCTCGAGTCCGCGGCGGTGGGTGTGGACGATGAGAACAGCGGTGAGGCGATCAAGCTGTTCGTGGTGCCTCGTACCGATGACCTCGACCCCGACGAGCTGCGCGCCTGGTGCAAGAAGGAGATGACCGGCTACAAGGTGCCCAAGTACGTGGAGCTGCGAGATGAGCTCCCGAAGACCAACGTGGGCAAGGTCCTGCGCCGCCAGCTGCGCGACGAGGAGCGCGACAAGACCAGGACCAACAACCCCGCCTGATAGCCGCGGGCTTGCCGGACCATAGCCAGCCTAAATGGCCTGGATTAGGCGCCGCCCGGGCGGCGGCGTTACAATGAACTGCCCGTATCGGTACGCCGATATGGGCAGTTTTTCCTTGCTGTCATCCACCTGCGGAGCCACTGTGTCCGACGTGACCACCGACGTTTCTCCCGCCACCGCCTGGACCGATGCCGACCGACTCAGCGCTCTTTGCCAGGCGCTCGATGGCGTGCTGCTGCGCGACCTTCCGTCGCTCGACAAGCGACTCAACGGTTTGGCGCGGCGGATCAAGGAGGGCAAGCCGGCGGATCGCAGCCTGAACGAGGCGGCGCAGGCCGTGGCGCGCTCCCGCAAGGTGGTGGAGCGTCGCGCGTCGCGCCCGGTAGCGCTGAATTACCCCGCCGAGCTTCCCGTGGCGGAGCGTCGCGAGGAGATCCTGGTGGCCCTGCGTGACCACCAGGTGGTGGTGGTGGCAGGCGAGACCGGCTCCGGCAAGACCACCCAGCTGCCCAAGATCTGTCTTGAGCTGGGTCTGGGGCGCCGCGGGCTGATCGGCCACACCCAGCCGCGGCGGTTGGCGGCGCGTTCGGTGGCCGCACGTCTGGCCGAGGAGCTCGAGACCCCGCTGGGGGAGCAGGTTGGCTACCAGGTTCGCTTCACCGATCAGAGCAGTGAGCATACCCTGGTCAAGCTGATGACCGATGGCATCCTGCTGGCCGAGACTCGCCATGACCCCGAGCTGCGCCGCTACGAGGCGATCATCATTGACGAAGCCCACGAGCGCAGCCTCAACATCGATTTCCTGCTCGGCTACCTGAAGCGGCTGCTGCCGCGCCGCCCCGATCTCAAGGTGATCATCACGTCGGCTACCATCGACGTGGATCGCTTCGCCGCCCACTTCGCCCAGCCCGGCAAGGACGGTGAGGCCCCAAGGCCGGCGCCGGTGGTGGAGGTGTCCGGCCGAGCCTATCCGGTGGAACTGCACTATCGGCCGCTGGTACGCGAGGCCGATGATGAGGAGGACCGCACCCTGCAGGAGGGTATCCTGCATGCGGTGGAGGAGGTCGAGCGGATCGAGCGCGACAAGCGATGGCTCCACGGGCCGCGTGACATCCTGGTGTTCCTGCCGGGCGAGCGTGAGATCCGCGAAACCGCCGACACCCTGCGGCGGGCCGATCTGCGCGGCACCGAGATCCTGCCGCTCTATGCCAGGCTCTCCAACGCCGAGCAGAACCGGGTCTTCTCTCCCCACGCCGGGCGTCGGATCGTGCTGGCCACCAACGTGGCCGAGACCTCGCTCACCGTGCCGGGCATTCGCTACGTGATCGACCCGGGGCTGGTGCGCATCAGCCGCTACAGCTACCGCACCAAGATCCAGCGCCTGCCGGTTGAGCCGGTCAGCCAGGCCAGCGCCAACCAGCGCATGGGTCGCTGTGGCCGCGTGGCCGAAGGGGTATGCATTCGCCTCTATGACGAGGAGGACTTTCTCGCTCGGCCGGCGTTCACCGATCCCGAGATTCGCCGCACCAACCTGGCTTCGGTAATACTCTCCATGCTGTCGCTGAAGCTCGGCGACATCGAGGCCTTCCCCTTCGTCGATCCGCCCGACTCGCGCTTCGTCACCGACGGTTTCCGGCTGCTCTTCGAGCTGGGCGCGGTGCACGAGCAGGGGGGAATCAGCCCCGTCGGCCGAAAGCTGGCCCGCCTGCCCATCGACCCTCGCCTGGCCCGCATGGTGCTCGCCGGCGCCGATCAGGGCGGCCTGCGCGAGGTACTGATCGTGGTGGCCGGGCTGGCGGTCCAGGACCCCCGGGACCGCCCGGCGGAGAAACGCCAGGCTGCCGACCAGGCCCATCGCCGCTGGCAGGACCCGGACTCCGACTTCGTGTCGCTGCTCAACCTCTGGGACGGCGTCGAGGCGGCTCGCGAGGCGCTCTCCGGCAACCAGCTCAGGCGCTGGTGCAAGGAGCGCTACATCAACTACCTGCGCGTGCGCGAGTGGCATGACACCTTCCGCCAGCTGCGTCAGCTGCTGCGCGACATGGAGATCGAGGTGCCGCCGCCGGCCCCGCGCCCCGCCCTCGATGGGGCAGCGACAGAGGGCGGGGAGGGCCAGGACGGGGACGAGCAGCGCGCCCAGGCGCGCCGCCAGAACGCCGCGACCCTGCACCGTGCGCTGCTGCCGGGGCTGCTCTCCCACCTGGGCACCCTCACCGAGAACCGCGAGTATCTGGGGGCGCGCAACCGCAAGTTCGTGATCCATCCCGGATCGGGCCTGGCGAAGAAGTCCCCCAAGTGGCTGATGGCCTTCGAGCTGGTCGAGACGACGAAGCTGTTTGCCCGCACCGTGGCGAAGATCGACCCCCTGTGGATCGAGCCGCTGGCCGGCCACCTGGTCAAGCGCAACTACGCCGACCCCCACTGGGAGATGAAGCGCGCCCAGGTGGTGGCAAAGGAGCAGGTCACCCTGTTCGGCCTGCCAATCGTCAGCGGGCGCAAGGTACACTACGGGCCCATTGCGCCGGCCGAGGCCCGCGAGCTGTTTATCCGCCGTGCCCTGGTGGAGGGGGAGTTCAGGACCCGGGGCGACTTCTTCGCCCATAACCGGGCGCTGATCGAGGAAGTCGAGGGCCTGGAGGATCGCGCTCGGCGTCGCGACATCCTGGTGGATGAGGAGACGCTGTTCGCCTTTTACGACCAGCGCCTCCCCGAGGGCATCCACAACGGCAAGGGCTTCGAGGCGTGGCGCAAGCGGGCCGAGGCCGAGAACCCCGAGGTGCTCAAGTTCGACCGCGCCGCCCTGCTGGCCAGGGAGGCCAGCGAGATTACCCGGGCCGACTATCCCGATGAGCTTGCCCTGAATGGCGTTCGCTATCCGCTGGACTATCATTTCGAGCCGGGTGCGGTCGACGATGGCGTGACGCTTACCGTGCCCGCCGCCATGCTGCCCCAGCTGCACCTGGCACGCCTCGAGTGGCT
>LFIK01003722.1_pt1 | contig 12368 bp, 6 predicted proteins | sample 643401 | NCBI WGS metagenome assembly LFIK01 (sample SAMN03777447, study PRJNA286221) | soda lake metagenome | biome: soda lake; feature: Kulunda steppe; material: water; isolation source: sample T5-Br brine of Lake Tanatar-5 | place: Russia: Kulunda steppe | collected 2010-07 | reverse complement strand
TTTCCGCCTGCTTTTCTCGTAAAATCCCAGGTTCCGGCCATTTCTCGGAAGATCCGGTCAAATCTCGGAATTGAAAAGGCGACAACCTTGAACAGGCCAGCAAGCGAAAACGTGGGCTACGCATGGCTGGTTGAGCAGTATCGTCTGCCAACCATGCCGCTGCTGCTGCGCTCGCGGCTGGAGTCACGAGTGCGTGGTCGCGAAACGCGGACTGATGGCCACGAAAGCCTCCAGTTGTTCGAGCCCAAGTATCACCCGGGCGAAACGCTGGCTGGTCAGCTGCAGTTTGCCCTCAAGTACGAGGGCGTGAACCTTCAGGTGCTGGCGCTACTTTTCGAGCAAACCGGCGCTAAAGAAATCAGCCAATGGCTGGATGCCAGCCCGACCTCTGTCTACGCGAGGCGGGCCGGATATCTCTTCGAATGGCTGACCGGCAGCGAACTGCAGCACGCAACACCAGAGCGTAGCCGTTACGTTCCGCTAGTCGACGAAGATCTGCAATTCGCCGTACCCGACGGGAATCGAAACAAGCGCTATCGGGTGATCGACAACCTTTCTGGTTGCCAGCAATTCTGTCCCTTGATCCGCAAGAGCGAAGCCTTGCAGCGCTGGACTGGCCTGAATCTGAAAGAACGCACCCGCCAGATCATTGCGGCATATGATGTCGATCTCTTGCGTCGTGCGGCCGCGTTTCTGTACCTGAAGGAAACGCAATCTTCTTTCGAGGTCGAGCGGGAAAAGCCTTCGCACAACAGGGCGCAGCGCTTTGCAGACCTGCTCCGTCTGGCCGAGATCGATGAAACGCTGACTGCAGAAAAGCTCTCCGAATTGCAGAACGCCGTCATCGATCCCAGATTCCACGAGTTCCATTGGCGAACCGAGCAAAACTGGATTGGGGATGATCTCGGCTACCGCAAGAAAATTGCCCTGGTTCCCGCGTGCCCGGAGGACTTGCCGGGCCTGATGGATGGCCTGCTATTCACTGCCAATCGTGCGCGAAGCGCCGGGTGGCTGAAAACGGATGTTCAGGAATCGCAACATCGAACGGGCGGGGCTGAGCTTGATCCGGTTGTGCTCGCTGCCATGGTGGCGTTCGGATTCGTCTTCATCCATCCCTTCATGGACGGCAACGGCCGCATTCATCGATACCTTATCCACCACGTGTTGGCGCAAGCTGGTTTTACGCCCAGAGGGCTTGTATTACCCGTTTCCGCTGTGATCTTGGCCAATCTGGACCGCTATGTCGAGTGTCTCGAGATTTTCTCCAAGCCAGTGGTGGAGAAAACCCGATACGACCCCGAGGCGCAAGCCATTCCGGCCACGGGCAACGACGCAGTGTACTTTCGCTACTTCGATGCCACGCCGCAGGTCGAGTTTCTGTACTGGGCCCTGGAGCGCACGGTCACAGTGGATCTGCCACGCGAGATCGACTTCCTGCTCGGCTACGACCGCGCCCATACGGAGCTGAATGCACGCCTTGACTGGCCTCGCAATACGCTGGGCCTATTCATTCGGCTGATCCATCAGAATGGCGGCCGGCTCTCCGAAACCAAGCGACGCTGCCACTTTGACTGGATGACCGATGAAGAGCTGGCGGGGTCCGAGGATCTCGTCCGCCAGGCCTTTTTGGAATCCCGGTCGACATAAAGTGTCTAGCAGCCTGTCGGACTTAACCGAACAGTATCGACGTGGGATAATCAACGCCACGGCAGCGATCAGGGCGCAATGATGGCAAATTTCGTAAACGCGGATCGGGAAACTGATTACCTGTTTCCGCCCTCCATGCAGGATTGGCTGCCCGAGGATCACCTGGCCCGCTTTGTTGTTGACGTGGTCGACCCGCTCGATCTGACTGAGCTGATACAGCAATACGCCGGCCGAGGCTCGAAGGCCCATCATCCCGCTGTCTTGCTTAGCCTGCTGATTTACGGCTACGCCACCGGTGTATTTTCCAGCCGCAAGATTGAACGTGCCACGTACGATTCGATTGCCTTCCGCTACCTGGCAGCCAACACGCATCCGGATCACGACACGATAGCCGCGTTCCGACGAGGATGGGGGTATGAAGCCCTTTTTCCCGTTTTACGCACTGCATGAATCGCCTGGTGGCGACATTGAGGCTCAATTCGCCTCTCTGAAAGCCACCAGAAGCAAAAAGCAACGATCCGAAGACGCACAACGAATTTAACCGACGTCTGTCAGACGCGAGTCCGACAGGCTGCTAGAGCAGTAACAAGGCTTCGCTGACCCCAGGGATAGCAGGAATGGACGATTTATACAGTACAGGTTGGCGGCGATGCATATAAAATACCTGTGGTTTTTCTGGCTGAGCGTTCTTTTTCTGGCGGTTGGCTGTAGCAGTAACCCTGCCGTGTCCTTGATGCCCACACCGGTGGTTTACACGGAGCTGGGCATCGGGCCGCTGGATGCCATCCCCCCCGGCAAACGTTGGGCGCCGCGAATGGTGTACTACGCAACCACGCGAGACCGAAATCCGGGCTGGCAGCGGATTGAGTACGGCAATCGCGAAGGCGATACGGTACGCCTCGGTGTCGCCCTGATCGGTTTCGGTACGGAAGACCTCAAATGGGAGGAATTGCGCGAACTTTCCTCTATTGCTGATCGCGCAGACGGCAACATCCCTTTGTCCATCGCCGGCATTGTCGAGACTGGCCGATGGCAGATCGGCAAAAAACCGGGTCCGGATGCCCTGAACGTTCCCCTCGAGATGATTAACGACTCCATCGAGAGGGCGAATGACAAACACCTCCTGATTTACGTGCACGGCGCTAACGTTGATTTTTACAGTGCCACGGCGTTTGCCGCGGAAATGGACCATTTCATGCGCCGCGACATGACCGCCATGGCTTTTGCCTGGCCCACCCACCAGAACATTCTGGCTTACGGAACAGGCATAGATCTTGCGCGTGGCTATCGATCTGCAGAATCCCTGGCCGAATTGCTGGACTTACTGGCCCGGCAGAGCAACGCCACGAAAATCCACATTGTATCGTGGAGCGCCGGAGGCCGCGTCGTCACGCGAGCCCTAAAGAGGCTTTCTGACCAATACCCCGAGCTGTCGAGCGACGATCTGGCCAGCCGCCTGCGTATCGGCACCGTCTACTACGCGGCATCAGACGTTCCTCGAGAGGAATTTATCAAAGAGCTGGTGACGCTGGAGCGCATCTGCGAACGGATTGTCGTTACGGTGACTGACAATGACGGCGCACTGAAAAGCGCACGACGTTTCATGGGCGATGGTTATCGTCTCGGTGATCGACGGGGCAATTTGAGTGCCGAACAATTCGCGCAATTGATGAAAGCCGAATCACTGGAAGTCATTGACGTATCGATGGGCGCACGGGAACGCGGCTTCGACATTTCCGGTCATCTCTACTGGCTTGACCACCCCTGGGCCAGCAACGATCTGCTGCTTGCCATCCGCAGCGATCTTGCTCCACAGGAACGTGGCCTGGTGCAATCTGAGCTGCCGTTCCTCTGGTTCATTCCCCCGGACTACCCGCAGCGGCTGCGTCGATCGATGCTGCGCCCCGACCTGAAAATGCGTGATTGAAGACGGGTTTTCAGGAGTTTTCAGGTTCTGCTTCAGATTCGGGCGTATTCCAGGCGGTTTTGGCAGTGACTGACTGCGGTAACGCGCGCACATAAATGTCCTGCTGCGGGAACGGAATCTCAATACCTTCCTCGTCCAGGCGCTGCTTGAGCCGCTTGGTCAGCGAGCGCAGGCGGGGCCAGTAATCTACTGTGCGCACCCAGGCATGCGTTACCATTAGCACATCGGACTGCTCCATGGCGTCGACGAACACGTTTGGTTCCGGCTTGCGCAGCACTCCCGGATGATTTATCGCCTCATCCCGAAGCACCGCCTCAGCGCGGTCCAGATCCTCGCCATAGGCAATGCTGACCGGAATAGTCAGGCGGCGAATACGATTGGCAGTGAGGTTTGTGATCACATCTCCCCATATCCTGCTGTTCGGAATGACGAGACGCTGATTGTCGAAGGTTGCGATCGTAGTCGACACCAGATTCATTCTCTTGACCGTACCCTCAACGCCGCCGACGATGACGTGGTCATCAACGTCATAGGGCCGATAGATGAGTATCATCCAGCCAGCCGCAAAATTACTCAGGGTGTCCTGCAGCGCGAAGCCGATGACAATACCCGCAACGCCAAGTCCCGCGACCATCGGCACTAGGGAGATACCAATGGTCGACAGGGCCACTAGCACGCCGATCGTGAAAACAAGCCCGAATGACAGTGAGACCAGCATGGCCTCCATCAGCCCATGAATCTGCACGGACTCCCGATGCAGCAGCGCCGTGACAATGCTGCGGGCGAGCCGGGCCAGCATGTAGACAGTCACGACAACGATGAGAAAAACCAGCGTCTTGAAGACCACGTTCGGTCCCTGGGTGATCAGCGTGTCGCGTGCTGTCTCGATCCGGCTTGCGAGCAGGCTGATGAAAACTTCCTTATCCAGAATATCGACCCCGATAGAGCCGCGCTGCATCAACAGCAGCGTGCGATAGCTGCCCGCATTGAGCCCCACAGTCTCCATCAATCCGACGAGCTGCTCCAGAATGGCGATATTGCGCGCCTGCTTGCGGTCAATGGCGCGCTCTGCCTCGGCGAGTGCCGCATTGGCAGGATCCGCACGGATCAGATTGCGCAGATTTCCCAGGGTGGTGGCGTCCAGCAGAATTTGCCCGCTCAGGCTCTCCGCCGCTATCGATGTCGTTCGCGTGATTTTCTCCCGCAGGTCCGAGTCCAGCCTGCCGAGCATCTCCCCCAGTCCGAGCAGGTTTGCCAAGAGGCCGATATGGCCTGCGGCGACGCCACGCAGATCCTGTTGAAAAGCGCGGGAAATAACGGCTTCTGAGCCCTCATCGAATTCACCGAAGCGTTCCTGCTCCTGGAGAATGCGCGCCTGCAGATTCCGGTATCGATCGATCAGAAATTCCTGGAACCATTCCAGGTGCTCCAGAAAGCGCTCCCTTGAAGCGCTATCGTCGCCATTGGCGAGACCGTTGGCGCCCTGATAGGCGAGCATCTGTGTGCCCAGTTCGCGGGCCCGTTCATCCACGCGAAACAGCAGGCCGTCGTGACGCTGTTCAGGCAGATTTCCCAGTTCGCTTATCGCCTGCTTTATAGTTGCACGACTGGCTTCGATGGCTGCAAGCCCGGCGTCCTGTGCCCGCGCACCAGCGACACTCATCAGGAGGCAGCCAAGCAATGCCATCGATTTGACCAGCGATACAACCTCATTGCGGGCTTGAGTCCGGCAACGACAGAATTCGGTGCTTTTCATGACAGTTTCCACGCTTTTCTGCGAATGCCACGACGATGAGGGCGGCCTCAACGGCGACATTTGCGATTGATGTTGCTTCTCTTATTCTTGATGAAAAGGCCTTAGCAGAAGCACCGCCATCAAGGCCAGCAGCGCAATAGCGATCAGCGACATCACTGATACCTTCAGCGATGTGTTGAGCGCCTCCGGTGGCTGCGGCAATCGGGGCGCCAGCGCGCGTGCCTGGGGAAGCACGGGGTAGATACCCTCAGAGCCTCCCGTGGCGTCGTTGATTCGAGTAACCACCTGATCGGTCAAGGGCAGGGCCCGTGTCCCGAAACTGGCCCCAGGCCCCTGCGTGGAGAGCCGCGATTCTTCAGGCCTGGCCGGTCCGGCCAGCACAAGCTGGGTGGCAAGCGTCTGTACGGGCTCAATGAAGCCGGCCATACCCGGAGCAGCCTGTTCCGGCACAAAGCGTTCGTAGTCAGCTGGCCCAAGACGCGCGGGCTGCAGGTAAGGAAAAGCAATGCCGTTGTTGCGCCGATTCCAGTTGTCGATGTCGAGCAGCGACAGGCCGCGCTGCAGGAGCACTCGTGCCGTCGAGTTGCCCGGAGGCTGCATCAGGATTGCGACATCGGCACCGCTGGCCAGCAGCGCATCGGCAAGTGCCCCCGGCGTATCACCCATGACCGGTGTTATCGCCGCAGACAGCTGCAGACCATCAATGACCGATTCTGCGGCCCGGAAGCCACTCGACCCTGCGGGACCGGTCGCTATCAACTTCGCGTCATCCAGCTCGCCGATTCCGGGCTTCAGGGCAAATGCATGCAGAAAGCTGGTGCCGACCAGGGCAACCGCTTCGAACCCCTGGCGCAACGGCGGCTGGCCGCTTGCAGGATCTACCGAGCCCGGTGCGAAAAAGGCGGGGGCACTCACCAGAGCCAGCCGTACTGACCCGTCAGCGACCGCGCCCAGCGGATCGGGCGAACGAACAAGATTGACATTACTGGTGGGAAACGACCGACGCATCTGTCGCAGGACTGTCGCGGCTTCCCCCTCCGCATTCGCGGACAGGGATACGGCCAGGCTGAGCGCCTGGCGATTGGTTTCGCGCACTTCTCCGTCGATCAGGCCGAGGCGAATCAATTCGCCGCGCACCACGTCTCCCGGATCCTCGCCCCGCACCGACACCTGCCGGTTGAGTGCCTGTATCTGTGCGTCACTGATAGCGCCGGCCAGACGCTCGAGAATATTTCCCAGCGCTGGAAAACGTTGCAGTGCTGACTCGCTGGCAACCAACGCGGCATCATAGCGCGGGAAGAAATCGAGGTCGTCGCTGAGCACCTGGAGGTCAAACATCTCAACTTGTGGATCTGCCGAGTGAATCAGGACAACGTCTACTTCGCCGTCTAACAGCGGCTCATACAGGCTCGCCCTGTCGCGGGCGAGCACTTCAACATAACGCTGGAACGCCATACCGTAGCGGCGGCGCAGCGGCCCCAGGCCGTCAACCGGACGCTCGCGGAACTCACTGTCCACACCGAGTATCAGCCGGCCTGATTGCCTGGCGAGATCAGAATAGCTGCCAATGCCGAGCGCATCCGCACGCTCGCGCAGCATAGCCAGGCCAGGCCGGCTCTCAAATCCCAGCGGAGCGCTCCAGGAAAGCCTCAGCGTGGAATAGCGCTCCCGCAGCAGGTTCAGCGCCCAGTCACGCTCCGCATTTGCGGGCTGTGCCAGTCCCAGCAAAGCCAGTCCTGAACCCGTGGACTCCGGATAGAGGTCTATCTCACCGCGCTTGAGCGCTTCCATCGTCAGCCGGCTCCCGCCGAGACCGATACGTCGCTGAACGCGTATGCCCTCGGCTTCGGCCAGCTCGGCGATCAGTTCCGCGACAATCTGGTCTTCTGATGATTGTTTGCCGCCAACCAGCAGCGGCTTATGATCGACACCGCAGGCGGTGGACAGAAGCAGAATGGCGACGATCATAAAAACGCGACAGACACGCATACTCACAGGGCTTCCTTTTTAACGGTAACGGCGTGGGGCGTCTTTGCAGCTGTCGCATGCTCGGCGCGAATCGCCCTGAGAAAACCCACCACTTGCAGCAGAAGAACCACCGAAAACGGAATCGCACCCGTGACCGCCATCGCCTTGGCTACCTCAACCGATCCGCTGAACAGTATAGCCACGGTCAGTACGGCAACGAGGGTGCCCCACACCAGCTTGTAGGGTAGCGGCGGATTCAGCTGTCCATCACTGGTCATCATCGACAGGACAAAACTTCCCGAATCGGCAGACGTGACCAGGAAAATGAAAATCAGGAACAGGGCCACGAAGCCCAGCATCTGGCCAAAGGGAAAGAAATCGAGGAATACGAAAAACGCCCGACTGACGTCCTGGGACACCAGTTCGGCAATGCCGCCCCCGCCGAACAGCTCGATGAAGATTCCCGCGCCGCCCAGCACGGCAAACCAGAACAGCGAAAACAGCGTCGGCACGATAATAACACCGGCGCAGAACTCGCGGATGGTTCGACCGCGGCTGATACGGGCAATGAAAATCCCGACGAAGGGTCCCCAGGCAAGCCACCAGATCATGTAGGTGAGCGTCCAGCTGGCCGTCCACTCCTGCAGGCCTTCGAAAGGCAGGAGATGAAACGACAATCCGGGCAACTGCGTGAGGTAGGTCCCCAGTGAATCGACCAGCGTTTCAAAAATAAACGCCGTTGGCCCCAGCACGGCCACGTAGACCACCATAAGAACCGCGATCGCCATATTGATATTGGACAGCAGCTTGATCCCGCGATCGACCCCGACTGATGTCGACGTCATGTAGGTTGCGTACATCGTGAGCATGACTGCCAGCGACATGCCAAAATTCAAGGGCGTACCGAGGAGCTCGCCGAGCCCCGCCCGGATCTGCAGTGTTCCCATGGTCAGCGAACCGGCGAGTCCGAAGACAACGGCAAATACGCCCAGTACATTTGCAATCTGCCCCAAGCGTTCACCGCCAGCGCCGGGGAAAAGCGCCTCAATCGGCGTCGAGATCAGTGGCTTCTTCTTTTTGCGAAAGGTGAAATAGGCGATAACCATGGCGCAGACGCCATAGATCGACCAGGCGTGCAGACCCCAGTGCAGATTGGTCAGCACGAATGCGGCTCGGGCCGCGTCGGCGGTTTCTCCGGGCGTGCCGGGAGGATCGCGGAAATGATAAAGCGGCTCTGCGACGCCCCAGAAGATCAGGCCGGCGCCCATGCCGCCGGCAAACAGCATCGCAATCCATGACACCGTGGTGAATTCGGGTTCCTCATCGTCATCACCGAGCTTCACCCGTCCATAGGGACCCAGCGCAAGAAACCCCGCCAGAATCAGGAATCCGGTACTGATAAGCAGCCAGTACCAGCCAATGCTGGTGAGCATGAAGGTGGTGAAACTGAGCGACGTGCTGCTCATGCCTTCAGGATCGATCAGACCCCAACCGCCAAAACCGGCAACCAGGAACAACGACACAATAAAAACGCGGTTGGGAACGAAAACGGGTTGAGATTTCAGGCCATCGGTCATGAGGCCTCCTCGCCGGGGCGGACATTGAATGACTTTTCAAGGTGGTCGTAGCTTACGATCCTCAACGGAATTTGCTTTGACAGCGAACCCAATCATGCCTCCCTTTCCCCGAGCCAGAGTTTCATGGCAGCGAGGAGCTGCCGGGCTTTCCAGGGCCACTTCAGTGAGCCGGCAAATCTAGCGATGGCGCAGGCGACTAGAAAGTCGAAAAAGTGCAAGAAAACGCACCGATTGCACCCTGACGCCTGTCGAGCTGGATGTCTATTCCAGATAAACCTAGGATTGCAGGCTGAATTGGCAATACGAATCGAGGAATACCCGCTTGAATTCTGGAAGTCGCGCGCGGTTCTTTTCTGCTCCGGAACAACGTGCCGGGTGCGATAACAAGGACAGCGAAGGCTGCAGGCCATTTCTGGCGCGGACGTATCGCCCGGTAACCTCCCACAGTCTGTTGGCCCCGCCCCGCTGGCGGCCAGGAAATTGTCACCCATGAAAAACCTTGTGATTCTGTTGTTGTGCCTGCCGCTATTGTTGGCCGGGTGCGGTTCAGAATACGCCCCAACACCTCCTCCCACGGTGGGCGTCGGCGTCTTCGAGCTTGCCGAGGTCGGCATAAAGCGGCAGTGGCGAGTCAGTGCGCGCACGCGGGCGGTGGAGTCAGTGCAGGTGCGGGCCCGGGTCGAGGGGGAAGTGGCCGAGGTGCTATTTGAGCGTGGCGGGCGCGTGGGCGCCAATGATCCGCTTTTCAGACTGGAGGAGGGCACCTACCGCGAAAGCGTCAGGCGGGCCGAAGCACAGGTAGCGTCGCGCAAGAGTGCCTTCACGCTGGCGCAGCGAAACCTCGCCCGCGGCCTGGAAATCGGTGAGCGCGGCTATCTTTCCGCCGCCGACCTCGATCGCCTTCGCAACGAGACTGAAGAGGCTCAGTCCGCGCTCGTGGATGCCGAAGCGGCTCTCAGGCAGAGCCGTCTCGACCTGAATTATACGCTGATCAAGGCCCCTATCGGCGGACGCATCGGGGATACGGATGTCACTGTGGGCGATCTTATCGGACCCGCGGCAGGCGCGCTGGTCCAGATCGTTGCGCTTGATCCCATACGGGCCGAATTCCAGCTAACCGACCGCGAGTTCGCCGGCCTCATGCGCAATCGGAGCCAGTGGCTGGACACGCCGGCCTTCGATGTCTATCTGCTGCTTGAGGATGGCCGGCGTCATTCCTCACCGGGCTCTATTGATTTCGTTGACATCGCTATCAGTGAAAGCACGGGGACCGTTGACGCCACGGCGCTGTTCGCAAACCCTGACGAGACCCTCTTCCCCGGATTGCTTGTGACGCTGCTGTTCGAGGGCAAACAGCCCGCATCCGGTCTTCTCGTGCCCGAAGCGGCTGTCCAGCGCAACCAGCTGGGCCCCTATGTGATGCTGGTGGAGCCTGACGGTCAGACGGTCGGTGAGCGGCAGATCACGCTGGGACCCCGGCAGGGCACCGCATGGCAGGTCAAGGGCGGAGTAGACGCCGGGGATCTCGTTGTCGTCGAAGGGCTGCAGAAAATTCGTCCCGGACAACCGGTTCAGATGCAGAAATACGATCGCGATCCGACAACAGGCCTGCTGGCGCCGAGCGAACTGATCAAGCCATGAGCGAATTCTTCCTGCAGCGACCGAAGTTTGCCTTCGCCCTGTCGATACTGATTACGCTGGCCGGGCTGCTGGCGCTGCGGGGCCTGCCCATCAATATGTACCCCGACCTTGCACCTCCGCAGGTACAGGTGCGAACCGTCTATCCCGGCGCCAGCGCCGACGCCGTGGCCGACGCCGTGGTGCGACCCATTGAGCAGCGTCTCAACGGGGTCGAAGGAATGATCTATATCGAATCCTCGACCAGCAGCGACGGGTCGGCCACGATCACCGTAACGTTTGCGACGGGCACCGATGCGGATATGGCCCAGGTCAACGTACAGAATCGCGTCAAGCTGGCAGAAAGCCAGCTGCCCGAGGAAGTGCGGCGCGAGGGTGTGGTAGTACGCAAGCAGGCCGGCAACATGCTCATGGGCATCAACCTCGTTTCCGACCGGGCGGAGCTCGATGGCCTGTTCCTGAGTAATTACGCCAACACCAACCTGCTCGAGAACATCGCGCGGGTTCCCGGCGTCGCCGAAGCCCAGGTGCTGGGGACCAGCGAATATGCGATGCGTATCTGGCTGGACCCCGAACGCATGAACCGCCTCGGCCTGACAGTATCCGATGTCAATTCCGCTATTCGCGAGCAGAACCGGATTGTGGCCGCCGGAACGCTGGGTCAGGAGCCCGCTGCAGCGGATCAGATATTCACGTTCAACGTCCGCAGTGAAGGCCGGCTCAGCGACGCCGGTGAATTCGGCGGCACAGTCCTGCGCACAGGACCGAAAGGGCGTGTCGTCCGCCTGCGAGACGTGGCACGTATCGAACTGGGTGCTCGCTCCTATGCCGCCAACTCCCGGCTGAATGGGAGAGATACCGCCTTTCTCGTGATCTACCAGCTGCCTGATGCCAATGCCCTTGATGTGGCCGAGCGTGTTCGCAGCGAAGTCACGCGTCTTTCAGGCAGTTTTCCTGATGGTTTGAACTACACCATTCTGTTCGACAGCACGCAATTCATCGAGGAGTCCATCCGCGAAGTCGTAAATACACTCTTCGAGGCTGTCGTCCTTGTCGTCCTGGTGGTGTTTCTGTTTTTGCAGAGCCTGCGCGCCACGCTGATCCCGGCCATTGCGATACCGGTTTCGCTGATTGGAACCTTTGCCTTCATGGCGCTGATGGGGTACTCCATCAACCTGATCACGCTGTTCGGCCTGGTGCTGGCCATCGGCATTGTCGTCGATGACGCTATCGTAGTGATCGAGAATGTCGACCGCCTGATGAAAGAGAAAGGTCTGGAGGTTCGCGATGCCGTCAGTCGCGCCATGCGGGAAATTACGGCACCTGTCGTATCCACTACCCTGATACTGCTGGCCGTGTTCGTCCCGGTGGCCTTTCTACCCGGAATCACCGGAGAGCTCTTCCGTCAGTTCGCCGTGACTATCTGCTTCGCTGTTGTCATTTCCAGCATCAACGCCCTGACGCTGTCCCCGGCACTGAGCTCAGTGCTGCTGAAAGGCGGTGCGACGCCGATGCCATGGCTGCGACCGGTCGAGTCTTTCATCCAGCGCCTTACCATCGGTTACCGCTGGCTGATCGAGCGTATGCTGAGACGTTCCATCCTTGTCGCTGGAGTGTTTCTGGCATTGATCGGCATTCTGCTCTATCTGGGTGCAACGACGCCGACCGGATTCGTCCCGGAGGAGGACCAGGGATTCCTTTTCGTCGATGTTCAGCTTCCTGACGCGGCGTCAGGGAACCGGACCGCCGATGTCATGCAGCAGGTCACCGAGGACGTGCTCCAGGATCCGGCAATCAGCGACTTTATCAGCGTCAGTGGTTTCTCGCTGATCAACGGCAGCGGTTCGAACAGAGG
>LFIK01003721.1_pt1 | contig 12369 bp, 13 predicted proteins | sample 643401 | NCBI WGS metagenome assembly LFIK01 (sample SAMN03777447, study PRJNA286221) | soda lake metagenome | biome: soda lake; feature: Kulunda steppe; material: water; isolation source: sample T5-Br brine of Lake Tanatar-5 | place: Russia: Kulunda steppe | collected 2010-07 | reverse complement strand
TGTTGTTATTGCTTAACTTAATATAACACTATACCGTGACTTATCCGACACTTTTATTCAGTACTTACAGCGATTTATCTTCATTATTTTCCCTGATTAAGAATCGAACTCAGGTTAATACAGAAATATCGAGAAAGGGTATTTAGTCTTGACTTCAAAGAGATTAAGTTGACGCAACTTGGGATAGAAGAGGGCAAAATATTTATAGGACCTGGATATTTAGAACAAAATCAAGACGGTACTTTAAATTATAAACTTTTCAATAATTCGGGAATTGGTATATCAGAACTATTTGGTCGTTTCAAAGGTTTAAAAGCCGGTGAATTGATACCTATAAATTATTACTATTCTTTAGAGGGTACTGATATCTACGGTAGAAAATGGACCTCTGAAAGAATAAATATAGACTTTCATAATTCTGGTGATTTTACCGTAGTCCAAGAAAAAATCAAGAAAATAAGTACTTCTTTAACTTTACCCTCGTCCAATGGGAAGGAACACTATGGGGAGTTTCATCAAGTATGGATTCCCAAAAAAATCAAACTCCCCTCAAATCTATCCACGTCAATTAAACATTTTATCGGTGAAGATGAGATGAAATCAAGTTTCAGTCATTCAGCGGCTGAATATGAAAATGATTTTACGAGCATTCTACTTTTCCATGATGACGATTGGTTAATAATTCAAATCAAAGTTAAAGAAAATGATTTTCACCCATTTATTTTCGAAAGAGTTTTAAGTGCTCTACAGTATATTTTAGCTGAACCGTTGAATTGGGTTATTTATGAGAAGAGAATCAAAGATGAATTCACAACAACATTGCGTCCATTTCAAGACGTACATAAAAAATCTAAATTCCGGGAATCGATTCTATTGGTTGACGGAAATGAAAGTAAAGTTTGGGAATTATTCGATGCCTACTTAAATCATATTTTGTTAAACAAAGATGATTTTAATGACCCAATCACGGGTATAGTTTCAAAATGCTTATCAGCAAGTCAAGGATCTTATGATGCATTTTCTTTATCTCTTTCATTGGCAGTTGAAGAAATATTAAATGTTTCATTCAAAGATATCGAAGTAGAAAAGAGTGTTAAAGAAGAAGACATTCAAACTTTTAAAAAAGCTATTAAAAGTTTAGATATTGAAGATTCATTTAGAGGTAGAATTGGAAATTTCATTGGATACATTCAAAATACTACTGCAACAGATAGACTAAGAAAATTAATTGATACAACACCTATTTCTAAAGATGATTATGATAATTGGAAAGCTATTCGAAGCTATTTTGCGCACCCTGATGATTCAGAGTTAGATACTCAAGATAAAATTGATAAAACTTATTCGGTTTTAACTCTATTACATAAGTTGATTTTTCTGAAAATTGGATATGAGGGTAGTTATAATAATTTTGGCGAAAAAAATTGGCCGCTAAAAGAATGGAAGCCTAAAAAAGCAAACTAAGTAGATGCGACCGTAGTTTGGCTACAAATTTCCCTGAATATTACTTTTTGTAACTTATATCAAATCCTAATCCCTCGCGCCGATTAAGCGTTGGATCGTTAGATTACCTATTAAACATCAAACCTTTTACCAATGAGCAAAAATATTTCATTTTTAATAGGTGCTGGTTTTTCTTCATTAGATGGCTATCCAATGGCACCACAAATGAATAAAAGATTAGGGCAGATTCAGCATGATGAGATATTGGTGCATACAAGTAATTCTGCAAAATTTTTGAATGGTAAAGATGATCCTAATAGTCACTGGATGGGAGTTGTTGAACGGCGTTTTGTCCAAGAGTTTTTAGAGTTTTACAATAATACTGTTTTAGAAGGAGATTTTGATTACGAAAATTTTTATGACTACTTCAAAAGACAATACAGACAAAGAGATTATGAAGATCCGTTTTTAGAATTTTGCGAAGCTTTTAAAAACAAATATCAAGTTGAATTAGATGAAGGAAATTTACTTCACCGTTTTGATATAGTTTACAACCAACTTGTAGCGCAGCTAATTACAAAATTTTATGAACCTGTACATTTAGGTAAACCTTACAATCCAAAATTCCGCCCCTTTTTTGAATTAATAGAGTTAATTGAAGATAATTCCATAATTCACTTTCACTCATTAAACCATGATCTATTTCTTGAATATTTATCCTCTTCAAGTACTATACAAGGGAATTTAGCGAGTGGTTTTCAAGAACTTGGGTCACAATATTATGGCACTTACCGTGAAAGACACAAAGTTCGTTTACCTTATTTTAATGACAAGTATGACACAAAATATCGTCTGTATAAGCTCCACGGAAGTATAGACAACTATTCATACAACTTTGACGGTGACTGGGTTTACTTGAAAACAAAATATGGTGTTAGTACTAATAGGGTTCTTAAAGAAATAAATCACGACGGGGAGCTAAGATATATAAGAGCCATTGATAATTATTATCCTGAATTCTTGTCTGGGAAAAGCGATAAAATACTTCAATACAATTCAGATGATTATTATCAATGCATGTTTTCACATTTCGAAGAAAATTTAAAAGAGTCAGAATTACTTATCGTTATTGGTTATAGCTTCATGGACGTCGGCATTAATGAATATATAAATGATCATTATCTAAGTGACGAGAATAAAAAAATAGTTGTTATAGATATAAATGATCCCGAAAACGAATTTACGCAAAGGAAAAATTCATATCTAGATTTGGATGGAGTTTCAAATTTTTCAGTAGAAAGTATCAAAGATTTCTTGTTTTCGTAGATCGTCTTAAAAATAAATCACTATACAAATGACACTATGTTTAGCATGGAAAAGTAATGGAATTATTCACTTTGCTTCTGACTCAAGAGCAACTATTGGTAATTCAAAGTATTTCGATCATTGTATTAAGGTGAATCGAGTGCCCTTTGTTATTAAAGGCCCAACATCAGCAAATGATAAATACGAGCATGAACCTTATCACGGTTATCTTGGGATTGCTACCGCAGGGAATTTTTTAAACGCTGCCACTATCAAAGATAATTTGATTACAGCACTATCATCCCTCCAAGCTATTCCTGGTATTACTGATGCTTCAATGGATGGAATCTGTAAATTAGTAAAGAAGTACTTTGAATTTATTTCAAGAAAATTAACATATGAAATCTTTCAAAAGGGACATTCTGCCTTTTATTTGGCAGGGTACTGTTTAGTACAAGAACGAAAAAGAGCGTTCGTTTTCAATTTCAATAAGAAAGCTGGTCAGATTCATTACGATTATAAAGAGATCTTAGAAGATGATGGAGATATTGAATTTTTAGGTTCTGGTAGTACTGATGCAAAAAGTAAGTTTGTCTCTCTCATAAAAACACCACCATTAGAAATTCTAAGAGAAGTTATTCATGACAATAATACTAAGGGCGTGGGAGGATCTATTCAATTTGGTAAACTCAAACATATCGACTTTTCAATTTATGGTGTGGTAGACTATGAAGTTGATGAACAAGAAAAAAAATTTGCAAACATTATACATCTGAATGGCGTCAAATTAATGAACAGTGACTTCATGATTAAAGAGGATCAATTTCATATCCAGGTGCCTTTCGTACATCCATTCGAAAAGCAAACAAATGATTTAATGAAGAATGGATATATGGCCACAGATTCAATATGACGGTTACCTAACAACGGTTTCAACTCGGACTTGGCCGCTCTATGCTAGTCAAAATTTGTTGGCTAAAAGAAATTTTAAGTTTTAATTACATTACTAATTAAAAAGGCCAAGCCGGTTAAACCGCAGTCCGTTATATCCCAAAACTCCACCTCACCAAACCTGAGTAAACAAATCCATTGAAAGCAATTCTATTAAAGGAATACGGCCTACCTGGCAATCTCGAGATTGGAGACGTTGCAAAACCGGTTCCGAATGAGAAGGAAGTACTGGTGAAAATTCACTCGGTATCTATCAATGACTGGGACTGGGGGTTGGTCAGGGGTAAACCGTTTATAATTCGTCTGTTTTTCGGCCTCAGAAAGCTAAAAATAAATATTCCCGGGATAGACATCTCCGGGACAATCGAAGCGGTGGGGAGCAATGTGAGCTCTTTTAAAGCCGGTGATAAAATATACTGCGACCTGTCGGAATGCGGATGTGGCGCATTTGCCGAATACGTTTGTATACCGGAAAACATATCGTGCAGAAAGCCTTCCAATATCAGTCATAATGATGCCTCTGCTTTGCCGCATGCCGCATTGCTTGCACTCCAGGGACTTGTGGAGAAGGGGAAGGTGAAGTCCGGCCAAAGCGTACTGATCAATGGAGCAGGAGGCGGCGTCGGAACACTCGGGGTTCAAATTCTGAAACCGTATGGGGTTAAGGTAACCGGTGTTGACAGCAACGAAAAACTCGATATGATGAAATCGCTGGGGTATGACAGAGTGCTGGATTATAAACAAACAGACTTTACCGATACCGGAGAAAAATATGATCTGATTCTTGATACAAAATCAAACAGGTCCGTTTTTAAATATGCCAGCTCTATAAAACAAGGTGGTGTGTATGTCACCGTTGGAGGATCGAAGTTCAGGCTGTTAGAAGTAGCATTTATAGGTTGGTTCATATCCCTTTTTATCGGTAAAAAGCTGAGCGTACTCATTCACAAGCCAAACAGAGGTTTAGACCGGATTAGTGTACTCTTGGAAAAGGGAGGATTAAAACCTGTTGTAGATGGCCCATACGGATTTGAACAGATCCCTGATCTGATTCAATATTTCGGTGAGGGCAGGCATCTGGGAAAGATTGTCGTTGAAATTGATAAGTAGCGGTATATAATATAATCTATCATTTACCATCCTTAAATAGGGTTCTGTGAAGAGTTCATGCTTTATTTCTCTATCGATGTTAATTCAAATAGATCACGAACTAGTTCAAACTATTTTGCATATTCAATCAAGCACGAATTCATAAAAACAAAGCACCTTTCTATTATGAATAAAATTCTAAGTTTACCAATTATGGCACTGCTGCTGTTTTTTGCGGCTTGCTCCGGAGGTTCAGAAGAGTCAGCCGTTATTGTAATGGAACAGCAGGAAGTGGAGATGGTTACAGATAGCGTCTCGATTGAGATGGAAGAGTTAAGAGAAGATATAGAACAAACTATGGATGAACTGGACAGCTTACTGGAGGAGATTGATTAATGGAGAAAAGTATGAAAACATTGAAGCTTCTGTTTAAAATGGGAATGTCCCTCAAACTGATTTTATTGATTGCTGCCATCGATTCTTCTGTATTTGCTCAGGGTCAGTCCTCGGGTGCTGCAGACCGTGCCACTCAGGCAAGGGAACGGGTTGAACAGGCAAGGCAGGATACAAATATAAATGTGGATACCCTGCGCCAGCGTAACGAGAGGCGTGCCGCTTCTGACACGGTAAGAAACCGTGGTGAGATGATGAGAGGGCAGGCGGCCGGCCAAGACGAACGCGGACGTGAAATTTCTGAGGAGGCGCGCCGGGATGGACGAGCATTCGGACAAAGAATGGCTGAACAGGCCAGAGAGCATCGGGCTGAAAAAGCACGTGAACTTCAGCAGGCTGAATCAGAAGGTCGTACCAAAGCTGAAGCTACCCGGGAAAGAATTGAAAATGCCAGAGCAAACCTTCAAAATGCCCGCAATGAAGGCCGGGTTTCAGAATCCGAGTTCACTGAAAGAATGAACAGAATTGAACGAGCAGAACAGAAGCTCGGGGAACTTGAAGAAAAACTGAACAGAGGTCAGCAGATGAGACGAGCTGCGATGGAATCAATGCCTCAAGAGTCAAACAACCCTGCTGAATAACTGCCTGTAAACTCCACTACGGCAATGCGAGTGGAGTCCATTGTATCAGTATAGTCATCCTTCTTTGATCTGTTTTTGTGTAAACGATAATCATGGGGGAGGTAGTCTTGATGATTTCTGACTTCAAACCTGATCTGATTTTGGTTCCAACCACCCTTAGATCTCCTCTTTGAAAAGGAGGGGACTCTTTCAATTCCTTTACATTCATTTCATATCGAACTTACGTTTAATTACAAATATTCATTAAACCGTGAAGTTGGTATACCAGTATTAACGGCTTCAAAACCGATCCCCACAGATGTTTAAAAGCAGTAAGTTTGAGTTGGTATCTCTGATAAATGCAGTGAATGACAGTCAAGATGAAGTCTTGCTTTTAACTATACCACCACGAGTAGTAAATCGGAAATTCAATAGCCTCAAGAAATCAGAAATAGAGCATTCCCATCAATACTACTATCCCGGATATGTAAAGAGGGCTCAGATAAAGTTGGAATGAGTTACTCAGATTTTGCACTTTGATATGGAGGTGCCTGCCGTTTTCAGGCCATTTAAGATCAGACTACGCTGAATGAAATGAAAAATTTGAGTACATCTTTTGTGGTGCTTGCAGCACTTTTCTGGGGCTTGTCCGGCGGCCTTGGAGGAGTTCTGATGGATGCCGGGTGGGACGCCTTTGTAGTGTCGTGGTTCAGGGGAGCGGTAGGTTTTCTATTTGTTCTCATCTGGCTGATGCTGCGCCCAAAGGAGAGCGGACTGGCAAATTACAGGCTCTGGTTCTGGTCATTGATTGCCGGGCTCGGTATTGCCGGAAACTTCGCTTTCTATTTTGTAAGTATTGAGGAGGGGAGTGTGGCGGTTGCGGCTACCCTGATGTACAGCGCACCCGTATTCGTCTACCTTGTTTCTTTCACACTCAGGCTGGAAAAACCCACTCTCCTCAAATGGACTGCCATAGCTATTGTAATAGCCGGCATTATACTGCTGACACAAGTTTACAATATCGAAGCCGGAGGAATAACTCTAATTGGAGTCGGTGCGGGTTTGCTCGCTGGCCTTTCCTACGCCATATTCATTTTCGGATTCAAATATGCTGCACCTCACGGAAGCCCTCAGGCTATACTTTCAATAGCTTTTGCCGTACTGGTTGCTATTCTGGTATGGCCAAGTGATGGCGGTGAGATAATATCTGTACTGAGCTCCCCGGATTGGGTGCTATTTGCTGTATTGGGAGTACTCGGAGCCGGGTTATCGTTCATCATCTATATCGTAGGCCTGAAATATACCCAACCTGCTGTAGCCTCGGTTGTGGCAATGGTAGAGCCGGTAACAGCGTCATTATTCGGGGTACTGATTTTAAGTGAATCTCTTGAGATTCTGCAAATTTTAGGTATGGGTTTGATATTGGTTACCGTAACCGTACTCAGCGTCAAATCGGATACGCAGTTGGGACAGGCTAACGGGGATTGATTTTACCTGTTCCCGGAATGTCAAGATTGTAGAGGTAGTTCCAGGTTGTTTTAAAATGGAAGGAAGTCTGCTCTTTTTCTTTCAGTTTTCGGGAAGTATGAGGGTAAGAGAAATTTTTTTAGAGTTACTCCTCATACATCCCGTGTTTTTAAGATTGCTTGAGTTTCTTACCAGTTAATTTTTTCCGTGAGCTTAATATCCCGTGATGAGTTACCCACCTGCACCTCGTAACTGCCCGGTTCAAGCACCCATTCATCCTGGTCGGGGTGGTAAAATTTAAATGCAGACTCATCAAGCTCAATCGTAACTGTGGCCGACGACCCTGCGGCAAGCTCTACTTTATCAAACCCTTTGAGTTCTCTGATCGGTCTGTCCACAGAAGGATTTTCATGATGGACATAAACCTGGACCACTTCAGCACCTTCTCTGTCACCGGTATTGGTTACGGTACTCTGTACTATAACCTTGTCATCCTCGCGGTCTACTTTCAGGTCAGAAAATTCAAACGTGGTGTAGGAGAGTCCGAATCCGAAAGGAAAGTGAACCTGCCGGTTGTGGGTATCGAAATAGCGGTAACCCACATAGATATCCTCGGCATAGTCTACGGTACCGTCACCGGGGAATTCGCCAATTGAGTGGGAGGGGTAGTCCTCGTGTGAATTGGCAAAGGTCATCGGCAGCTTACCGGAAGGGTTAACCTCACCGAAAAGGATTTCCGCCAGAGCAGTGCCGCCTTCCATGCCGGGATACCACGCATGAACGTAGGCGGGCGTATCGGGCAGCCAATTGTCCATCTCCACATTGCTGCCACCCATAATTACCACTGCGGTTTGGTCATTCACGCTATTTATCTTCCTGATGAGCTCTTCCTGACCGAAAATTAATTTCAGGTTCAGTTTATCGCGAGCCTCAGCGTCATAGGTACCCTGACCCCACGGCATTCCTTCATGACCGTGAATCCATCCGCCGACAAAAATTACGGCGTCGGCCTGTTCCGCAACAGAAATGGCTTCCTGCATGAGCTCTTGATTAGCGGATCGGGCCAGTTCAACTTCTTGCCTGTTTTCCCTGGACTGTGAAGCAGCATCTCCGCCTTCTCCTCTGAACAGGCTCTCATCATAGTAGGGCTCGTAGCCTTCAGCGTAAACAATTTCTACATCATCACCCACCAGGTTGCGGATACCTTCAAGCGGTGTGATTTCGTAAAGCGCTCTGACCTGTGAGCTGCCGCCTCTCTCTGCAAAATGGCGTGTTGCGTTGTGGCCGATGACGGCTATGGTTTGAATTTCGTTTTTATCCAGTGGCAGCAATCCGTCATTTTTGAGCAGCACGATACCTTCCCGGGCTACATCCAGGGCTATTTGCTGGTGCTCCTCAACATTTCTTTTTCCGGGACCGTGGTCGTTCATTGCTGTGGTTCGGTGCATCAGCCGTAAAACGCGGCGCACTTTGTCATCCACATAGCTTTCATCCACCTCGCCGCTTTCGATCATCTCCTTAGCAGGGCGTGCCAGGTAAAACTCTTCATAAACAGGGTTGTCAAAGTCTCGTAGCAGTTCCGTACCCATTTCAATATCGGTACCGTACAGCAGTGCTTCACGTGTATCCTTCACCGAAGCCCAGTCGCTTACCACAACTCCGTCAAATTCCCAGTCGCCTTTTAAAATCTCATTATTGAGATACTCGTGATGTGTGGTATACTGCCCATTGATTTTGTTGTATGCCCCCATAATACTCCATGCACCGCCATCCTGAACAACGGCTTTAAATCCGGGGAAATAGATTTCGTGCATCGCGCGCCTGCTGATGAGGGCATCAATATTGTGTCGGTCCGTCTCCTGATTGTTGGCTGCATAGTGCTTAGGGCAGGCAGCAATTCCCTGATCCTGCAGGCCTTTCACATAACCCACACCCATTTCTCCTGTCAGGAACGGATCTTCGCTCAGATACTCAAAATTTCTGCCATTTAGCGGGCTTCGGATGATGTTAATCCCCGGTCCGAGTAAAACATCCTTACCTCTCTCTTTAGCTTCATTGCCCAGTACTTCGCCAAATTTGTAGCCCAGATCTCTGTTCCACGTAGAGGCGAGGTTTATACCAACCGGCAGGTAGGTGGCTTCATCATCGGCATCTTCCAGTGCGTACCAGCCCCGGCCGTGCTCATGGCGTACACCGTGCGGACCGTCCGAAAATACCAGCTCAGGGATGTCCAGCCTCGGAACTCCGCCTGACGTAAAAGACGAACTGGCATGAATGAGTCCCAATTTTTCGTCAAGTGTCATAAGATTAATTAAAGAGTCAATTGCTGCTTCGGATACATTCATGTTGCTTGTTCCTTCATTTTCTGTTTCAAGTCCGGAATTGCAGGAGATGAGTAAAACTGTGCCCGCTAATACTGTAAGAATGAATAGTTTGTACTTCATAATGAAATTGTTAGTGAGTATTGGTTAAATGACTTCGATGTTTAAGAAATCCACTTTGACTTAATTTGAAATTCAGATACAGGCTAAATTTTGCTGCGGCTATGTATAAACTTCTCTTTGAATGTGAAGTAAATCACTGCTGTCCCTGATTTCAATATATTTACTTTTTATTCACTTTTATACTTTTTTCAATGTCTTAAGACGAACCTTGATGATATAACTTCTATATGGTCTGATTCTTCAGGACATTGTTATCAGGAGTTGAGCGATTATATTCTGCTCACAAAGTCCGATCCCGGAACAGGATCAATTTGTAGATGTTCCGGGTATTCAGCACATTGTACAATAGCTTAAATAAGTCCGCTACCCAGAAGAATATTACAGCTGAAGATAATTTTCGTGTTCAATATTTATCCCAAATAAAATTTTATCACCATGACAGTTAAAGAGATAAAGAAACAACTCGAAACCTCAAAGAACCCGGTGGCCAAAGCATTTCATATTGGAGACCACTTCAAAGTATTGCTATTCGGTTTCAAAAAGGGGATGAAGCTGGAAGATCATAAAGCACGTCATCCGACAAAGCTTTTAGTTATTGAAGGAGATGTGATCTATCACCAAGGGAGAAAAGATATCCGACTGAAGCAGCATGACGAGGTCGAAATTCCTGCTGAAGTTCCACATTCGGTAGGAGCACTGGAAGATAGTATGATTCTGTTGACTCAGGGTTGATTTTTGATCCACTACAAATTTGAGATATTTGTGCGGATCAAAGGGAAACTTCATGAAATTTAAAACGGTGAATTTATTCAGCAGAATCAAATGAATTGCTACAGGTTTTATTCTTTGGAGCCTTACTTAAAATCAAACAGGTATAATATATTTACCTGAAGGCCAAGATTACTGGATCTGTAAAAATCATCTGTAGAGATTCTGCTCAGTCCGAGATTGTACCGGATGTCAATTTCAAAACCGTTGTTCATCAAAGGGTAACTAAAACCTGCACTGAGGCTGAGATCTGCTTTCCTGAACCTGTTCGCTATATCATGCGTTGCCCCGTCATAATCTGCCCACGCATTCATCAAAAAGCCGAGCTGCGGACCTGCCTGTACCCGGATGTTATTATAAAACCGGTACTGAAAAAGGATAGGGATATTTATATGAGTCAGCCGTATTGCAGATTCTGAACTTTTCAGGTGTACTCCCTGTGGAGAGTAGTTTAACTCAGTTTGAAGAGAAAGTGGCTTGATATGAACAGGATAGAAACGGCCAACAAAACCGTATTGAAGAGCAGTTCTGTTTCCGGCTTCAAAGTTGTTTTCAAAATTAAGGGAGTAGATGTTAAACCCACCTTTAAATCCAATTTCGGTCTGTTGTGAAAATGCTTGATCGGCTCCCGTTGCTATTATAAATGCGGAGATAATTGCTAAACAAAAATACTTCATCTAAAGCGTGTTTTAAGTGTAGCATATGTATCCTTTTTTACCTGAAATGTTCCATGAGAATAGCACATTTAAACCCGTTTATTTTATTGTGAACTAAAGCTTTCAAAGTAGTTTATGCTGCTCTCTATTTTATATGGCCCAAAGAAACTATTTATTACCTTAAGAATTATTGAATTCTACTAAATCGTAGAGTAATCTGATTGCAAAAATTTTTGATATGAGTTCAACAAATGAGGATCTATCGATGAGAGAGCGCATGCTGGCCGGTGAGCTTTACAAAGCGAAGGATCCAGAACTGGAACAGATGCATGCAAATGCACGGGATATTCTGCACGAATTCAACAACACCCAACCCAATGAGAACGACAAGCGACTTTCTCTTTTGCATGAACTGTTTGGTTCCCTGGGTAAGGAGTCGGAAATAAAGCCGCCGTTTTATTGCGACTACGGGGTATACATCCATGCAGGAAAAGGATTCTTTGCCAACTACGACTGTGTGATTCTCGACTGCAACGAAGTTCGGATAGGTAACCATGTATTTTTTGGTCCCAAAGTACAGGTCTACACGGCCACCCATCCGCTGGACCCGGCAAAACGGAGAGGAGAGTGGGAAAGTGCACACCCCATTACCATCGAAGATGATGTCTGGATTGGCGGAGGAGCGATTATCTGTCCCGGAGTGAATATTGGGGCGGGTACAACCATCGGAGCCGGCAGCGTTGTTACCAAAGATATTCCGGCAAATGTGTTTGCGGCGGGAAATCCATGCCGGGTGATTCGAAAATTGAAGATTGAGTAAACGTATGCTATAACATTAGTTCGATTTAAATTCTTTGGATTTGGAAGCCGGAATGCACCACTCTTTTTAAGGAGTGGCTCCGAGCGAAACGGTTCCCACGAAGTGATATAGGGGCGGTTGAAAACAGGTTGATGAGCTAATTTATCAACCTCAAACCCTGTTCTAAGTACTGTAATTATCCGATGGGAGGGAATATCATCAAATTCTTATTTCGAACTCACTTTACTCTAATTTCTATATTCTTTGAAGCTATCAAATACAACGAATCTTAATGTAAACCTATGAAATGAATTTTTTATTTCCCTTGATTTTGTCTCTGTTAACAACCTCACTCACAGATTCTAAGGTTCCCTTTGAATGCAAACAAAACATGCTAAAGGAAGGCGTAGAATTTGCTGTTGAAAATCCGAAAG
>LFIK01003720.1_pt1 | contig 12371 bp, 11 predicted proteins | sample 643401 | NCBI WGS metagenome assembly LFIK01 (sample SAMN03777447, study PRJNA286221) | soda lake metagenome | biome: soda lake; feature: Kulunda steppe; material: water; isolation source: sample T5-Br brine of Lake Tanatar-5 | place: Russia: Kulunda steppe | collected 2010-07 | reverse complement strand
CATCTGGCGGGGTCGCTTGCGTTGACACACTGCAGCGTCGGGCTACTCGAAGCTGAAACACGGCGCCGGGGCATCAGGCAGCAGTGCGGCGCAGGCACGCACCTTGGCGAGCAACGCGTCGTAAGTCGGCGCCATCAGGTTGACGTGGGCCAGCTTGCGCCCGGCCCGCTCGCTCTTGTCATAGCGATGCAGGTGGGCGTCCGGAATTGCCAGAATCTTGGCGTCATCGCCCTCGCGGCCGATGACGTTGACCATGCAGGTGGGCATGCGGGCGGCGGTGTCGCCCAGTGGCAGGCCCTGGATGGCCCGCAGGTGATTCTCGAACTGGCTGGTCACCGCACCGTCCATGGTCCAGTGGCCGGAGTTGTGTACCCGGGGCGCCATCTCGTTGGCCAGAAGGCTCCCGTCGCGGGTCTGGAAAAGCTCCAGGGTCAGCACGCCCACGTAATCGAGTTCGTCGAGCAGCGCGCGAATGTAGCCGTCGGCGGTCTGCTGCACGCTGTCATCCAGATCCGGCATGGGCGCGATGGAGTAGCGCAGGATGCCGTCCACATGCTGGTTCTCGGCCATGGGGTAGAAGACCACCTCGCCGTCGCGGCCGCGCACGGCAATGATCGATACCTCGCGCACGAAGTCGACAAAGGCCTCGACGATCAGCCTCGGGTGGTTGATCGAACGCCAGGCATCATGGGCCTCACCGGGGTCGCGCAGCACCGACTGGCCCTTGCCGTCGTAGCCCTCGGTGACCGACTTGGCCACCACAGGGCAGCCCAGTTCGCGGGCCGCGGCCTCGAGCTCGTCGGCGTGCTCCACCAGACGATAGGCAGGAGTGGGGATGCCCAGCCTGTCGAACAGCGCCTTCTCCTCGGCGCGGTTCTGGCAGACGCGGATCGCCTCGCTGGAGGGGAAGACCGGCCTGACCTCCTCGATGGCCTGGACCAGCGACACCGGCAGGTGCTCGAACTCGTAGGTGACGAGATCCACCTTTGCCAGAAAGGCCTCGAGGTGTTTCCTGTCAGTGTCAATGATCACATCGCCGATGCCGGCACTGGGATGGCCGGTGATATCGAGGAAGGTGAAGCGATTGGCCAGGGGGTAGCCGGCCAGGGCCAGCATGCGGCCCAGCTGGCCGGCGCCGAGGACTCCGATGTTCATGGTTGGCTTCTCACTCGTCTGGCCGGGGATCAGGATTGTCGAGGACGTTACGGGTCTGCTCGGCGCGAAAGGCCTCCACGGCCGTGCGCACCGTCGCGTCCTGCAGGCCGACGATCTGGGCGGCCAGCAGGCCCGCGTTGGTGGCACCGGCCTTGCCGATGGCCAGGGTGCCGACGGCGATACCGCCGGGCATCTGGACGATGGAAAGCAGCGAATCCAGGCCCTTGAGCGCCTTGGACTCCACCGGCACGCCGAGCACGGGCAGCGCGGTCTGGGAGGCTACCATACCCGGCAGATGGGCGGCGCCGCCGGCGCCGGCCACGATCACTTGAAGGCCTCGCTCGGCGGCGGATCTGGCGTAGTCGAAGAGCAAGTCCGGGGTACGGTGGGCGGAAACCACGCGTGTCTCGCAGGGCACGCCCAGGCGCTCGAGCATCGCCACGGCGTGTTCCATCACCGGCCAGTCGGATTTCGACCCCATGATCACGCCAACCTTCGGCGACTTTTCGGACTGCATGGATTGCTCCTCGGCGAGTGCCGCTTCACGAAAAAAGGGCGCACAGTAAAGGGTGCGGAAAGGAAAGCCGCACATTCTAGCGGCGCGGCTGCCCCGCGTCACCTTGACCACCCGGGCAGGCTAGCGAGCCCTGCGCCGGGATAGCCTCGCACACTAACGCACTCCCGCCGCCTCGCGCCGGCTGGCCAGCCAGTTGCCGACGATCACCGCAAGCATCACGGCGGCCCCGGCCGCTTCCACCATGAAGTTCGGGAAGAAGACCGCCACGATGGCCGGCAGCAGCAGCACGCGCAGCGGCCAGGCCAGGCGGACGAAGAGATAGCCCTCCAGGGCGGTGGCAAAGGCCGCCAGCGCCAGGAAGCCGGTCAACGCGGTCCACACCACCACCAGCGGCGGGCCGCCCATGATGAGCTCCGGGTTGTAGACCATGAACAGCGGTATCAGGTAGAGCCCCTTGGCAAACTTCCACGCCTGAAAGCCGGTTTCCATGGGTTTGCTGCCGGCGATCGCCGCACCGGCGAAGCCGGCCAGCGCTATCGGTGGCGTCACGTTGGAGTCCTGGGAGTACCAGAACACCACCAGGTGCGCGATCAGCAGCGGGATGCCGAACTCGGCGGTCAACGCCGGGCCCACCAGCACGATCAGCACGATGTAGCTGGCAGTCACCGGCAGGCCCATGCCCAGCACCAGGCTGGCCAGCAGCACCATGATCAGCGCCAGCAGCAGATTACCCCCGGAGAAGGCCAGCATCATCGCCGAGAACTTCAGCCCCAGCCCGGTCAGCCCCACCACCCCGACAATGATGCCGGCCACCGCGCAGGCCATGGAGACCGCCACGGCGTTGCGCGCGCCGAGGGTCAGGCCCTGCACCAGCTTATGCCAGCCGGCCCACAGCGCCTCGCCGATGCCGGCAAGGGTGACGGGCTGGCCCTGGCGCGGGGCGACAAACAGGAACCACACCAGAAAGCGCAGCACCGCCACCGCCAGCATAGTCACAACGGCGTAGTAGCCCACCCGCATCGGTGACATGTTCATCACCAGCAGCCAGACCAGCACCCCCAGCGGCAGCAGGAAGTGCCAGCCCTGGCGCATCACATCGCGCATCTGCGGCAGCTCGCTTTTGGCCATGCCCTGCATGCCCTGCTTCAGGGCGATGATATGCACGAAGAGGTAGACGGTGCCGAAGTACATCATGGCCGGCACAATGCTGACCTTGACCACCTCCAGGTAGGGCATCCGAGTGTACTCAGCGATCAGGAAGGCCCCCGCCCCCATCAGTGGCGGCATGATCTGGCCGCCGGTGGAGGCCGCCGCCTCGATACCGCCCGCCTGCTTGGGCTTGTAGCCCAGCCGCTTCATGAGCGGGATAGTAAAGGCGCCGGTGGTCACCACGTTGGCGATGGCGCTGCCGGAGATCGAGCCCATGCCCGCGGAGGCGATGACCGCCGCCTTGGCGGGGCCGCCCCGCTGGCGCCCGGTGGCCGCATAGGCCATGTCGATGAAGAACTTGCCAGCGCCGGTGATCTCCAGGAAGGCACCGAACAGCACAAAAATAAAGATATAGGTCGCGGCGACACCCAGCGGCAGGCCGAAGATGCCCTCCTGCCCCAGGTAGAGCTGGCCGACCACCCGATCGATGTTATAGCCCCGATGTTCCAGGATGCCGGGCAGGAACTGCCCCAGCCAGGGCAGTTCGCCCCGGGGGCCGGCAAAGGCGTAGAGGATGGCAATCACGCCAATGATCGTCATGCCCAGGCCCACCGCCCGGCGTGCCGCCTCCAGCACGGTCAACACGGCGATACAGCCCACCACGATGTCGGTCTGGCTCCAGAACCCGGCGCGCCCGAAGATCTCGTCCAGGTAGATCACCAGATACCCCCCGGTCAGCAGGGCCCCGGCGAGGAACAGGCAGTCGATGGCCCAGCCCAGCACACCGCGTCGGCGCCGGGGCCCGAACACAGGAAACATCAGGAAGGCCAGCAGCATAATCAGCATCAGGTGGATGCTGCGCTGGTAGAAGAGCCCCAGGGGCTGGATGCCGGCAGAGTACAGCTGGAACAGCGACAGCCCCACCGCCACCAGAGTGATCAGCCACAGCATCGGCCGGCCATGGTTTGCCTGGCTGCCGGGGACAATGGGTGTGTTGCCCGAATCGCTCATTGTGTTTATCTCGAAGGGTCGTATTTCAGTCCGGCAGGGTCAGGCGAAGAGTGACCAGGCGGTTGGCGGCCAGGCGGCTCAGGCTGATGCGCTCATCATCGACCACCAAACGGTGATCCACTCGCAGGCTCCCCACCCTCAGGCGATAGGCGTTGCCAGGAACCGGCTCGTCGATTGCCTCGATCCAGTATCCGCCCTCGCCGTCGGAGACCTGTCGACCTCGACCGGGGATATGGTCGAGTCCCGCGGCGAAGTCGGGCAAATGGCTGCGCTCGAGCACCATGCGGCCGCCCCGATGGCGGTAGCAGTCGAGCACCGCGAAGCCTTCCACCGAGTGGTTCCACTCCAGGCACCAGCCCTCACCCTCGGGCATCGGCAGCGCAACGATCAGGCGGCCGTCGTCTGCATGCACCTCAAGCAATCCCTCGCCGGCCAGCGCCGGAAGCGGCAACAGCAGGCACAGCAGCAAAGCCGCCGGCACGAGGGTGCGGCGGCTTGCGGTCAGGATGGCGGCACGCATCGAGGCGCCCGGCCCGGTTGGTTTACTGGCGCTGGTGGTCCTGGACCTCGGCACCGATCTCCTCGTAGTAGCGCAGGGCGCCGTCATGGAAGGGGATCGGAGTGGAGTCGATGCTGAACTCCACGGTGGTGTCGTTGGCCGCCGGATGCACCGCGATCAGCTCGTCGGTGTGCTCGAACAACAGCTTGGTGATCTGATAGGCCAGCTCCTCATCCATCTCGCTGCTCACCGCCAATACATTGGGGATACCGATGGTCTGCACCGACTCGTCCATGCCGTCGTAGAGGCCGGCACGCAGCTCATAGGGGGCGAAGACCGGCTCGGCCTCGCGAGCGTTGGCCACCTCCTCCTCGGAGAGGGGAATCAGGTGGATGTCCCGGGTGGTGGCCAGGTTGAGGATCGAGCTGGTGGGCGGCCCCACGCTCCAGAAGCCGGCCTCGATGTCACCGTCGCGGATGGCGTCGGCGGTCTCGTTGAAGTTCAGCCGACGCGGATCGAAATCATCATAGCTGATGCCGTTGGCTTCCAGCAGGGCGCGGGCGTTGAGCTCGGTGCCACTGCCCGGTGCGCCCACGGAGACGCGTTTGCCCTTGAGGTCCTGAAGGGTCTCGACACCGGAATCGGCCAGGGAGACCAGCTGCACGGCATTGGGGTAGACCGAGGCCAGGGCGCGGATGTTGTCGAGCTGACGCCCTTCGAAGTCGCCGGTACCGTTGTGGGCCTGATAGACGGTATCGGCCAGCGCCAGCGCCAGGTCGGAATCACCGCGCCAGACCAGGCCCATGTTCTCCACCGACGCCCCGGTGACCTCGGCAACGGCGCTCGCGCCCTCGATATGTTTATTGATCATCTCGGCCAGGCCGCCGCCGAGAGGATAGTAGGTGCCGCCGGTACCGCCGGTAGCAATGGAGAGCTGCTGGGCCGCGGCCAACGGGGCCGTGGCGAGTAGCGAGGCAACGACGGCGTACTTGATGGCTTTCATGGCGATCCTCCGGGTTGAAACCCGATTATCTTGTGTGGTTGTTATCGGCGCGAGAGATCATCGCGCCTCAGCGAACGCTAACATGGCCTCTACGCAAGAGGCCAATGGCCATATTTCTACGTTCCTGATGTTAGTCGGCAATTTTACCAGGGGGTGCCCTGCGGGCCCGCAGGCTCTCAACTGAGCCCTTTCCTCCAGTCTTTTCCTCCAGCCCCTCGCCTCACTCCTCCACCATCGTTTTCACCTGCTCGACGATATGGGCCCCGATGGGAATGGCAGAGGTGGCCGCGGGCGACGGGGCATTGCCCACGTTGAGAGTACGACGGGTATTCACGAACAGGAAATCGTCCACCAGCTTGCCATCGCGGGAAACCGCCTGGGCGCGCACTCCGGCCGGATAGGGCTCAAGATCCTCAAGGACCAGACTCGGGCAGTACTTGCGCACGAGTTCCAGGTAGCCACGCTTGTGCAGCGAGTTCTTCATCTCCACCAGGCCCGGCCGCAGGTTCTTGCCCAGCACCTTGAGAATACCCGGGTTGGTGAACATCCGTGCCATATCGGCGAGCGAGACATCGCTCTTGAGATAGCCCTCGCGTTTGAGCGCCAGCACCGCATTCGGACCGACGGTAACGCTGCCGTCGATCATGCGCGTCAGGTGCACGCCCAGAAACGGCATGGAGGGATCGGGAATCGGGTAGATGAGGTGGTTGACGATGCGGTTGTGCTGCGCCGGCAGCCGATAGTACTCGCCGCGGAAGGGGCAGATGGTGAAACCCGGGTCGCGCCCCAGCATGCGTACCACCCGGTCAGCCATCAGTCCCGAGCACGTCACGAGATAGTGCCCCGTGAACTCGCCGGCATCGGTGGTCACCACCACTTCCTGACGGCGCTCCTCCAGGCCGGTGACCTTGCAGCCGTAGCGGATCTCTCCGCCCATCCGCTCGAACTCAGCGGCCATGGCACGGGTGATCTCGGCGTAGTCGACGATGCCGCTGGAGGGTACGAAGATGCCACCCAGTCCGGTGATGTTGGGCTCTCGCTCGGCCAGCGCCTCGGCCGATAGCCATTCCCGCGTGAGGCCGTTGGCTTCGGTGCGCTCCCACAGCGCGGCCATGCGCTGCATCTCCAGCTCGGTGGTGGCCACCAGCAGCTTGCCGCAGGTGTCGTAGGGGATATCATGCTCGTCGCAGAACTCGACGGTGGCGCGATTGCCGGCCAGGCAAAAGCTCGCCTTGAGGCTACCCGGGGTGTAGTAGACGCCTGCGTGGATCACCCCACTGTTGTGGCCGGTCTGGTGCACCGCCGGCCCCGCTTCCTTTTCCAACAGCAGCATGCGCTTGTCGGGATAGGCCCGCTTTAGCTGCATGGCCGTGGACATCCCCAGAATACCGCCACCGATAATAATGAAATCGTGCATCTCGTCTCTCTCGCTGAATTCGCGTTCACCGAACACGCGAAAGCCACGCCGCCAAGGCGTGGCTAGGTTCATATCATGACAACCGTCCGGGCTGCCGTCACTTCATGCGCCATCACACCTGGCGCGGGTTGCGCAGGGTCTTGGCGTGGGTGAAGTAGCCGCGCTGGCGCATCAGCTCGCGACGCAGGTCCGGATGCGGAGTGAAGCGGTCGCGCCCGTGCAGCCAGAAATGGTTGTTGATCAGCAGGAAGCTGCCCACCGGGTTGGGCACCGAGAGAACCGCCGGGCTGTTCTCCAGCGACTCGGAGAGGTCGGTCAGCCAGTTGCCCTCCTCGAAGTCCTTGGGCTGCACGAACTGATCGATGTAGGCCATGATCGGCAGACCGCTGGCGTCCACGTCGAAGACCGCATGGTAGATGTCCTTACCCACGTTCTTGCTGGGCGGGGCGGTCCAGCGCATCTCACGGCGCGCCAGCGGGTGGTGATAGAAGCGCTCCAGGTCCTCCCAGTCGTTCAGGTGCAGCAGCAGGGAGTTGCCGCCCTCCATGTGCTGTTCGTCGATCTTCATCATTAGCACATAGTCGGTGTCCTGCTCGACGAAGGTGCCATCGTTGTGCAGCTCCATGACCCGGTGCGGCTGGCGCAGGTAGCTGTCCGAGCTGTCGACGTTCTTGACCACGAAGCGTGCGAAGTACTGGCCGCTCATGGCGTCGTAGTTGGAGCGCCCCATCAGATGCGCTACGGCCGTTGCCACCTTGACCATGTCGTCGGCCTGGTCGACGGAGTCCAGACCTTCCGGCACCACCTGAAAGCCACCGGTGGCGCGATCCACCAGGGTGTTCACCAGCACCGGCTGCAGGGTGTTGTCGCACAGCTCGTCGAGGATCTTCGCCACCCGGAAGCGCAGCATCGACTTGTACTCGAGCGCCTGGACGGGCCACTCGGCGACGGCCTCCAGGAAGGCGCCGACCACGTCGCGGGAAATGGTCAACTGCAGCAGGCGCGGCGAAGCCGCGGACGGCGCCAGGGTAAAGCCTCGGATGTCGGCGGGCAGAGGCATGGCGATGGCGGGAAGCTGGGCGAGAACGGTCATGTCGGAGGCTCCAGGGGGTAAGCGGTGAGGATTGCCCCTAAAAATATCTACATTTTTTAATTGTGTCAACATAGATGAACAATGACGATTCCCTGCCACCTACCGATGATTACTTGGCGACCAATGAATAAGTGTCGACACAATACTAATTATGTCGAAATTTTTATGGAACAGGCCTTTTCCGTATGCTTTACTCGAAGAGCAGATATGGTCTGTGGCACGGGTCTACAGGCAACAATATACAACTCCCAACTGCAGCTGAAAGAGGCACCTTCCATGAAGCTTTCCACCCTCCTCAAAAGTACCCTGGCCACCTCGGTAGCCGTTTCGGTCATTGCCAGCCAGCTGGCCTATGCCGACACCGTGCGCCTGCGCATGCATACCTTCTATGGCACGGAAGTCGATCAGATCGCCGCCGATCTGCGCGACCGGGTCAGCGAGGCCAGCAACGGCTCGATCCGCATCCAGTCCTTCCGCGGCGGCGAACTGGTCGACAGCGATCAGTTCGTGGATGCCGTGGCGCGTGGCACTATCGATATCGCTCACGGCGTGGGCAGCTACTGGCCGGGTCGCGTCGGCATCGGCACTATCGAAGGTGGCCTGCCCGGTGCCTGGGTCAACGTCGAGGAAGCCCGCGACATCTTTGACCGTCAGGGCCTCGATGAGCTGGTGGCTGAAGCCTATGCAGAGCAGGGCGTCAAGCTGATCGGCCGCGGCTTCGGCAGCGATTACGGCCTGCTGACCAGCGAGCCGGTCACCAGCCTGGATGACCTGCGCTCCATGCGCATCCGCGCCACCAGCTCCATTGCCACGGTACTTGAGCAGTTCGATATCCCGACGGTGTTCCTGCCGGGGGAAGAACTCTATGTCGCTCTATCAACCGGCGTCATCGACGGTGCCGTCTACGGCGGCCCGGTGGAGTACGAGCAGCTCAAGCTGCATGAGGTCGCGAAGCACTATACCGACATCAACCTGCTCAACCCGGGCTGGACCGAAAATGCGCTGATCAACCCCCGCACCTGGGAACGCATGAGCGAGGAGCAGCAGACCATCCTGAGCGAGGCGCTCGACCAGTACCTGCTGGACGTCCATGAGTGGCTGGAAGAGGGCAACCAGCGGATCATCGACGAGGGCGAGACCTTCGAGTTCGCCGTACTGCCGGAGGAGGACTCCATGCGCCTGGCCGAGGCCTCACTGCCCATCTGGAAAGCGGAAGCCGAGAAGTCCGAACGCAACGCCCGTGCCGTGGAGATCCTGATCGACAACGCCATCGAGCAAGGACGATTGAGTGAGTAAAGTCACCCTCTATCTCAGGGTGCAGGACGGCCTTTCCGACTGGGTCGGAAGGGCCGTCTCCTGGCTGACGCTGGGGATCATCGGTGTACTGTGTTTCGAGGTCGTGGCTCGCTACATGCTCAACGCCCCCACCATCTGGGGGCATGAGCTCTCGACCATGTTCTTCGGTGCACTCAGCATCCTGGCGGGAAGCTACACCCTTCGTCATCAAGGCCACGTCCGCAGCGACGTGATCTATCGCCTCTTGCCGGGCCGCGCCCAGGCCTTCTGCGACGTGGTGATCTTCACCCTGGCCCTCGCCGTACTGGCAGTCGTTCTTCATATGGCCGTGGACTTTGCCTACCACGCCTGGAACATCGGCGAGTTCTCCAATCGCAGCGTATGGCGTCCGCCGCTCTGGCCGATCAAGGCCACCATACCGCTGGCCGTAGCCCTGCTGATGCTTCAGTGCCTGGCCGAACTGGTGCGGGCCGCCCTGCGCCTGGCCGGCGTCTCCTACCAGGACCCCCGCAGCGACGAGGATGACCCAGACCAATGAGTCTCTTTACGCGAACCACCTCATTCGAGGCACGTCGCGTGAGCGTGCCAAAAGAAGGGCTTCACCATGGCTGAACTCGAGCCCCTTACGATTACCGCCATCATGTTCCTCTCCATGCTGGTGCTCATGGCGATGGGGGCCCCGCTGGCCCTGGCGCTGATGATATCGGGCATGGGCAGTGCCTACCTGATGTTCGGTCCGGGGGGCGTGGACCTGCTCCTGGCCTCCGCCTACAGCGCCATGGACAACTTCCTGTTGGTCTCCCTGCCGCTGTTCATCTTCATGGGTCTGGTACTCGAGAAGTCGGGGATCACCGATGACCTGTTCGGCATGATCCACAAGCTGATGGGCAGCATCCCCGGCGGCCTGGGCGTGGGCACGGTTCTGATCTGTGCGCTGATCGCGGCAATGGCCGGCGTCTCAGGCGCTGCCACCGTCAGCCTCGGCATCATCGCGCTGCCGGCCATGCTCAAGCGCGGTTATCACAAGCGGCTGGTCACCGGCACCATCATGGCCGGCGGCGCCCTGGGCTTTCTGATCCCGCCCAGCGTGCTGATGATCGTCTACGCATTCCTGGCTCGGGAGTCGGTGGGCAAGCTGTTCGCCGCCGGCCTGATGCCAGGCCTGATGCTCGCCGGCATCTACATGGTCTACATTCTTATCCGCTGCCGGCTCAATCCGTCGCTCGGACCTGCCACGCCGCCGGCGGAGCGGTTCACGACCAGAGAGAAGCTGCAGTCGCTACGCCATATCATTGCGCCGGGACTGCTGGTGGTCACGGTGCTGGGCTGCATCATCGGCGGCGTGACCTCACCCTCCGAGGCGTCCGCGGTCGGCGCTGCCGGGGCCCTGCTGATCGCCACCATGCGCGGCAAGCTCAGCTGGGGGCTGCTGCGCTATGTGATGCTCAGCACCACCAAGATCACCGGCATGCTGATCTGGATTGCCATTGCCGCGGTCTTCTTCAGCCGGATCTATATGGGCCTTGGTGCCGGCATGATGATCAGCGATCTGATCCATGACTTCTCTCTGTCGCCCTATACCGTGATCATCTTCATGCTATTCAGCTTCTTCCTGCTGGGCATGTTCCTGGATGACTTCGCCATCCTGTTCATCACGGTGCCGCTCTACGTGCCCATCGTGCGCGAGCTGGGCTTCGACACCACCTGGTTTGCGGTGCTCTTCATCCTGAGCATGCAGTCCGCCTACCTGACGCCCCCCTTCGGCTACAACCTGTTCTATATGCGATCGGTCGCCCCGAAGTCCATAACGATCGTGGATATCTACCGCTCCGCCCTGCCCTTTGTCGCCCTGCAGATCCTCGGCCTGGCGTTGATCGTCGCCTACCCGAGCATCGCTCTCTGGCTGCCCGACCTGCTGTTCTAGGCCATCCGCGGAGTGCCTCGCGGCACTCCGCGGACGTCCGGAGCCCGCCCTGAGCGCGCCACCAAAACATCAACGAATCGACACTGGCAAAATCGCCAAACAGCCGCCATAGTGGGCGTGTCGACATCGCCCACTGGAGCATCATGAGTACTGCACGTAACACCTACACCGCGGACCTTTCCGACCCCCCGCGAAGCAGCCCTGACCTCGACGTCAGGGACCTGGAAAAACGCTCACGCCTCATGCGCATCGTGAGCCGGCTGATCGCCGTATCCGACCTCGGATGCCGAGAGATCGCCCGCCGCGCCGGCCTGCCGGCCCAGAAGGTCAGCGACCTTCTTTCTGGCCGCATCGAGCACCTCTCCGTCGAGGAGCTGCAACTTCTTCACCGCACCATCGATCCCCAGCCGACCGCGCACTGACGCTGCGGCCACTCCTGAGCCCACTCAGGCGTGGAAGACCAAACATCCAGCATGCAAAGAGCGCCCCGCGGGGCGCTCTTTGCATTCCTGCGGCTGGAAAGCGACTCAGTCGAGCAGGGTCAGCAGCCAATCGTTGTTGGTACGGATGGCGCCGTAGAGATCGCGGCTGCGCGCCTCCAACTCGGCGTCGTCACCCCAGTCGCCGGGGCGTTCGAAGGCCTCGCCGCTGCGATAGGAATTACCCGCCGCGGTGGCAAACCAGGCGATGGCGGCTACCTGGCGGCGATCGTCGATCACTTCGCCATCCGCCACCGCCAGCCGGCGGTGCATCAGGCCATCCTCACCCAACTGGTAATCCAGGGCAGCCTGCAGCAGACGGTCGCTCAGCTGGCCGATGTGCTCGCCAAGTTCGGGGCGGGTCTCCAGGAAGCTGGAGGTGCCGTCGCGCTCGCGCAAGGTGCCGAAACCGCCGGTGAAGTGGTTGAGGAAACGCCACTGGCTCTCGGTGTCGATCCGCTCACCGTCGACCCTGACGCCTTCCGTGGTGTAGACGACACGCTCGGCCAGCCCCCAGTCGCGAACCGCCTCGTCGCTCTCAAGCAACGCCAGGGTCATGTCGGCCTTGCGCTCGAAGAGCTGCTCGGCCAGGGCCCGATCCTCCTCGTCGCCGAAGACCTGAAGGATCTCGTAGAGCGCCTTGTGGCCACGCATCAGGCTGCCCAGGGTATCCAGATGGTAGGCGCCGTCGTTGTCCAGGTCGTAGATCTTGCGCTCGTCGTCCCAGGCCTCATCCAGGGTTCCAGCGAGGTTGCGGCTGATGTCGACCAGCCGCTCAAGGCTGATGCCGTGGGCCGCTTCCATGCGCTCCTCGCTGAGCTGGCCCAT
>LFIK01003719.1_pt1 | contig 12374 bp, 14 predicted proteins | sample 643401 | NCBI WGS metagenome assembly LFIK01 (sample SAMN03777447, study PRJNA286221) | soda lake metagenome | biome: soda lake; feature: Kulunda steppe; material: water; isolation source: sample T5-Br brine of Lake Tanatar-5 | place: Russia: Kulunda steppe | collected 2010-07 | reverse complement strand
GTGTGTGTGTGTGTGTGTGTGTGTGTGTGTGTGTGTGTGTGTGTGTGTGTGTGTGTGTGTGCATACGGGTGCGTGCGTGTGTGTGCATACGGTTGCGTGCATTGCGAATCCCTTGCTGAACTGGGTAACATTGTGTGGCTTGCTTTTGATAAAATCCATAGCCTTAATGCATGAAAACGTACCTTCCTTTTGAAATCATCATACACCTGTGTTTCAAAGACATGTGGTGGCCGAGGTTTCAGTCCATGCGAGTTTGTGCCAAGTAATTACAGGTATTCGAGGCTCCATGCAAGTTGACGCACCGCTGTGGCAAGCTCCTTGGAAGTTTTGGGAGGCCTACTTTCCCCCATGGCAACATGAATACTATTGATTCTATCAAAATTTTTCTTTTAAAATTCAACGATGTCCCAAAATATTGAGTACTGCCTGGTAGCCCGAGGGACCGTGATATTGGCTGAGAGCAGCAATGTGGGGGGCAACGCTAATCTTGTGGCCCTCAGGATTGTGGAGAAACTGGGCCATGATGATACGTACGTATAAAGCTGGGAACTATTGGTGCCTGGACCTTGTTGCAGATACTGACATGCCTTTACGAATAGCCTGGGATGTGTGTGTTTGTGTTTGTGTGTGTGTGTTTTTGTGTGTGTGTGTTGTGTGTGTGCGCGCGTGTACGTGGCCTCTTTCAAGACACAAGCTGGTTTCAGTTGGTTTTTACCTTGTCCAGTAACAGTTCTGAATTCTTAAAGCAAAAGCTAGTTGCTTTGCATTACAAGAAGAAATGTTTTGAACCCTCAGTCAGTCTTCTACAATACATGCAGGCGCGTATCCTACACTCAAGATAGACATATGTTCCACTGTCTTGTGCGAGATGGATTGACGTTCCTTGTGATGGCGGAAGAGGTGCGTCTGCATGCTAACTACAGTATCTTCCCACTAGCGGCTTGGGGAAGCTTGCCCCAACCCGCAGATGCAGGCGCAAGAAATCACACAACTTTTTCTTGCAGTTCAGTGGCTTTTGTTCCAAGTGATATCCGCAATTCTTTCCATAATCGAATATCTCCGTTTATCTGGCGTACTAGTGGGCACATAGCACTGGCTGTTCTTTGCCCCCTAGCTTAGTTTATTAAGCCTATCCTCCCGTCTGCAGTCTTTTGGTCGGCGGATTCCTTTTGCACTATTAGAGGACATCAAGAACAGGTTTCTGGCCAGCTATGGGACAGCAACAGAGGTAGGTAGTTCGCTCAGCAACTGTGAGCCTCATTTTTAAAGGATGTTGCCACTTGGTAGACGAGGAAGAGTGTGACTTTGTTCAAACACATTTAGTTCCGCAGGTATAAATGTATGCATGTTTGTGCGAATACTTGGATGGATGTGTATCCATACTTATTCATGTATCTGCATGGTCTTGAACGTGACATAACACAGGCCTTGAGAGTTGCTCTTGCTCACGACGTGACATGCTTTGCTTTTGAAGCAGTAGCTGGTCGCCCCAGCGGCTGGACCCCCCCTTTGCCTAGGCAAACAGTGTCAATATCTTCGCAACCCCATAAGTTGCTCATCCCTGAACCTTTTCAAGACCTGAAAAGTGTGTTGGGTGGCTGTTTTTTGCTCTTCAAGGCCATGTTGAGAGGGGGTTAAGGGGGGCAGTGTTTGGCCGGGAACCTGGATTTTGAGAAATGTCACAAAGCAGATAGAATTGTTTAATATCATGTTAATATGTTTTCATGCATCGACTGGAATTTGAAAAGTATCTCACAGCCAGCTGTTTCCCATGCAGCCATCCCATGGGCCTGCCCCAGGGTCCCAGTTCCCTTCCCCCTGCACGAGCTGAGCTGCTTGAACAGAATTCTGGATCAGCTTTTTGGCTGCTGGTCTGAGCTGCTGGCTTGCACCACGGGGCCCTTGTTTATTCCTGCTGGTGCACTCGTGCAGCACTCTGTATGGCACGCCTGCCACAACGAATGACCAGGTATTTCTATAAATTGTAACTGAGCAAAACAACAGCGTTCAGCTGGGGGGGAAAGGCAAGCATTGGAATTGGCAAGCTGGATCCTGGCAGCAGCGGCAAAACAATGTGCCTAATACTATTTAAAGATTACACTTTCTAGAATTCCAAGGCAAGCATGTCATGAGATGGCGCTCTTTTGGTGTTAGGCCCCATTTCTCCATGGAGGTGCTGCACCAGGTCAGCCCTTCAGCACATGGATGCCTGTTAGGATCCCCTGACCAGCTCTTAAGGCTCAGGTTGCGAGCATGCACAGCAGTGAGGCTCAAAGAGCAAATTGATCCTATAGGGGGGGGATCCAGCCGCGAGGGCGACCAGCCCATTCGGCAACCAATATTGCATTTTCTCTTGTTGGTCATTTTGCCACGAACGCAGGCAGTGGCGTATGAGTACCAAACAGAGTTTGCACCTATCCTGGCAGAGCGTATGCAATTTTATGGTGCAAACCCCCAGGCCGACACCATAAACCGAGTCAAGGTGAAGTGATTCAACGCTTTGTGATCCCCGGCTAGCTGTGCCTAAACCATACTTAACAGTGCAGCTCACAGCCCAGTGATTTTTTCAAATTCTGTATAGAAGGTGCCTTGAAAATGCGCATGGTTCCGTTCAGAAGCTGGAGTAGGTTTTGGCATTCAACCTTTAGACTTGAAACCGAGTGCTTGATGTCTGATCCACATTGAGCACATTCATGCACCTCAAGGCCGCATTCCATTGACTTGGCGGTGGCTCAGGGAGATCTTGTTGAGGTGAAGCACATCATGATTGAAAACATTGAGAAGGTCTTGGAGCGAGGAGAGAAGCTGGACCTGCTTGTGGACAAAACTGACAACCTGCAGGTGGTTCTCAATTGCTTGCCTGTGTCTTGGCTTCTTGTGCAAGGTGTTGAAGAAAGAAGGCATAGTCTGCACCACAGCTTCCCTCGTTCCTTGACTGACACTGGGAGAGCTGCTGCCTGTGTCATAGCATACTTTTATCATGTGGCTCTTCCAGGAGACAGCATTTACTTTCAGAAGAGAAGCAAAGCGATTGCGGCAGAAGTTGTGGTGGAAGGTGAGAAGAAGTTTAAGGCATGCCTATCACTGCAGGTACTTCTGAGGATTTTTTGTTATTAAATGTTAGGGCAACTGTCAAGATGTATTGTCACCATCACTTGCAAACAAGCACTTTCTCACACAGACTCATTTTGGGTGTTTGAGTTTGCTGCCTGCCTGTCTGCATGCCTCTCAGTCTATCTATCTGCTTGTGTATTTGTTTGTTGACTGTTTTGTATGTTCTTCTGCACGCCTGCCTGCCTGTCTGCCTACCTGCTCGCTTGCCTGCCTGCCTTCGGTCTGCATGTCTGTATGTGTTTTTGCTTAGATGCAGCATGGTAAACTGAGCAGGGACGGGGGGTCAGAAAGTGAGCTTTGGTAGGGGCACTTGGCGAGTTCTGTTCGAACCTCTTGGCGTATTCGGGGGACCTTTCTCAGTCAAAGGAGGCACCATTTTGATTGGCCGGGAATGAATAGGTAAAGCAACAGACCCCAAAATTGCGCAACTTTCCTCTATCCCAATCACCCTGCTTGTGAAATAAAACTTTGAGCTTTGTGCGATAGAGTGGATTGGCGGATGAATATGGCCTTGTAAGCATCAAGGGCAGTGCAAGTGGCAGCACATTTTGCAGCAGTGGCGGCAGCAGCAGCAGGAGCTGCAGCTAGGCAATTGGCCATTGGCAACGAGCAGGGAAGTTGCAGCTGGTAGACCAGGAGTTGGAAAATTTTCACGGACTGTCTTAAAATATAAAATTGCCCATTATGATCTCTGGGATGGCCGCTCCAATTAAGTCGATCCAATTCTACATGGTACTGCTTAAGAGTAGTACAATTTGATTGCACTGCACTGCTCCATGAGTTATCGCAAGTAATGAAATCATATTCAGGGTCGTCGTGCCTCTTAAAGCTGTTTGGAGATTACGTTTTTCCATGGGCTTCATAGTTTTATGTGGGCAAAGTCATGCAGTTTCGTCATGCAGCTCATGCTCCAATGTTTGTCCAAAGAAACCACTGCAGGCTCCTCTGACCACTCATGACCTGTGTTGTTGAGTTGCAGAATGCAAGGATGTGGGGCGTCATCGGTGGAGTTATAGCCCTGCTCATCTACCTCATCTTGGCCGCAAGCTGTGGGGCCACCCTCAAGAACTGCTGACCATGCCTGGAGCACTGCAGAAGTTTGCAGCAGCTAATTCCAATCAGCATGTAGTTGCTGCACTATCTGCGTTTTGTAAATGTATCTTTACTCTGGATTGCTGCTGCTGCTGCTGCTGCTGCTGCTGCAGTTTGATGGGCGAAAGCCTGGCAAGATTTTTTGATGTTTGATTGAAGAGCGTCAGCATGTTTCAACTCATCCTAACAATTAACTGCATTTTTCTTCTCTTTCAGTGGAAAATTGGCAGGATAGCTTACAGTGTAGTAAAAGTGGCAGGAAAGCTTCATTGCACGTGTAAGATCAAACTCAGTTCATATGCTCCATCTCAGCATCTGCTTTTAATTTCTAACGTGCACCTCCAATTCTGTCTTTTAAGTTACTGTCAGGTGCCCACACTCACATGGATTACAAGGGAAAAGCCTTCAAGAATTTCAGCCTGAAATGAAGTTCAGTCAAGAAGTGCGACTGCTAGCCTGCTCATAGAATGCGAGTAAATCATGAAGGAACAACGGAAGTTGGTTGCTGTTTTGGTTTTGAAAGCAGACACATCAAGGTTAGGTTACTTAGCTGTATTCGCCGAACGAGGGCAGCTTAGCTGAAGTTTTAATAGCCTGCAACCCAAATCAAAACTGAAAGCGCTCATAGCAGAAGAAAGGTAGTGTATGAAAGCCAGATGTTGGTGAATAGCAAAAAAACCGGAAGACGCTCAAAGGCAGTTCACAAGCACACAAGGGCAAGATCAAGGCAATGGATGACCTCTAAAGAAAATAAAGAAAAGCAGGGCTCGCTGACTAGCTACTTCAACCAACCAGCCGCCAGAGCGCTCGCTTGTTTGTGAGCCAGTCCACAAACTCGATCTTGAAGGTTGATTGGTCTTGATGGATCTCCATGGTCCTGTGCCAGGGGAGTCTCTTCCTCTTTGTAAGCGTTAGTGCTGTCAGCCTGCGGCGTAGTTGCTCTTGCTGCTTCTGCTCTTGTTGCGGTTGCTGCTGCTGCTGCTGCTGCTGCTGCTGCTGCTCCCTTGGTTGCCGTCGCTGCTGCTGCTCTCTTGGTTGCTGCATGACACATGAAGAGATCCTGTTTGAGAGAACAGGTGGGCATATCCTGCATACAGAGACCACCTGGGGCTGTGCACAATGGAAGATGGCGTTTTGTTCATCCCGGATGGTATCATTTGCCTCACGACGGTCGCAACTCATAGAAGAGCTGTACTTCCGAAGAGTGTGGACAAGAAGTTCCCCCCCTGCTTGGCCCTGATTGTAGGTGAAGCAAGATGGCCCTGGTCACACATTTGCCATACACCCTTCCTAGATACATGCTTCTTGATCTTCCTTGTGACATTATCCGCAGCGTGGCTCGCTTCAGAATTCGTGCCCACACTCTATGAATTGAAACTGTGAGCTGGACTCACAATGCCTCCCCTACTTGTGACTTGTGTAATGCTCATGATGTACAAGATGAGCAACACGTCCTTTTTCACTGCACCCATCCACTCGTGGTCTCTCCAAAGGACTTATGCTTCCCTATTCCCTTCCGCAGGCTTCAACAATGTGTTTGCATTTCTGGGCCAGGAAAACAATAAGCTTTATTTCTCCCTTCATGCACTGTGTTTTATGAGCAGGCTAGCAGTCGCACTTCTGGACTGAAGGCCTTTTTCTTGTAACCCTTGTAACCCTTGTAGGTGGAGCGCAGAACCTAATTGGTAGGTCAATTGTTTACTGTTGCGCTCTCGCGGGTGGGTAGGGGGAAGCCCAGATTTGACTTGCGTTGATATGCAATCAACTTACAAGCTAGAGCTTCAAGGTGCAGAGAGAGTGGATACGGCATGCCAGAAACATGGACCTTCTGTGCCCAAGCAACGCTTATGTGCTGAAACGTGACCAACTGGACAGAATCATGTCCCAGGCACTCATGTCCCAGGCACTCATGTCCCAGGCATTTATGCCTAATCCAACCACTCCCACCAATTAATAATCCATACTTCAATTTAAAAAGTTTATTATAGTGGGCTCTGGGTTGCAGCGTTGCCTTGCGTCCCACGATAGCCTCCGGAGCTGCTCCTAGGTAAGCAATCGGGTGACACAGCTGGCTTTGCTCACGCATGGGTTTTGCTGTACCCACACACTGCCGCTCAGAAGGCACTCGGCAGCTTGTCCCCTTAGCAGGCTTGCACACCCACAAAACCCCATCCCATCATCAATCCCCCCTTCAACCATCAACCTTATCGGCACCCTGGCCTTTGTCATCCACCAGGCTAAAATATGATGCTGAAGAGTGCCTTCTCCGGCGTGGCCTTGGCTCCGCGAACCAGCACCACCAGCACGGTGCTTCGGCAGCCAGCCAGCAGTCGGGCGCCCACGCGTATTGAGGCTAAGAAGGTGTGCGACCTGACTGGCACCAAGCGCAACAAGGCCAACAACGTTTGCTTCTCCAACAAGCACAGCCGCAAGTGGCAGGAGCCCAACCTGCAATACAAGAAGGTGTTCTGGGCTAACGGCCAGCGCTGGGTGAAGCTCAAGATCACCACGCGCGCCCTGAAGACCGTTGAGAAGAATGGGCTGGATGCCATGGCAAAGGAGGCGGGCCTGGACCTGTGGAAGCTGCCCTTTGAGGATGCCAGGCCTCAGCGGCTGCAGTACCTGGCTGAGAACAAGGGCAAGGTCCCTGTGGCCCAGAACCCCAGGTATGTTTAATTTCGGACACTTCCTGTTTAAGATGGTTCCATTTGCCGCACAACTGCGCTCCCAGACCACACAGCCGTACTCCCCATGAGAAAGGCGCACGCTAATGCATAGGAAGACGGGTCAAAGCACGTCCATGCATGTCGGAGCAGTGCTCCATCCAGGCCATGAAGATGCATTCAGATTGAATGTACTTGCTTGCATGCGCAGGCACACGCACGCACGCAAGCGCGCAGGCACCAGAACCCATACACAAGCAATGCATGTACACAAGCACATGCGAGTATGGCACACCCTCAGTCATGCAGTGCAACTGTGCGTTCCCACATTCATATGCCCTCTCCGCGCCCGATTGCATATTTATCTTCTGGGATGGACCCATGCTGCTTGCTCATGCGCTGCCCTCAATTTGTGTTCCCGTGGCTTCTGTTCCACCAGCTGTTGTAAAACCTGGATTGAGGGTGCTCGTTTGGCAGCTTGGCAGTGTCATGTATGTTAACTGGCCCTGGCTCAAAAGCACACCTGCAGTTCTGGCTAATCAGCATCAGTGCACCTAGCTCATGAACTGATACTCACTGTGGTCAGTCAGTGCTGAACATTAGGAGGAGTAATTCCCAATTAGGTGGGGCTAGCTATGATGTGTGGATCATTCGCCTCACAAGCTGGTCTGCTCTGTGGCTGTACGCGTTACAGAAAAATGAAGAATGCTGAGAAGCTTGCTGCATCTAAGAAGCAACCCAAGTACCCAGTGTACGAGGAGGGAGGCCGCATTGTCTGGATTCGGCCAGGTGGGCTGATGAGTCATCGGGTCTTGAATAAAGCAATCTGGGCTTGCTGACAGCTCGAAACAGGCATCCTGGTGGTATGGGAGCTACTGCTGTGCCAAGCTCCTTGAGACGGTTCAAACAGAGCAACATCATTAGGCCAAAAAGCCTACTGCCTAAAAAAGGTGGCATTCAAGGTCAGCCTGCTGCTGTACTACAATTGCAAACTCGTGGTGCTTTGGCTGTGCCTTGCTACGTATGAGTTCCGCAATCAAGTTCGTCGTATCATTCAACATGGTCACCATCCAGGGTGCTCTAGCCTGTCTTGCAACAAGTTCTGCTCTATGCTATTTCCGTACTCTCCACCTCCCTCCTTTGCTCAACATGCAAGCATTTTTGGCATGTAGTTCTCACATCATCAAACCTCTGTGATATGGTGATGGTAGTTATTGTTGAGGACCACAAGGATTATGTATTCCAACACTTTGGGGGTTGGACATTGCATTTTGCACTAGCACATGATTTTGCCACGTTTGGGTGGTTCCAGCACACAAAGCACTCTTGCATGTGGCATGTTGCAATTGAATTCGCAGGCTCGGAGGAGCTTGTGTTCGGGAAGAAGGAGACCCCGGCAGCGGGGGAGAGCAGCCAGCAAGATCTAACAGTCACCCTGTCTGGCTCCAGTTAATTCTCCTGCTTGGTTTTGTGTACATGCGTGCGGCCTCTAAGGACCTAGGCCCAAGGGGCCTCTGGTCCAATGGTCCTCTGGTCTCTTCAAACTGCTATCCATGAGAATGCTCATCAATCTTCATTTTGTTTGTTTCCTCGACTCTTTTAACATTCTTTAAAAATCACATCGGTGGATTGGTTTCATTTCCTGAGATTTGAGGGATTGTGGACTTGGAATGGAGCCGCAAGACACTCGTAAGACGTTGGTGACGTAAACAGAAGGGGGCTGCGTAGGCGCAGCCGTGCACAATGGACGACAGCCAACATGCCGCAGTTGCGAATCCGCATAACTCGCCGAGCTCGGGAGATGCTGTGGAGAGCAGGGGACAGCAGCACCACCAGCAAGTCAGTGGAAGCAACTGGTGCAGTGAATTGTCGTAGTGTGGGAGTGCGGGAAATGGCGTGAAGGGGAAGGAGGGGGGGGGTTAAATCCTAGAGGAACGAACGAGCTTGCACTCCCGGAAATGTCGCACACATTGATTGTGCACTCTTCACAGCTGCACATGCGCACACGATCGCAGGATGCTTGCTTGAAGGCCGTGAATCCGGTGAAGTTGAAAAAGAGCGGGAGCAACAGAGCATCAGGATGGGACAGCGTCAATAGACCAGCTTGGGAAGGGGGCCTGCCCAGCAACACCACATCCGGCAAGAGGAGTGCCTTTGACACAGGTAGATTTTGGTGGCTGTGGTGTGGGAGTGGGGGACGAGTTTGGACTCACAGATGTGCGAGCGCATGTGAGTGTGGGTTCTGTGTGTGATGTTCGGTCCTCCCCGTTCACACCGCTGCTGCAGCACAGCTGGCTCTCTTATCCACCTGGCTTGGATCCCAATCTGCGTGCTCTGCAGTGCCCTTCACGCCTGGCCAAGGTGCTGCAAGGACGCCCAGCAACTCCGCGGGCCAGTTCAACTTTGATCCGTACTGGGGGTGGGGCTACAGTGGCCGAGAAAGCCCGGTAAGAGGTCCCAAGCGTAGACCTCAGGATGGTAGCGCTTACAGTAGAGGCCACGTGAGTTGCCTATGGCTGTGCGAGCTGGGCATCTCGGATGTGCCTGCGCGTCGAACATGGCATGGCACTCGCTTTGAGAACATTGATGCACACACACTTGGTACAGTTGAGATGGCCCTGGCGCCCTGGATGCCCTGTGTAAATTGTTCTGTGCAGAGTCATGCATTTACCGGATGGAAAGCCTTCCATGTTGAGGGTTTGCCTCTCTGGAGTTGGGACCTTTCCGAAGTTTGTCGTTGTTTTATGGGCAATATGCAGATTGTCGGTGCTGACACAAGCCCTTGTGCATATGGACGTACTTAATAGGGGCCTAAATATTGGCTATTTCCTTTGTTTGTGCTGTTGTTTTGATCTGATGCATGCGCATGCGTGCACACATTCACATGTGCACGCTCACGCACAAGCGCGCGTGCGCACACACACACACACACACACACACACACACACCATGCACACACATACATATTTGGACAAGATCACAATCATACACACCTTGTGCAGAATCCCTTGCTGCGGGGGGCGTCAGATGCGGGCGAGCATGCAGCTGGTTTTGCTCCGCACGTGCCTTTCCCGCCCTACATGATGGCCTACTCCATGGCCTTCTCTACGGGCGCAGAATCAAGCAACCCGCAGTATCCTCCCCCCAGCCCGCTCATGGGCAGCCCTGTTGGCACACCTACTGGTGAGGGTGGGCTAGCCACTGCTGTGTCGGTGCGCGAGCAAGCCTGTATGATCTGCTTTCGCGTGTTGCTTGCATGGTGTGGCTAGTAGGCAAGTCTTGTTGTGCTCAGATTTTGGAAGGATGGTACTGGTTTTGTGCGGTTATAGGAAAACCTTGAAGGCTAGTGTATGTGCTAGGGAGGTGTTTGGGGGCCTTCGATAACCCCAACATGGTCCACTGTGTACACACTTGCTTGCCCGGAGAGCCAACAAGTCTGTTCGCATGCCCTTTTATCTGTTTTCGCAAACGCATGTTTTGTTACCCCCTCCTACCTTGCCGACTGGGTGCTCGCAGCCATGATGTTCCCACAGACCCCCTTCGCCGGTACCCACCATTCATTTTCTCCCTATCCAACACGGAACAGCAGCCACAATTTCTCCGCAGCCAGCCCCACACGCAGCCCATCCTTCCCAGAGCCCTTCTCACCCATGAGCCCCACCGGCTACTTCCACCCTATGTTTAACAACTTCCCGGCCTTCCTCATGCCGCCTCCCAGGAGCAGCGTGAATGGGTGGGTGCTGCATCTGTTTCGCTTTAGTGCTGTGTATGCACTACTTGCCTGCGCGACTATGGCATAGCATGTGTGTGGGGTGTGGGGTGTGTGCGCGCGCGCGTGTGTGTGTGAACGCATGTGTATTTGTATGTGCGCGGGCTTGCGTATTTTTGTGTTTACAGGCTTCTCTCACCCCATGTGCTGTGTCTGTGTGGTTGGAGCCCAGTGATGCCTTGCACAGCCTGTGCCTCGCCCTGACCTTATGCTGCCTCCCTGCGCAGCGCATCCCCTCGCAAAGCGCCCAGCGGCAATGGTGGCTGGGCCCATGGCGCTGGCGCCCCCGCAGGCCATGACCGCAGCAGCAACGGGGCTGCCAAGTCGCAATTGCCGCAGCAACAGCACCAGCAGCACCAGCAGCACCAGCGCCAGGGCCGCTTGAGCGAGGAGTCGGGCGATGGCGGGGGCATGTTTGACTTTGGGGCAGGTGGCCTGGGCCTTGGTTGGGGCGCGCCAATGCCGCTGGCCGACCCCACAGGGGCGTCGCTGTGGGGCGCCAAGTTCCCGCACTTCCCGCCGTACGGCTTCCCGCCCCCTGGCGGCAGCCTGCCCTCTCGCGCGTCCTCAAGCAGCGGTGTCGCCCCGTACGGCATGCCCATGCACCTCCTGCAGCCGCTCTTTGCAATGGGCAGCATGGGCAGCGGGAGCTTCAACGGCGGTGCAGGCGGCTGGCCGGCACAGGTGCCCCCCCCTGGCGCGCCGTCACCCCCGCCCCTGGGGCCTGCTGCCAAGGGGCGCGCTGGTGTGGGGCCGAGCGTAGGCATGAGCAGAAGCGGCGTTCCTGGCACCGCCCCCATGGACCTGCCTGCCCAGCCGCCGCAGGACAGCGAGACGGCCTCGGCCATGGGCACGCACCCCACCGCCAGCAGTACGAGCCTTGCGGCGCCCACCCACCCCCTAGCCAGCAGCGGTAGCAGCAGCTGCACCACCATACCGTCCACGCCCGCACACTCCCCGCCCAACCCTGGCGCCGGCAGCGTGGGCAGCAGCCAAGGCCCAGGCAGCAGCAGCAGCCACAAGGGCAGCAAGCCGCGCCCGCCCCCCCTGCAGCTCAATGTGCTGAGCGGCTCAGGTCTGGCCAGCAACGGCGGCGGCGGCCGCGGCATGGCGGCGGCGATGGGGGTCGGCCCTGTGCACGGCGGTCATAGCGGCGGCGGCAACAATGGCGGCGGCCCTGCAGGCCTGGGCGCACCCAGCGCGGCCGCCATGCTGTTCCCGCCGCCGGGGCAACACGGCCCAGCCCTGCCCGTCCAGCTTCCCCCCCACCACCATGGCCCCTGGCCGGAAGGCGCTCCCCCCTCCGCGCCCGCACCCAGCGCTCCCGACACGGCCGCGAAGGAGCCGCCGTATGCTGCCCCACCGCCCTGCCCCGCCCCTGGCACTGGCGCGCCCTTCCTGGCCATGCCAGGCCCTTTCAACCTCGGCCCGTCCGCGTTCATGCCCGTGCCCATGCCCATGCCCTTCCTGCCGCACATGCTGCCCGGCGGCGGCATGCCCTTCCTAGCCCAGATGATGCCCCCCGGCCTGCATAGCCTAATGGCGCCCGCCGGCTTCCCACCAGGCATGCCTGTGCCAACCCCACCGCACCGCAGCCATGGCCACTTCCCGCTTGGGGGTGCGGTTGCGCACCATGCGGGCGCCGCCAACCTCGCAGGTGTGGGTGGGGAGGGACAGCAGCAGTGGTTTGTGAGGGATGTTAGGGAGATGGGGCTCAGGCGGGGGGGAAAGGGGGG
>LFIK01003718.1_pt1 | contig 12375 bp, 10 predicted proteins | sample 643401 | NCBI WGS metagenome assembly LFIK01 (sample SAMN03777447, study PRJNA286221) | soda lake metagenome | biome: soda lake; feature: Kulunda steppe; material: water; isolation source: sample T5-Br brine of Lake Tanatar-5 | place: Russia: Kulunda steppe | collected 2010-07 | reverse complement strand
TGTTTGCGTTGCCTTGTTTTTGCGTATAAGGAAAAAGCAGACGTGCAGGGATGAGAAAAAATGCAATGACAGTGAGTTGGTGTATGCTGTCAATCTAGCAATGTATCCCTTTCACTTCTTTTATTGTTTGATTTATTACACTGATGTGTGGTCCACAGCCTTCGTGCTCCTTGCATACTCATATAGTATAGATGGAAACTATTGGTTGTCCGCTATGTTTGGTGCATGCAGCCTACTCATGAGGCAGACAAATATACTCTGGTTTGGTTTTATAACTGCAGTAAGCCTGAGGCGTTTCCTCAAGAATACTATGCAGAGCCGCAGCAAAAAAGTGTCAAAGAGTGATTCATCATCTCCCCTGGTGGAACTGAAGCTGCTTTGTTTCTTGGCATGGAGAAATAAACTCAGAATACTCTACTTCTTTTCTCCTCATGTATTACTCGTTGGTTCCTTCATAGGATTTCTCTACCTTAATGGGGGTGTAGTATTGGGTGATCGATTGGCTCACAATGTTTCTTTTCATCCCATGCAGTTCCTCTATTTAGCACTAGTTTTCTCAACTACGAGATTTTTTAGGTGTTGCAAAATTTTGGCTGTAGAGTGCAAGCAAAATTTGAGCTGTGCAAAGCGAAACCCACTAAGATTTACTCTGGCCCTGTGTGGGATAACTCTTGTCCTTTGCTTCCTCATCAAAGAGTTCACATTCTATCACCCATTCATATTAGCTGATAATAGGCATTTTACCTTTTATTTTCGAAGAAAGATTCTGGATGGTTTGCCTTTTGGAAAATACCTGATGGTTCCTCTATACTTGATTTCACTTATCCACTTATTGGGGGAATGGCGGCGCAGCAAGCTACCAAGTCTTGAAAAAGTTGCATGGCTGGTTATCACGGTTTTGTCTGTGGTACCATCTCCGCTTGTGGAACTACGATATTTCAACTTGCCAGTGATTTTCATAACCCTGCTCTTTTGCCCAACCGAGGGAGCAAGTGATTGGTGGCTTTTTGTGCAGTACCTTTTTGTGAACACGATTGTAGTTTTTGCTTTCTTGTTCCTACCATTCAGTTGGCCTGATGGTTCTACTGCGCGTTTTATTTGGTAGGCAGTGTGGAGGGGGAGGACCAAGAAGAACTCGTGCATGCAGTAGCTACTGTTCTAGAATCTGTAGTGATGTGCAGTTGCGTGACAAACTCTTTGTGTTGTGGCTATGGTACTACGACATGCAAGAGTAAACGCAACGTAAGAAATCAAAAAATATCTTTCCTCTTTAGTTGAGATCAAATAAAGTGATTGTGTATGCTTGCTTTATTTTCAGCTGTAATGTATAACACAAAGACAGTGCTAAATCCAGAAAAGAAGTTTTTCCCAGTTTTCTCCATCTCCTCCCTCAGTCACCTCAGATGAGAGCAATCCAATACAGTTCCCGCACCTGTACCCCCCCCCACTGTCTTCTCCTAGGTGCCAACTCATTCTTTTTTCGCCTGGAATAATGTCTGCAGCATTAATACTAATCTCTGGGCTATCGGAGAACCCGACAGAATAGTCTGGTACGCAATACCAGTATACTCCATTTATTTTCTGTCCAAGAAAGTGTACGTGCAAACCTGGCTCATCAAGTTCCAAGGTTGGCTTGCCAAAGCAACCAGAAGGACAACAAGCACAAGCTACCAGAATGTTAGGCATACTTTTGCGCCTTGCAGCCATCAGCACCCGTGTTGCACTCTGTGGCGGTTGCAATTCTGTAAGTAAAGTTTCCTGAGAGTAGCTTGCACGGTAGTAGAGCTTCCAACCTAGGAGTGACGAGACACTTACTTGAGTGTGGACTCCTGGAGTGTCTACCACATGGCGTGGATTGCGACTACCATGTCCATATCCCCTTTCATCCAAAACGGTACAATGTTGAAGGGACCAACATTGGTCATTCCATTTGGTTGTATCATGTGCAAGAAGACGGCCCCTGCAGGATTGTAGAAGTACATCCGCTTTGACAAGAGAGGACGGGTAAACAACCTCATATATGTCTTTTGCAGGCATGCAATCATACCTTATAAGTGCCAAAGGTTCTTCTAAGAAAGCAGAGAGTTCAGTGGAAGTCAGGTTCTCACCTGGATTGCCGGCATTCGAACGACCCCAAGCCACAGTTTGCTTGAAAAGATCAACTTCCTTTATTCCTACCAGTGTCTTGGACTTTAGTATCCTTAGAAGTGCCTCTCTAGACAACTGTACAAAGAAAGGAGAGTGAACAAATTCTGCTGCATGCAGTCGGATTGCTTGAAGGCAAACATCTTCAACATACTTTGAATTGAACAAGATGGCAGCTTCAAATACTTCGAAGAAATTTCCAGGATCAAAGGATAATGCATCATTTATACGACAGTTGACAGTCGCCGTTTGACCCCCGCTCAATCTACTCTCAAACAACTTCAGTGTGGCGAATTCTTCGCATTCCTTCCTCAAGCACTGGAGATCATACTGATCTGCAACTTGAAGCAATTGGATCAAATGCTCAGCCTTAATGGATACTCTCTTCCCGTAGCAGCAGCGTAAGACGATTTCCCAAATATAATCAGGGCAGCTTAGACGAATTTCCGACCTAAAGCTGCTTTCTTTCATTCCACCCAAAAACATTGCACGGAATACGGAGCTCTGCGCACACATGACAACTTTGTGTGCTGGCATGTGTACTTCTCTGTTCTCTTGATTCAGGGTGATAAAAAGAACATCACTCAGCTCGGAAGAGAGGACGAAAGATGAAAATATATTGGCATCCAACTTGTTTCTAGTGGCAATGCCTTCCTCTAGAGCCGGATCATCTTCGCGTTCCCTAGCATCGAATCGCTGATCTTCGACCTGACAACCGGAATTTCTCGCAAAGTTACGCATGTGATGCTGGTGTATCTTAGGTTCATCACCCTGGCAGTCTGGTACTCTCTCTTGCGAGTCATGGAGACGGCTTCTGGTGCGTTTCAATGGTCTGCACAGTGGATCCTCGAGCATGGCGTCTCGCTTGGTCGTGTGGCAGTGCGTATGCGTTTCCATGCTTCCACTCGTCCAGGTGCACAAGTACGAACTCTCGCTTCACGTGTGTCTTGCGGGGAGCGGCACGCAAGAAATGCGACGTTTTCATGGTGTGTTCTCCCTTCCCGCATTGGGTTCCTCGTCGTCGACCTGGGAAACGTCGACGTGAATCGACCCACGTGCATCCTGCCCCATCTCCCTTCCCCGGTGTTCCAGGGGTTCAAGGGACCTCTCCTCCCCCACGGAGAGGAACAGGTGCGACCCGAAGTCTCCTTCGAATGCACCGTCCGAGGGAACCTCGGGGAGAGGGAACACCTCCTTCGGGGACAACGACGAATGCGGGACCTCGCGCACATACAAGAAAGCGGAAGGAGGAAACTTGGATTCATCATGTCGTTGTACGGTTGTGCGAACGGAAGACGAATTTTGCCAAACAAGAGTTTGTCGAAGCGTGAAAACGAATAGTCCAATTCAAACCCTCACCGTAGAACGAGACAAACCTCAATGTTGAGAACGAAAGTCGTACATACATTCTACGTTACAAGGGGCATGCCAAGACAATAGGGACGAATTCCGTGTGACACAAACAAACGACGTACTGCCTCATCCCAAGCCGAGGTGGTCCATGGTTGAGCCTACTGCCATCGCGCCAAGGCTCCCCCACCTCCCACTGTAATCGTCTAATATGGCCATAGAGGGTATATCGAAGGCTACACCAGCAACGTATGAATGTACAAGTCCAAGAATTATCGCCATCACTTTACACAAAACTTTCACATAGACAAGAAAAAAAGGCATTGAATTTTACAGAAGTTTACAAGGTTGTCGGGCTCTTTGAACGACATGTACACGACAACGTTGAGTAGAAAGTGTTGCGCTTTACAATACAAATGGACGCATTTCGATGACGTTTTAATGTAAAGCACGGCTCTTGAATAAGACTTCGTTTGTTTAACAAATTTTCACTCTAGTAACCATGATGCAGACGCCAAGAATCCCAATCCTTATTGTTGTACGATGAAAAGCTCATGCAATCAAAGCACCTCCATATAAAAGTAATTGTTTGCATCACTTTTTCCGTTGGGGGGATGAAATCCGTAGTAGAAACTCGTTGCTTACCTTCGAGGTGCTGAAAACTTGGATTTTGACTTCTTGCGTCTGCGTCATCCTTAGAACTTGATCGAATGGGGATAGTTCTAGTGTCATTCCGCTTGGAAAGGGTCGATGATCACTCCCATAGCTAAGTATCACTTTCGGAGATTATGGTACGTGAGGGATGGAAAGTCTATACCGGGGAGATGTGAACTCATTTTCGTATGCACTCTTTGGCTATCATTGAAGTTGGCTTCGAATTTCCGCTTTTCCCGGCGACACATTGTCTCTCACATTCAAAGGCTTTGATAATGTTGGACAAGTGGATGTTGTATTGTTTCTATTTTATGTGATTATCCTTGCTCCACCTCCTACGTATGGAATGGTAAGAACCCTTCATCTTTCAAAAATCAACGTCTATAACTATGCACCGTTGCTAGGCTACTTTATGAAAATCAAGAAACTCGTCACAACACAAGAAATTGGGCGTTAGTATGAAAAAAAAATTGCACAAGCAACACGCAAAACAATTTGTGTTCAAGAGCACCCCCAAGCGAAAATTAGGACAGTAGCTAGCGTTATTTATTTCCTCTACGAATTACGAGTAGATTTGTTTGAAAGTTTGTTTTCTACTTTGCTAGGAATGACTATGCTTGTAACGTGTGGAGTATTCCGATATTTCTTGTAAGCGTGGTTTCTTTGCCTTCGTGCAACCATGTAGTGATCAATTGTGCCGACATGTTCAAAAGTTGATCATTGTATGATTGAGCTACTTATTGGACTTGCAAGTGGTAAGAGACACGACGTAGTATTTTGATAAGATTCTACTCTTATTGCAAGGAGGGTGCCGCAATTTTAGTAAAATTGTGAAAGTTCGTTTGTAGATTTTGTTAGATTTGACTTACTGATCGTGACAATATTTTCTAAAAAACTCCTCCATATAAGGCTCTTTGCGTCCTTACGATTTTGAAGACGGGATATAGTTACAAAGCAAGCAAATGGCTCCCTTGGCTAGACTCTCAAGCTGCTAAACGAGTAGAGGAGAAAGATTGAATGCTTTGCACGACGAATGGAATAGTGAATAGCCAACCAAAGAGTGACCATTGGTGCAACTCCTCAACAAAATCTCCCACTACCCTTGGGAGCAAAATACTTGAGACGGGTAAGCAACCCACATTTTGCTTGAAGCCGCATTGGGCCGTCCGTGGTGGTCGTTGTTTGCCAAACCCGAGATTTCCAATCTGTAAGGACAATGTAAGCTCCATCACTTGGAAGTTTGATCTTAGAGGGAGGGGTGTAGGTAGACAACGATCCAACGCAGCCGTAACGCCTAGATCAAGTTGATTGTTGTTTTGAATGTTGTTTTCCACGTCAACCAAAATTATTAATCTAATCGAGGCGTCCACTTCCACGGCAATGCTTTCCCAATGCAAAGTCCAAGAAGAGGTGGTTGTAGAGTTTTTTCTTAGTCTCTGGGATTTTGCCTTGGTTTTAATCCTTTCCTCTCACCTTCATTTCACCTCCGACAGGACTTCGATTTGGACGAAATCTGTACCAATGAATGGGACTCGAGCTGATTGATTGTCAACTATCTTTGAGTAGCCAAACTACTATCAATGCGATTTTAAGAGCACAAAATCAAAAGGATGGTAGACGTAGAAAGAACACGAAAGGTGGCAAAGAAGATAGAGGCAACAACTAAATGTGAGGTACGCGGCCCAAGAATAAGACGATGAACAAGTTCGTAACTCGAGAAGAAGGCGTCACATACATTGGTGGAAAAGTCGATGCTATGGTTATCATGCCCGAGGGTTTTCATCACGTGTTTCAAACCACCCGAAGTGGAGAGGGTTACAAACATAAACGCTCCAAATGTTTCGAAACCTCCTCGAATAACACTACCATTGAACAAATTGTCTGAGGAATCAAAATCATTGCGTCAAATTTTCTCAAAATTATTCTGCTTTGAAAGCTGTGTCACCCTCGGACAAAGCAAAAAGGTCACAGATTCAAAAGATCCAACCAAGATACGGATAATCCCCGACCCTACCTCGTGAGTGTACGGAAGGTTGTCGAGAACATTTCGAAGCATCGTTCTCTACTAAATAATCAAAGAAAAAAAATCTCCACCAGGGATTGCAATTCGTAATCCAGAAGGAACCTCTTGAAAGGCAGCGTGTAGGACGGCCCGCAGATAACAATGTAAGTTGCTAAAAATCTTCAAGACAAAAGAACATTTTCATTTACTCAGATCAATGACTGCAGAATTACGTCATCAATTCCTTTCAAGAATGGTTAGAAAAAAAATGGCCAAAATCATACATTTGACAGTGTGCAAGATTGCACTCTTTGCGTTGTAGTAAAAGGCGAAGAAAAGAAAGCTTCTAATTACAACAACAGTTCTGGATTCAGTTCAACGCTTCACACCACTTCTTCGAAGCAAACCGTATTCTGCCATGAAGAATCAAAAGTGTAAGAAGCAGGGCGTTGACGTTGCGTACGATCGTGGGTTGCCACCTTCGTAGTTGTGTATTACATGCACGAATGAGTGGTGAGTATGCCCACTCAATGGCGGCATTATCGACCGCAGAGGATCGACTGTCCAGCCTTCCTCGATCCTCGTCGGTACCGTTCACTGCAGGAATGGGCATCGACCTTCGAGGACCCTACTGGGTCCCATTCTCCTCGAAGGTCCTCGACTGAAACTCGGTCGTCGTCCCTTAGGGATTCGACAACCCAGGGACCAGAACTTGAGCACTTCCAACAAAAAGCCCTCGGAAATCGCACGCAGTGTCAACGAAAGCACTGCAAGTACATTATCAACACTTCACACCGTGAACAATGAAGGCATTCTTAATATTATAATAAGTAACACGACTGAAAGGATCATTCCACAGGTTTTTGACAATCTGTGTAAGACACAAGTCAATTAGCATTTCACAGTGTCAATAAAGCGGTATCAACTCGCAACCGGCACCCATAATACGCAAGAAAAAGCTACGTAGACCCTTACACGTAATGGTGTACTGGAATTTCAGAAAAGGACGCTTTGTATCTTAAAACCCTCGGTAAGCTACCTTTATCGAGAACCACTCACCATCTCGGAACGGTATAAATCTGGCAAATCGCGAAAGGATAGCCACAACGTGAAAGTGCCTTTGACGGGCTAGATGTGTACACATAGACAGCTCGAAGAAAAACAAAACTACACCATCGATGACAAATAAGCAAGGATGCGACTTTTTGGCTTGCAGTGCGAAAGTTACCTATCACTCCCATGTCCCCATTCTAAAGTATACTACAAAAGACACAATTTAAGGAGTATCAAAGTGTTTGTTGCTAAAATCATGGAATACCACGAGCGAAAAGTAAAGTGTACGACCTGTTCTGAAATGATTTTGCTTGCCACCATGCGTAGATTGGTTGTCACACCTACAATCTTCAGTTGTGCATGTTTATGGTTATCTGGTGTCTTTGCCCAATCGCTATATCATTTCTCAGTGAAAGGAAGCGAACGCTGTGTTCATCGCGTATTCTCGAGCATGAAATGTAATCTAGGATTGTTGAAAAAATTCGTAACTGTAAATCCTGTATCCATATCCTCAACCTCCTCTTTACCCTTGCCACTTCAATTAGTGCCAAATAAACTAGTTCATCTTTTCATAAATCACCGAAGTAACGTTTCGAGCCTTCATTTATATACAACGTAGATATTCAGCCTTCCACTTGGGTATTGAAACAGCTGATTTCCTTTGACTATCTTGCACGATGAGATATCAAACAAAGCACCAACTTATCATAAAAAGGTTACATTAATTCTCCAAATGCTCAAGTGCGGCTGTCTTTCAGTTGAAACGCTTAAATGATAAAATAAAGGAAAGAATCTGGTTGATGAAAAGTTAAGGACCTTTCCCAAAACGATCAAATGCATATTTAAATATGAAAGCAAACTTGGCAACTTTTGGCAACTAAAAGCAGGGTTCTCACAATGTTCCGGTCCTTCGAACTTCGAAGTAACATATAACAAACAAATCTGAATGGTAAATATTCTACTCAATTGTGGTGTTGCTGCCTGCGGCGGATGTGATTGTTCGCTTGATCGATCCTTAGCAATACTGTATACTACCGAAATGGGCGTTGCTCTGTAAAGACCGAATAGGTTCCACATCATTACAAGATGCTTGTCTTAAGCTTCTGTGTCCTCTCTCAACGATTCGAGAGTCCCCGGACTGGGAGTTAAGCAACCGCCACAATTGTATTGAATTAAGATATTATCATTTTCGTCTTCGATACTTCCAGCTATATATCAGAAAAGTATTCATCAGTAATATAGCATGGATTGTAAGAGGTTCGATGTTCCTAACCACAGCGAAACATTGCATAACCACGGTCCGAAAATTACTTTCCTTTCTCCCTTTCCCATAGTACTACACGAACCTATGTCAGAAACATTCGGCTGTACCACTTGGCATTTTTCCTTTGCCGCTAAATTTACCATGCAGTTTTCTGCTGCAGAAAACCATCTTCGCGCATTACGTTCTGTAATTCTGCATTGAAAAACTATCTTCCATGATCTGATTATACAGGCTTCACAACATTCACAGTTTGTTTCCCATGAACCTGGTGAATGTTTAGTTACAAATGTTACCTGCGGTTTGATGCAGTTGGGTGTTGCACCTCCCAGTTTGCATTTCTTGTCAAACAAGCTCCCATTGTCCTTCTTCGCATTTGAAGGCAACGCGTTATGGGATCTATATCGTCTTTATGCAGCAAGCTTTCGATTTCTGCCTGATTGTATCTTGTTCCAAATGGATCGCACTTCTGACTTGTCCGATTTGAATGTACGTCTCAAAGCATTTAGCAGCCTGCTCCAAATTTGAAGGGATTCCGACCACAGTGTCATGTAGTTTTTCCATTTGCCCAATTGTACCACTTTGCTGTCCAAGTGCCTTGCTCAACCAACTTGCTCGATTTCGACTTATCACATTAGGACCATCTTTTTGCACAGCACTGAGAACTTTTTGCTTTCTTTTCCAAACAACACAATCAGCACCATCAAAGTAGACTTTGTGTCCTCTTTTTATCAGCTTTCGAACTGAGATTAAATTTATATCTGCTCTGATGAGTAGAACACACTCTGTAATTCCGAATTACCATCAAGCGCCACGAATCCAAGTTCAAAGGCCAGCACAGTCCCTTTATTTGCAACAAAGATTGACTAGGGTGTTATTTATTTTGTCAGTGATGTGAATATCTCTTGCTCGGCATAAACATGAGCTGTCGCCTAGCTGGCTACGAACAGATATTATCCAGGCTTCTGGAGTTCCTCATTCCAAGCATACAATACCAACGATACTTTCATCTGACTCAGCATCATATTTAGCTTGTTTCTTCAGATGTGAAAGCAGACCATGAGTACACCAGCATATTATGTGGCTATATCCTTTCTTATCACAAGTGCGCCAAGTGATCTCTGGGCGTCTGCTCCGCACAGCAGAAGTAACTTGACCTCAGGATGCCTTGCGCACGATGATGGCACTATCTGCTTCGAGCAGCTGGTTCTGGATGTTCAGCATGTCAGTCTCCTCCTAGATGGTTAGCATCTTTCCCTTGTTTGCGTACTTATCTAGCGGACTTGAGAGGATCCCACAAATGAGGTTGACCTTCGTCACTGAACCAACAATCGCGCACGAGTTGTTGCATTGCTATTTTCCATACATGATGAAGCTCATCATGCTTTCCCCCGGTTTGTAGCAAGCCTTGTCAATGGTTTGTGCTAGATTAGATTGCACGCCGTTGTTTGACCCACATGCATGTCCGTAAGAAGCTGGGCGCTGACTATCGATGATCTCGTAACTTTCGAATTTCAGTGTAGCATATTACATGCAAAACTAAGTGCTTAATATCCTTGCTCAATGGCGTTGTTATCGATAGCAGGGGACCCTGTTTTTAACCTTGGTCGATCCTCGACAGTACTTTCCACTACCAGAATGAGCGTCGTTTTGCACAGACCGAATGTGCCCCATACCTTCGAAAGATACTTATCTCAAATTTTAAAGTCCTCTAAACGATTCGAGAATCTCATGACTGGGAGTTGAGCAATCGCCACACCCTTCGAAAGAGTAATCCCTTAGGTAAAAGAATTGAAACGGAAACGACGAGATTGGTTTTCAAAAAGAATCCGTAGTATAAGTCGACTTTCTATTCTAAGGCATACGCCTCTTGTCCCTAGAAACAAGGTGACAGGCGGGTTGCAAAGGACAACACCCATGAAACTCCGAAATGGATTGCTTCGAATAAATCTTCTATGTTTTCTAAAAGGACAAAACTTAAATTCTTCGAAATGATCAGCAGACTTAGCCATTTGGAATTACCTTATATAGATGATCAAAATACATCCTACCAATAGAGACTATATTGAATGATGTGTATACTTGTAAGTATTGCAATCGATCCGACTTACATGTTACCACAATGCACATCGTTTTTTACAAGAAAGGAAAATAGCACTATCGAAGTTTGCAAGAAGTAAAGCTACTATAAGACCATTGGTTGCTACTCTCCATTGACTTGTTACATGAGGAAGAAGGACAGGTTAGTGTAAGCTTCACGACGTCGCGTCACAAATCCATTGTATTTTGTAGTCAAGCACGGCTGCTAGTCTCATGCATCTTACGTTGCACATTCACTCATGGTGCCTAGAGGACCTTATGAGCCGCTTACTTTTCGAATTTCATGTGTTGTAACAAAACCACGGCTCTTTGTAGATTTGACTTCCAAGTGACTTCGCCTAGGGCATTGGTACCGCGTCTAGCTCAATTATGTTGGTCATGAACTATTGTGTCCGTTGGATGTCTTTTTTTTTAGTTGAATACCCAGTAAACAAGTTTGAGTAGCTTTGCAACAATTTGAAAACCCACATTCCTCGCAATTTGTATTCCTCATATACGAGTATTGCAAAGCATAAAATGATTATCATGCTGCCCTAAATTGAAACCAAAATAATAACTCATTGACATAGTGGTTCTTGTAGACCGATTGACCGAGCTAAGTTTGGAGGCACAATGATCTTTGGCAAAGCTACTTACTTGTCTTTTTCTAAGAATGAGACGATCCACATGGAGGACCTATTCATGGAAAATACTACAAACTATCTTCTAGGAGACATTCATTTGGTTTCCTAACTTAGCGTCTAAGATGAGAAACAAATGCTTTGATTGTCACATGTGGCTAATCATCACGGGATGGACTTTTACTAAGAGAGAGAACTCGCAATGCTTGTATGTAGGTTTGTCTACTGTGTCTCGCAACATCGTCTTCACTTCATTTTTCTTCCTTTCATCATGGGCGAGACGTGTTTATCTTGTAGTCGATGCTCGTGTAGAGTACTTGGAAGAGTTTGTAAAATTGCAATATGCAAGTCAAGAGCGTTGCGGAACCTATCTTCGATGTAACACATCTTTTAAGTTTGTTGGAGTCGATAATTAGAAGAAGTTATACATAGTGCTGGAAGTTGCCAAAATACAAGTGCTCATTCAAATGTTTGTAGCCAACCACTGAATGAAGTTCTTTTTACTTTGCAACACACAATCAAACTATCAAGTATAAGGACGCCCAATACAAACATGTTTACCGAACGACGGCAATTTCCATTTGCTAGTACATGACACTAGCTCGATCTCATCTTGTGTTTTGTCTTTACGTTTCTACTTTTCGAATACATGAATGCGGTCTTTTGATTGGCTCGGTGCAACTGTTCGAGTAGTTCACAGAACTGCTCAAGTTGAAGCAATTGCCAGGGTATGCGAAGTTCAATGAGAAAGTGACTAATCATTCCGAAAATACACGAGTTAGTCATCGCAAATTAAGTACTAATGAACAAGAGGTAAAGAATTTTGTAGCAACAGCAAAGCTACATTGTGCACGGACTAGACAAGATACGATCCAACTTTCATTGTAAAAACAAGCAAGGATGGAATTCCCTTTAGCCGCCGTAAGACCATTCAAACGAAGCACCATAATGTCCTACATTTGTGTAAGTTGAGGTTTGAAGATAACCCGTTCTTGAAAGTGACCTGTAGGTGTTGTTACGCAAGGTCACCCCACCCCCAGAGAGGGTAGGTCTCATTAGAAGTCCAGACCACATAGTGCGGACAGTCCGGGCAGACGAGGCAATGCCCTCGACTAATTGAAGATTAATCGGAACTAGTTAGACCGGAACAGCAGGACTGAAAGAGGACCTACTCCAAACAGAATCTGACG
>LFIK01003715.1_pt1 | contig 12386 bp, 13 predicted proteins | sample 643401 | NCBI WGS metagenome assembly LFIK01 (sample SAMN03777447, study PRJNA286221) | soda lake metagenome | biome: soda lake; feature: Kulunda steppe; material: water; isolation source: sample T5-Br brine of Lake Tanatar-5 | place: Russia: Kulunda steppe | collected 2010-07 | reverse complement strand
GGAACGAGGCCAACTTCATCGCCATGATCTACCTGATTGGCAGCCCGGTGGGCCGCCTGTTCGATCAGGCCAAATCCACGTGAAGTGACGAAGAACCCAAGAAGGGTCTACGCTAATGGGACACCCACACCGAGGACAAGCATGTCCTGCGTCAAATCACCGCAGACAAGTGCCACTGCGGTCGACCAAATGACTATGGGTAATATCGATATAACCATAATAAAATCTTAACGTCATCGCGCAGGAGTCATTCCCATGACATACCCTCTCGAACCTCTCCGGCTTGACCGTCGCCAGCTCTTGAAATTCGGGCTGGGTGTGGGCGCGGCCGGCCTGCTGCCGTTGGGCAGCCTGCAGGCCAGCACGCTTTCCACCAACGCCCGCATCGTCATCCTCGGCGGCGGCGCCGCAGGCATGGCTATGGCCAACCGCCTCTCTCGCCGCCTGGAGGGTGCCAGCATCTCGCTCGTCGAGCCCCGTGAAATCCATCACTACCAGCCCGGCTGGACGCTGGTGGCCTCCGGCGTCTGGAACCCCGACAAGACGATGCGGCCCAACGCCAACTTCGTGCCCGCCGGGGTAAGGTGGGTGCGTCAGCCCGCCCTCGGCATCGACGCCGAGCAGCGCCGGGTCTCCCTGGCCGACGCCAGCGTTCTGGAGTACGACTATTTGGTGGTGGCCACCGGCCTGCAGCTCAACTATCACCTGATCGACGGCATGACGCCGGACCTGGTCGGCACCCACGGTATCGGCAGCGTCTACGCCAGCCTCGAGGGTGCCACCCGCACCCGTGATGCCATCAATGCCTGGATCGCCAAGGGCAGCGGCAAGGGACTGTTCACCGCGGCACCCACGCCGGTGAAGTGTGCCGGGGCCCCGCTGAAGATGACCTTCACCACGCTGTCGCGGCTGGAGGAGACCGGCCATCGCGACGACTTTAGTGTCGAGTTCCTGGCTCCCGGGGCGGCGCTGTTCAGCCAGCCCTGGGTCAACGACTTCGTCAAGCAGCGCTTCGACGACCAGGGCGTCACCCGCCGCCACCACTACCGGCTCTCGGCCATCGACCCCGGTGCCCGCCAGGCGGAGTTCACCTTCGTCGGTCCGGACAGCGAGTTCACCTCGCACCACGAGCTGCGCGAGGCGGAGTACTCTCGGGACGGCCTGCGCACGGTGATCGCCGACTATGACTTCATCCACGTGGTGCCCCCCATGAGCGCCCCGGACTTCGTCAAGGAGAGCGACCTGATCGCCCGCGAGGGGCCCTTCCGCGGCGAGTGGCTGGATGTGGACATCCACACCATGCAGCACAACCGCTATCCCGAGGTGTTCGGCATCGGCGATGTGATCGGTGCCCCCATCAACAAGACCGCCGCCAGCGTCAAGGCCCAGGCCCCCGTGGTGGAGGCCAACCTGCTGGCCCAGATGCAGGAGCAGCCGCTGCCGGCACGCCACAACGGCTACACCTCCTGCCCGATGATCACCGGCATCGGCAAGGCGATGCTGGTGGAGTTCGGCTACGACAACAATCTGGATTTCCTGCCCTCCTTCCCCTTCATCGACCCCCGCGACGAGTCCTGGGCCGCCTGGGTGATGAAGGACCGCATGCTGCAGCCGGCCTACTACGCCGTGCTAGAAGGCCAGGCCTGAGGAGAGACGATCATGACGATACAAGGTGCAGTGACCATCCTGATGTATGCCCTGGCCCCCTTCCTGTGGCTGATCGTGGGGGCTGTGGGGGTGCTGGTGGTGGTCCAGCTGTTGGCCCGCCTGCGCGGCTACCGCACGTTCCACTATCGCTGCCTTGGGGCCAACCTGGCCGCACTGGCGGTGGGCCTCTCCGGGCTATGGTGGATTCCCCTCTTCACCAATTCGCAGCTGGGCTTCGTGGCCACCCTGTTCGACTGGGTGGCGATGATCGGCGCCGTGGTCGGCCTGGCCATCGCCGCCTGGCTGGTGCTGCACCCGCTCAGCTACCTGGTGCGTGCGCCCCGCTACGTCCGAGTGAAAGAGACTCCCTGATCCCGCCGCGGCGGGGCCGCTCACCCCGCCGCGGCCACTTACCCGGCTCACGCCATGCGCCACATCCCCTCCAGGATACGAACCCTGCCGGCGGCCAGGTTGTCCCGCAGGTTGCGGCCCATCTCGACGAACTCATCGCCGAAGATCAGCGACGGCCCCGGCAGGGGTGCGGTATTCTCCTCGCCGGACTCGCGGCGGACATGCTTCTGGCGCCAGGCCAGGGCCGTCTCGGTGACATCACGCACGCACACCGGCACAAAACCCGCCTCCTCCAGGCTCACCCGAAGCGCCTCGCGTCCCTGCAGGTGGCTGGTCGCCACCGTGCGCGCCCAGGGCACCGGCAGCGCCAGGGGCTCGGGGTTGTCGCCGGCCACCACCTCATGCAGCAGCACCCGCCCGCCGGGTACCAGCAAGCGGCGCCACTCCGCCAGCACCCCGGCCACATCGGGCATGTTCATCAGCGCATGCTGGCACCAGATGACATCGAAGGCGCCACCCGGCAGCGGGGTGCGGGCGGCATCGGCGCACAGGAAGCGGGTACGACCTGCCAGACCGGTCGCCGCGCTGAGCCACTCGGCTGCCTCGATGAAGGCCCTGGTAATGTCGACGCCGACCACCTCGCAGCCGGCCTCCTGGGCCACGAGACGGCTCGCCCCGCCGGTACCACAGCCCACGTCAAGTACGCGCTGATCCGGGAGAAGCTCCCCCAGCGCCAGCAGCGAACGGCTGGCCGCTCGCCCCCCCAGGTGCAGCTGATCGATGCCGGCGACTTCATCAAGGGTCAGGCGCTCCGGATCACGGCCGGCGTCGCGGAAGGCCGCCCGCAGCCGAACCACCAGGCTTTCCCCGCTCCCGGTGGCGAGGGCATCATAGTGGTCATTGAGCACACGGGCAGCGTGATCACGGGCGTGGTCGGTCATGGCGAACTCCTGACATCGGCAGGCGGCCAGTCTAGACCGCCCCCTGATCCTACCCCATGCTGCAAAGGTCACAGCCGCCCGCCGATGGCGGCGGCACGCCAAGGAGCTTCACATGCCTCATTCTCCCCTGCTGGCGACTCTGGGCGCCGGCCTGCTGCTGGCCGGCTGCACCGGCATCCCCAAGGGTACCGAGCCGGTCACCGGCTTCGAGCTCGACCGCTACCTGGGAGAGTGGTACGAGATCGCCCGGCTCGATCACTCCTTCGAGCGCGGGCTGGACTGCGTCACCGCCGACTACCGCCTGCGCAGCGACGGTGGGGTCCGGGTGCTCAACCGCGGCGTGAAGCTCGACGAGGGAGAGGTCAGCGAGGCGGAGGGACGCGCCTACTTCATTGGCGACGAGAACGTGGGCCGGCTCAAGGTGAGCTTCTTCGGCCCCTTCTACGGCGGCTACAACGTGCTGGCCCTGGATGACGACTATCAGTGGTCGCTGGTGGCAGGACCGGACCGCAGCTACCTGTGGATCCTGGCCCGCACCCCGACCCTGCCCGAGGCCACCTATCGCGATCTGGTCGAGCGCGCCGAGCGCATGGCCTTCCCGGTGGAGGAGCTCATCGAGGTGGACCAGGGCGAGGCCTGCGCGTCCTGGCGCGAGGAGGCCTGACGCGATGCTCGAGAATCCCATGCTCGACAACCCCATCGAGAACTGGCTGACACTCAGCCTGGAGGAGGCCGAGTTCCCGACCCGGGGCCCACTGCCCGGTGGACACTTCCGATGGCACGGCCATGGGCTGCTGGAGCTCGTGCCCGACCACCCCGGACACTCGGCACGGGCCTGCGTGCTCTCGGTGGGTATCCACGGCAACGAGACCGCTCCCATGGAACTGCTCGACGGGCTGCTGGGGCGTCTGGCGAGGGGAAAACTTCGACTCGGCGCCCCCATCCTGGTGATCCTTGGCAACCCGGAGGCGACCCGCCAGGGGGTGCGCTTCGTTGGCACCAATCTCAATCGCCTGTTTCGTCCCGACCTCCCGGAGACGGGCCTGGAACCCGACCGCGCCCGGGCGCTGATGGCCGCTGTGGACACCTTCTTCGCCCACCACGGCGGCCTTGGGCGCCTGCACTACGATCTGCACACCGCCATCCGCGACAGTCACTACCCGCGCTTCGTGGTCAGTCCCTTTACCGAGCGTACCGCCGTGGAGGCCGAGCAGTGGCGCTGGATGGCCGCCGCCGAGATCCAGGCGGTGCTGCACCAGCACCGCCACAGCTGGACCTTCTCCCACTACAGCAAGCACACTCATGGCGCCCAGGCGTTTACACTGGAACTGGGCCGCGCCCTGCCCTTCGGGCACAATGATCTGCCACCGCTCACCCCTTTGGGAGACCTGCTGGCAGCGCTGCTCGAGGGGCGTGAGCCTCACCGAGCGCCAACCGCGCGGATGGCCTACTTCCGGGTCGAACACGAGCTGATGAGGGAGTCCGCGGCGTTTCACCTGGCATTTCCGGAAGACACGCCCAACTTCACGACCTTTGCCCCCGGCACTCTGCTAGCCGAGGATGGCCTAGCCGGAGAAACCCGTGTCGGCGAGACACCACTGGCCGTGGTCTTCCCCAACGCCGCGGTGGAGGTCGGCGCCCGTGCCGCCCTGCTCGTGCAGCCGGAGCCACCGCCGACGGAGTAGGTCTCCGCTCGGGTGCCAGGGTCAGCATCGGCAGAAGAAAAAACCTTATAACAACCATAACTGGAGGGTAAAATCATGGCCCTTTGCCGATCCGCACTGGTCCCGCGCTGCACAACCTCGCGCCACCACGCCCCGGCCAGCTGGCGTATGCGCCGTTGGCATCGCCCTTGCCGAGCGCCGCTTGCCCACGGCGTGTCGCCGCGGCGACCCTGACCCGGAGCCTATTTCATGGCCGAAACCCCGATTCCACTGGAAGTGCGCAACATCAAGAAGCGCTTCGGCGATACCGAAGTCCTGAAGGGACTGTCGCTCTGTGCCCAGAAGGGAGACGTGATCACCCTGATCGGCGCCTCCGGCTCCGGCAAGAGCACCTTCCTGCGCTGCATGAACCTGCTCGAGCAGCCCGACGAGGGCGATCTGATCGTCCACGGTGAGGAGATCCGCTTCAAGCAGACTCGCTACGGCCGAGAGCCCGCCGACTGGAAGCAGGTGGTGCGCATGCGGGCCAAGCTCTCCATGGTGTTCCAGAGCTTCAACCTGTGGGCCCACATGACCCTGCTCGAGAACGTCATCGAGGCACCGGTTCACGTGCTCGGCAAGCCGAAGAAGGAGGCCATCGAGCAGGCCCACGCCCTTCTCAAGCGTGTGGGCCTCACCGCCCGCGCCGACGCCTACCCGGCCCAGATGTCAGGTGGCCAGCAACAGCGTGGCGCCATCGCCCGGGCACTGGCCATGGACCCGGAGGTGATGCTGTTCGACGAGCCCACCTCGGCGCTGGACCCCGAGCTGGTCGGCGATGTTCTCAAGGTAATGCGCGAACTCGCCGACGAGGGGCGCACCATGATCGTGGTGACCCATGAGATGGGCTTCGCACGGGACGTCTCCAGCCAGGTGATCTATCTGCACGAGGGGGTGGTGGAAGAGGCCGGCCCGCCGCGGCAGCTCCTGGACACTCCCCAGTCGCCGCGCCTGAAGCAGTTTCTGGCCCCCAAGTACTGAGCGGGAGAGCACTATGCTGGATCTTCATGGCTACGGCCCGCGCCTGCTGGAAGGCGCCGGCGTTACCCTTCAGTTGGCGGTACTGTCGCTGGCGCTGGCCGTCCTGCTGGGGCTGCTGACCGCCAGCGCCAGGATGTCCCGCAACTGGCTGCTGCAAAAGCTCGCCACCCTCTATACCACGGTCATCCGCGGCGTACCGGACCTGGTGCTGATGATGCTGCTGTTCTTCGGCGGCCAGATGGCACTCAACGTGGCCACCGATGCGGTCTATGACCGCTTCGGCGTCGACTGGTACGTCAATCTCAACGCCTTCGCCGCCGGCGCGCTGACCATCGGCTTCATCTTCGGCGCCTACATGGGCGAGACCTTCCGCGGCGCCTTCATGGCCGTGGACCACGGCCAGATCGAGGCCGGCAAGGCCTATGGCATGAGCCCCTGGCTGGTGTTTCGACGAATCCGCTTCCCGCAGATGATGCGCCACGCCCTGCCCGGCATCTCCAACAACTGGATGGTGCTGCTCAAGACCACCGCGCTGGTCTCGGTGATCGGGCTGACCGATATGGTCCGGGTGGCCGCCGAGGCTTCCCGGGCCACCCACGAGCCCTTCACCTTCCTGATCCCGGTGGCGGCCGTCTATCTGCTGATCGCCAGCGTCTCGGAGTGGCTCTTCGCCAGACTTCAGAAACGCTACGACGTCGGCTTCGGAGGCCACTGACATGCCGGATATCACTCTCTGGTTCCAGGACCTGCTGGCCGGCAACGTTATCTTCACGCCCCAGACCATCGGCTATTACTGGGACGGCCTGGTCACCACCACCCAGCTGGTGTTCCTGTCGCTGGTGATCGGCCTGGTGCTGGCGGTGCCCCTGGCCATCGGCAGAAGCTCGGGCCGCCGCTGGATCAGCCTGCCGATCTATCTCTATACCTACGTGTTCCGCGGCACGCCGTTGCTGATACAGCTCTACATCATCTACTACGGCGTGGTGTTCTTCGACGGCATCCAGGAGACCTTCCTCTGGCCGATGCTGCGCGAGGCCTTCTACCCCGCGCTGATCGCCTTCACGCTCAACACCGCCGCCTATACCACCGAGATCTTCCGCGGTGCCATCAAGGCCACCGGGCGCGGGGAGATCGAGGCGGCCCGGGCCTACGGCATGTCGGATGCCCTGATGATGCGCCGGATCATCCTGCCCAGCGCCTTTCGCCGTGCCCTGCCGGCCTACGGCAACGAGGTGATCTTCATGCTCCACGCCAGCGCCATCGCCAGCGTGGTCACCCTAATGGATCTCACCGGCGCGGCGCGCTTCGTCTATGCGCGCTTCTATGCCCCCTTCGAGGCCTTCCTGTTCGTGGCAGCGATCTACCTCTGCCTGACCTTCACCATCCTCTATTTCTTCCGCTGGCTGGAAAAGCGCCTGCTAGCCCATCTCCGGCCCCAGAGCTGAGCCACCGAGGGCCGACCGGGACGCCAAAATAAAACGTCCGTTGGAAAATCCACCTCAGTGGGCTTTCGGGCCCGGGGCAGCTGGGCTAGAGTCGACACCGTAGGCACCTCGGGTGCCGCCCCATGACCAGGAGTAACCGCATGAAGAAACTGCTTACCGTCTCGATCCTCGGCGTGGCCATCGCTGCCGGTACCGCCCAGGCCCGTGACTACGACCACGTGCGCATCGGCGTCGATGTGCCCTACGAGCCCATGGAGTACCGCACCGCGGATGGCGAGCTGACCGGCTTCGATATCGACCTGGGCAACGCCCTGTGCGCCGAGATCGGCGTGACCTGCGAGTGGATCGAACAGGAGTGGGACGGCATCATCCCCGGCCTGCTGGCGCGCAACTACGACGCCATCATGTCTTCCATGTCGATCAACGACGAACGCCGCCAGACCGTGCTCTTCTCCGACTCCTACATCACCATCCCTGGCGCCTGGTTCGCTCCCGAGGGCAGCGAGCTCTCGGAGGTCAACGAGGAGACCCTGGCCGGCAAGAGCATCGGCGTCCAGCGCGGCACCACCTACGACAACTTCGCCACCGACAACTACGGGCGTACCGCCACCGTTAACCGCTACTCCACTGCTGACGACATGGTGCTTGACCTGCAGGCCCAGCGACTGGATATCGTCTTCCTGGAGTTCGTGGTCGGCCAAGCCACCCTGCTCAACAGCGAGGACGGCGACTACCAGGTGGTGGGCGGCATGGTCAGCGAGCCCGCGGAGTACTTCGGAGATGGCTTCGGCATCGCCTTCCGCCAGCGCGACGAGGCACTGGCCGAGCGCTTCAACGAGGCACTGGCCACCCTCACGGAAGACGGCACCTACGACGAGATCTTCGAACGCTACTTCGGCGAGGAGTGATCCCCGGCCCAGGGCATCCGCTCTGAAAGTAAACTGCGGCCTCGCAAATGCGAGGCCGCAGTTGTTTCAGGCGCGTCAAAGCACGCGGATGTCGGCAACGGCTCAGGGCCAGCTGTAAACGCCGCGGTTGAGGGCGTCACGGAAGGCCGAATGGACCTTGTTGCCGCGCAGGGTGGCACCGCTGTAGCCATCGATGTCCTTCGCCAGGCGCTCGGGCTCGTAGAGGGCGAAGATGGCGGTCAGCGGCTGACCTTCGAGGCCCTCGGCCAGCTGCTGGTGCTGCACCAACACCGGATAGAGGTCGTCGTCCTCGTCCAGCCGACGGTAGTCGACGTCACGGTAGGCCAGGTGGCGATAGCTGATGTTCGACAGCTGGCCATCGCGCAGGTCGAACTGCACGTTGACCTGCATCTCGCCGCCATCGCCGAACACCCCGCGGTAGCGGCCATCCAGCGGCAGGCCCAGCAGCGCCCGGTGCAGACGCTCATCCTCGGCGGGAGAGAGCCGCGCCTGGTCGCTGTCGGCCTCGCCGTTCGCGTTGCCGGACGCCTCGGTGGCGGCCTCGGGTTTGACCGGCTCACCGTCTTCGTCCACCAGGCGTCCGATCAGGTACTCCTCGAGCATCTCCTCGGCCCGTGGGCTGTGAGGCACGTCGGGGCGCTTGTTATCCCAGCCCTCGGTGGCCTCCCGGCCGCACCATTCGAGGATCACTTCATCATCGGTAGGGTGCTCGGGCACATAGTCGGTGATGTCGTAGACTCGGCCGTGTATGGCCTTCCAGCAGCTCTCGGCGCCGTCATGCTCGGCCAGCTCGTCCAGAGTGATGGGGTCAAGGCCCTCGTCATCGGCTTCGTCGCGCTCACTGCTCGAGAGCGCGCTGACCGAGATCATTGTAAGCAGACTCGCCACGAAGGCGATGAAGACGGAGTAGGCGATCTTATTCATGTTCATAGGAAATCGAAGACCTCGCTGTGGATGCGTGAGGCAGGCACCCCCTGGCCGGCCAGCAGCCGCCTCAGGTGGGCATTCATGGCCGGCGGGCCGCAAAGGAATATCTCTCGTTCGGTGTAGTCGGGGCAGTGCTCGCGCAGGAAGGCCTCGTCCAACCGACCCCGCTCTCTGGAATAGTGCTGCGTGAAGGCGAAGGCCTCATGGGCCTCGGCGAACCCCTCGAGTTCCTCTCGGTAATAGGCACGAACTGAATCGCTGGCGAGGTAGAAAAGATGGACGTGACCATCTACGCTCGCCCCGGCGGCCAGGTCGCGGGCGCCGCCGACGAAGGGAGTGATTCCGATGCCGCCACCTAGCCAGAGCATGTCGCGCTCGGGGAAGCGGCGCCCGAAGAACTCACCGTAGGGCCCCTCCACCAGCACCCGGGTCTCCGGTGTGACCGTCTGGAGGGCATGGCTGGCGTCGCCCAGGTCCTTGATGCCGATGCGCAGGCGCGAATCCGACGGCGCCGAGGCGATGGTGTAGGGGTGCTCCTCGCCGCGCCCGGCGGAAAGCGACTCGTCCAGCGGCGAGAGATAGACAAACTGCCCCGCCTCATGGCGAATCCCGCCCTCCTCGGGACGCAGCACCAGCTCCACCACCCCGCGGGTCAGAGGCTCCACCGACTCGACCCGATAGGCATGCCGCCGCCGCGGCGCCACCCCCTTGCGCCAGGCGATGGCGCCGAGTCCGGCGATACCCAGCAGCCACCAGGGCCAGGTCTCGCCGGCCAGCAGCAGGGCGTGCCAGAGCCCCAGCAACAGCGCCGCCGCCGACACCAGGTGCAGGCGCTTCCAGCGCTGGTAGTGGGGCTGACCGAAGAAGTCGAAGGTCGGCGCCAGAAACACCACCAGCGCCAGCCAGGCCAGCCAACCGAGCCATATGCTGCCGTGGGAAACCGGTGGGAAGAGGGTCGCCAGCGCGGCGTCCAGGGACGCCGGCACCGCCGCCAGCCCCAGCGCCAGTGCGTGGACCATCACCAGGATGAAGGCGGTGAAGCCCAGCCAGTGGTGCAGATGCCAGAGCCGCGCGAGCCCACCGAAAGGCCGGTCGAAGCCCGGCGCCCGGCAGCTCACCGCCCCGGCAAGCAGCATCATGGCAAGCCCCAGAATGCCGGTCACTCTCCCCACCCAGGTCAGCCACACCTCGGGCGGACCAGCGAGCCCGCCCAGTCGCGGCAGCGCCACCGCAAGCGGCAGCAGCAGCAGGATAATCAGGGCGATATCGCCCGGCCTCAGCCATCTTCGCATCACGCCTCGCCTTGTCTATAGTTCTATACAGTGTCGCCGATCGACATCGATCTTCAAGGTCTGCGGTGTGTTGTCGCACTCCTGTTGATCTGCATCAGGACATGCTGTTGGAGCGGATCCATACTCAAACAGCAAAATAACAATTTGCCCCTTCAAGCAGGAGTTCACATGGCAACACATAACAACAAGAAAACAGGGCCCTGGCTGGTCCTGGGGCTGCCGATAGCCCTCGGCCTGGCCTGGGTCACCCAAGGCACCGGTGTGATCGAGAACGATCTCGAGCGCAATATCGCGATACCAAACGAACTGACCTTTCCGTTGCAGGTGCAGGTCGCCTACAACGACAACGAGGTCTTCTTCCGCTATCGCTGGCCGACAGATAATCCCGGCATCCTCCACGATATGCTGGTCTATGATGGCGGCGAATGGGTCCGCAGAGGGGGTGGTGTTCCCGGCTCGCAACCCGACGGCCTCCCAGAGGACCGGGTCACGATGCTGATGGACGACGGCAGCGTGCCGCAGTTTGGTCTCTACGGTGGCTACATGACCGTCGGCGCCGGGGCCTCCGGTTTTACTGACGAAGCGCCCGAGGGGGTTTCCAAGTCGATGCCCGGCACTCGGATGGACCTGACTGACTGAGCCAGCCGTAAGGCGCCTGAGACCCTCCAGGCCCAGCGAGAGGCCGGCTACTTCCTCGATCTCTGGCACTGGCGGTCCCACCGCTCCAACCCGATAGGCGTCTCGGATGACCAATGGGTCGGCGAAGCGCGCAGCGGAGATGAGGGTCGCAGCCCCTATTCCACCAACTGGGACGGCGACGCCGGCCAGCCGCAAATGATGTTCTCGCCGGAGATCACCGACCGTTACGCCATGCGCTGGGAAGATATCGAGTCTGGCTCTCTGGACTTCGACAGCTATTACTACCTGGCTGAAGACTTCGCCGTCGCCTTTGACCCGGACCATGACTGGCAGGAAGGTGACGTGATACCGCGGCGCCTGCTGCGCGAACCGGCTGGCTCACGTGGCGATATCCGGGTGCACAACGGGCCGGCACGCTGGGCCGACGGTTACTGGGACGTGACCCTGGTTCGAGCACTGGATACCGGCAGCCCGCTGGATGACAAGATCCTGCAAGACCAGGGCCTCTACTCGGTGGCGATCGGGATACACCGCGACGCCACCCAGGGACGCTGGCACCACGTTTCACACCCCTATTCCCTGGGGCTGGGACGCGAAGATGCCGACATTACCGCCGACCGCTTCCGGGGCCGCTCGCCTGACTGGTCCAATGACTGGAAGGAGGTAACCGTCTTCTATCCTGGTCAGGTCGACTGGCCACTACTGGTCAGCCGCGCCCACGCCGGCGCCGAGGATATCGCCGAAGGCAAGCCGGTACGTCCACGTCACAGCGAGAAGCAGCTCGCCCTCTACGGGGTGGAGATGGAGTTCAACGACACCATCACCTCGCGCTGGTTGATGACCCTGATAGGGGGTCTGATCGCCATGCTCGGCGTAACCCTGGCCCTGCTGCCCGCCTTCCGTCCGACTCGCCAAGGAGATCGCTCATGAACGGCACTCATGCCATGCTCTCCCACTTTCCGGTGGGCTTCTGGGCACTCGCCACCCTGATGATTCTGGTCGGTTCCTTCATGACCGGTCGATTGGCCGACATCAGCCGTGCCGCCCTGCTGCCGGTGCTGGTGCTCAGTCTGCTGGGCGGGCTGGCCGCCACCGTCATCGGCCTCATCGTCTGGCCCATGGAGGCGAACCTGGCCAGCCCGCTGACGCGCAACCACATGCTGATGTCCTTCTGGTCGCTGGGCATCTACTCCATGATTACCGTGCTGGTGTGGCAAGCCGGGGCCTCGGCCTTCGACGGTGCTCGCCGCTGGGCCCTGGTGATCCTGGCGCTGATTGGCGGCCTGATGTTCTCCGCTGCCGGCACCCTGGGCGGCCACCTGGCGGGTGCCTCCACGGCTTTCTCGGAGGTCCTCGCCCTGATGGGATGGAAGGTCTATACCACCTTCTACAGTCCCCTCTGGGTCGTTGCCATCATGGTGCTCATCGGCATCGCCCTGGGGGCACTCGGCATCATGAGCCGGCGCAAGACCGGCTGACAGTCGCCCCATTCTCAGCCTCGTAACGCAAGCGACCCCGCCATCTGGCGGGG
>LFIK01003714.1_pt1 | contig 12386 bp, 6 predicted proteins | sample 643401 | NCBI WGS metagenome assembly LFIK01 (sample SAMN03777447, study PRJNA286221) | soda lake metagenome | biome: soda lake; feature: Kulunda steppe; material: water; isolation source: sample T5-Br brine of Lake Tanatar-5 | place: Russia: Kulunda steppe | collected 2010-07 | reverse complement strand
GGTAATGGCTGAGGAATTCGATCTTCATCCGCGCCATGTCGACGCCGGTGGGGCATTCGTGGCGACACGCCTTGCAGGAGACGCACAGATCCATCGTCGCCTTCATGGCGGGATCGGTGAAGGCGTCCTCACCGAGCTGGCCGGTCATGGCGAGGCGCAGGCTGTTGGCGCGCCCGCGCGTCACATGCATCTCGCTCCCGGTGACGCGGAAGCTCGGGCACATCGCCCCGCCGACGCGTTTGCGGCAGGTGCCGTTATTGTTGCACATCTCCACCGCGCCGAGCATGCCGCCGTGATCGCTCCAGTCGAGGGCGGTCTCGCGCGGCGCGGCCTGCGCGTAATCGGGCGGATAGCGCATCAGGTCGCGATCATCGAAGGCGAGCGGGCGCACGATCTTGCCGGGATTGAGGCGTCCTTGCGGATCGAAGGCGTTCTTCACCACCTCGAAGGCGCGCACCATGCGGGTGCCGAACATATCCTCGTGAAATTCCGAGCGCGAGATCCCGTCGCCGTGTTCGCCGGAATGCGAGCCTTCGAACCGGCGCACCTCCTCGAAAGTCTCCTCGGCGATGGCGCGCATGGCCCGCACGCCGTCTTCCGTCTTCATATTGAGGATCGGGCGCACATGCAGGCAGCCGACGGAGGCATGCGCGTACCAGGTACCGCGCGTGCCGTATTTCTCGAAGATCGCGGTGACGCGGTCGGTGTAATCGGCCAGATGCTCCAGCGGCACAGCGCAATCCTCGATGAAGGAGACCGGCTTGCCGTCCCCCTTCATCGACATCATGATATTCAGGCAGGCCTCGCGCACGCCCCAGACCTGTTTCTGCGCGCCCGGATCGATCACCTCGACCACCGCATCCGGGTAGCCGTGATCGGCCATGCATTGATCGAGGCGTGCGAGATCGGCGCGCAGGGCGTCCATGCTCTCGCCGGCGAATTCGACGAGCAGCAGGCAATCGGGCTGACCTTTGGTGATCTGCGCCAGCGTGCGGCGGAAGATGTCGATATCGGCGCCGAGTTCGAGCACGTTGCGATCGACGAGCTCCACCGCGACCGGGCCGAGATCGACGAGATGCCGCGTCGTCTCCATCGCCGCACGAAAGCTCGGGAAATGGCACACACCCATGACGCGATGCTGCGGCAGGGGCGCCAGCGCGAGCGTCACCGCGCGCGAAATCGCGAGCGTGCCCTCCGAGCCGACGAGCAGATGCGCGAGATTGGGCACGGGTTCGAGCAGCGCATCGAGATTGTAACCGCCCACGCGCCGCTGCACCTGCGGAAACCGCGCCTCGATCTCCGCGCGCTCGGCATGGGCGAGACCCACCAGCGAGGTTGCGAGCCGGCGCGCATCCGCCGAGCCGGTGACACCGCCATCGGCGCCGCTCATCGCGCCGTAGCGGAAGGCCTCGCCATGGTGGAACCAGCCGTCCACAGCGAGCACGTTGTCGACCATCTTGCCGTAATGGATCGAGCGCGCGCCGCAGGAATTGTTGCCGGTCATGCCGCCGATGGTGCAGCGCGAGGCGGTGGAGGGCTCGACGGGAAAGAACAGGCCATCCGCCTTCAGCCGCGCGTTGAGCCGCTCCAGCACCATGCCGGGCTCGACGCGGATGGTGCGCGCCTGCGGGTCGTAATCGAGCACCCGGTCGAGATGGCGTGCGCAGTCGATGACGAGCCCCTCGCCGATCGGCTGCCCGTTCTGCGAAGTGCCGCCGCCACGCGCGATCACCGGCACGCCTTCCTCGCGCGCGATGGTCAGCGCCGCCTCGAGATCCTCAGGCGTTTGCGGCATGACCACGCCCAGCGGCATGATCTGGTAGATCGACGCATCCGTGGCATAGCGCCCGCGCGTGAACGCATCGAAGCGCACCTCGCCCTGCATGGCGCGCCGCAGCTTGCGCTCCAGGCCGAGATCACGGCTGGTCACCTTCGTCGTTCCAACTCCCGCCATACCGGTCCCTCAGCTGACGCTCCGTACCCCTGCATAACCCGACCGGCGAGCAGGAGGCGAGAGCGGGGACGCCCATGCGGGTTTTGGGCGCGGGTGGGTCAGATGATGCGCGCCGCCGACGAACGCGCGCGTCAGACCAGCCCCGGATCGATCTTCGTCTCACGCTCCAGCCATTCCGGCACGGGCAGGCCCTTCTCGCGCAGGAAGGCGGGGTTGTAGAGCTTGGACTGATAGCGCGTGCCGTAATCGCAGAGAATGGTGACGATGGTCTTGCCCGGGCCGAGCTCGCGGGCGAGGCGGATCGCGCCGGCAATGTTGACCCCCGTCGAACCGCCCATGCACAGACCCTCCTCGCGCAGGAGGTCGAACACGATCGGCAGGGCTTCCTCGTCAGGGATCTGATAGGCGTGATCCACCGGCGCATTCTCCAGATTGGCGGTGATGCGGCCCTGGCCGATGCCCTCGCTGATCGAGGTCCCGGAGGATTTCAGCTCGCCGCTGGTATAGAACGAATACAGCGCCGCCCCCATCGGATCGGCGAGGCCGATGCGGATATTCGCGTTGCGCTCCTTCAGCGCCATGCCGACACCGGCAAGCGTGCCGCCGCTGCCCACCGCGCAGATGAAGCCATCGACCTTCCCCTCGGTCTGCTCGAATACCTCCGGCCCGGTGGTCTCATAATGGCCCTGGCGGTTGGCTGTATTGTCGAACTGGTTGGCCCAGATGGCGCCGTTCGGCTCGCTCGCGGCCAGTCTTTCCGCGAGGCGCCCGGAGACCTTCACGTAATTGTTGGGATTGGCGTAAGGCACGGCAGGAACCTCGACCAGTTCGGCCCCGGCGAGGCGCAGCATGTCCTTCTTTTCCTGGCTCTGCGTCTCGGGGATCACGATCACGGTACGGTAGCCCAGCGCATTGCCCACCAGCGAGAGCCCGATCCCGGTATTGCCCGCCGTGCCCTCGACGATGACGCCGCCGGGGCGCAGCGCACCGCGCCGTTCCGCATCACGGATGATGGCGAGCGCGGCGCGATCCTTGACGGATTGGCCCGGATTCATGAACTCGGCCTTGCCCAGAATGGTGCAGCCGGTCAGCTCCGAGGCCTTTTTCAGCCGGATCAGCGGCGTGTTGCCGATGGCTTCGATGATGCCGTTCTTGATATGAGCCGCCATGGCGCTTCCTCTCGCAAACACGTGTTTGAGCGTGTTTTATCGCAATTCACGCAAATTGCGAGAGAAAAGAATGCACATCCGCAGGCCGATCGGCGCCCTGACCAGGCCGATCAGCCGCCGGTCACGCTCATGTGACGGCTCACCGCCGGCTGCTGCCTGTCGCCGTTCTTCGCCCGTTCGATGACGAAATCATGGCCCTTGGGCTTGCGTGCAATGGCGTTGCGGATCGCGGTGGCGACCGGTTCATTGCTCTCGGAGGCGCGCAGAGGCTCACGCAGATCGGCGGCGTCTTCCTGACCGAGGCACATATAGAGCGTGCCCGTGCAGGTGAGGCGCACGCGGTTGCAGCTCTCGCAGAAATTATGCGTCAGCGGCGTGATGAAGCCGAGACGCCCGCCCGTCTCCTCGATGCGCACATAGCGGGCCGGGCCGCCGGTGCGGTCGGGCAGATCGGTGAGGGTGTAGCGGTCGAGCAGCGAGGCGCGGACCTGCCGCAGCGAGAGGAACTGGTCGGTGCGGTCCGTCTCGATTTCGCCCAGCGGCATCACTTCGATCAGGGTGAGATCCATGCCCCGCCCATGCGCCCATTCGATCATGGGGACGATCTCGTCTTCGTTGAAATCCTTGAGCGCGACGGCGTTGATCTTCACCTTCAGCCCCGCCGCCTGCGCGGCGTCGATCCCCTCCATGACCTTGCCGAGATCGCCCCAGCGGGTGATGTGGCGGAATTTTTCGGGATCGCGCGTATCCATCGAGACGTTGATGCGCTTCACCCCGCAATCAGCGAGCTGCTGCGCGTAGCGCGCGAGCTGCGAGCCGTTTGTGGTCAGGGTCAGCTCTTCGAGCGCGCCGCTCTCGAGATGGCGCGTCATGCCCTGGAAGAAGCTCATGATATTGCGCCGCACGAGCGGCTCGCCGCCGGTGATGCGCAGCTTCTTGACGCCCTGCTCCACGAAGACGGAGCAGAGCCGGTCGAGCTCTTCCAGCGTCAACAGGTCGCGCTTGGGCAGGAAGGTCATGTCCTCGGACATGCAATAGACGCAGCGGAAATCGCAGCGATCCGTCACCGAGACGCGCAGATAGCTGATGGAGCGCCCGAACGGATCGATCAGCGGGGCGGTGCCACCGCTCGCTTGTCCACGGCTGAGGTCGATATCCGACGAAAACATGCGCAGTCTCTCCCTGACGGTCCTGATAGGCTCGCCGCTTGTGCGGTCTGATCGTTGTCACGCAATATGATAGCGCTTCGATACTATCAAAGGTATCGCGTTTTCAGTGTGGTGCCAAGAGCCATTCGAAACAAGAGCCTTTCAAAACAAGAGCCATTCGAAACAAGTCGGATTCGGCTGACCGGCCGAAGCGAAATCCGGACCGTCGCGGGGCCGAGAGTCACGCATTCGCAGGAGCGACGAAAAAATCGCAAACACCGAGGAACCCGGGGCCATAGCCGGCGTTGATCAGGCAACCGACCTTTTCTGCCCCCACCGGTCGGCTACTGTCTGGCCCATTCGCTTCTTGCGGATGGGCCTTTTTCTGCGCCCTGCTGCTGCCGGACGATCCTATTCGGTGATGCGTGCGAGGAATTCCACCAGCGCCTGCCGGTCTTCCTCGGCGGGGATACGCTGTTCGGGCATGCGCGAGCCGGGTGTGTAGGCTTCCGGGCCGTACTTGAACAGATCCGCGACCGTCTCCGGCGTCCAGACGATATCCATCTCCTGTAGCGCCTGGGAAAAATCATAGCCCTCGGCAGTGCCGATCCGCCGCCCGAAAATGCCGTACATGGTCGGGCCGGCGCGATTGCCGTCATCGGGGGTCAGGGCGTGACACAGAGCGCAGGAGCGCCAGACTTCGGCGCCACGGCTGCCGTCGTCGAAGGCGATTTCCTGCGGCGCCTCTCCGGTGCCACGCGGTTCCCCGGTCGCGAGATCCCAGCGACGAATCAGGCCATCGGCGCCCCCGGTCAGGAGATCGTCCTGCATCACCGCGAGCGACCAGATCGCCCCCTGCCCCGGCAGGATGGCATGGCGCGTCGCCAGATCCGTCGCGTCGAGCAGCCAGACTTCGCCGGTCACCGCCGCGACGGCGAGATTGTCGTCGCGGGACGTCAACGTCGTCAGCGGGCGCTCCGAAAGCAGACGCTCGGCCAGCAAGGCCGCCTCACCGGACCCGTCGGGCGAGAACAGGCGCAAGGCGCCGTCGGCGAAGATCACGGCCAACCCCTCCCCCGCCGCGCTGACGCCGTTGGGCGATTCGGGGAGGCCGATGGCCCGGTCGAGCACCCCATCGCGCCACAGCGCGAGCCGCAGGTCACTGCCGACGCTGGCCAGACGCCCGTCCGGCAGATACGCGATCCCGGTCACCATGCCCTGATGGGCATCGATCAGGCTCACGGCGCGCGTTTCGAGATCGATCAGCTGAATACGCCCGTCCCAGCTCGCGGCGGCCAGGGTCCGACCATCGGGGGACAGCCTGAGCGAGGCGATGGGCCCCTGATGCTCGGCGCTGGTGAAGAAGGGCTCGCGGGCATCCTCCCGCCACAGGGCGATACGCCCGTCCTGACCAGCGGTCGCATAGCCGCTTTCGGGCAGGAAGGCGGTCGCGCTGACATTGCCGTCATGGAAACGCAGCACCAGCCGCGCCACGGAATTCTCGCCATCCCAGACGATGGCCCGGGTATCGAACGAGCCCGAGAGGACCGTATCGCCGTCAACGCTGAGCGCACTGACCGGGCCGCCATGCCCCCGCAGATCGGAGGCCAGGGCCCCGGTGACGGCCCCGGGCCCGTTCGCCAGATGAATGACGGCGAGAGAGCCAAGAGCGGCGCAAAGGCGCATGGCATGTCCGAGGAGCATGGTCACCTACCCTTGGCATGGCTGACACGGAAACGGCGTCGTCCGACCCGTCTTCTACGTATTTTCCGCTAGGTTAGGCGAGCGGCGCGCAAGTGGCAATGCGGCAGGTTGCGCAGGCGCCGGGCGGCACCTCTGGCCGGAAATCAGACCGGGCGCCCCGCCTGCTCGCGCGAGAGGCCCTTGGCGGCGAGTTCGTCGAGATAGGCCTGCCAGCGGGTTTCGTGATTCTCGCCGAGATCGCGCAGGTAATCCCAGCCGTAGATGCCGGTGGAATGCATGTCGTCGAAGACGATCTTGGCCGCGTAATTCCCCAGCGGCTCGATCTGCATGATCGCGACGTTCACCTTGCCGGGCACCGTCTTGCGCTGGGCGGGTGAATGGCCCTGCACTTCCGCGGACGGGCTCGAGACCCGCAGGTACTCCGCCGGCAGGGCGAAGGCGGCGCCGTCGTCATAGGTCACCGTCAAGGTCCGCCGGTCCCTGGAGACGCGCAATTCCGTCGGCCAGGGGCGCGCACGGCCCGGGGAATTCGACCTCGGCTCGCGGGAATCCTCACTCGCCATGACTTGCTCCGCAGATGTCTGTCCGGCAGGCTCGCCTTGCTCCGCACCCTGCGGATGCGCCGCGCCCGTCAGACGCTTCAGCCAGGAAATAGGCATCTCGCCCTCGCCCGTGATCGCGAATCGGCAAAGACCCGGTGCGGCGCGTTTCCGTCCGCACCGGTCTCAAGCGCTTCAGCCGGCGAAACCGGCGATCCACTTCTGCAATTCGCCCTTGGGTGCCGCACCGACCTTCTGGCCGGCGAGTTCGCCGTCCTTGAAGACCATGAGCGTGGGGATCGAGCGGATCCCGAGCTGGCCGGCGATTCCCTGGTTCTCGTCGATATTCACCTTGGCGATCTTGACCTTGCCCGCCATCTCCTCGGAAATCTCTTCGAGGGCCGGGCCGATCATCTTGCAGGGACCGCACCATTCGGCCCAGAAATCCACCACGACGGGTTCGGAGGATTTCAGGACATCGGCCTCGAAACTCGTATCGGTCACATTCACGGTCGCCATAGCGTCACCTTCTCTCCATTGGTTTCCCAACACATATGCCCGCATCGGCGCCGCTGCAAGCCGTGCCCGCGCCCGGTCGGGCCCCATGCACAAGGACGCGCCTCACACCTCACCCCCGGAGACCGGCGGCGCCATCAGCCGCAGGGCCGTATCGAGTTCCTCCGCATCGAGTTCGCGCACCTGCGGCCCCGCCGTCCAGACCATGAAGGCGCGGATCGCCCGGCCCGGATAGATCTGCGCGAGCAGCGCCCGGTAGAGCGCCATCTGCGTGAGATAGCGCGGCGAGAGCGGGGCATCCGGGTCGGGCGGGCGGGCGCTCGTCTTGAAATCGGCAAAGCAGATCGCGTCATCACCGATGGCGAGCCGGTCGATCTGGCCCGTCACCGCGACCATCTCCCCCGCCGCCCCGATCGCGACGCGCCCCGAAACCGGGGCCTCGGCGAGCGCATCCGGCGCGAATAGCGGCGCGAGCCGGGGATCGGCGATCACCGTCAGCGCATCGGAGACGACCGCCTCGCGCATCGCTTCATCGAGCCCGCCGGCACGCGCCGCGACGAAGGCGCGGGCGGCTTCCGCGCGCCGATCCGCCGGGATGGCCGGCAGGCGCTCGATCAGGGCATGGACGAGGACGCCGCGCTGGCGGGCGCGGGGATCGAACGGACGATCGCGCAGGCTCGCAGGCGCATCCGCAGCGGTGAGCGCGCTCGACGGGCGGATCGGCGGGGCGGGTTCCGGCTCGGGCGCATGGGCGCGCGTCAGCCATTCCGGCAGCGGAAAGGCCTGGACCGGCACGGGCTGCGACGCTTTCCCCGCGTGAGCCGCCGGCGCGGGCTCCTGCCAGAACGCGACGTTTCCGTAGGGTGTTTCGGCATCGGTCAGCCCGTAAGGCCCGGCCTCCAGCGCGCTCATGATCCGCGCCGTCCAGCTATCGGCGGGGAGCTCCTGCGCATTGCGGCTGCCATAGGGGGCGATGACGAGATGGTCGGCGGCGCGCGTCAGCGCCACATAGAGCAGCCGGTTGCGCTCCTGCGCATCCGCCGCCTCGTTGCGCGCACGCGCTTCCGCCACGATGTCCGGCTCGCTCTCCTTGCCCGGCGACCAGACCGACAGCTTCTCGCCGATATCGAACAGAGCCGCCCCGCGATTGCCGCCGCCCGTCGCCTGATCGATGACGAGGACGAGCGGCGCTTCGAGGCCCTTGGCGCCGTGCACGGTCATCACCCGCACCTCGCGCCCCTCGGCTTCGAGATCACGCCGGATCTCGCGCTCGGCGCCGGAAAAGCTCTCCAGAAAGGTCGCGAGCGAGGGCGTCTGCGGATGTTCGGCATTGAGCGCCTCGGCAAGGAAGGCGTCGATCGCGTCACCCGCCTCGATCCCGAGCCGCGCCACCAGCCGGCGACGACCGCCCTCGGGGCCGAGCAGCGCGGCGAAGAAGGCGAAGGGGCCGTGCCGCGCGGCGAGATCGGACCAGCGCGTGATCTGCGCGAGCGCGGCCTGCGCCTTTGCATCCCCGCTCTCGGCGTGGCGCGTGAGCGCTGCATGAAAGCTCTCCCCCTCCTCGCGCCCCACGCCGATACGGATGAGATCGTCGTCGTCCCAGCCGACCAGCGGCGATTTCAACACCGTGGCGAGCGTCAGATCATCGCCGGGCAGGAGTGCTGCGCGCCCCGCCGCAACGAGATCCTGCACGGCGATATGGGCGGCGATGTCGAGCCGGTCGGCGCCGGCGACGGGGATGTTACGATCCTTCAGGGCACGGATCGTGGCGAAGAAGGCCGGGTTGCGGCTGCGGGTGAGGATCAGGATCTCCCCCGGCTGCCAGATGCGCCCCGTCGCATCGCCCGCGCGCGTCCAGGTCTCCACCGCCTGCGCGATGCGCCGAGCGAGGCGCACGGGCGGGGCGGCGGCGTCGGGCTCGTCGAGGGGATGCGTCCAGGCATCGGGATCGGGCACCGCCTCGGCCGGCTCGAAGGGCCAGATCTCCACGCGCGCGGGCATGCCGATCCGGCTGCTCTGATGCACCGTGCCGGTTATGTCGTCCTCGAAGCTCAAACCCTCGAAATTGCGCGCCTGCGCGAAGACCGCATCCACCGCCGCGAGAATGGCGGGCGCCGTGCGGAAGGAGACTGTGAGCTGCACGTTCTCGAAGGCCCGCGCGACGCCCTTCGCCTTGTCCTGCCAGTAGCGCCGGCTCTCGGAAAACCGCGCCGGCTCCGCCCCCTGGAAGGAATAGATCGACTGTTTTTCATCGCCCACGGCGAAGACCGTGCGCAGCGCGCTACCCGCCTGACCGGAACCGGCGAAGAAATCGCCGGTCACCGCGCGCAGGATGTCCCATTGCGCCGGGTTGGTATCCTGCGCCTCATCGACGAGCACATGGTCGATACCGCGATCAAGTTTGTACAGCACCCAGCCGCCGGCGGGGCCGGAGAGCAGATCGCGGGTCTTCTCGATCAGATCGTCGAAATCAAGCATGGAGAGCCGCGCCTTGCGCGCCTCGATGCGCTGGAAGACGTCGCGCGCGATCACATGCAGCGCCCAGGTGCGCTGCCAAGCCTCGACGCGCCCCATCCGCCCGCGCAGCGCCACGAGCCGCTCCTGCTCCGCAGCGAGCCTTTCCTTGACATGATCGGGGATCGCCTTGGTCCCGAGGGATTTGGCGGGGGTGCCGTCCTTGTTGAAGAATACTGCCTTGTATAGTGCGCCGCGTTGCGCCGGGTCATCCGTCGCAGCTGCAGAGATCAGCCCATCGGCACGTTTCTGATCAGTCGGCTTACCAGCCTGCAGGATCGCCACCAGATCCGCCCATTCCGAAACCGGTATCCCGCCATCGAGGATCTCGGCCTCCAGCGCCGCCAGGCTCTCGCCCTCCCCGACTTCGAGCCGCGTCCGGATATCGGCGAGCGCATCCTCGAAAGCGCCATCGTCGCGCAGGACCGGGCGCCGGCGCATCGCCGCCTTGATCAGGGCGGTGCGGCCATCGCCGCCGCCATGGGCCGCGTCGAGAATGTCGAAAGCCGCGCGCAGGGTGTCATTGCCGCCCGCATGGGCGAGCGTCTCGGCCATGCCCGTATCGAACAGAACCGCGCCCTGGACCTCGTCGAGCATGGCGAATCGCGCCGGCACGCCGGCCTCGAAGGGGGCGATGTGCAACAGCCGCTCGCAAAAGGCGTGGATCGTCCCGATCTTCAGCCCGCCCGGCGTCTCCACGGCGCGGGCGAAGAGCCGGCGCGCGAGGGCGAGGCGCGCGGCATCGGGGTCGCGCCCGTCGAGATCGCGCAGGGCCCCGGCGAGCGCCGCGTCGTCATGCGTCACCCAGGCCGCGAGGCGGTCGAAGACGCGCATCTGCATATTCGCGGCGGCGGCCTTGGTGAAGGTCAGGCAGAGGATGCGGTTGGGCGCGACGCCCTCCAGCAGCAGCCGCAGCACCCGGTCGGAGAGCACCTTGGTCTTGCCCGATCCCGCATTGGCCGAAACCCAGGCCGAGCGATCGGGCATCGCCGCGCGGCGCTGGCGGGCCGTCGTATCGCTGATCGGATCGGCGGTCGTGACAGCCCCGCTCATGCGCCCTCTCCTTCACCGCCGCCGCCGCTCGCCGACCATTCCGCGACCCGGGCGAGATGGTCGTAATCGTTGTATTTTCTGGCAAATTGCGGATACGGTCGCGACATGTAGCCGAGCTCCCCCTTGATGAAACGCGCCACGAGGCCGCGCAGGCGGGTGACGTGGTCCTCAATGATCTCGGGCATGGCGCGGGCATCGTTGCGATCGGGCTTGACAATCGTCTCGGTCAGCGCCTCGCGCCCGCCGCTGGCGCGCACATAGACGAGTTCCGGCGTCTCGCCGACCGGGCCGATCTCCTTGAACCCGCCACGCATCAGGATTGCCGCTTCGAGCGTCAGCTGCGGCGAGAAGCCGACGCCGATCTCGCGCGCCGAGGGCGGCTTGCCGGATTTGAAATCGAGTGCGGTGACGCCCCCGTCGCGGCGCTGTTCGATCCGGTCCGCCCGCGCGCTCAGAGTGAATGTGTCGCCGCCGAGCGGGATCTCCATCTCGCCCTTCAATTCGACATGGACCCGCGCGAGCGCATCGCGGCGTGCATATTCCCAATCGACCAGAGCCATGGCGATGCGCGTCAGGCGCGGCAGCCAATCGGCATGGATATCGGGGAATTCGGCCTTGAAGGGCGCGAGCTCGGCATCGAGGATCGCCTGCATCGTCGCCCGCGCCGTCTCGCGCTCAGGCGGCAGCGCCTCTTCATATTTGCGCACGAAATGCTCGGCCAGCGCATGCACGAGCGTGCCGCGCTCCGAGGGTCCGGGGGCGGCGGCGAGATCGGGGAGCGGGTCGAGGCCGAGCACATATTGCGCGAAGATCGCGTAAGGGTCGCGCAAGAGCGTCTCGATCCTCGTGACCGAGAGCTTGCGCGGAAATTTCTTTGGATCGGGGCGCGGATTAGGCCGCGCCAGCGGCGGCGCCGGGGCATCCGTATCGGCATGGCGGGCGAGATAGCGCAGCCGCGCGCCGCGCTCGGTGATCTCGCCGAACAACTCTTCGCCAGCAAAGGCCTTCATGCGCTGCACGAAGCGCGAGGGCACGGTCGGCGCGCCGTTGCGCTTCTTGGCGCGGGTGATGATCACCTCTTCGCCACAGGCCGCCTGCACGAAATCATGCGCGCTCTGGCCGATGCGCCGCTCCGGCGGCAGCAGGCCGATCAGGCTGCGCATCGGGCGGTTGAGGAATGCGTCGGTCTGCGGTGCGGGCGGCCAGACGCCTTCATCGAGCCCGCCGAGCACCACCCGGTCGATGGCGATCAGGCGCGCCTCGAGGGGCCCGAGGATCTTCACCCGGCGATGCACGTCGCGCAGATCGGGCCGCACCACGCGCTGGGCGGCGAGGCTCGCGAAGAAGGCCGGGTAATCAGCGAAGCTTCCGCGCAACGCGCCTTGCGTCTGCGCACCGCATTCATCGAAGAGCGCGAACAACCCGTCATAGGAGGGCTCGGCGCGCCAATCCGCGAGCGCATCCGCCGCTTCGTCGTCTGCGGGAAGCGTATCAGCATCATCCGGCAGGCGCAGAAGCTTCTCGACCACCGCGCGATGATGCGCGGCGATTGCCGTCAGCGCCTGCGGATCATCGCCGCGCGCCTCGGGCGGGGGAAATTGCGTAAAGGCTTCACGCAGCCGCGAAATCAGATCGGCGGCGGCCTCCCAATCATGCGCGGTGAGGCGCTTGACCGGGCGCGGCAGCCGCCAGCCGTCCTTGCCTTCCACGTCGTCCCGCCGGCGCGCGAGGGCGGCTTCGAGCCCGTCGAGACCGGGCGCGGCAGGCGGGCCGCGCAGCACGCCGATTT
>LFIK01003712.1_pt1 | contig 12388 bp, 14 predicted proteins | sample 643401 | NCBI WGS metagenome assembly LFIK01 (sample SAMN03777447, study PRJNA286221) | soda lake metagenome | biome: soda lake; feature: Kulunda steppe; material: water; isolation source: sample T5-Br brine of Lake Tanatar-5 | place: Russia: Kulunda steppe | collected 2010-07 | reverse complement strand
CCCCCCCCCCTCCCTCTGAACCATCTGATGCACACCCACAGCATCTCAGATGCTTAGCTTGAAACGCAAGCCATTGCGGAGGAGGCCAACCCAAGAGCCATGTACAGCCACTCCCTTTTGAAGTCCTTTGATGTCCCTTTTGACACGCACCTGCCAAAAGTCTCCTCAAAGCCCTTTTCAGTCCCAGTAAGCACATAGCTGCAGGTGCCCATGGTTCCCCCAATCAGCACAGGTTGGCCTGCGGGCACGCAAGTGTGTGCACGCGGTTCAGGGGTGGCCTATTTGCATACATGTGTGGCCTATATGCATACATGTGTGGCCTATATGCATACATGTGTGGCCTATATGCATACATGTGTGGCCTATTTGCATGCATGTGTGTGCATGCGGTTCAGGGGCAGCCTTTATGCATGCACTTGTTGTCCAGTCTTCAGCAGTGTCCAGTGTTCAGCAGTGTTCAGCAGTGTCCAGTGTTCAGCAGTGTTCAGCAGTGTCCAGTGTTCAGCGGTGCTGACCTCTGCGGCTGCATGTTCGCGTCCGCATGAGTTGCGTTTAATCATGCTACATGTTGCTCAGCAAACAAGCGCATGCCATGGCCTGCAGACAAGCACATGTCATAACGTGCAGGCATGCAGATTGGATTGCCTAGGTGACATAAAGTGCTTATCCCATTCCCTTTTTTTTGTTACTGCAGCTTTGACACTTCTGAGGTTCGGGAGGCTTGACTGCCGCTCACACGCATGGTGCATGGTGCACGTGCAGGCATGAGGTCTGGAAGGTTTGACTGCCACTCACACGCATGGTGCATGGTGCATGGTGCATGGTGCATGTGCAGGCATGGGCATGCAGGGAGCGCACTCGAGTTCCGGCGTGGCCCTTGCTCACGCACACCAGTGAGCGCACACATTCTCTCGCGGCACTGCTTGGGCTGATTTTTCCATATGTGGCATTTCACAACACACACAAACGTGTGCATGCAATCACACAGGCGCACGCGGTCACACACAGGCACACACACACACAGGCTCACACACACACACACAGGGTCACACACACACAGGCACGCACATGCACATACGCAGACCCGCGCACACACGTGTTCACGCCTGACAAACAGGCGCACACATGCACGTACGCATAGATGTGCACACACACACACACGTGTACGCTCACACACAAGCACATTTGGGCCCTCCAGGGTGGTTTGCAGAGTGTATGCGCTATGGTATATGAGAGCCGTTGTTGTTATGCCTGCAGCCAGCTCGCGGTACAGCTCACGTGCAGGCATGCACACAGGTACATAAAGGCACATGCGCATAGACACACACACAGGCACACACACACAGGTACAGAAAGGCGCATGCGCATAGACATACACACACAGGCACACAGTAACACACCCGTGAAATGGTAGTCTACAGGGATCAAGGGGTGGTGTGGGGGGAAGGCGCGGGTGCTGCCCTTCCTGTGCACCAGTAGCTTCATCAGCTCGCCATCCACCATGTGCTCCTCCACCTTGGCTATGTTGTGCGACACATCGTACACCACGTGCATATCCAGGTCAGCTGGCGTTGTGGAGAACATCTTGGCGAACGCCTGTGGTAGGGGAGGCCAGCGGGGGACGGCTGTGCCAAGAGCAGAGACGTTAGGACAGCGTGCCAAGGACAGCTGCAGCAACCCCCCAGCTGCGTTGGTTAAGGGTGGGGCAGCATCCAGCCTTGTTTGCTAAGACTCCATAGACACACAGGCTGAGCTGTTCTGGCATACAAGGCATACAACTGACTTCTTGGACACCCTTTCGTTGCAAGTCTGAGCCTCGCAATCTACAGGCCCAGCTGCGTTGTCCAAGGTGGGGTCACATCCAGCCCCGGCTGCTCAGGCTTCAAATGCGCATGCTCGACTCTTTAAACACCCTTTCAATGCAACCTTAATATTCCCACACGAGACACTAATCTAGGCTGCTCCGACATGCAAGGCAGATGCCTTACATCTAAGACACACCATTTCCATGGAATTCCAGGCTTCACGCTGAGCCCCGGGAAGTTCAGTATTCAAATGGCACGCCCGACCTTCCCCCATTTACTTGTGCAACCTGACTCCTCATTTATTTGTGCAACCTGACTTCCATCCTTTTCCCAGGAGACTCCGTGAACCTCGGACACCAGCATGAGCTCCGCCTCTCAGGGAGTCCCTCACTCCCTTTGCACCAAGGCTTGCCAGTCGCCAGAGGCAGGGAGCGCTTGAAGAAACATCATGCAGGTGCATGGGCTGACGCTGGGCATGCTTGAAAAGCCTCGCGCAGCCTCTGGTTAGTAAGGCCATGGCCATGCGTGCACCCTCACCCACACCTACCTGGTCAGGATGGTCATGGCCATACCCCCACACACACACCACACCTTGGTTAGGAAAATCATGGCCATGCGCTCACCCTCACCCACACCTGTCTGGTCAGGAAGGTCATGGCGGCCCTGTTGACCCACGCGTAGTTCGCCGCGCACGCCATGGCAGCCAGGTAGTCTTGCCCCTCTTGCGAGTTGATGCGGGCGCAGGCAAGCTGAAAGCCAGACGCAAGGGGGGGGGCGGGCTTCAAAAAGTTAGGTTCAGATGCAGGCGTACAGGTGTGTGGATGGGGATGTGCAGGCAAGCTGAAAGCTGCACGCCGGGGGGTGGAGGGATGGGGGCCTTCACAGGAAGATGGGGATCAGACGTGCAGGTGCGCGGGTATGCAGGTGCGCAGATGCAAATGTGCAGGTGAAGGGGAGTCTTGGACACAAATGCAAATGTGCAGGTGAAAGGGAGTCTGGGAGCGCTTGTGATAGCTACAGCGCTTGTGATGCAAGGGGAGTCTGGGACACAGATGCAAATTTGCAGGTGAAGAGGAGTCTTGGACACAAATGCAAAGGAGCTATCACAAGGGCTGACATCTTGGTGCAGTGATATCTTGGTGCAGTGATGCAGTGACATCTTAGTGCAGTGATGTCTTGGTGCAGTGATGCAGTGACATCTTGGTGCAGTGATGTCTTGGTGCAGTGATGCAGTGACATCTTGGTGCAGTGACATCTTTGTGCAATGATGCAGTGACGTCTTGGTGCAATGATGCAGTGATGTCTTGGTGCAGTGATGCAGTGACATCTTAGTGCAGTGATGCAGTGACATCTTGGTGCAGTGATGCAGTGACATCTTAGTGCAGTGATGCAGTGACATCTTGGTGCAGTGACGCAGTGACGTCTTGGTGCAGTGATGCAGTGACATCTTAGTGCAGTGATGCAGTGACATCTTAGTGCAGTGATACAGTGACATCTTCGTGCAGTGATGCAGTGACACCTTGGTGCAGTGATATCTTGGTGTGCTGACATCTTCGTGCAGTGATGCAAGCTTGCTGGGCCCCATGCATCAGTCCTCCGTGCATCAGTTCTGCTGCATACTTGCATCAGGTTGCGGCTGCAGACGTTCCCGCACCTGGCGGTCGTTGGTCTTGATTCCGTCTCGTGCTTGTGCACGCTCCATGGCCACCAATGCATCTGTGGCTACCTGCGCTTAGTAGCACCACAGCCGGCAATAACGTGATTGCAACATTCAGTGGCATGGATGCTGGCGGCAGAGCAGTCTGCTGCATTCAGGGGCATCAAACGTGGCGACAGTGTAGTAAGATCATTGTTCACAATGTGTCACTGTTTGTATATTCCTAGTGTAACCCTAAAACCTAACCTAACTCCTCATTACTTTCCAGTAGCATACGTGCGAGCTTTGATCTTCTTACACTCGGCAACTGGCGCACACTCAAGTTTTAGTACAAACCCCTGCGCATGGGCGAAGAGACTTTGTTGGCTGCAATTAGTGCATCAGCTACCAGACAAAACCTGTAGTTTTCAACGAGCCTTTCTGCTCAGCCATCCAACTCTAACAACAGGGTTATGATGACCAACAGGGTTATCATAACCAACAGGGTCATCATGACCAACAGGTTTATCATGACCAACAGTGGTCCCAGGGATTAGAAGGAAATACAGCACTTTTGCGCCAGGCACATTGGATGCACACTTCAGGTCCAGGTGATGCTGTTAGCTGGGCAGGTTCTTGGGCACAACATCAATAAGTGCGGTTCATCAATAAGGGCGGTTCTTGGGGCACAACATCAACTCAATAAGTGCGGTTCTTGGGGCACAACATCAATAAGTGCGGTTCTTAGGGCACAACATCAATAAGTGCCCGTTGCCCACAAAATATACCCTGAGTTCCGAATCTGCACAGCACTACTGGTGCACAAACCACACACCCAAGATCCAGCATTTGCTGCTTGCATCCACAACCTTGATCAGGTTGGTAAAAGAGAATCGCTGCCAAATGCACCAACATCGTCTCCAGGCCTCCAGCAGCTTAACACAGTTTGCAGCTTTTGAAAGACTTGCACTTGGTGTCAGAGACAGCATGTTCGCTTTATGCCAGAGGTACTAGCCAATTGCAGAGATTGCAAGGATTTCCAGGAACATGTGGTGCACACATGCTTCTTGCTGGGGGAGGAAACTGACCTGATGCCCGAGACCTCTACTGCCACTGTGGATCATTATGCAAACCTGCAACATGCAATTACAGAAAGTGGATTGCTGAGCATCTCAAGCAAACATTCCACTAGAATCACACTTAGTCCTGTGAGCATTAGCATGACTCACATACATACACACATACAAACACAAAACGACACATGAACTCATGATCACACGCATGCACACGCACACGCGCACAGGTGCACACATACACACCTTGCGCACATGCATATGATTGCATAACACATCCGTGTGCGCATGCAAGCGTGCAGGCGCACACACGTACTTGATTTGAACCCTTTTTCCTTGTAGATTTATGTATTCTATTTGTTTTGCCCTCAGACCTCAAGACAATTGATACTATGCAACAAGACAGCCATGAACAAGAATAGGAGTCTGGCATTGGCATGTGCTGTCAAGGTGGGGAGATTGAGGCACTTGCTCATTGCGCTTTAAATCTGTGTGCTTGTGTGCAGTTAAGCATTTTTGTGCTCATGAATGCTTGTGTGTATGCTTGTGTGCAGCCACGTGCACATACAAGCATGCATTTTTGCCTTTTTGCATGCATATGCGTGTGCAAATGCGTGCAAGTGTGTTTGAGCTGTATATGAACAATTTTCCTATCTCGAACAAAGACGAGCATGTGAGAGGCACGGGCTTGGTGTACAATATTCAACATGTAAAGTTTGCAGGGGAAACGAATGGTTGCAGCTGGCTTATTAACCATTTACATGTCAAGCAGATGGCAAACCAGATAGACCTCTGCAGCGGGGAAGCTGCCAGTCATGCTTGTCACCACCACGCTCACCACGACCATGCTCGTCACCACCACGCTGCTACCACGACCATGCTCGTCATCACCACGCTGCTACCACGACCATGCTCGTCACCTCCTCGACCTTGCTCATCACCACCTCCACCATGCTTGTCACCTCAAAGCATAGAGGGCCCAATTCAGGTCAGGGCCGAGCTTTGATGGCAGTACTTGCCAGAAGCCTGGCATGTCAAGTTCTAAGGCCAGGCAGGCATTCACTTACCATATCCAATCACAACCAATCATAAAAATTGGCTGGTGCCGTGAAGGAGCATTGACTCATGCAGCATGAGCGTCCGCTCAGCCTGCAGGATATATGCAAAGCATGTTCTTACCTGCCCGATCTTGTCAATGCCCATCTTTGCGGCTGCCGCCACATCGTAGATTGCATCCACAACCTGGCAGCAAGAAGGGCAAGCCACACTTGAAGAGCATCGCCCAGATCATGCAGTGTGTAGTCTGCCATAACAAAGATATGTTCCTGATTGCCATAATAAAGATCTATCTCTGTCTGCAATCATCAAGATGTGTTCCTGTTTGCCATCATCATATAATGTGCTCTTGTGCCCTAATCAAGATGTACTCCTGTTTGGATCACCAATAAGGAGTATGCATCAAGCACACAATCCCTTATGCCCTGCTTCATTGGCCTCATAATCAAGGGATCTTGATCCCATCCACATTTGCGTGCGAGTGAAGCACCGAGTTCACATGGAACTTGTGTTGCAGGGCTATGCAGGCACACGACCACCTTATCAGCATCCAGCCAAAGCCTGAGGGTCAGCCTAGCCCCTGCAACAGAATAAGCAGTTGATAAGCATAAGGCCCCTTCTCTATAAAGGAGCTCTCACCTGAATCTCTGCATAGTGATTCCCTGCAAAGGCACAGGCAAGCGATCCCTTAGGAAAAGTCTATGGGCTTTCAAAGTTTTGACATGCTCTGCCAGACAGCTGGTGTGGGGATGGTGTTGAGTGGCGGTACCATGTCTTTGAGGGGACTATTCCTTCTTTATTTTGCGTGCCCAGCAGTTCCTATGCAGCACCTGCCCAGACAGCCGCGAACTTGCATGCGGTCTCCCTTTTCTGAACTTGCACAAAGGCATTCAGCATGCATGCCCCATTTCATTCCTCCCTGTGTCGCAATCTCATGGACAACTTTGACTCTCAAAATGCCATGACATCGACGCCGGCAGGTCTGTACAGGGCCCGTCATAAGGTTCATCATTCACTTAATGCACAGTTTTTGCTGCAATACAGGAGGAAACATCAGTGCCAGCAGAGTCGATCAGTCGCCTAGTTCAGCAGGATTTGCTTGGGTGTGGCGGGTGACACACCGCAAGGTGCTCCAATGCATGTCCGCACAATGTACTCGCGCGCTTTTTTATTTAGCACAAGTATATAGGGTGCTGAAAACCCTAAACGTCTCCCATACAAGTTTGCAAATTGGCACAGAAGCCAGAAAAATGCAGCGTGCATGCTCTGAAAGAAGGCTCCTTAAAAGAGCACCTAAGAATGTACAGGCCACTCTTAGCCTTTGTGTAAGGAGTACATAGGCTTCAGCAATCCTACAAGCATGCATAGACGCACGTCTGAAAAATGCCTTGATGCACAAGCTACAATAAGGGATCCCAACAAGTGCCCATGTGCACATATGCCTCTGCTGTGTGACAACAGTATCTTGCCAGGCATGAACTACATGCTCATATGCCTCAGCATGCATGAACCACGCGCTGTTATGCCTCAGCATGCATGGACCACGCGCTCATATGCCTCAGCATGCATGAACCACGCGCTCAACCCACCTGCTCCTAGTGTGCCCATCTGAGGCAGCCCCCTCTTTTTAGCACGGGAGCTGACTTTGCTTGGATCTACAGGTGCACAAGGGCATAAGCAGCAAGGAAAGGGCTGGGGGAAGTTTCCTTGAGCGGGCGCGGCAGCAAGTCCAGGTGTCTACCTCACTAAGAGAACACACTGGTGAGCAGTGTACAGCAGCAGTTGCATGCATCTAACATGCGCCTCTTCTCCCACTTGCAGAAACGAGTACAGCCTTCACCATCATCATCACTAGGCATCACCAGAGCAATGTCCTAAATCTTCAGCACATCCGGAACTGTAATCAATCTTGCACATCACCTCATGGCTGCCACCGACCTGCATTCAGCATCCTTCCATACTCTTCACAGTGCTCCTTGTCCTCACTCCACGCATAGCCCTCCCTCCTGCGGCGGAGCCAACAGCACACGCCATTAAACTTAGAAAAAATGGCCAGTGCAGGCCACCATCACACGTGCTCATCGCTCACAGCGCTCCTGCGCACTGCACAGCAGCCTACCCAGCCACAAATTTCCAGCCATAACGCTCAGAGCCTGACCGCAAACCTTGGCGGAAGGCCCAGCATTGCACTATTGCTGTGTAGACGTAGGTTGGGGCAGAGTTCACTTTGCCAGATGCGTTGGTGCTGTTCCCTCAGACTTAGTGCACAGGCACCATCCAACCCTGTGTAAAGATCAGTTCCCTGAGTGCCTTATTGTCTCTGGGCTGGAGCGTCCACACGATGTTGGGCTGAGTCCAGGTGCCAGGCTGGCTCCCTGATTTGGGTAGAGCACTGCTTGTTGCAAGCAAAGCATGCACCATGGACCGTCTGCGGCCAGGCTGGCTCCCTGATTTGGGTAGAACACTGCTTGTTGCAAGCAAAGCATGCACCATGGCCCATCTGCGGCCACCATGGCCCATCTGCAGCCCATGCACCATGGCCCATCTGCGGCCAGCTATTGGTCGCGACAGGCCAGGAGGGAGCACCACGTATGTTGGCAGGGGGCTTCAGAAACGACTGCAGCCCATGCCACATACCAAATTTGTCATCCAAGTACGGCCAGCCAGGAGGTAGCATCGTGCTGGCTGGGGGCTGACAAGGTGCTGCTGAAGCCCATATTGGTCCAAATAACATTACAATTTATATGCCATACATTTCATATGACCATGCATCACGTATCACTTACCACGCGGCACACCAAGAACAGCATGCGTCGAAGTACACAGGGACACAGTGCAGACTCACAAGCTGTAATCCATGCCCAACTCTAAGGCTGCCTCTAGGTCCTTAGCACTTGTTGGTATGATGCCTGCATGTATGAGGGTGGGCAGCAAAAGTGGAACACCCCTTACTGCATGAAGAAGGCGCATTTGAAATGGTGAGGGAGAGACGTCTTTGCTCATTTGATGCGACAATGTTATGGTCATCTGATTGAGGCACTGAGACATGGCAGCAAGCGCATCTGGAGTGGAGGCACCACGCACTCATGCCCACAAGACTAATGCAATTGGGATGCAAGTGTGACCCAAGCATGACTCACGCTGCATGACACGAGCATGATACCAGTGCAATGGAGGCGTGACAGAAATGTGTATCAAGCACGACATAAAGTCGTGACACCAGTGGAACGCAAGTGACACAAGTGAGTGTTGAGCATGACATTAAAGCATGACACAAGTGAGTGTTGAGCATGACACAAAAGCGTGACGCAAGTGAGTGTTGAGCATGACATAAAAGTGTGACACAAGTGAGTGTTGAGCATGACATAAAAGTGTGACACAACTGAGTGTTGAGCATGACACAAAAGCGTGACGCAAGTGAATGTTGAGCATGACATGAAAGTGTGACACAAGTGAGTGTTGAGCATGACATGAAAGTGTGACACAAGTGAGTGTTGAGCATGACACGCGCAGCTAACATTACACACATTCGTGGCAGCATCTGTTTATTGTACCGAATCATGGGACTCAGTGGTAACTGAGGGAATGGCCTTGCATACAAGCATGCTGGACTACGAGCTGAAGCATCAATGCAAGCGTATCCACCCATTCAAGGCAATGCTTAGGGATGGGTAAATAGGGTTTGGCGGTCCCGCGTCGAGGCTCCGAAGAGCCTCTTAAGAGCCAATTTGAGCCTCTATAGAGCCTCTCTAGCATTTTGCGCAAACCCTATTTACCCATCTCTACAAATGCTTCCTCGTACGAGCTTCACTGCTAGCATGACTGCTTCAACTGGTGGCCATGCCCATTTATATACAGCTTCCACGAGGAAATTCCCAGCTTATGCACAGCGCATCTGGCTGCGCTCTGATGGAAATCGATCACACGTCCGGTAATTGAGAGAAACAGTGGTGTGGCCAGGTTGACATGCGAGCCCAAGCAGCACCGACCTTGGCTTCCAACTCCAACCTGAAATGTGTGCCAAAATAACAGCATTGTGATCAAAACCTGTGATAGCTAAATAACTTATTTCAGATGTCTAGTGATTTATTTTGATGCAATGGCAACAAATGCACAATACCCTTCTTGTAGCTTGTAAGCGGGAGGGGCACATGATAAGGGGTGTTTCTTAGTTGCAGCAAGGGTAGTCAGGGCGAGGTCAGCTGATCATCTTCAGATGCCACTTAAAAAAGCAGACTCTTGAGGAAATGTGGCAATAACACACCTTGATGCAAAAACATATGAGAGGAACATGAGGTATGGCTGGTGGATCATGGTATCAGCCACCAGGGGTGTGCATACCAAAAACATGCTGCTGACTATCGCTGAGGCCTTGCTACCTCCGTGCAGCTGCGTGGCCTGTGCAGCAACAGCATGCCTAAACATAATCATCTTTGCTGCTCCTGGAAGAGGTGCGCTCAGGCACACGCGGCTTGTTCTGGCTACTGGAACATAGCGGGCGAATGACCGTGTCCCAGCACACAGCTGCCCTGCACCCCCTCACCCTAACCATGCATGGCCTTGTCCGGCACCATGAGCACAAGGCACTCTTGGTCATGCACCACAAGCACAAGACCCACTCGCGGCCATGCACTCACCGGGATGTGGTCAAACATTGACTGTGCAAGGCTTTCCTTTACAGGTGCCACGTCAGCCTCTGTCAGGTTGGTCCTCACGAGCCTGGCGCAGCACAAATAACATACTTTTTTCATGATCAAAGTGTAAAAGCTCACAATGAATAAGTATCCACATGCCTTTGTTATCATGAGCCTGGCGCCGCGTGCATAACAGTTGCCAACAGGCTGGTTCATCCCCACGGCCGCACAGCATCCCTGTGCTGACAGCAGGGCAGGCCCCTTATGCACTCATGTGATAATGCAGTCATTTGCAGCTACATTCCACACCAGCCAGTTGCAGCAAAGCCTTCCAGTGCTGGCAAGAGCAGCCGAGCCCACAAGTGAGAGCAGTAGCGGCAAAGGGGGGGGGCCCTGTTTTCATCATGCGCATTACGCTTGCAAGATCCCTTTGGGAAAGAACTGTAATACATGAAAGCTTGCATTAAATATCACTTGCCGGGACCATTTGCCATAAAACTAAAAATTTTTGAATCAGCTGCTGAGCACTGGTGTGCAACATTGCTGTGGCACAAACGTCCTTGCAGGTGCGTTTCTGCCTTTTTAGGAAAGCGCATCTGCACATGTACACCTGCACCTTCACAAATGCATCCACACACACACACGCACACACACACAGACACACATGCCCACACCCTTAAAAGCGTATGCAGGGACACGCAAGCTCACCTCACACCGCAATTGATGTCAAAGCCCACACCCCCCGGAGAAACCACTGCCTCGGGATCGTTCATGTCAAAGGCGGCCACTGCAGCCACAGCCAAAGCAGGAGATATGTGGCCGTTTTGTACTTGCCAAATACAGGCACTGCAGCCAGGCACGCAACCACAGCCAAAGCAGGAGACATTGGACCATTTTGAATAAGTCAAATGCTGCCGCTCCAGCCAGACACGCAGCCACATTTAAAGTGGGAGGCATTCATTCTTTCCTTGCAGCTGCATGGTAACGTGAAGCTGTCTACCAATTACAGGTGCTGCGTCCAAGCTGCTATGGAAGAACACCAAAGCGTGGTTGCCATTTTCATGGCCAGATGCAGCTGGCACTCACCGTTGCCGATGGCAAAGCCGTACCCGGAGCTGCGCACGATGGTGGGGCGTGGAGGAGGGTGTGGGTGTTTGAGGACAGACAAACATTGGCAAGCTTCTATTTAGCAGAGGGCTTAGAAGGGGAGCGGAACCAACTTATTCATCAATCAAACTAAGAGCTCATGAGGAGGGCGTAATCAGTCTGTGAGGGGAGTGCCATAGATCCATGAACGTAGCGCGATCAGTCCATGGGGGGGGGTGCAACCACCAAAAGCACTTGGTGGCTGAGGCAAGCAGCACATGCCTAAAAGCGGCCAGCTTGACTTCATCATCCATCAGGCTGTGCATGCCCAGAACATGCAGGGATGGTCAAACAGTGATTTCTGGTTGTTGCCTGAAACACCTCATCACAGCAGCCAAGGTTGGACAGCAAGACATCCCAAGATCATAGTTTTGAGATGTAAATGAGAATGAACCAAGTGTCAAGCAAGCGTGCATGACAGCTACACAAGACCCTGCCATAGCCACAGCCAATGTTGTGGTTGTTTTCATAATCTATCGGTCAGGCCCACAGCCAGATTAATGGACGTGCTCATGGTGCTGTGTTGCTATCTAAATAGTCAAGGAGTTTAAGGCCTTAATCCATCCCTGGCAGTGCTTCGCGGCAAGAGCTGCACTACGTGAGTAAGTAAGCGAGTCGGGGCCAAAACAAGGCCTGCCTGTCTGGCAGAACCCTTCTCAGCACCACATTCAGCACAGCTGGCTTTGCAAAACAAGGGAGGGCCGCTCCCTGCAAGTCTGGCAGGACAATGGTGGGCCATGTACAGCACATCTGGCAGAGCAAGGCAGTGCCACTCACTGCACATCTGGAAGTGCGATGGAGTGCCTGACGATGCCTGGCAGCGCCGCCACGTTGGCCAGCTGCGTTGGCAGGGGACCAGGGTGGTGAATTGGCAGGGGACCAGGATGGTGAGGTGGCAAGGGACCAGGATGGTGAGGTGGCAGGGGACCAGGGTGGTGAGGTAGCAGGGGACCAGGATGGTTAGGTGGCAGGGGACCAGGGTGGTGAGGTGGCAGGGGACCAGGGTGGTGAGGTGGCAGGGGACCAGGGTGGTGAGGT
>LFIK01003711.1_pt1 | contig 12389 bp, 14 predicted proteins | sample 643401 | NCBI WGS metagenome assembly LFIK01 (sample SAMN03777447, study PRJNA286221) | soda lake metagenome | biome: soda lake; feature: Kulunda steppe; material: water; isolation source: sample T5-Br brine of Lake Tanatar-5 | place: Russia: Kulunda steppe | collected 2010-07 | reverse complement strand
TGGTTCTTCTAGTAAATGTCCTCCTTGTCCCGCACCACAACGGTGTCCTGAACCTGCTTATGATTGTAAATTAGTTCCGAACTTCCGAAAAAGATCAGGTGACCATATTCCTAGACCACTTCTTACTGATTTTAGTCAATTTGGAATGTAAATACTTATATTATATACTTATTTACTTTCTTTCATTCTATTTTATTCTGTATCAATTTTCAACAGCAATTTATTGGTTTCTTTCTGTTTTGTTTTTTTTCGTGGTGTTGGTTTTCTGTGTTCGTATCCACTTTCCTTCTCTCTTAGAATGGTGTCCCATACATTTTTCACATCTCCTACAATGGACTGGAACCATTTCCTATTTCGTGGAATAAGAACACACGAAACTTCATCAAGATACCAATAATAATTTTGAACCCATTCTTTCTCTGCGTGTTTCACCATCATATCATCATTCCATTTCCTATATTCTTCCTCGGTTGCTCCCAATGGTAAATATTCATAATATACGTTGTTTTCATGGACGAACATCATTATCACCCCTTTCATCTTATTGTCTTTTGTATATGAGAAGGTTCCATCAGCAAGAAACGCGTCATACCCTGAATATTCCAAAAATCGACACTCAAGGAAATCACACTCTTCCAAATCACAACATTCCATCTGGATCTGTGTTTGTATCCAATATTCTTTCTTTGGAATACCCGTAATTTTACGATTGACTATATTCTTTATTTCCACCATCCGACCATATAATTCACTGTCGCGTTTGATATTAATACCATCGGGTGAAGCACCAATAAAGGAATACACATCGTGATTAATACACCCGAATTCATGGATCGTTGTATTCCGCGTCTTTTCGTAATACATTTGTGACACAGGTTCATACTTTACTCCCCAGTGGAAAGGAGAATTCGTATTTACCACACTATCCATTTCAGACTCTTCCAAGGGTTTACATTTACTATAGATATACGAATTCCGACATCTTTCACTATCAATACATTTCCAAAAAGTACTTGCAGAAATCATATTCTTTCGTTTCATAAACCATTCTTTTGTTCGTTGTTTAGGATTATCCTCATCCTTCTTATAAATACGTCCCAAACGCTTCTCCAATTCTTCTTTGGATAAGTTATGAGTTGGAGGTTCAAGAGTGCCGAGTGAGCGTCGTGGAATGGTGCTCGTGGTGAAATACAATTCTTCAATATGAGGTGCCAAGGTCTCTATATAGGACACATATGACTCGATCATATCATCGCAACTGTGTGGAAACATCAATACAAGTATATCTTCCAAATGGGAACGAATTAAGTTTTTTATTTCACACTGGATAAAGGAATGGAATTTGGGTTGAGACATCTGTTTTATATTTTCTTCCATTAAATCATCTATATCTTCCAAGACTAATGTAATAAGTTCATTTTCGTCTTCATATGATAATTCATAATCACACTCTTCTTCTTTATTCTCGTCCAGAAGCAAGAGTTCGTCAATAATATTATTCAGTTCTTCCAAATCTTTGATATATAACATCAGTTCTTCTTATTACTCTATGTAGGATATATATATTTAATTCAATTTTTTTCTTCTAATATAGACAGTTTCTTGTTTTTACCTTTTGTCTTGGATTCCTTCAATGTCTTCCTCTTGGTATAAGGTGCTAAATTACTAAGAGATGATTTCTTCTTATCCATGTTCTTCAAGGTGAAACGCGTTTTGTTATCCTTCTTCTCGATGACTAACGTATGAATATTCAGTAAAATACCTTTATTCTTATCATAGGTCACTTCTTTCATACGAAGCAACTTCTTGCGATCCAATAATGTTTTCAAATAGGTTTTTAGTTCCTTCGTCTCTTCCTCAGATAACTCGTGTTTCTCTTTACATTCATCCGCGTAATCCATTAATTTATTGATTTTACATAATTTATTCAATTTGCTCCATGCAACCTTCTCATTGTTTGTTTGAACCATTTCATTTTCTAACATTGTATGAACCGTCGTAATGGTCTCTTTCTCTCTTTGTTCCATCTCATTATAATTTGGATTAATCAACATAGACTGATACTGAATATTTTTCAATGGATTACACTGCTCGTTTTCCGACAAAATTTCTTGGGAAGAGTTCATATATATTATATTATTGCTTTAAGTTTAAACTTTTTATATAATATATATAAATGTCTAGAAATGTTCGACTATTCAAAGAACGTGATCTTCGAAAAGGATGTTCTCTCGAGGAAGTATCTCAGGATGATTTTCATTATCTTCGTCTGTTATATTTTAAGGATGAAGTAAAAGAAGAAGAACAAGAGAGAATTCGTAAAATGGAGAAAGATATTCATCATAAGTGGAAAGGATATCAACAACAAGATTCTTTAAAAGATAGAGAAGATGGTGTTCTTTCCTATTCCGAACTCTTGGATAAATTAATTCAATCACGATTACGATGTGAATATTGTAAAAAAGATATATATATTCTCTATAAACGAAAACATCAACCAAACCAATGGACGTTGGATCGAATTGACAATGAACGAGGACATACAAATGATAATTGTGTTATTTCGTGTCTTCGATGTAACATCTCCAAGCGACGACGTAACCATGAAGTATTTAAGTTTTCGAAACAAGTTCATGTGATTAAGGATTAACGTATGAAACCGTATTTATTCACCTTCTCGAATGGATTTACCTACGGGGAAACGAGGAATACCGTGTCTTGTCAATTCTTGATAAATCACTGTCAATTGTTTTCCAAGATACGAAGACGCATTCTTGAATAATTCCTTTCGATATTCATAACTTCCACGAGGACGTACCTTGAATGTATCCTTTGTCTCGTGTATCTCACACGTCCAAATCACAGTTCCCGCATCTTTTCCAACTCCTTCTTGAAATCCAACAATCATATATTCATCCTCTTTCATCTTCTTCCATTTTAACACATCACGAGAACGATGTTTCGAAATATATTCACCTTTCGGATTTCGGAGAATTACTCCTTCATATCCTTCTTTTATTATTCTTTTGTAATATCTATTCAACTCTTCCTCCGTTTGGATCTTATCCGTTTCTACATAGTGGAGAGAAGAACACGTAGAGAGAAGAGAGAATAAGTGTTCCAAGTGTGACATTCTTTCTTCAAAGGGTTGTGGTTGAACAATATCAAACGTATGATAATGAATTTTAGATAGTAGAGAGTAATCTCTTTCTTGAGCGGATTTACGAATCATTCCAACCACTCGTTCAAAGGGAAGTTCTCTCGAATACAATTCACCATCTAAAATAAGTCTATCTTCTCCCGTTTCTTTCTGATGATGGGTAAATATATCTCGTATTTCTGGGACAAGATGATCCATTGAAAAGAATCCACCTGAGCGAGAACGAAAAACAACGTTCTCTCTTGTGACCTCCACTAAACAACGAACACCATCCAGTTTAGGTTGAACTCGATAATTACAATATTCATTCTTCCATTTTTTATATGTAGAACATAACATTGGATAAATGGTGTGATCAATATATTCTTCACCATCGACTTCTACATATCCTGATTTTTCTTTCTTATCCAACCATTTTCGCTTGAGTTCAGCAATTCCTTGTTCTAAAGGAGTAGTCTCGTTCTTTTTACCAATATTCTTTCCTTGTTTATAATAGGTAATTGCCTCTTGCATTTTCTCCAACGTATATCCATGATAGACTTTCGTACATATGGTTTTATCTTGTTCTTCTAAGACAATTCCTTTCCAATAGACACGTTTTCCTTGTTTGGTCTTTCCATACAAAAGAGGTAATTCAAGTAATGTCTTATTCATTTTATATTCTTTAAAAATGTTATATATTTATATTCATTTATAATGTGGTTAAATGTTGATTTTAATTTATCGTATCTTCATATATGAATTACCGAACATTCTTATGGCGTCCAAGGAATTATGATTCATCCAATAAGAGAGAAACAAGTAAACGCGTTCTCTCAAAAGAAGAAAAAGAACCATCAATGGAGGAGAAAAACGATTTTTATCGTCCTTTTATACCTCCAGAACGAAAGACTATTGAAGCTCCTGATTTGAATGACGGTTTTATGGTGAAGAAAAATAAGAGAGAAGAAATAACGAATAATTTAGCAATGAGAGATTTATCCATTCAAACATGTATTAATCCCTTCTTGAATAGCAACTACTTGGAAGATTTAGATATTCACGATAAATATTTGAAACCTAAAAATACTACTATGTAAATATAAATTTAAAGAATAATACTTATTACAATATATTAATGAGTTCATCTTATTCTACACAAAATGATTTATTACTTAAGAAGTTAATGAAGTTCTATGCGGAAAATGATAATTTGGATAGGATCATACCAATTATTAATGGAGATAGTAAATTATCTATACGGATTATCGATTGGTTCGTCACGAACTACTCGAAAAAGTATTTCACTATTTATGACATTCGAGAGGATGATATGGTGAAACGTTTTAAGGTTTATACAGATTATAAACTAAAACTTCGTGCGTATAGCAAGAAACGGTTTGATCCTTTCTGTCGATGGGAGAGAATTAATATTCCTTATAAGAACAATACCTATATTCAGACTACCATCGGTCAATTGAATTTTTTCAAATGGGCGCTTGAAAACAATATTTTGGAGTATATTCAGAAAAATCAGTCCGAAATTGAGAAGGATATGAATTCACGGAATAGCACAGCGAAAAAGAAGAATATGGTGGAATCAGTAAATGATATGAAAAATAATACCAAAACAAGAAAAGTAAGACAAGAATTATCCATTTCCGCTAGCAAAAGCATAAAAAAAGAGAACGTCCAAATCGTAGTTAAGTTTAATTAAAATGTATAAAAATATAAATATATGTTAGATATATTTTTATAATGGGAAATAAACCGTCATCTTATCAATGTATAAATTTTGAAGATATTCAACGATATATTAATCAAGAGAGCACTGTACCCACCTTACTCATTAGCACATTACCTGATGATATGTATGATACTGTGATTCCAAAAACCGTTCATTACAAGGAAGAGACGGATGTCATCAACGATGTGTTGAGTAAACATATTGAAACAAATATTTTCATCTACGGAAAAAATACAAATGATGAAACCATATACAAGAAATATCATCAACTGAAAACCCTCGGGTTTATGAATGTGTATCTTTATATGGGCGGATTATTCGAGTGGTTGTGCTTACAAGATATTTATAGCGAAGAGAATTTTCCTCTATTAAAAAAGGAAATTGATATTCTAAAATATAAACCTCAAAGTCATCTTATTCAACATAATTATCAATTGAAATACTAACAACACGTATTTTCCATCACTTCGTGAAACGTAAGAATGATACGTTGATGGATGATGTTATTAATAAATTTCTTGATTTCATCAACCAAATCGGTGTAATCGTCGAAAGAAGTTCTTTCTGTAGAACCATCTAAAATCAAGGTGTGTAAGGAACGTAACCACGTATCATGTTTTGTTGTCAATTTCTCTAAATAATCCAAGGGGATAATCTCTCCTGTGCGACTTCGTTTCATAATTCTCTCAAAACATATATTTGGTGGCGTTTGTAAATAAATGTAATGGAAAGGAGGAATATCTGAAATGAATTCATTAAACCACATCAAATAAATCTTGTAATTCACAGGTTCAATCTTCTTCTCTTCATACAACATCGAGGCAAATACATTCTTATCCGTGTGAATACTACGTTCGGTAATAATAATTGAACGACGATCTTTTTTCAACGCATTCTTTAAAATAACCAATCGTGAAATATACGCCATCATCTGAAATGAAAATCCATACTTCTCTTGATTTTGATAAAACTTTTCTAAAATACTTTTATTCTCTTCATCACAAATATTTTCCCAGATATGGACGGGTTCTTCCAAATAAATGACATTTCGATTTTCAATCTTTGTCAAGGATTGTTTCATCATCGAGACAAGAGTTGATTTACCTGAACCAATATTACCTTCTACACTAACTATGATATTCTCTTGTTCCATAATTTGCTTATATCTACTAGATTTACTATAATATATAGGTTCAATTTTATATTGATTATACATAAAGAAAGATGGTGAATGAAAATGTAATTATTCAATCACAACGTAATAATAAAATCTAAACACATTCTGTTTGAATTTTATGTAAGTTAGTAATAATTACATAAAATTTATAAAATAAATAAACACTATAAATAAGTTTAAAATTCTTAATTTGAATAAGCTAAACCACCCATACCGGACATGACCCGGAGTACATTGTAGTTGGTGGCATAGACACGCACACGAGCGGTTCGGTCACCGGCGACGGTGTTGTTGGAAAGAACCAATTGGAGCGTGGCGTTGTCAATACGCGAGAAGTTACATGTGCCACTGGGTTGGTGTTCCTCAGGGCGCAGAGCGAAGGAATACACATTGATACCAGTGTCAGGGTGGCGAGTGTGGTGTTGATAAGGTTGGACGAGGTCGAAGTAGGTGCCTTCACGTTCCGAGAAACGATCCTGACCGTTGAGTTGGAGTTTGGCAGTAACCACTGGATTCTCACCCCAACAGTGGAGGTGGAGACCCGTCTCAGAAAGAACGAAGGCAGCAGCATCAGACACACCGGAATTGACGATGTCACTGTCGTGAAGAACAGCGGAAACATTACCAGCGGGGTCATTGAAGACACCACTTTCACTGTTGATGAACTCGTTCATGGAAGTGGCAGTTCCAACAAGACCATGGCGAGAACTATACACCAGCATAGAGTTGGTGAGGGCATCTACGCTGTCAGTGTAGTTGAAAGGTTGGGCACCAAGGGTGTTGAAGAGAACATTACCACACTCGAAGGAAGAACAGTAATCAACGTTCTGATCGGGTTGGACGACCCACACAAGTTCCTTACAGGGGTGATTGAAGTTGAGTTTGATACGGTTGCTGTTGCTTCCGACAGACTCATCGCCCGTAAACTGAAGTTGCTCGATGAGATACTCATGAGGGTTCTGTGCCATACGACGACGCTCATCGGTATCAAGGAAGATGTAATCGACGTAGAGAGAACCGGCAACAAGCGACTTGTTGTAGGCGGCAGTGGCCTTCACGCTGGCCGTGCTGCCATTACAGTCGACGGTGTTGACAGCCCACAAACACTCCTCAAGAGGACGAAGTTCAACGTTGATGCGGACTTCGTGGTATTGGAGGGCAATAAGGGGAAGGGCTAGACCGGGGTTACGGCAGAACCAGAACTGAAGAGGCACGTAGAGAGTGGTCTCAGGCAAGTCCTTGCGGGGAGTGCAGACGTTGCCAATGACACCATCGGAACAGGGACCCACGACATCCTCGAAGGCTGGGTCGGTAAGATACGTGAGTTGGGTGGTCTGACCGATCATCTTGTTGTAACCCTGCTCCTGCTCGGCAGTGAGGGTAAGTTGGTTCCAGATGTGCATCCAGTCACCATACTGGCGATCAATACGCTGACCACCAACCTCGACCTCAACCATGGAAACCATCTGCTCACCTGGGTAATCTAACCAACGTGCATAGTTGGCATCAGTTCCACTGGAGATCTGGGGAAGAGTAACCTGAAGGTAAGTTCGGTATGCCAAATCACCATTACGAGAGATAGTACATTGAACCTTACGTCCAAAATCGACTTGACCGTTGAAGGTCTGCTCGATAGACTCCATGGAGAAGTTGGTATGTCTACGGTAAGTTACCTTCCAGAAGGTGATCTGGGGGGAACCAGTAAGATAAACATCTTGAGCGCCATAAGCTACTAATTGCATAAGTCCACCTGCCATTTTATAATATTACTAAATATTTTTTTTTCAGAAAAATACTTAATTAATTTCTTTTTTTAGATTGACAAGTATTTTTGAGAGATTCGAATTCTTCTCGATAAACTCTGCTAAATAATTGTCTTGATAAATTTCCTTGTGGTTATGGTGTTTCTTGGAGAAGATATAATGTTCTTTCTTTTTCTTCACATTCCAACCGTTATTCAGTGCGTTATAAATGAAGATCATTTGTTTTATCTTATCTAAATCAATGTTATAATCGGTATTTTCGAAAATATCCATACTAAAAAGAGATATTAAATTATCCTTGATATTACTAAATATTTATATATCTTTTTCTAATTAAATACTCCTTGTGAATGTATAATATATGCGTTTTAAACCGAAAAATAATAAAAATATAAAGGTCGATAAAAAGACAATTGTTACTTTAGATCATAAACATAATGACATGGTTCAACAGATGAAAAAGAAGGAGAAGTCTATCCCACGATACAAGAGAGAAAGAGAGAAATTACGTTCTAGATTAGAAAATAAAGAATATGCTACTGTAGATGAGAAAATGTCTATTCAGGATCAGATTGAGGAATTAAATACTAAAATAAAGGCAATTCGACAAGAGACAAAGGATTACTATTTGAATAATTCTAAGTATATATTTAATTATTTTGAAAGCAAGAAGAACATTACAACTAATGAGAATAAAAAAAAGAAGATTGTTTCCTTCTTTACAAAGAGAGAAGAGAAGGAAAAGACAGAAGAGAACAAGACAGATTATTCTAAAGTGTATTTGAAAAATATTGATGACAGATTTCTAAATGTGGATGACTATATTGAAAAACATGATTTATGCGAATATTGTTCTGGTGAGTTAATTTGTGTAGAAAATGAGGGAATCTTGTTGTGTAATCAATGTTCGCGGCAACATAAGTTTTTAGTTGAACCAGATAAACCATCCTATAAAGACCCTCCAAAAGAGGTCACGTTCTATGCATATAAGAGAATTAATCATTTTCGAGAAATCCTCGCACAATTTCAAGCAAAGGAAACTACACAAATTGATGATGATATTATTGATAATATTAAAAAACAAATTCAGAAAGAGCGTATTACCTTAGATATGCTTACGAATGAAAAGACGAAGCAAATATTGAAAAGTTTAGGTTATAATAAATATTATGAACACATACCATTTATTAAAGAAAAGCTGGGTATTAAACCTCCAACTATGTCTCTAGAGTTGGAAAATCGTCTATGTAATCTTTTCCTAGAAATACAGAAACCATATCTCAAATATTGTCCCAATGAAAGGGTGAATTTTCTAAACTATTATTATGTCTTGTATAAAATATGCGAATTATTAGGTGAGGATGAATACTTGAAACACCTCTATATGTTAAAAGACCCCATTAAGCGAATGGAACAAGATGAGATATGGAAAAAGATATGTTCTGAATTAGAGTGGCAATTTATACCCACTATTTAGCGTGGGAAACCTACTAGGTTAGCACCCATACCGAATCCGGCACCACTTCTTGCGGTGACTGCCATTGATGGAAGGTATGTATCTAAAATAACAAAGGTTGCGGCAGCAGTAAGTGCTACCAAGGAGACCTCATCGATACTCATTGAACGACGGGGAATGGCGAATGCTGCAATAGCTACAATCACACCTTCTACAAGATATTTCACAGCACGACGTAATAATTCACCTAAATCAAACATATCACCTAATGTGTTCATCTTTATAATATTAATATAGAAAAAATAATTATATTAATGATTAAAATAACTTAAATATATTCATACTATTCTAAATATAATGTCCTCAAAAGAAACCTATGTTGATTTATTAGATGAAGATCGCGCAATTGCGGGTCAAAAATATGTATGTATTTCCTTTATTTCCCCTGAAAATATTATCAAACAGAAGGAAATGTTTTATTTTCAAGAGTTTTTGAAGGATTTTGATTTCACCAAATCAATGAGTAAGTTCCATCAGTTCTTGAATTTCGTATCTTATAAATATAGTCTAGATTTCAAGAAGGTAAGTGATGATTTTGAGGCGTTTGTAAAAGAGGAAAAGAATAATTTAATTGACACTTCAGTGGAGGATGAGTATAAGAATTTCTTTGATCGAAAGGAGGAAGAACTCCTAAAGGAATACAATGAGAAGTATAACTTCCAGACTAATGTTCGAGGGATTAAGGTTCGTGGTGTCTTTGAAACCGTTCAAGAAGCGGAGATGCGTTGTAAGTTATTGAGAGAAGTTGATCCTCATCATGATATTTATGTGGGACAAGTTGGAATTTGGATGCCGTGGCACCCTGAAGCGTATAAGACGGGACAAGTTGAATATATGGAGAAAGAACTCAATGATCTTATGCATGAGAAGATGAAGAATGAGGCCGAGGCGAAGAAACAATTCGAGCAACGTATCAAGGACACGAGGAAGAAGGCTATTGAGGAAAACAAGAAACTCGCTCGTGAGACGGGGAATAAACTTACTCAGAATGTGGATAAGGATGGAAACTTGGTTGGAATTACTAATACAAATACCATTTTGGACTCCTTGGGAAATAAGGATGAAGTTACCAGTGCCGATATTAAGAAAGAATTATTCCAAGGTGAAAACATTATCACCAAGAAGAAATAATAAATAATCTAATATTATTTTATTTATTACCATTTATTTTTCATGACATTGATATTTGGAACATTCTTTTTCTTTTTCACATTATTCGGATCGAAGGGGACACCGTCTTCATTTTCATCATCACTTGGAATATCTTTCGATAATTCCCAGAATTGTTTTGACCCAAGTTTGAAATCACCGTGTGCTTCTGCCTTGTACCAGTAAATCTGGTCTTTTAATTTATTACTTTTGGAATTATTATCAATGACTAAACATTCGTAATTCTCGGTACATTGATCCATAACTTGACAGAACGATTCAAAGGTTGGAAACATACCCGCGTAATGTTCATAAATACGTTTTCGATTGGATATATAATTTTCACGCAATATAAAGACATAATCAATATTAGAACGAAGATTGGGTGGAATACCTAAAGGATACTGCATGGAAATAACTAACATCAACTTCCAATGACGCCCATTCATAAATAGTAATCGCATTAACTTGTCTTTTGCCCATGTATTATCGTATAAACAATCATCAAGAATAATAAAGGCACGAGGATCAATCTTTGTACGTCCAAAAGCCTGTTTTTCCTTTTTCACCCGTTTTAAAATCATCTTCTGTCGTTTGAGAATATTTTCAATAATTCCTGTATTATATTCATCATGAATGAAAAGACGTGGAACATGTTTACTGAAGAAACCATTACTTGCTTCTGTACCGGAAATAACAGTTCCCGTAGGAATATCTTGGTGATAATAGAGTAAATCCGCAATTAAAAAACTTTTTCCAGTGTCTCTCTTTCCAAGAAGAATAATTACGGGCCCTTTATTTTCATTCGGATTGAAAGTGATTTGTTTCATACTGAATTTATCCAACTTAAGGCGAACATCATTACTCATTATATATTTACTAAAATAAATTATAATTAAATGAACGAATTTTTATTAGTTTATTTTTAAAACTAATTTTATATGATTAATCTAAATGATAGAAATTTCTTACTATAAACATAATAATCATTCTCTATTCGAACAGTTTTCTCATTTAGAAGAGAATAAAATTCTCCATACTCAAAATTATATTCCTCTTTATACGAAATTCTTCTCGATTACAAAAAAGAATTGGAACTCATTTAACTTGAATCATACTTTCCATATTACATCCATCCAAGAACAACAAGATAAGAATCACTTTATGATTGAAGTCGAGAATTATAAAACGAAAGATAAAGAAACGAAAGATGCCTTCTTCAAGTTCTCTCCTATCTTAGATCCTATTAAATATATTGGAGGAAAATATCACAATATTGAGAGAGAAATCTTATACACACTTCCTGAATTTAATAACCCATCCGTATTCGAGAAATACGCAGACCCAAATAATGTAGCGTATGTAGACTCTTTCTTCTCCTTTCTCTCTTCGCAATTGAAGGATATGTATCACTTCGACCACGGAATTAGTTTCTATGGTTCTTTTCTTGGTATTCAAAATAAATTCCACTATGATATTAGTGACGATATTGAATATTTAGAAAACTCCAAGTTCTTCCATGAACATAAAGGGGGTCTCTTCGATCTTGATTTAAATTACTATCAGAATATGGATCATTTCAGAACAATGAAGTATAAGGAAAAATTACATATTCATAATACTGCTAAGATTTCGTGTATGGATCCAACTGAAGATATTAGTCTGAATATGTTATTTCAAGAAACTAAATCGAAAACATTCAAGAATGAAACCTTGAAAACCTATTATCGAAATGATACACAATGTTCGAGAGAAAGCATGACCTCTACTACATCCTCGTGTTCCTCGAAAGATAGTGAAACCAGTTGTTCTTCTCAAGAAGAAGAGGATGGGGACGAAGATCATACATCTCAACTTTCTGAATTAACACAAGAAGATGACGTTGAAAGCGAATATGA
>LFIK01003710.1_pt1 | contig 12390 bp, 9 predicted proteins | sample 643401 | NCBI WGS metagenome assembly LFIK01 (sample SAMN03777447, study PRJNA286221) | soda lake metagenome | biome: soda lake; feature: Kulunda steppe; material: water; isolation source: sample T5-Br brine of Lake Tanatar-5 | place: Russia: Kulunda steppe | collected 2010-07 | reverse complement strand
TGCGCCATACTGGGATCCGGACGCTCGGGCCGCTGTGTTTGGCATGACCCGTGATACCGGTGTCAACCAGATGGTCGCTGCTGCCATTCGCAGTGTGGCCTTGCAAACAGAAGACCTATTGCGCGCCATGGTGCAGGACGGCATCGATGTGACGTCGTTGCGTGTCGATGGCGGCATGATTAAAAATCGTTGGTTTCTGCAAACACTGGCTTCGGTCACCGGGGTGCCCACCGTCACCAGCAACACCGCCGAAACCACGGCCCAGGGCGCGGCCATGTTGGCCGCTCTGCACACCGGTCACTTCAAAGACCTGCATGACATGGACCGAGTGTGGAAAGTGGAAGAGAATTACAAGCCGGTTCTGCAAAAAGCAGAGCGGGAAGCACTTTACGCCCGGTGGCAAGCCGCCGTGGCAAAGGTACAGTCAGACTGACTGTGACATGGGTCAAGGCTCGTGTGTTTTCATGGTAGTGTAGCAATGTACGATCTTGGAATGCCTCCATTCGTACTTTTCCGCCCTTACCTTCCCGGTTTGGGCGGTTTTTTTTGCTCAGTTCGTCAGTCCAGAGTCGCCAGGTCTCGGACTGCATCGGCCACCGTCGGCAGCGCCTCAAAGCCTGGGCGGGCCAAGGCATAGCCCTGATGGTAGCGCACGCCCATGTCAATCAGCGTTTTCATATCGTCGAGATGCTCAATGCCTTCCGCAATCAGATCTATGCCCAGACGTTCTGCCATTAACACAACCCCTTCGACGATGGCGTGTTTCACCGGGCTGATGGACACGCCCTGAACCAATTCCATGTCCAGTTTGATAATGTTTGGCTGAAAATTAGCCAGCAGATGCAGGCCGGCGAAGCCCTGACCGAAGTCATCAATGGCAGTCGTAAATCCAAGCCGCTGATAAGCTTCGATGATGGTCTTGAAATGCGAGGTATCTTCCATACTCTCGTGTTCTGTCATTTCAAACATAATGCGATTGTGCGGGAAGTCATAAGTCCGCGCAGCGTCCAACGTGGCGCGAATACAGGTGTCAGGATCGTAAATGGCATTGGGCAGGAAATTGATACTGAGAAAACAGTCTGCCGACAACCCCAGTTCCGTAGCCAGCTTGATGGCAGTCACCCGGCACGCCTGATCGAAGGCGTATTTGTTCTTCCGCGTCACCTGACCAAGAATGTGGCCAGCCCCTTCGCCATTCGAGCCTCTTACCAGCGCCTCCTGAGCAAATACACGCTGCTCCTGATGGTCCCATATCGGCTGAAACGCCATGGTAAATTCAAAGGGCAAATCAACCTGACAGGCACAGACATCAACTTTGGGGACGGTCTTGATAATATCAGGGTCGGTTGTGAAGTTGTTCATGGAGTTTTCTACTGCTTTATCCGATTATTGGCTGGTTCTGGCGACGCTGTGCATAAATGTAGCTTGCGGCTGCGGTTGTCGCGACACACTTTACGTTCTGCAACAAATGGTGTCCCGCATCCTACCTGATGTCGTACCCGACCGTTTTATCCATCTGACAGCTCGTTTTGCGCGTCCTCGTCGTATCGGGCCTGCAGGGCTTGCTTCAACGGCACGCGCAAGAGCAGTATGCCGCCAATGACAAAGAAGATGATCACCATGAGCAGGGCATTCTGGCGACTGAAGATATCCGCCACCACCCCGAACATGGCGGCGAGTATCGCGGCCGACCGCATAAACATGCCCCACAAGCCGAATGCACTGCCGGCCATCCGGCTTGGTGTCAGCTGTCCTACCAGGGAGCGGCTTGACGCCTGAATGGAGCCAATGCCCGTGCCGGCCAAAAGCGCAATGTAAACAAACACCGTGGTTGGTTCCGCGCCCAACCGGTCAGAAATTGGTTGCAAGAGATACATGCTGGCAATCGCGCAGATCCAGATCCCGATGGTAATCAACAGCGTGGGCCGAGCGCCAATAGCGCGATCCAGGAACCCGAAGGCAATGGCACCAAACATGGCACTGAACTGGGTGGCCAAAAACACATTGATCAATTCACCGGCAGACATTCCCAACTCACTGGAGGTATAGATACCAATAAATTTGATCACGGCCTGCACGCCGGCCGTATAAAACAGGAAAGCAATGAAGAAGCGCATCAGGGCCGGTTGCTCGCGCGCGGTACGAGCCAGGTTCAGGCTTTGCAGCCATGAGGCCTGAGTAAGCGTCGGATCCGGTGTGGGCTGACGATTGCGCACCAACAGAAACGTAGGAATGGCAAATATGACAAAATAGATGGAGATCGCCACCATACTCCACTGATTCTGCGCAATGTAAGCCGACAAGTTTTCCGCCGGGTCGGCCTGCACAATCACAATGGACACCAGGATCATACTGATCAGGCCGCCGATATAACCCACACCCCAGCCCAGGCCAGACACTACGCCCATGTTCCGTCGACTGGAGATTTCCGGCAAGAACGAGGAAATGATGGCTTCCCCCAGCATCCAGGCCGTATTGGACACCAACAGCAACACGATCCCGAGCCATACATAGCCCGGCGACACGAACCAGAGGGCGCAGGTGAAAATCACGCAAATGGCGGTAGACCATGCCAGAAGTGTTTTCTTTCTGACACCCTGGTCTATTTTGAAGCCGGCAATGGGCGAGAGTATCATCGCCATCAGCATGGAACCCACCAGCGCAATTGACCAGTAGGTATCTCGCCAGGCGCTCTCTTCCGGCACGATGTAGCTGACGAAGAAGGCACTGTAGATGAACGAAATCACCACCGTGGTGTACGCCTGGTTGGCGACGTCATACATGGCCCAGCCAAAGATTTCGCGCTTGCTGCCGGGGTTTTTCATGGTCCTATGCTCACTTTTAGTTGGTCAACCTGAGGCTTTACCCATGCCGGTCCGACGTTGGTCTGTGTGTATTGATTTCTGGTCAAGCTGGAATACAGCGTTCAGCCGCCCACTGTCGCAACGCCTGAATGTCTTCTGCCTTGGTAACCGAAATCGGCTGCGTATTCTGTAACGCCCACAGCATGTCGCCGGTTTTCAGTCCGGTGCCACGCTGGTGGGCTCGGTAACGACCGGATACCACCGCCGCCTCGATTTCTGCCCCGGTAAAGCCTTCGCTTTGCTCTACCAGTGCTGGCAACCCGAGGTTCTCTGGCGCTTCATCACGGCTGGACAGGTGAATGCGGAATATGTCCTCGCGCACTTCAGGGCCGGGCAGGTCCACAAAAAATATCTCATCCAGGCGGCCTTTGCGCAGCAATTCAGGCGGTAGCTCACGCACATCATTACTCGTGGCCACCATGAATACCTGACTCTTGCGTTCAGCCATCCAGGTCAGCAAGGTGCCCAATACGCGTCGGGACACGCCACCGTCATTGCTGTTACCGCCGATGGCTTTTTCGATTTCATCCAGCCAGAGCACACACGGGGCAACCCGGTCCGCCAGCGTCAGTGCTTCGCGCAGATTGCGTTCAGTCTCACCATGGTACTTGTTGTACAGCGCACCAATGTCCATTCGCAACAAGGGTACGCGCCAGACCCCGGCGACCGCCTTCGCTGCCAGGCTCTTACCACCGCCCTGAATACCCAGCAACAACATCCCCTTGGGGGCATCCAAACCAGAGTCCTCCTGCAGGAAGCTCTCTCGACGCTGCTCCAGCCAGGTTTTCAGGTTGTCCAGCCCACCGACCTGGGAAAAGTCGGCGGTGGCGAACTCGTAGCTCAGCACGCTGTCCATGTCCATCAATTCGAACCGTGCCTGGTTGATCTCCGGCACATCGTCCACGGAAATGGCACCGTCCTCCACAATCGCCGTGCGCACCAGTCGACGCGCGTCACTGTGGGTGACGCCACGCAGATTCGCCACCAGCTTTTGAATGGCACGCCGGTCGGTCTTCACCTGGCGACCGACATTGGCCTTGGCGTATTCGCGCGCTTCATCCCGAATGATCTGGTACAACTCTTCGTCACTGGGCAGATTCAGGGAGACTCTGGATACCAACCGAGTCAACTCTGGTGGGACTTCCAGGCGATGACTGATCAGAAACAGCGTCTGACCATGCATGGCCCGAGTCTGGGCAAGGTCCTTTAACAGACGAATAATGGTCGGGTCTTTCAGGTAGGGATGCAGATCACACAGAGCCACCAACCCGCCACCAGTCTGCTGCTTCAAGTGGCGCAGCACGGCCTCAGGCTCTGTGTGCTCGGGTTCTTTTTCTGCGAGAGTCAGGCCAGCATCCACCAGCCCATCCGTTACCGACCAACGCCGCAGTGACTGGTACGCCCGCCCGGCCAGACGGGTAAGCATTTGCAACACCCGCGACTCTTCGTGAGTCTCAATGACCACGAGTGGCACATGGGCCCGGATCAGAATTTCAATGTCTCTGAGTTCCTGCATTGGTTCTCCTTCGTTCCCGCACCACCTGGCGGGTTGTCAGTCAGCGCCCGCCAACACAAACACAGTCAGTCGAGCCAGCCCGATGCCCATTAACACCACGGACAGAACCGACAGCGCCACACCGTATTTCTGGCGCAGGATGAACGCCCTTTCCGCATCACGACTCATTTTGAGTTTGCCGAACGCGACCAGAAACAACCAGCCACCACACACCAGCAATAAAGCCCCATCCATTGCCTGCCACATGTGTCTACTCCCGTCGCAACGTTGAAGTTATCGTCATTGTTCGTGCCAGGACAGCATAACAGACCCATGGCGTCCGCCAAGTCCCATACCAGACCGCAATCGATTAGGCGAACCGCGATAAACCCGGCGTAAGTTTCGCCATACTTTCATTTATGGCTTAAATGAGTATTGATAATGTTCGTTAATGACGTTATAACATCAATATGAAAATAAACGAACAAATAATGCTCAGGAAACCAAGGCAACCGTAGGCCATCGTCATGACCGAGTACATACTATCTATCGACCAGGGTACTACCCTGACCCAGGCAGTGCTGTATGACCGCGACCTGAACGTGCGTGCCGCAGCATCCCAACCCGTGGCACCCGCTTATACGCCACCTGACCGCTCAGAACAGGACCCGGAAGCCATCTGGCAAGCCGTCTGCGCAGTGTGTCAGCAAGTCATGCAGATTCAGGGCATTACGGCGACTGAGCTGAGCGGCCTGAGTATCACCAACCAGCGCGAAACTACGGTAGTGTGGGACCGAACAACCGGCGAACCCTTGTCCCCGGCGATTACCTGGCAGGACCGGCGCACCGAGGATCTGTGCGAACGGTGGCGAGAAGAGGGCCGCGAGGTCTTGATTCAGGGCAAGACCGGGCTGATTCTGGACCCCTATTTTTCTGGCACCAAAATGAACTGGCTGTTGCATCAGGTCGATGGTGCCCGGGCGCTGGCAACTCAGGGCAACCTGTGCTTCGGCACCATCGATAGCTTTCTGGTATGGCGCCTTACCGGCGGGCAAGTGCATGCCACAGACGCCACCAATGCATCTCGAACCCTGTTGTTCAATATTCACGAACAATGCTGGGACGAGGAACTGCTCACATTGATGGACATTCCGCGTTCTGCCCTACCCGATGTGCGCGACAGCAGTGCGGATTTTGGGCATTGTAACCCTGACGTACTGGGGGCAGCCGTGCCCATCTGTGCCGTGATCGGTGACCAACAGGCTGCCCTGGTGGGCCAGAACTGTCTGTCAGTTGGCGCCGCCAAGGCGACCTATGGCAGTGGTTGCTTTACCCTGGTCAATACGGGTGATCGCCCCGTTCAAAGCCAGAACCGACTCATTACCACCCTGGCCTATCGACTGGAGGGCAACCCTACGTATGCCGTTGAGGGCAGTATTTTTATGGCCGGATCCGTTATTAACTGGTTACGCGACGGTCTGAATGTGATTCAAGACACACAAAACGTGGAGGCCATGGCACAGGATGTACCACTGGACCAACCAGAGGTCATGGTGCCGGCCTTTACCGGCCTGGGCGCACCGCACTGGGACAATCAGGCCCGAGGCGCCATTTTCGGCCTCACTCGCAACACTCAGGCCAACCACCTGGTTGCGGCGGCGCTTCGCAGCGTAGCCTATCAGACCGAAGATCTATTCAAGGCGATGCGCTACGACGGCGTTACCGTGCAGACGTTGAAAGTCGATGGTGGACTGCTGACCAATCACTGGTTTCTACAGACACTGGCCGATGTCACCGATGTGCGTGTGCTCACCTGCCCGGACTCCTACGCCGCCGCCAGAGGCGCCGCCATGATGGCCGCATTGAACCTGAGGTGGCAGGCTTCCCTGTCAGAGCTGGGGGCTTCCTGGGCAGCGGGCGATAGCTATGAAGCCACCATCAGCGACGCCACCCGCGACATCGTGCTGCGCCGCTGGGACGAGGCGTTAATGCGTATTCAGGCGCCTTTGTCCTGAACTGACTGACCGGCTTTCGGCTACTGTGCGTGTATGTAAAGCCCCTAGAGGCTGGCATCTTATTGATTACGTATGTACTTGTAGACGGTATTTCGACTGACTCCCGCCAGGCGGGCAGTGCGGCTGACATTACCATCGAGTTGCTCGTAGAGTTCCACAACCCGGTCCTGCAGCGACATGTTTTCGGAATTGGCTGTGTCACTTGATGGCCCCTCACTGGCGCCGGAACTCGCGTCATCCTTTGGCTTACCCGGCCTGGCATCGAGGTCATCAAAGAAATCCATGGGCAGGTGTTCTCGGCTGAGTGGGTCGCCGTCCGCCATGGCATGCGCAATTTTCAGCACATTGGCCAGTTGCCGCATATTGCCGGGCCAAGGGTGTCGATAGAGCAGGTCTTGCACTTCCGTGGTCATGGGCGTCTTGCCATCAGTGGCTTCCAGACGCGCGTACACGTAGCGTATCAGTGCCAACTTGTCCGCGCGCTCGCGCAATGGCGGCAACTCCACGTTCAGACCGGAGAGGCGATAGTATAAATCCTGTCGAAAAGTGCCTTCCTCTACCTCCGCTTTCAGATCACGGTTGGTGGCCGACACAAGGCGGATATCCACCGGGAAAACCTCGCTCGATCCCAATGGCACAACCACCCGTTCCTGCAACACGCGCAAGAGCCTGGCCTGAACATGCAGCGGCATTTCCCCAATTTCGTCGAGAAACAGAGTGCCACCGTGGGCGCGGCGTATCAGGCCTATCGAGCCTTTCGAACTAGCGCCAGTGAACGCACCCTTTTCATACCCGAACAGTTCGGACTCCACCAGCTCAGTAGGAATGGAGGCACAGTTCACCGCGACCAAAGTCTGACTACGGCGGCTGCTGTGAAAGTGCAGGGAGCGCACCATGATCTCTTTACCCGCGCCGGTCTCGCCACGGATCAGAATCGGGATGTCTTTTTCAATGATTTTCTGGGCCTGGTTTAGAACCTGGCGCACCTGATCATCCCCATGCTCCAGTTCTTTGAACGGCACCACGTCACCGGGCAACTGGCTATCACTGGTGGCTGGGCGGGGGGTCGCGGCCGGTTTTTCCGGCTGCGCCCGCGGTCGAAAGTCCGGAACAGTCAATGGCGGCGCCAGCGGCGGCTGCACCCGCACCCACATCCGATAACGCTCGAACACGCGCAACGTCAGCGGCACATTCGGCGGCTGTTGTCGCAACTCACGGAATTTGCAGCCGAAAATCTGTTCAATGTTCATCAACGCCAGGTCGTGGGCCAACAACACCCAGGCGCGACGATTGGCCGAGATGATCGTGCCCTCGTCGTCCAGTACCAAGAGGCCGGACCAATGACTGTCCAGGCCGCTGATGTTGGTGCTGAAGGTGATAATAAAATGGTCTTTCTGAAACGCTGCGTGAATCAGCTGGTTTTCCACGCTGAGCGACATCAGTTTTACCATGCCGAGCGTATGATCCTGCGGCAGGTAGGCATCCGACGATATGTCGAGCACGCCGATCATCTCTTTGCGAATGTCGTAAATCGGCGACGCAGAGCCCACCATATAGCGGTTGGCCCGGAGAAAGTGTTCATCCCGACTGACCTGCACCGCCTGCCCTGTTGCCAATGCAGTACCAATGGCGTTCGTGCCCACGCCTTCTTCCCGCCAGCGATGACCGGGCACCAAACCATGCTCTCCCCGCCCGCGAAAACGGGAAGAACCCCAGGTATTGAGCACATGCCCCTGATTATCGGCCAACACGATCAGACAGGACGAGTTGGACAGGATGTTCTCGTAGTAAGGCAGCACCTCGTTTTCGGTCGTGTGCATCAGATTCTGATGCCGCTCAACCAAGGTGTTGACATCACCTTCACGGACATCGCCATAGTCCGGCATCGCCCCGTGAGACAGACCATAGGTCTCACAACGATACCAGGAGTTTTCGATAACTTCCTGATGTGACAAAGCTGAATCTTCGACGGCTTGGCCAGCATTTTCGGACAGGTTCTTTTTTTTATCCTGTGCCAACTGCATGACTCCTATTATTTTTTGGGCTGATCACTGGTGCACTCGCGATCAAGGCATCCTCTGAGCAAACCGGCAAATGGCAACCATTGCAGAGAGAACCCCAGCAGAGCATTTTTGCGGGTTTTTTAATCAGAGTCAAATCCAAATCAACAGTGCGCATCTTGATCTGAACAGTCGACTGAACAGTTCAATGAACACCTTTGTGAACACTTTTTGTGTTCACTTTGAACACCCAAACAATCACATACGAACTTTCGAATAGACCCAAAAACAACAAAAACGAACTTAAATGAAATTTTTATCCTTTTAATTCAGACACTTAGATAACCTTCGGAAAGTCGCAGAAAAACCTGGCATCAGACTTGTATATATCGTTGGAAACTATGTCATCGCCTTTTTAGTGCATTGGGCAGGCATAACAATAACAAGCAGGAAAACTTACATGTCTCTAACTCTAGAAAACGTCAGTAAAGCCGTCGACGGCCAGGACTGGATAAAGGACGTCAACCTCACGCTGGAACCCGGTTCGTTCAACGTCCTGCTGGGCCGGACTTTAGCCGGAAAGACCACCTTGATGCGCCTGATGGCCGGGCTTGAACGCCCCAGCCAGGGCAAGGTGTACATGAACGGGGTTGATGTCACCGGGGTACCGGTCCGAAACCGAAACCTGTCGATGGTTTATCAACAGTTCATCAATTACCCGGCGCTGACCGTGTACGAAAACATCGCGTCACCTTTGCGACTGGCCAAGTTGTCCGAAAAGGTTATTGATGAGCGCGTAAGGGAAACCGCCGCCATGTTGCACATGGAGTCCATGCTGCAACGTTACCCGATGGAGCTATCTGGTGGTCAGCAACAACGGACCGCCATGGGTCGCGCCCTGGTCAAGGACGCCGACCTGATTCTGTTCGATGAACCCCTGGTCAACCTGGATTACAAACTGCGTGAAGAGTTCCGCGAAGAACTGCGGGAACTGTTCAAAACCAAGAACTGTATCGCGGTATACGCCACCACAGAGCCTAACGAGGCACTAGCCCTCGGTGGCAACACCGCCGTTCTGCACGAAGGCGAATTGTTACAGTATGGCCGCACACCCGATGTATATCATCGGCCGAAAGACATCCTTACCGCCGAAATGTTCTCAGAACCACCGATCAATGTGGTGCCCGGGCTGGTGACTGAATCCGAGGTAACCTTCGACGAGACGGTGCATTTCAAATTGAATGCCGATCTGCAAAGCCTGACTCCAGGCCGCTATCAATTTGGTGTGCGCGCTTCTCACATCGGTCTCGTACCACACGCAGACGACGATCTGGAATTACCCATGAATGTCGACCTGGCGGAAATCAGTGGTTCCGAGACTTTTCTTCATGTGAGAAACGACAACTTCCAATTGGTGTTGCACCTGTCGGGCGTTCACGAATACGACGTGGACGAGCAGATTAAGGTGTACTTCCCCACGCACAAAATCTACGCCTTCGATATGGGCGGTTCCGTTGTCCATGTGCCGTCACGTCTGGGAGGTTATTGACCATGGCTGAGATCAAACTGCGAGCACTGGCTCATACCTACGAGTCAAATCCACAGTCACCGGACGACTATGCCATCCGGGAGATGGACCACGTCTGGCATCAGGGCGGTGCCTATGCCCTGCTCGGTCCTTCCGGGTGCGGCAAATCCACCATGCTGAACATCATCTCCGGCTTGCTGCGGCCTTCCGATGGCGATGTCATCTTTGACTCTCGCATAGTCAATGACCTGTCGCCGGAAGAGCGCAACATCGCGCAGGTTTTCCAGTTCCCGGTGATCTACGACACCATGACCGTGTTCGACAACCTTGCCTTCCCTCTGCGCAACGTGAGAACGCCAGAGCACAAGATCGCTCCCAAGGTGCATGAGGTCGCCGACATTCTGGAACTGACGCCACTGTTGCAACGCAAGGCCAAAAACCTGAACGCGGATGAAAAACAGAAAGTGTCCATGGGACGGGGCCTGGTACGCGATGACGTATCGGCGATTCTGTTTGATGAACCGCTGACGGTCATTGACCCACAACTGAAGTGGAAACTACGCCGCAAGCTCAAACAGATCCACGAGCAGTTCAACATCACCATGATCTATGTCACCCACGATCAGCTGGAGGCGTCCACGTTCGCGGAAAAGATCGCCGTCATGTACGAAGGCAAAATGGTGCAGTTTGGCTCCCCGCGCGAGCTGTTTGAAAAGCCAGCGCACACCTTTGTCGGCTTCTTTATTGGCAGTCCCGGGATGAACTTCGTCGACATCGAGCGTCGATCGGATGGACTCTTCTTCGGTGACCTCCAGATCCCGGTCAGCAGTCAGCACCTGGCCATTGCCCAGGCCGCCGACAGTGACAATATCAAGGTTGGTATCCGCCCTGAGTTTATCCACGTCTGGGACGACAAAAACGACGAAGCCTTCGAGGTCAACGTCAAAGACGTCGAAGACCTGGGGACCTACCGCATCATGACCTTTTACTTCGGAGATTCCCTGATGCGGGCCCGCCTGCACGAAGACCAGCGGATTCCGCAGAAAAAGGCCTATATCAGTTTCCCAGAGCAATGGCTTAACGTCTACATCGATGAGTACCGCGTGGAGGTGGGTGATGAATAAAGTCGAAAACAACAAAGCGTGGTTCCTGGTTCTGCCGATGCTGATCCTGGTATCGTTCTCGGCCATCATCCCCTTGATGACGGTGGTGAACTACTCCGTGCAGGACATTCTCGGGCGCTCGGCGTTCTTTGTCGGCACGGAATGGTTTGTACAGACCCTGAACGACTCGCGTCTGCAAAGTGCACTGGTACGCCAGTTCGCGTTCTCGTTCACCATCCTGGCCATTCAGGTACCTCTGGGCATCGGGATCGCACTGCTGATGCCAAAAAAAGGCTGGCAGGCGTCTGCGGTATTGATTCTGGTCACCATTCCGCTGCTGGTGCCTTGGAGTGTGGTAGGCAGCATGTGGCAGATCTTTACCCGTGGTGACATTGGCCTGTTCGGTTATGGTCTGCGCCAGCTCGGTTACCCCTACAACATCTCACAGAGTGCCACCGATGCCTGGTTCACCATCATTCTGATGGACGTCTGGCACTGGACACCCTTGATTGCGCTGCTCTGCTACAGCGGGCTGCGGGCCATTCCCGAGGCCTACTATCAGGCGGCGCAAATCGACCGCGCTTCCAAATGGGCCGTGTTCCGGTTCATTCAGTTGCCCAAGCTGGCCAATGTACTGGTGATCGGGGTACTGCTGCGCTTCATGCACTCGTTCATGATCTATGCCGAGCCGTTCATTCTGACCGGCGGCGGACCGGGCAGCTCAACCAACTTCCTGAGTCAATCGCTGACCACCATGGCCATTGGCCAGCAGGAGTTAGGCCCCTCAGCAGCCTTTTCGTTGATCTACTTCCTGATCATTCTCGGGGTTAGCTGGGTGTTCTATACCGCCATCATGAACATGCAGAAAGACAAACAACAAATGCCAGGAGGGGCTTGATCATGAGCCAGAACGTATTGAGCGATAATCAGTCCGTGATCGACCGAACGGATGGCTCGCCCTCTGAGGCCAGCTACCAGCGGGCGGTCAGCCGCCATAAAGGTTCCGCAGTGGCGCGCAAGCGTGTAATGCTGACGATCTACCTGATTTGCAGCATGTTGCCGATCTATTGGCTGATCAACATGTCGCTGCAGACCAATCGGGAAATCCTTGGTAATTTTTCTTTGTGGCCGCATGCGCTGACCTTTGATTCCTACATTCGAGTATTCACGGATCCTTCATGGTACACGGGCTACCTGAATTCCATGGCCTATGTCTCCATGAACATGCTGATCAGCATTTGCGTAGCATTGCCCGCTGCCTATGCCTTCAGTCGATACAAGTTCATTGGCGACAAGCACCTGTTTTTCTGGTTGCTGACCAATCTGATGGCGCCGCCCGCGGTGTTTCTGCTGCCCTACTTCCAGCTGTATTACTCAGTGGGGCT
>LFIK01003709.1_pt1 | contig 12392 bp, 17 predicted proteins | sample 643401 | NCBI WGS metagenome assembly LFIK01 (sample SAMN03777447, study PRJNA286221) | soda lake metagenome | biome: soda lake; feature: Kulunda steppe; material: water; isolation source: sample T5-Br brine of Lake Tanatar-5 | place: Russia: Kulunda steppe | collected 2010-07 | reverse complement strand
CCCCCCCCGCTCCCGCACGCTCTGGCGCATGCACCACTGCACACACACGTCGGCGGTGTGCCCTCCGTGCCCCAGCCCCCCTTGCCCGCGCAGTCCTCACCGCTTGCGCCTCCTACATCTCTCACGTTGATGCCGACGGCATCAGGGGCCCCGGGCGGCCCGCAGCCCCTGCAGGGCTCGAGCCAGCTGCTGCTGCCGCACCAGCACCAGCAGCTGCAGCAGCAGCTGCAGGAGCTGCGGCAGCAGTATGAGCAGCAAAGGCGCCAGCACGCGCCGCCGCTGCCGCCGCAGCCCCTTCCCTACAGCTCAGCCCCTCAGCCCCCTTTCCAGCCATTCCCCCTGCCTGGGCTCCAGCTGCCCCAGTACACAGGCATGCTGCAGTACCCCCAGGCCTACCCCCCCCAGCCCCAACTGTTCGGGACTGGTGCGCATGCGCCCGCGTATGCCTGCAGCATGCCTGAGGGCCGCGCCCTGCACCTTCCCCCCGCAGCCCCCCTGCAGCCCACGGTGCTGCACACCAGCCAGGCGTCACCCTGGATGGGCAGCGTAGGGAGCGGCGGCAACAGCAGTACAGCAGCAGCCCAGGTAGCCTGCGCTGAGTCCAGGGACTGCAGCTCCACTGCCAGGCCAGGCATGGTGGATGCCAAGCCACTCGCCCGGCCCATCGTGCCACACCCTCCGCCTGCGCCTGCTGCCCTTGTCCACGACAGGCAGGCCCTGCCCGGCCAAGCCCACCCCCTAGGCACGGCGCAGCAGGCGCGTGCCGTGCGGCAGGCCAGCGCGCCGGAGCCTGAGGTCATCGTGATAGACGACGATTCGGACTGAGCGCATGGTCGCGGCAGCGCCCTGTGCGGGCAGCGCTGCTTTGGGGACGGAGAGACTGTGATGGCCGTGCTAGGAATAAGCTGCCGTACAGTGTGGCAAGGAAGTAGATCACAGCCGCAGGGCCCTGCTGCTGGTTGCATAGCTAGCTTTGCACTGTACAAGTATTGCAGGAAGCGTGATTCTTTTTTGGTTTGGGGCACTACCTTGCTTCACCTAAAGCAATGGAGATATTTGTAGATCTTTTCTTACAGGCCAATCAGGTCAGCCATTTGCCACGTGATGAAGGAAGAGGAGAGTGCGTGTTTGCAGGTAATGTTGGTGGCATAAATTTAGGGGTGTTGCAAGCGCATTTAGTCCTCCGTAATCTAGAGAGGTAAGGTAAGCAGGTAAGAATAGCATGTTCCAGCAAATTGGATTTGCCGTGGATTCACCCTTTCGATTGCGTGCACCTCGCTCGAACTTTACTAGGATAAGACCATCAAGTACTACTTGATACTAGTAGTGTGACTGCTAGCCTGCTTGAAAGGTAAGGTAAGGTTTCAAGGCTGTATCCGCTGAACGAGGGCAGCTTAGCCGGTTGTGGCCTCCAGTGAGGTTCGAACCCCGCACCCACAGGGTTGCGAGGGTGGATAATCGACTTCCCATCTCAGATGCCCCGCCGCCTGCTCGACTATCCGGAGCTAGCCTGCTTGAAAGGAAATCAGTTTAGTGAAGGTCATCGCGTTCCTGATTCAAAAAAGCAGACACATCTGATGGAGGGCTTTTATTGAAAGGAGACTGCGGCACTGTGGGCCAATAAATCTCCTATCCCTTTATTGATGCAGGGAGCATATAGCTACTTGCGTGGTTTGCCTTAGGTTAGATTAGGTTACAAAGCTGTACCTGCCGAACGAGGGCAGCTTAGCTGTAGCCAAACGGGCCTGCAACCAAAACCAACAAAAGGCAGGCAAGGTTGTGATCTGAAATCTAGGCACAACATTCAAGGCACTCATCATGATCTATGACATGATATACAAACAAGGCCAGGCCTTTGGTGTCTGCTTCAAGCAGCCAAGTTGGCTTGTACAGTCTCCTAGCCTATTTGAGCTACCAGGGGGGGAGCGGAAGAGTTGGTGGTGTTTGACCCGCAAGTTTGCCAAGTCAGCACTTGGGCAATCTAAGAGGACATGCTCTTCATCTTGCACACAGTGCCAGTTGCATTTAGTGCAGATTCTAAGCTCATAGGGAACTCTGTGTACTCCCTCTGATTTTACTGTTGCTGATATAATTCATATTGCAGACAATGTAGCTTTTTATTGTGACAACGTGTGCTGAGGATGTGAAATTGTTTCTCTTGAAGCAGACGAACAAGTCACTCTATCTCTGAGATGTTACTCCAGATAAGTGCTGCAGCCAGAAGTGTGCTGCACTGCGTGTTCAGTCGGTTGGAGTTGGTTGGCTGAGTACTTGACCGGTTGGCAATACAGCTATCACTGTATTTGGAGTATGTAGTGGTTATGTCTTGAGGCTATTCTGCATGCATCAGACTCTCGGCCTGACAGAGACTATGTATCTCTTTTGTCTGGCTGGCAGTGCCCAGCGAGCCCAGCAGTCAATACATCTGGCAGAATGTCTAACTAAACTCATAATTTGTTTTTTCACAATGATCATTATTGTAACTCAACTTACAATGATTGTAACTTTGCTATTAGGGAGTACCTAACAACATGTCTGAAATCTGCAGTGAGGATGCACAAGCACCCACTGGCAGTCTGGATGTCCGTTGGCAGTAGTAGCCTCAGGTCCCATGTAAGCCAGTCAGATGAATCCATGGTGCAAAACACACAAAAAGGAAGATGATTGATAAACTGCACCAAATGGAGGGTTGGGTTACATAGCTGTATCCACCAAACAATGGCAGCTGAGCTGAAACCTAAAAAGCCTGCAACCTGAACCAAATCTAAACAGGCACTCATATCAGAAGCAAGGTAGTGTCTGAAGGCCAGAGGATTTGGTGTAAAGCAAAACTCAAGAGACACCAAAGAGAACCAGGAGGCGTGCAAATGGGAAAATTCAGGGCGAGTCTACAAGCTCGCGAAGGCAAGTTCAGGACAAAGGAAGAGACCTTCGTAGAGATCACTCATAGCCAGGCTTGCTATCTATCTCATTCAACCAACCAGCTGCCAGAGCACTTGCACGTTTGCGTTCCGGCCCACATGCCCGTCATCTGCACCAACTGGAATTAGTATACTTCCCAAGCACTGTCATATTAGCAAAACAAGTGAAGGGTCATATGGCTGTACCTGCCATCGGTAGCATTTATTAGCAAAATAACATCCACCTGAGCACTCCTTCCTATAGATATTCAGCATCCGATAATAGAAAGCAAACTTAAGAAAACATTGAGCGATGTGATGAATAAGGGGGTCAGCCCCAGCTCTGCCATCAAGAGAGAGGCAAAAAGTCTTAAAGCATATTGCAGCAGCGCTCAAAACTCAGCGGGAGATCCACCGGGGCCTTGCTGCAAAATTCTATTGCAAAAGCCAATCGGAAGTGCAGTCAAGCCAATAAAAGCCACTGAGGCATATGCTAGCCAAAGGAGGGCAGCACTATGTTGGAGCATATTATGTCAGCAGGTAACGTAGGTGAGGCCTGCACTGGCTCCAGGTAGCATGAGGCGTATGCTGTATGAAATCCACGCCAAAATGTCCAAAGCCAAGGGTTGGCCAACAACGGCAGTCAACATAATAATTTAGCTCATGGTCCTAGCTCATGTTGTGAGGCAGCTGTACCCCTGAAACAATATCTCATGGAACGTCCCGTGAATTTAGATGGAGCGCCTGGAATGTCTATCTGGATGAATGTATTGGCCTGCATGACATGACTTGTTGCCGTTGGCTGCCAGAGCACTTGGCAGCGTGATTGCAGCAATGGGTGACTCCCTTGCTAGAGCACTGCTGCAGGCAGAGCAGTACTGTCGGCTTATAGATTATCTACGGGTTCCTTAGTAACCTTGCTAGACAGGGTGGCCACCCCTGGCAGCCACTGTATGCACAGCTGAGGTATAGGCATGTGTGACTGACGCTGTGCACGAGAGTGCCTGAAGGTCGCCCGTGCTACCTACGACGTGCACGAGTGCGCCCAGACCTCACCCATGCCACCCAGCTGCCGCCGCCGCCATCGCTGTTGCTGCTACCACCGGAATGCCGCCGCGGTCGCCGGCCAGGGGCTCACACCCAGTTCTGCTGCTGCACCTTTGCATCATGCTCACCAACAAATGTATCCTGCGCGGCCCCCACTTGGTTGCGGCTCGGACCAAGGTCTGCTTTGTTCGATGACTCCATCGCAAGCTGCGCATGAGGAGTGCAGTCAAGTGCACTAACGTGCATGCATCATGGCCAGTGTGTATTGCTTAGGCTGAGGTCTGCTCCTTTTGTTCAATGATTCATTCCACCGCATGCTGCGCATTGTGCAGTCAAGCGCACCAACACAAACTCACAAGGGGCAGCGTGCGCAATGCAGTCTCTGCATAGTGCTAGGCCCAGGCAAGCACATTTGAGCAGGTGAATGGCGGTTGTGTGCCGGAGCAGCTAGCTTAGGAGCTGCAGGTCCATCCAGTAAGTCCAAGAATGCGTGGATGGCGCGCGCGGGCGTGCTGACATGCTCTCGCGTGCACACACACACGCATACACGTGTGTGTGTGTGTGTGTGTGTGTGTGTGTGCACGCGCGCGCACCCCACCTCGACATGGCCCCGCTTGCTGTCCATCATTGGCAGCACGTGGGTGGTGAGCACTGCGGGGCCGTGCCTGCTGCCGCGCTGCGAGGTCTGGTGCAAGGGCCCAGCGCCATCGGGCAGGGCCTCCACCTCTTGATGGAGCCACCTGCAGCGGGGGGTGGCCATTCAGCGTGAGCTATGCTGCGTGGGCAAGGGCCTGACGCCCTCAGTCAGAGCCTCCATTTCCTGACGGGGCCACCTGCAGCATATGGAGGTCGCTATGCTGCGTGGGTACGGGCCTAGCGCCCTCAGACAGGGCCTCCATTATTCGATGGTGCCACCTACAGCGTGGAGGTTGCTATGCACCGCGAGCAATGCAGCACAGGGAACTCCTGTCCACAAGTGGGTAAGGCCCACCACCACCTGATGGTGCTACCTGCACCAATGGCAGAGGTGCCTTGCAATCATGAGGGAGGGCCGATTAGATGAGCTCCTCAGGTAGGACAAGGGTGCATGGGAAGGCCACCGCATGGGGCAGCGGGGCGACACAGGAAGAGCAGCGGCCCAGGAAGAGCAGCGGCAGCGCTTGCATCCATGCTCGTGTTCCTGCTCCGCACAGTGGCGCACCTGGGCACCGCAGCTCCTGGTGCATACGTGCGTGTGCACCGCGATGCGGTGCCACGCACCCTCTGGTGCGGTGCACACGCATGTCTTGGTACCTGGACACACCAGCGGCTTGAGCAGTCCACCCGGTGTAGCCCAATTTTGCACGATGGCGCGACACGCATGAAAGTTGAGTGTCTGGCATTGGTTGCCTGGCGCGCCTCGTTGGTGCAACTGCCAGTGCAACTGCCGGTGCACATGCACACTGCCGGTGCAACTGCCAGTGCACACCCTTTTGCATAAAGTCGAGGAAGTCATGCCCAGAACATTGTGGCCCGAGCGCCGGTGCAACTGCCGGTGCACATGCACACTGCCGGTGCAACTGCCAGTGCACACCTTTTTGCATAAAGTCGAGGAAGTCATGCCCAGAACATTGTGGCCCGAGCTTTGCGTGTGCAGCACACCCTTACATAAAGTCGAGGAAGTCGAGCCCAACATTGTGGCATGAGCTTGATTGCGTGTGCAGCACCGTTTCAACAACTCTCAGCTAAGCCCAGGAGAATGTGAAGGCCTTAGCTTATTGCCCCCCTCCTCCCCCCTGTCCTGCCTGGCAGTGCCATCTTAACAGGCCTTGTTGCCCAGCCTGCTGCAGCCATCTTGCTGCGTCCCAGTTAAGGAACCCCACGCTGCGTGCACCCTTGTGCAAAGTCATGCACACACATGCATGCACAGAATTACACGTACACCACACACGCAATGCGCGCACCATGGCCCGTCATCAAAGCACTCGGCTGCAGACAGGTCCTCCTCCTGGAAGGGGTTGCAGTAGGTGATGATGGCGCCCACAATCACGCCCCACACAATGGCGATGCCCAGGCCCACGCAGACTCCGGCGATCTGTGGTGCATACATGCAGGAATGGGGTACGGTATACATGCAGGAATGGGGTACGGTATGCAATGAAGTCGGGCCACGCATGGGCCTGCTTGAGCTTGTGCGCGCGCGTGTGTTTGTGTGCGGAGTGTGCGCAAGTGGGTCAAGTCATGCGTGGGTCAGCTTGAGCTTGTTTGTGTTGTGTACATGGGCCACGCATGGGATAGCTTGAGCTTGAGATTGAGGTTGTGTGTGTGTGTGCGTGCGCGTGTGTGTGTGCGTGTGTGTGAATGTGTGTGTGTGCGGAGTGTGCGCATGTGCATCAAGTCATGCATGGGTCTACTTGAGCTTGTGTGTGTTGTGCACATGGGCCGCACATGGGTTAGCTTGAGCTTGAGATTGAGCTTGTGTGTGTGTGCGTGTGTGTGTGCGGAGTGTGCGCAAGTGGGTCAAGTCATGCGTGGGTCTGGTTGAGCTTGTGTGTGTTGTGTACATGGGCCACACATGGGTTAGCTTGAGCTTGAGCTTGCATCTGTCCACGTGCAGAAGTTACATCTGTCCACGTGCAGAAGTGGCGGCCCCTCAGGCTCTGGTATTCCTGCCACAGGTCGGGCTGAGCAGTGCAGGCTCTCCTGCTGCAGCACAGCCCGCCTCCCATGACCGCACGCTGCTGCCTCCCTTGACCGCACGCTGCTGGGCCCATGCACACGCGCCCCAGCCGGCTGCGCCACTCAACACGGCAGGCGGCCGCATGCCAAAACCACACTGTAGCCAGCCGCGCACCACAACCACGCAGGAGGCAGTTGCACTCCAGCTTTGCGCACCCCAGTGGGCAGTGCCCCATACCTGGTCGCCCAGCTGGTAGGCCCATATCACAGCCATGCAGGCGACAGTTGCACTGCAGCTTTGCGCACCCCAGCAGTCTCTGTGCCCCACCTGGTAGCCCAGCTGGTAGGCGCCGCACTGCCGGGGCGAGGATGTGGTGCAGTCCCTGTAGAAGAAGTCGTTGGTGGTCATGCCCAGGGAGGCTAGGCCGGCCACGACAGAGCCCAGGATGCCGGGCAGGCCTGCGTGCATGCATGCACACATTTGGCGGTGTGTGTCACTGCTATGCTCCTGCTTGTGGTGGTCATGCCCAGGGAGGCCAGGCCACAGCAGAGCCCAGAGTGCCCGGCACCTTCATACACGCACATGCATGCGCGCGAACAGAAGTGTGATCATGAGTGTCTGCGCACGCGTGTTCATGCATGCTTGCGTGCCCCGGCCTGCGCACCAGCAACATTTCCAACTCGCGACACCCCAGGCCGATGACGCAGCGGCACTACAGAGCCATGCATGCCTCTGCATGCAGAGCAGCGCCCCAGCACAGCAGTGCCATGCGCCACTGCCTACAAAAAAGCCCGCGCCCAGCTGCCCTGCCAGCCCCCCCCCCCCTCGGCCCTGCCCCCGCGCCCACCGTGCAGGTTGTGGATGCCACATGTGTCGCGCAGGCCCAGCTTTGTATCCAGGATGGGCGTGAGGTACTTGAAACCCAGGGTGCTGAGCCCTCCCGCGGCAAGGCCGACCACAAGGGTGCCTCCGGGCGTGACCTGCAGGAGCAAACAAAAAAAGGAGAGCAAGCACACCATCACGCAAGGCCCCTGTGGCGCGGGGGGATGCCATCGTTCTGCGTGTGAGCCCAGTGGGAGCCTAAGGGGGTTGGGGGCCCTGAGGAATTGAGAGGGGGGGAGGGAAGCCTAACCGCTGGCACCTCTGCAACCAAATTGTTGGCAGAGGGACTGTGTGGCTTCAAGGCCGCGCCGCGCTGGCCTAGGTCCTTTTGCTGGGAGTGGGTCCACATGTCCAAATGGTTTCCTCGACGCATCCACCGCAGGCAGAGGCTGTGCCATGCACACACACTGCAGCAGGGCCAGCACCAATGGAAGCGGGTGTGGCGCAAGCAGTGCTGATGCAAGGAGAACGATGGCCGGGCTGCTGCGCATGCGTGTACATACACGCACACACACACACGCACGGGCCGCTGCGCATGCGCGTACATGCACACACGTACACACACACGCACACACGGGGGCCGCTGCGCATGCGTGTACACACACAAGGGCCGCTGCGCATGCGTAGCGTGGCGCAGCCAGCGGCACAGCTGATAAGGTGGGATGCACTGGTGCACGCATCATTCGGATCCAAAGGGACGCGCAGGCACATTCACCACACGGATCAATTTTGATATGCACGGATGAGCAGAAAGTGTGCTCCCTGAAGAGCTCATGGGGGGCCGAGCTTCCCTTCTCCCGCAGGCCACGCAACCCTCGGCTCGCCGCACCCACAGGACATCCTGCGTGAAACCGGTGCGCAACCAGTGGCGCGACACGCACCGGCAGCGAGCAGGCTGCACCAATGGCGACGGCGCCGGACAGTGCGGCGTTCTGGACATGCTCAGGGTTGATGCGCCCATCCACTAGCACGCTGGTCATGACTGTGGTGATGGTGGCCCCACACAGCGCGATGACCTGCAGCAGGCGGGCGGCCAAGGAGGATGAGACCAGTGGCGTGCGCAGCGTGGACGCACGGCGCACTCACATGCGTGTGTGTGTGTGCGTGCGTGCGCGCACATGCGCAACTGCCTGCGGGCATGCTTGTGGACGGGGGCTTGGACAAGGGCATATGAGTTCAAACACCGTGCGTGAGCTTGTTGTGCATGCGCAAGGGCCGCAAGTCTGCGCTCATGTGCGCACACACGCGATGGTGCAGTGTGCGCGCAAACGGGCATGCATGGCTGCGAGGGCGCGCGCGCACTCACGGTGTTGATCACGCACAGGTACTGCTCGGACGCGGCATGGCCGCCGACGGGCTCGGCGGAGGTCACCTGAGAGGACACCGACGCAAGTGCACCTGCATGCCATGCACAAGCGCAGTATTGTGTGTCACCTGAGAGGACACTGACGCAAGTGCACCTGCATGCCATGCACAAGCGCAGTATTGTGTGCTCTTGCTGTGAGCACAACCCCGGAGCCTGGAGGTCACCTGAGAGGACACCGACGCAAGTGCACCTGCATGCCATGCACAAGCGCAGTATCGCGTGCCCTTGCTGTGAGCACAACCCCGGAGCCTGCAGCTCCCCCTCCCGCGCCACATGGGCACTGCCGCGCGCACAGCGGGCCATGCGCTGGTTCAGGGCTTTGCTCGGAAGGTGCTCAGGGTTAGCCAGTGAGCCACCCCAGTCCAGGGCATGCTACAGAGCCCCAATGTGGGTGTAAATCCACTGTAACCTAGCCTATGCAATGCGGGTCTTAATCCACTGTAATCTAGCCTATGCAATGCGGGTCTTAATCACTGTTACCTAGCCTAAGCAATGCGGGTCTTAATCCACTGTAACCTAGCCTATGCAATGCGGGTCTTAATCCACTGTAATCTAACCAATGTGGGTGTGCAGGTGCATGCATGCATGCCCAGCCCTTGGTTTTCCTACCAGCACCAGGCTCTGGCCTTCCTACCAGCACAAGCCTTTGGTTCCTTTGGTTTTCCTACCAGCAGTTGGGGGCATTGTGGGTGCGCAGCTTAGATGCAGCAGCCGCGAGCCTGGGGGGCCAGGAGCTGGCATGCAGACCCCCGGCGTCTGCCCCAGCCGGCACTGGGGGCCACTGGCGGCAGCGCGCCGGCCCTGCTGTGTGCACGCAGGTGGGGGGGCCCACCTTTGCAGGCACCGTCAAAGCTGGGCCTGAGGTGCCAGGCCTGTGTGCAAGCGCTCCCAAGCCTGTGTTGAAGCTGTGCCTGAGGCACCAAGCCTGTGTTGAAGCTGTGCCTGAGGCGCCAAGCCTGTGTGCAAGCGCTCCCAAGTTGGGGGGCCTGTGCGCACGCACCGTTGAAGCTGGGCCAGAAGATCCACAGGAACAGCGTGCCAACCATGCTGAACATGTCGTTGAAGTAGGTGGCGCTCCGCTTAGGGTGCTCCATGCCGTGGGCGGGCTGCCGGCGAGACAGCACAAACGACACGGCCAGGCCGTAGTACGCGCCTGCGCGTGGGTATGGGGGCAGGACACAGCACACATGAACGACACTGACCCGTTGTGGCTTGGGTGTCAGCGATGGGAGGGGTGCACAGGGGAGAGAGAGGTGCACAGGGGATGGGAACGGTGCACAGGGGATGGGAGCGGTGCACAGGGGATGAGAGGGGTGCACAGGGGATGGGAGGGGTGCACAGGGGATGAGAGGGGAGGGAGTCTGGTGGCATGTGGCAGAATGACGGGCAAGGGCAGGGCAGGCGCGGGGGTGTCCTGCGCGTTCGATTATCTCCCTGCACGCAGCATTGGAGAAGCTGAGCACTTGCGCAATGAAGGGCACTGCCCCACCACCACAGGCAACGCGCTGATTGCGCCACATGTTGGTGGACCCCTGCCAGTTCCACAGTATTGTACATAGCGAGCCTGCAAGAGCATGGACTGGCGTGCGCAGTTGCAGGCGTGTTGCTGTGGGCGTCATCACATCTATTGCGGTCAACGCCAGACCCTCCCTTGCAGTCAAAGTCAGATCCTTCATTGCTATCAAGCACCCATACGACTTCCTGACCAGAAAGGCTCATTCATACGTTCACCTGCAGCCTTCTGCCATAGATCCTGCCTTGAGCATTCTGGGATTGCAATTGGAGCCTGCAAACTGGAGCCTACAGACTGGAGCCTTACCGCCCCCTTCCCTCCCCTCCTCCCCTTTTACACACTCCCACAAATGCATCAATCCCTTTGCACCTGCTTCATCATACCCCTGGGCAGCCCACCTTCCCCTCCAGCAGTTTTACTTGTGCGCTTTTGAGTCCAAGGAAGCTGGAGGAGAGACATGCTGCACTCTAGCCCAGAGATAAAAAATGTGCCACACTGCAGCCGCTCATACCTCCCATTCAACATGGAGTGGTAGCACCGTACTTGGTGAGCCAAAAGGGCTGTGTTCCCTGATGCCCATCGAATCCGCTTCCAGGAGACGAGCAAGCCGATATGCCAAGCAGCTGGCCTCTTGCAGGCCCTCCTAGCCAACTCACCAAACATGTGTATGACGTTGCTGCCGCCGAAGTCCAGGATTTTGAACTGCTCAATGCAGATGTACTGGTTTAGGGCGAAGGCTGGCACCTGCGTAGCGGTGGTGCATGGATGATCAAAATTGAGCATTTTGGGGTGCACGCACGCCCAGCCAACTGCACACAGGTTCAGCATAGGCCAACTGGCCCAGAGGCAAAGGCAGGCACCTGTGCGTCAAGCAATGGATCAAAGCACCAGGGTTCAATGCAGGCGCATACGTGTGTGCAAGACAGTGGAGCAGGCTCAAGCCAGCCTAGGGCTGCAGACCTTGCGGAACTGCACCGAGGGAAATCCTGGGGCTGCAGCCCCCGCGGAACTGCACCGAGGCAAATCCTGGGGCTGCAGACCTTGGGGAACTGCACCGAGGCAAATCCTGGGGCTGCAGACCCCGCGGCACTGCACAGACTGCGCCGCTGGGCCCCTGGGGCAGCGCGGCTCGCGCACCACGCACCAGCGCCACCATCATCCACATGAGCTGCGTGGGCGTGGCCTTGCCTATGACAGCGCCGTATGCGATCATGCCGGTGGCCGCGCAGTAGGAGCAGTCGATAAGGAGGTGCATGTTCAAGCGGATTGTCCCGTTGTCCTTGCCCAGCGTCTGTGAGGCAGGCAGGCACGCACAGGCTGTCAGGGAGAGGTGCCCCAAGGCACGGCGTGATTTGATTGCAGCGCCAGTGCGCGACCTGACACTTGGTGTATGCAGTGCGCGACCTGACACTTGGTGTATGCAGTGCGGGACCTGACACTTGGTGTATGCAGTGCGGGACCTGACACTTGGTGTATGCAGTGCGCGACCTGACACTTGGTGTATGCACGGAGACCCTGCCGAGCCATGCTGGAGGCACAAAGCAGATGATTGCCGGCCGGACAATCGGGGCTGGGGCCCATTGCACGTGAGCTCCTTGCCGGTGGTATGCGCGCATGTATGTGGGCATCCTCCCCCCTCACCCGACCACTTCACTTGGTGGGCAGCTCCTGGAATGAGGATGACCACCAGGGAGGGGAGCTGTGCCCCCTTGGTTGCATGTCCGGGCAATGCAGCGCATTCACACTTGGTGGGCAGCTCTGACATGCAGGATGGCCACCCACCTGGGCGCATGAGGCATGAGCCCTGACAAAGCTCAGCACATCGACGCGCATGACCTGCTGAGCCCACCTGGTGTGCAGCCCACCTGGTGTGGAGCCCTAGTGTGGTGCCCTAGTGTGCAGCCCAAGTGTGGTGCCCTGGTGTGCAGCCCACCTGGTGTGGAGCCCAAGTGTGGTGCCCTAGTGTGGTGCCCTGGTGTGCAGCCCACCTGGTGTGGAGCCCAAGTGTGGTGCCCTAGTGTGGTG
>LFIK01003707.1_pt1 | contig 12393 bp, 8 predicted proteins | sample 643401 | NCBI WGS metagenome assembly LFIK01 (sample SAMN03777447, study PRJNA286221) | soda lake metagenome | biome: soda lake; feature: Kulunda steppe; material: water; isolation source: sample T5-Br brine of Lake Tanatar-5 | place: Russia: Kulunda steppe | collected 2010-07 | reverse complement strand
CGGAGTACACCCCACCGGCTGCAGCACGCAGGCGCGCCAGCGGGTCATCCGGGGTCCGTTGCAGGATGATCCGTCCCTCGTCGTCGACCGACAGATGGAGGAGGTCGCCCTCACCGAGATCGAGCTCCCGCCGGATCGCGGCTGGGATCACCACCTGTGCACGCTTTCCGATCCGCACGTCCGGCATCGGTCATCTCCTACCGGCCTCTGTAGCCTGTACCGGTTTTCAGCTGCTGTGCGAAGGATATCTGCTAGAGGAGGTGCGGGACAGCTATCGGGGATAAATGGCGGCTGGTCGCTCACAGGCCGGCCTGGGTGACGCCGTACTCGGCCTCGTCGCGGGTGTAGCCCTCGAACTCAAGCTGCTCGGTCAGGCCCGTGCGGGAGAACGCGGTGAAGTGCAGGCAGTCCTGCACGGACCGCAACGCGTTGGACTGCCCGGCGGTCAACTCGGACGCAGCCTCCGCCTCCTGTTCCTCGTCCGGCTCCGGCTCGGGCTCGGGTTCGGGCTCCGGTTCGGGCTCGGCCTCTGGCTCGGGTTCGGGTTCCGGCCCTGGCTCCGGTTCGGGTTCGGGCTCTGGCCCTGGCTCGGTGTCCTCCCTGGTCTCGGTAGCTGCGTTGTCGTCAGCGGCGAGTTCGGCGTCGGTGTCGTCCGGGTCGCCGGTCAGGACACCGACGAGCGCCAGTGCGGCGAAGGTGATGAGGGTGATGCCCCACCAGCGCTTCCACCACGGCTTGGCGGGTGCGGGTTCGATGGCCTGGGTCGCGGTGGGGGAGGTGGTGCGTAGGGCGCGGATGTCGGTCATCAGCCCGATGATGGCGCCGCCGCGGGTGCCGGTGAGCAGCAGTTCGGCGAACATCCCGATCTGGCAGGCGGTGCCGTCGGCCACCTACCGTCGTCCATCAGGGTGTGGGCAGCATCGGCGCCTATCCGGTGGTGGCACGGTGCCGGTCTGGCTCGATCCGGAGGACGGCATGGCGCGGGCGATGCCAGGTTCGGGTGCGCTGAGAGGGCCTCGCGTGACATGGTGCTCAACCGTCTCGTGGCCGGGTGCTCCCAGCTCGCCCAGGACCGCACACCGCGGCTGGTGACCATGGGGGCTAACTCGAAGCCGATGGGCGCAGGACCGACGATCCGAGCTGGGCGCAGACCACCAGTGCGGCCTCGAGGTCGATGCGCTCCTCGTCGAGCGGCCTGCCGCGAACTTCCTCGGCTCGACGCACCCGGTAGCGGACGGTGTTGCGGTGGATGTGCATCCGCTCGGCGGTCAGCGTCGACTGGCCGCCTGACTCAAGGTAGGTGCGCACCGTGTCGCGCAGCCGGGCGGTCGGCTCGTCGTCGGTCACGAGCCCACCGAGCGCACGCCCAACCCACGCGCGCACCTCGTCGACGTTCTCTGAGAGCAGGGCAGACAGTCGCACCTCGGCGAATCGCGTCACGCGGTGGGGCGGCACCGCGGTCTGGGCCACCACCTGCGCCCGCAAGGCCTGGCCGTGGGTGGTGCGGAAGCCAGCCAGGTGCCGGGCCGGCTCCCCGATCGCCAACCGGATCCGGGAGTCAGCGGCGACGCCGTCAGCGAGATCGAGCGCCTCCGCCTCCTGCTCCGAGGCAGCCGCGTACCACGCCCACAGCGTGTGGGCATCGGCGGGGACGAGCAGCGCCGGTGCCGGCCGGGCTGCCCGCAGTGACGTCGCCACCTCGTCCATGCGTTCCACGACGTCGCGTTGGTCCGGTGCCATCCAGAGCACCACGCCGACGTGCCAGCGGTGTAGAGCCATACCCGTCATGATCTCGGCCGTGGTCTCGTCCACCGAGCTGTCTGCGAGCACCGCGCGGACCTGGGCGGCGCGGGCGGCGTCGGTGCGCTGCCCCCACAACTTGCGCTCCTCGCGGTAGATCTCGATCAGCGCCTCGCTGATGCGGTCGACGTAAGCCACGGTGAAGGCCACGACCTCGGAGGCCGCGCGCTCCAGCCCCTCGGGCGTGTCCGTCCGGTCGGCGAGGTGGGCCAGGAACCACTGGATGAAGCGGTGGTCGCCGAGGCGGTAGGCCCGCAGTAGGGCCTCCAGCGGCAGACCACGCTGCGCGAACCTTCGGGTGTAGGCGGCGGCGGGCGGCGGGACGTCGATCTGGTCGACGGCGATCCCGTGCCGCAGCGCCTCGAACATCACCGAGAGGTTGGAGGCGGTACTGGCCGCCAGCAGCTCCTCGATAGCCTCGTCGCCATGCACCTCGGGAATCTCGGCGCGGAAGATCTGCTCGAGCTCGGCCGTGCGCTCAGCGAGCTGGGCGTTGAGCGTTCCGGCGACGCCCGAGACCGCGTTACGCACGACCGCGTCGTCGCGACCGCGCTCCCGAGGGCGGCGACGTTGCCCGCGTGGCAGTGCGGTGCCGTGAGGCTCGGGGCCTCCAGACGAAGGTGGCTTGGGCATCTCGGTCATCCCTTGACCGGCTGGCCTACGAGGCGCGCGGTACCCACCGGGTCGTCGTCGGTCGGGTGGCGGTCACAGGGTCGACACCTACCGGTCCAGCGACTGAAGCGCCAACCGTGCCGCATGCCAGCCGCACATGCCGTGGGCGCCGGCGCCGGGTGGGGTCGCCGCCGAGCACAGGTAGACGCCGGGAACACCCGTCGCATACGGGTTGAGCGCCGCCCGCGGCCGGAACACGAGTTGGCGGGGGGTGTTCGCACCATTGAGGATGTCGCCGCCGACGAAGTTGCTGTTGGTGGCCTCGATGTCGCTGACGGCGCGAACCCGGGACCCCCGGATGCGACCGGTGAACCCTGGTGCGTAGCGTTCGATCTGGGCGACGATCAGCTGGGTGGCGTCCCCCCGCCAACCCGCGGGGACGTGGGCGTACGCATCGATCGGATGCGTGTCGCGGTGAGCACGCGCCGGGTCGGCGAGTGACTGCTGACCGACCAGCACGAAGGGCCGCGACGGCATCCGTCCCCGCCACACGTCGCGCTCGGCCGCCGCGATCTGCTCGATGCTGCCTCCCACGTGCACGGTCCCGGCACGGCGGCTCGGCTGGTGGGCCCACGGGATGCCGCCCTCCACCGCGAACGCGACCTGGAACGCGGCCGGCCCATGGCGGAAGCGCTGGTAGGCGCGGGTCACGCGCGGTGGCTCGTGGCCGCCGAGGATCCGCGCGGCGGCCGACGGGGAGGTGTCGAGCATCACGATGTCCGCACCGGCCAACTCCTCGAGGTGGCGCACGGCGGTGCCGGTCTCGATCCGTCCGCCGTGACTGGCGAGCACTGCGGCCATCGCCGTCGTGATCGACGCCGAGCCACCGACCGCGACGGGCCAGCCGAAGCGGTGCGCGGCGGTGCCGAGGGCGAGCCCGATCGCCGACGACAGCAGCGTGCCGAGCGGTCGGAACGCGTGGGCGGCCGCCCCGGCCCACAGCGCGCGTGTCTCATCCTGCTGCCAGCGGCGAGACAGCCACGTCGCCGGCATCGCGGCGTAGGCGCCGAACCGGGCCAGCGCGAGCGGATGGCGAGGCACGTGCACCATCGGCTGAAGGAACTCGGTCGCGATGGCGTCGAATCGCTCGTCGAGCCCGCCGAACAGCCGCCGGTAGGACGGCCCGTCACTGCCGAGTTCGGCCGCCGTGCGGTCGACCGAGCGCCACACGGCTGCACCCCGACCGTCCTCGAAGGGGTGGCTGTACTGGACCTCCGGCCATGCCCAGCGCAGGCCGTGGTCCTGGAGCGAGACGCTGCGGGCGAAGGCGTTGTCGACCGCCAGAGGGTGGAACCCCGAGCACTCGTCGTGCTGCAGTCCGGGCAGGGTCGCCTCACCGGATCGGGTCCCCCCGCCGATGACGTCGGAGGCTTCCAGCACGGTCACCTTCGTGCCACCGGCGGCGAGGGTGACGGCCGCAGCGAGCCCGTTGGGTCCGCTGCCGACCACCACGGCGGTCGTCATCGGCTCACCCCGCTGCCGGCCCGGGACCCTCGGCGCTAAGCGCCGGTGTGCCCTGCGGCTGGCCGACGGGCGGCTCGTAGCCGGGCTTGCGCCATGTGACGGTGTAGTCGACGGGGCCGTCAGGCAGCCACGGCTGGTGTTTCAGTACCTCGGCGACCTCGTAGTGGCCGCGCTCCACGACACCCAGGGCCGCATCGATCACCCGGTACTCCAGCGTCTTCTTGCCCAGCGGCTGCGATTCGGTCCACACGGTGACGAACTCACCCGGCTCGAAGTGGCACCGGTCCTGGATGGCCTTGATCGCGACCTCGTCGAACAGATGGCCGTCACCGAACTGCCAGCCGATGAAGAACGTGCACAGCATCTCGCCCTCGCGTAGGCGATAGTTGTCGAGGTCGTCGACGTGGTCCATCATGATGGAGACGTGACCGCGTCCCTGTGAGTTCATCATCCGGAACGCCGCCGTCTTCTGGAGGAACAGCTCCGCGGCCTCGGGGCCGAACAGCGCTGTGAGCTGGCGACGGTGGCTCGGGATCTCGGTGATGAAGTCGGGGTTGTCGAGCTTCTCCTCGGCGCCGTTCATCCGGAACGCCATCGTGGCCGACGCCCAGTTCCCGGCGTACTGACGCATCGAGATCAGGAACGACACGAGGTCGGGACGGAAGTTGCCGACCAGGGGGCCGGTCAGCGTCAGGACAGCCGCACCGGCCACGATCCACCAGCTGCTTGCGTCCGTGATCGCGTACCCGTCGCCGGCGAAGAACCCGAGGAAGACGATGGGCGTGGCGAACAGGAAGTACAGGTTCCACTCCTGGGGCATGGCCAGCGCGAACATCGAGTAGATGAACAGGTGGAAGATCACGAACCCGATGGTGGCCAGGACGGTTACCGTCCAGTTGGTGGAGAACAGGATGACCAGAGGCAGGACGAACTCCACCGTGGTTCCGAGCACGTGCGCGAAGAACGTCGCCACCCGCGAGGGCAGGAGGTCGTTGGGTGCATCGCGGTACAGCGAGCGCCGGAACCTCTTCGAGGCGTTCAACGGCGCGTTGGTCAGCATCGCCTGCACGGTCGGGGTGAAGTGGTGACCGATCTTGGAGAGGAACGCTCCCCACCACACCGCGAACATCGCGATCTTGACGACCACGATCATGTCGACGTGGCCCTCGGCGTAGCCGGTGAGCGCGCCGAAGGCGAGCAACGAGACCGAGTACTGCTCGGGACGTGACGCGAGGAAGGTGACCTTGTCCCGCAGGCCGAGGAGCACCTGCAGGACCACGTAGGTGATGAACGGCCAGGCCGGCAACAGCCCGGGGTCGCTGTAGGCCGCGGCGGTCTGCTCGCCGGGCGAGACCAGCCCGAGCAGGAGCACCACCAGCATCCCGACGTAGAGCATCACGTCGATCGGCCGGCGGTTGTCTCCCTTGGTGCCCGGGATCTTGTCGGGCCACGGCGGCAGCCGCAACGTCCCGGTGCGTACCCAGTAGCGGTAGCCGGCCGTCATCGGCTCGAACTTGAACGCCAGCGGACCCCACGACTCGTTGAAGCCGCTCGCGGACCAGAGCACGACCCACAGCATGGCTTTCTGCAGGACGATCAGTTCGCCCCACCAGGCGCCGAGGTCGGTCAGCGGTAGGCCCGGAGTGGTGATCCCGATGATCAGCCACCCCCCGATGAAGAAGAACAGGCCCTTGATCAGGTAGATCGTGTGCATGATCTTCGGTGCGCCGAACCCGTAGTCGACCCAGTGCTGCTGGAGCAACTTCATGCGCTCCAGGGTCGGGATGGACTCGAACTGCGCCGGATCGACGGGTGGTAGGTCTCCCTGTTTGAACCCCACGAGCATCTCCCTTTGCTTCGCAACTGCACGGATGTCGCGCAGCCTTCGATGGCGCCGGCGGGTGGCACACTCGGCGTTCGCCATCACCTCCACACCACGGTGGAGGTCGCACCGGCCTCCCAACCGGCACGAGCAGACGGCTCAGGTCACGGGGGGCTCGTCTCGAGCCACCCGCGAAGCGCCGGCTTGTCGATCTTTCCCACTGGGTTCCTCGGCAACGCGTCCACCAGTTCGACCGCGACCGGCACCTTGGCGCGCGTCAGGTGCGTGCGGCAGTGCTCGATGACCTCCTCGTCGGTCAATGACGCCTGCGGGTAGCGCGTCACGAACGCCACCGGTACCTCCCCCAGGTACTCGTCGGGTCGGCCGACAACCGCCACCTCGAGGACACCCTCGAGGTCACCGATGGTCTGCTCGATCTCCTTGGGGTAGAGGTTCTCGCCCCCGCGGATGATCATGTCCTTGATGCGATCCACGATCCGTAGGTAGCCGTCCTCGTCGAGCCGACCGACATCGCCGGTGCGGAGCCAGCCGTCGCGGATGGTCTCCGCGGTCGCCTCCGGACGGTTCAGGTAGCCGCCCATCACCGTGGGCCCCGCGATCAGCACCTCGCCGGCCTCACCTACCGGCACGTCCCTGCCGGCCTCGTCGACGAGCCGAAGCTGCTGGCCGTCGACGACCGGACCGACGGTGCCGATCTTCCGGGTGCCGCGGATGGGGTTGCAGGTCGACGCACAGGTCGCCTCGGTGAGCCCGTAGCCCTCCACCATCACGAAGCCGAACCGCTCCTCGCAGCGCCGCAGCAGCTCCTCGGTGGTCGGCGCTGCGCCGCACACCGCGAACCGCAGCGAGGTGGTGTCGGGAATGACCTCCGGGGGCAGTGCCGCCAGGCGGGCGAAGATCGTGGGGACCCCGGAGAAGTAGGTTGGTCGCTCCTCTGCCAGGAGCGCCAAGAAGGGCTCCGGAGCGAACGCGCTCATCATGGTGGTCTGCGCGCCGACGCTGAGTGGACTCAGGACGCTGACCATGATGGCGTTGACGTGGAACAGCGGCAGGATCAGCAGGCAGTGGTCCTCGGCGGTCAGCTCGAAGTGGCGCACCATCTGCGCCGCCATCGCCGCCAGGTTGGCGTGGGTCAGGATCACACCCTTGGGCCGGCCGGTGGAGCCCGACGTGTAGATCAGCAGGGCGGTCGAGGCGCGGGCGTCGTCGTCACCGGGGACCGGCGGCAGGTCGTCGTGGGTGTCGCGTTCGACGTCCAGGTCGGACACCGCGATGGTGGGCAGACCCGCGTTGGGCGCGTCCGGACCGGTGTTGACCACCAGTCGTGCGCCGGAATCGAGGAACTGATGATCGGCTTCCGTCTCGGTGAAGGCCGGGTTGACCGGTGTAGCGGTCGCGCCGAGCCGCCATGCGGCGAACAGCACGAGCACCAACTCGACCCGGTTGGGCAGCATGACGGCGACGACATCGCCGGCCCCGATGCCTGCCGCGCGCAGCTGCGCCGCGATGACGTCGGTACGGCGGCGCACCTGGTCGTAGGTGAGCGACGTCGCCTCGTCGGTCAAGCACCGACGCGGGCCACGCTGCTGCTCCCAGTGCCACGGTAGGTAGGACAGCGTCTCTTGCAATGCGATTCTCCCAGCACGCTGATCTCCCAATCGCGTGCCGCGCGAACGCTACGGACGCGAAGCGGCCAGCTGCTTGTGCAACAACCTCAGAGCATCACGCCGTGGTTGTGCATCCTGCACAATCCATCACGCGCACGTGGCCGTCTCGGTCGCCATGCTGATGGGAGCGCACCGTTGCCACCAGGTTGGGGCCACCTCGTCGCCCCGCCTGCCGTTCCGGGCGCTGCCGCGAGCGCTCGTCGATCACCGATCCGGCGGTGAAGCGCGGGCGTATCTGCTGCCGACGAGCAGTGCGCGGGCCCCGTGTCTGGTGGTCGGTGTCCGCCAGGGTTGCTGGGTGTGGTGGCAGGTTCTCTCGGGTGCACCGTTGTGGACGGTCGGCACCATGCCAGACGCAGAGCAGGGCTGTAGTGGTAGCGGCTCCGTGCGTTGGTTGAGAAGCGCAGCAGGTGCGCGGTCACGGGGCTTTCCGTGATCTTCGGGTAGTGCTCGCGGACCCAGTTCAGCGCGTCCTGGCGGGTGAACACGACGTCGGGTGTCGGCGCCAGTTGGTCGATCATCTCCCGCAGCAGGATGCGGACGGGTCGCTCGTGGATCGCCATGGCTGCCCCCTCTAGCAGGGCATTCTCCACCCCGCGATCGCACGTGATCGCGCTCTTCGAAAGTCCCAACCTCCGGGGCTCGGAACGGCAGAGGTTCCGTAACCCAGCGTGGAGTCCCCGTGATGCTGCGGCTGCCGAGCACAGCAGCGACCACGAGACCCCGGACGCATGATGACACCGGAGCGGAGTGCAGGGTGGTTACACGACGAGGGGAGACCGTGGTCGAGGGGGCGGAATCCCCCGTGTCGGCGCACGGCGGCGGACGCCTCGGGTGCAAGCGCCCGTGCACGGACGCGGGTGGGAGGAGGGCGTGAGCGCGCAGTCGGGACAACAGGGCAGCGCGAACGCGCTTCTGCAGGCCCGATTACGGGGCGCTCGACACCATCGAGCGACTGCGCGGGCGACTCGAGAGGGAGCAGGTACAGCACCGCGCGCTTCTTCCAGGCGCCGGATACGTTGCGGTGTTGCGGTGTTGCGGCGTCGGCGATGGGGGAACCGGTTGGGTGATGTCGACGACGTGCTGTACCGACGCCGTCAGGAGGTGCTTCCCACCGAACGGTTCGCGGAGTACCTCGGTGCGGAGGGTGTCGCATCGGCACGCGCTGACGCCTCCGGTGCTGGTGCGGTCGCTCGGCGTCGGCGTCGGAGTTGCCGGTAACGATAGGGGGAGCCGGGCCGCCTCTCCGTCTCGCTGCCCACGATCCTGTGCTACGCCATCACCGACCCGTGGATCGGCCCCGTGGATCGGCCCCGTGGATCGGCGCGCCCTTCCGCAGGGAGGATGAGCGGGTGTTGTCGACGATGGGCATCCGGCGGTGAGGCGCCGCGGCGGTGATCGAACGGGACCCGGATATGCGCGTCTCGATTGTCATTCCCACTCTCGACCGGGCGCAAGGCATCGGTGCTGCGATGGACAGCTTCCTCGAACAGGACTCCCCGCACTGGTAACTGCTGGTCGCCGATGACGGCTCCGGCGACGCGATGGCCGCTGAGGTTCGCGTCTTCGGCGTGCAGACCGGAGCCCCCTACCGCTTGTACTGGTTGTATCGCGAGCTGGTCACCCAGGTCGCGCAACGCCACATCGTCTGCCTGCCCTACGCCAAGCTCTACCGCTTCCTGGAGCGATGCACCGCGCAACTGCAGGCCACCGACCCGGCCGCACACGATCCACGGTAGACCCCACGCCCCGCGCAGGGACGTTGTGGGGATCAGTGGACACCACGTCGGCGCGATGTCGGGGGAGTGGTGACTCGACGGCTGTGTGACGTTCAGCGCGGCGTGTCCGGTGCCTGCAGGTGGGCGAGTGGTGTGGATAGCGCCTGTTAGGTGCCGTCGGCACACGGGTAGGCGAGCAGGCGTGTGCCGGGCAGTCGTGCGAGGTCGCTGAGGTCGGGGAGTTCATGGAGGGCTGCGGTGTCGCCGGTGTCGGGGTCGGTGACGGTGCCGTTGCCGTTGGCGACGACGACGTGGGGTTGCTGGTCGGTGTGGTGGGGGAGGACGGGGCCGAGCACGGCGTGTGGGGTGCCCTTCCCGGCACGGCGGTAGATGACGGTGTGGCCTGGGGTGTAGGCCTCCGCGCCGTGGCTGATGGCGATCGCCAGGTCGGGTCGTTGGTCGCCGTCGATGTCGAGGTGGAGGGAACCGTCGCGGTGTTCGACGAGGACGACGAGGTCGTGACGGTCCTCGCTCGCTGCCTGTCCGGGGCGCAGCGTCGGCAGCTCGCAGGGTCGGGCGGGGTTGTCCTGGAGGCGGACCTGGAGCGCACCCGTCGGCGCGGTACCACCGGCCGCGAGGTGGCGGGCGATGTCGCGATCGACCTCCAGGAGGCGCTGGAACACCGCTTCGACCTCCGGTCGATCGACCGGGCTGAGCACGGCCCCGAGGGAGGTGGCGTTGAATCGGACGATCCGCCACTCCACTGCCTCGTCGGACCTCTCACGGTGGATGGCGGCCAGCAGGGCAGGGCCGTGTAGCTGACGGGTGAGGCCGACGAGCTCGGCAGCGCAGGGCCCGTTGAGGACCACGATCTGGTGCTCGTCCCGGGTGGCGGGCAGTCGTTCGCGCAGGGCAGTCAGGTCGTCGAGGCTGGCCTGGTCCACGGTGGCGTGGACCGAGGCCTGCGTGCCGCTCTCGGGCGTGTCGATGGTGATCGGTTGGCCGTGCAGCCTGATGCGGACCAGTAGCTGGTTCGCCGTCGGTACGTAGCTGTTGAGCTTGGTGAGCAGGTAGCTGAGCTTCGCGCGGTCCGAGAGCACGGTGACGGGCAGGTCGGTGTGCTGCAGCGCCCACAACACGTCGGCTGCAAGGGTGGTAAGGACCTTCTTCTCCTCGATGTTGCGCAGCTGCGGATCGATGGCTCCGGGCCGTTCCGCGGCAAGCCGCCCCACGCTGACCTGGGTGCGGACGTCGCCGTCCTCGCGGTAGGCGGCGATCAACGCCTCGAGCTCATCGTCGAGCTGTTCGAGCGCCTGACGGTGGAGCTGGTCGGGGTCAGCGTGCTGGAGGGCCCGGTCAACGATGTCGGGGACGGCGGCGAACTGCGCCACGGGTAGGTCCAACCCGAGGACGGCCAGCAGTTCCTCCACGGTGGCCGGGGTGGGCATCGTCGCCACACCGATGGCCCGCCCGGTCGACACGCTCAGGTCGAAGAGGTCGGTCACCGCCACGGTGTGCGCGCCAAACACCGCCTGCTCCCGCCGTCGCTGCCTGGCAGGATCCGGCACCGCGTTCAGGTCCGAGGAGATCGGGATGTACTGACCGCCGTCGAGCCAGCTCAACCGCCGGCCCGGTCCCGGCGTGCCGTGGTCCGTGTCGTCGGCGCCGTCGGCGCGTCCGGTACCTGCCACCTCGACGGAGGCGTCGAGGTGCTCGAGTCCCACCGGCGGCAGGACGTCATCGGCGTGGGGCCCGGCGTGCGGCGCCATGTGGCGCAACGCCGGTGCTCGAAGATCGATCCAGCCCCGTTGCTCGTCGCGGAGGTGCCGACGGGCGTGGCCGTTGAAGGTGCCGGCGGTCAGGATCGGGGTGTCGGTCACGTACTCCTGGACGACCATCAGGTCGGTGTCGCTGGAGACGACGATCACCGCTTCGACCTGCGCGGCCTGGGTGGTCGCGATGGCGTCGAGCACGCACATCGCATCGACCCCGATCTCGCTGTGGCCATCGAAGCCCCCGCTGACCGCCCGCACCATGTCCTCGCCGAGCGCGGCCTGCTGGGCTGCGAGCCAACGTCGCGACCGCTCGATCGCAGCGCTCCGAGGACCCGGGTTCGAGCGGATGCCCAACCGTTCTACCGCCTCGAGGGGGAGCGCCACCCCGTAGCCGGTCACCTCGATACCGAGGTGGCTGAACACCTCCTGCACGCGGACCAGATCGGGGGCGATCGGTTCAGAGGGGCGCGGGCGGTCCTTGGTCGTCCCGTCCGCCTGGGTGTCGGCCGGGGGTGTGCACCGCCTCATCGATCGCGTGGGCCAGGTTGGCCACATCGATCAGCACCTCGGCACGGACCCAGGGTTCGTCCACGTCACCGCCTCCCGCATCGCGGTCGATCGCCGACGCTTCGCAGGCTAGGTACCACCCTCGATGGGGAGTGGGAACCCGGCGACGGCGCCCGGTGCCGCCCTCCGCTCGGTGGCCCGGTGCGCCCGCCGGCCGCCGGCGGGCGGCGCGGTGTTCTGCACGGTCCAGTTGAGCGGGTCGCCACGGGCCCGACGAGGGGTGTGACGATCGGGGGTGCCGCGTGTCCGGGGTGCCGCTGTACGTGGTGATGGCGGCGGTGGTGGTGCCGCTGTTGGTGGCTGATCTGCGGGTGGGGCGCCTACCCGCTGTCCACCCTGCACTCGCTGGGGGTGATCCTGATGGTCATGGCGGTCGCCGTGGTCCGGTCGCTGCGCGCCGACGAGCCGCCGCCGGCGTCCGCTGACCACCACCCCGGTGCTCGTGCCGAGCGAGACCGGTCGGCCTACCTGGTACACCCCGAGGCGGAGGATGCCGGCTGGGACGATGCCGGGTCCTTCAGCTGCGATCAACGCTGACGGCGGGAGCGGTACCGCGACCGGTCTGGTGGGCCGGGAGGTCGTCACGGCTGTGTGTGCCCGGGGCCACCGCCCGCGTGCCCTGCTCCGCTCACCCGATCGTGCCTCCGCGCTCCCGCTCGGAGCTGACGTCGAGGTGGTCGTCGGCGACCTCGATGACCGCAGTTCGCTGGCTGCCGCGCTCGAGGGCGTGGATGCGGCCTTCCTCACCACGCCCCATGATGAGCGGGAAGACGAGCTCGGACTCGCGTTCCTCGCCGCCTGCGAGCACGCCGAGGTGTCCCGCCTCGTGCTCTCCACCGCGATCCACCCGGACAGCTCGAACCGACGGGTGCGTGACGCGATCTTCT
>LFIK01003706.1_pt1 | contig 12394 bp, 9 predicted proteins | sample 643401 | NCBI WGS metagenome assembly LFIK01 (sample SAMN03777447, study PRJNA286221) | soda lake metagenome | biome: soda lake; feature: Kulunda steppe; material: water; isolation source: sample T5-Br brine of Lake Tanatar-5 | place: Russia: Kulunda steppe | collected 2010-07 | reverse complement strand
CTCCGCCACCCTCGTGGCGACCCTGATGGCCTCCCCCCTTGCATTCGCCGCCGATCTGACGCTCTACTCCGGCCGCGGCGAATCCATGGCCCAGCCGATCATCGAGCAGTTCGAGAAGAACACCGGTCTGGAGGTCGCCGTGCGCTACGGCGACACCGCCCAGCTGGCGGTCCTGGTGCAGGAAGAGGGCCGCCGCTCACCCGCCGACCTTTACTGGGGCCAGGACGCCGGCGCCATGGGCGAGCTCAGCAAGGCCGGACTGCTGGCCGAGCTGCCGGCCGATATCTACGCGGGGCTGCCCATCATCTATACCAGCGAAAGCGGTAACTGGGTGGCCGCCAGCGGTCGCGCTCGAGTCTTCGCCTACTCCCCGGAGCGCGTCGACGAAGACGAGCACCCGGAGAGCATCTTCGATCTGGTGGATGAGCGCTATGCGGGACGCGTCGGCTGGGCACCCACCAACGGCTCTTTCCAGTCCCTCGTGACCGCCATGCGTGTCGAACACGGCGACGAACGCACCCTGGGGTGGCTCGAAGAAATGAAGGCCAACGACGCCGTCACCTTCAGCAACAACAGCACCCAGGTGCAGGGCGTCGCCGACGGCGAGATCGACTTCGGGCTGGTCAACAACTACTACCTGCCGCGCTTCCTGGCCTCCGACGCCGACTTCCCGGTGGAACAGGCCTTTTTCGCCGACGGCGACATCGGCAACCTGGTGAATGTGGCCGGCATCGCGGTTCTCGCAAGTAGCGACAATCAGGAGGCCGCTGTGGAGTTCGTGCGTTTCCTGCTCTCACCGGCTGCACAGCAGTACTTCACCACCAGTATCTACGAGTATCCGGTCACCCGCGACGTGCTCCAGAACCCGGCGCTGGAGGACTTCGATCACCTGCTCGAAGTTTCCCCCCAGATCGACCTGGACGACCTGGACGATCTCGAAAACACCCTGAGACTGATGCGCGACGCCGGGCTGCTCTAACCCCGGCCTGCGGCCAGCGACCTGCCGCTCATCGGCGGCCGGTCTCCACCGACGAGGCACCATGAAGCCGATGCGTCATCCCGCCACGCCGCACCACGCCCAGGGCCTCCCCAGGCTGCTGCCACGCGGTGTTCCGCTGCATATCCTGCTGCCCTCACTGGTGGCGGCAGGGGTGATGCTGGTGCCCCTGGTCTATCTTGGGCTGCGCGCGTTCGAGGCCGACAGCGCCACCCTCGTCGATCTGGTATTCCGCCCCCGCAACCTCCAACTGCTGATCAACACCCTGGCCCTGGCCGCCGGGGTAGTGGCGCTGACCACCCTGATGGCCTTCCCCCTGGCCTGGCTGGTCACCCGCACCGACATTCGCTTCAAGAAGGCGCTGACCCTCCTCGGGGTCATTCCGCTGGCGGTACCGGGCTATGTGATGGCGTATGCGCTGATCGGCCTGGGCGGCAACTATGGTGTGCTGGCCCAGTTGACCGGCTTCCAGCTGCCGCGCCTGCAGGGTTACTGGGGGGCGACCCTGGCGCTGTCGCTCTATACCTTCCCCTACCTGTTCCTGAACCTGCGCGCCTCCCTATCCGGCCTTGACGGCAACCTGGAGGAGAGCGCGCGAAGCCTGGGCTATACCCAGGGCGAGATCTTCCGACGGGTGACTCTGCCCCACCTGATGCCAGCCCTGATGGCCGGTTGGTTGGTAATCGCGCTGTATGTGCTGGGCGACTTCGGCGCCGTGGCGCTGATGCGCTACGAAGCCTTCAGCTACGCCATCTACACCCAGTACTCCGGCGCCTTCGACCGCGTCTACGCCGCCTGGCTGGCACTGATGCTGCTGGCACTCGCCTTATCCTTCGTGATGCTCGACAGCCTGGTGGTCAAGCGCAGGCTGGCGCGCGTCGGAACCGGTGTAGCACGACCGATGACGCCCATCCCGTTGGGACGGGCGAAATTTCTGGCCTGGCCCTACCTGGTGGCGCTGTTTACCGCCTCCATCGGTCTGCCGGTGATGATCCTGGCCTACTGGCTGCTGCTGGCACCGCCGGATCTGAGCTTCTTCGCCCGGGTGCCCGGCACCCTGATGCGTTCCGCCGGCGCCGCCCTCCCGGCGGCTCTGCTGGCCGCCGCCTTCGCCCTGCCCCTCGCCTTTCTGACCGTGCGCTACCGCTCGCCCTTCGCCACCCTGGTCGAGCGCTCCGCCTATATCGGCTACGCCCTGCCACCACTGGCACTGGCACTGGCCATGGTGTTCTTCTCGCTGCGCACCGCGCCCTTCCTCTACCAGACCCTGGCGATGCTGATCATCACCTGGGCCATGGCTTCGCTGGCGCTGGCACTGGGCCCGATCCGCAACGCCCTGCTGCAGACCCGCCCGAGCATGGAGGAGGCCGCCCACTCGCTGGGCCACGGCCCCATCAGCACCTTCGTCAACGTGATCTTCCCGCGCCTGCGTCGCGGCATTCTGGCCGGCGTGGTGCTGGTCTTCGTGCTGTGCATGAAGGAGCTGCCGATCACCTTCCTGCTGGCGCCCACCGGCTATACCACCCTGGCGGTTACCGTCTTCACCCGGACCTCGGAAGGCATGCTGGCCGAAGCGGCGCCGTTCGCCGCTGCCATTGTGGTGTTCTCCAGCCTGTCCGTGGGCCTGCTGCTCACCAAGGAGGGAAAATGATGTCCAACCTCAACCTCAAGGCCGCCCCTCAGGGAGCGCCGACCCGGCTGCCGGAACCCCTGCTGTCGGTCAGTGGTCTGCACAAGCGCTATCGCCGCGAGGACCCATTGGCCGTTGAGGACGTAAGCTTCTCCCTGGACAACGGCGAGATTCTCGCCCTGCTGGGCCCCAGCGGCTGCGGCAAGACCACCACCCTGCGCATGATCGCCGGCTTCGAGCGCCCAGACCGCGGCGAGATCCTGCTGCGAGGCGAGGACGTGACCAACCTGCCGCCTCAGCAGCGCCGCATCGGCATCGTCTTCCAGGACTACGCGCTCTTCCCGCACATGAGCCTGGGCGAGAACGTTTCCTTCGCCATGCGCCACGTGCCCAAGGCCAAACGGGCGGCCAAGGCCCGCGAGTGGCTCGACCTGGTGGGACTTGCGGAACTCGCCGCGCGCATGCCCGACCAGCTCTCCGGTGGCCAACAGCAGCGTGTGGCCCTGGCCAGGACGCTGGCCGCCGAACCCGAACTGGTAATGCTCGACGAGCCCTTCTCCAACCTTGACGCGGCCCTGCGCGAATCGACCCGCAAGGAGGTGCGGCGGATTTTCAAGGCCGCCGGCACTTCGGTAATCCTGGTCACCCACGACCAGTCCGAGGCGCTCTCCTTCGCTGACCAGGTGGGGGTGATGCACTACGGTCAACTGATCCAGATGGATCGCCCGGAGCGCATCTATCAGGCGCCGGCCACCTCCTTCGTGGCAGAGTTCCTGGGCCATACCAACCTGCTCGAGGGCAATGCCGACGGAGAGATCGCTCGCACCACATTGGGCCCGGTGGCCATCGACAGCCACCGCCGCGGGCCGGTGCGCCTCTCGCTGCGTCCGGAATACCTGTCGCTCTCGGCGGCTCCCGAGGGCCAGGGCGCCACTATCGTCGAGCGCGAGTTCCGCGGCCACGACTGTTTCTACCTGCTGGAGCAGCACGGCCAGCAGTTCTGCGCCATCACGCCCAGTCACACGCTGTGGAAAGTGGGCGAGCAAGTCAGCCTGGAGCCCCAGCGCACCGCCACGGTATTGAGAGATTAAGCGCTGAGGGGCTAGCGCCGAGCATCGAATGCCATCCGGAAGTCGAGTGGTTCGGCTTGGCGCACAGACCATCCTGGATTAAGTGTCGCCGGGCAGCGGCGCAGCGTGTTTGGCGTTCTGGAAGACGCCCAGCTTGCCCATGCGCCGCCCACGGTCGTTCAGGAAGGTCTCCATGATCACCACCGCGGACTGCCCATCGCGTGTGAATTCGAGGCGATCAGCACTGGCCCGCCGCGACTGCCAGTCGTCGCCGAGGCACTGGGCGACCACCTCGCCACCATCGACCAGCGCGCCACGCGGATCGTCGCTGGCCAGGGGTCCGAAACACAGATAGTGATCGGGCCGCCGGGACGACACGACCACACAGGCATCGTGAAACGCCTGGGTATCGGTCTGCCAGGTCCGCGTCAGAGGGGTGGTCTTCAGGCGCCCCTTGATCTCGGCGAAAGCATTATCAGCGCTCGACACGGCCCGGTTCAGTGCCTGACAGTCAAACAGCTCCGCCGTCGGCGGCGTGGCCTGGCTCGCACAGCCCGAGACCAGGACCACCCCCGCACCGATCAGCAATGCCTTAATTGTTGTTCGCATCTTCGTCTCCTTGTTTGACTCAGGCCACGCCGGCCCGAATAGAGGAACATAACACTCCACGGTCGCGCTATCGCATCGGCGTGGCGTGCTCCGTGGATCAGTGCGCCTCGTCCCAGTTGGCCCCGCTCTCGGCTTCGACGATCAGCGGCACGCTGAGCTGTGCAGCCGCCTGCATGCGCTCCTTTACCTGCTCGATAAAGGCATCCACCTGCCCTTCTACCACCTCGAAGACCAGTTCGTCGTGGACCTGCATCACCATCCAGGCGTCCATGTCGCCGGCACGTAGCCAGGCGTCCACGTCGATCATGGCGAGCTTGATGATATCCGCGGCGGTGCCCTGCATGGGGGCATTGATCGCCGTGCGCTCCGCTCCCTGGCGGCGAGCGCGGTTCTGGGAGTGGATCTCCGGCAGGTAGAGGCGCCGGCCGTAGACCGTCTCGACGAAGCCATCCTCGGCCGCCTGTGAGCGAATGCGCTCCATGTACCGGGCCACCCCGGGGTAGCGGTCGAAATAGCGCTCGATCCAGGTCTGGGCCTGGCTACGGTCGATATGCAACTGGCGACCCAGGCCCCAGGCGCTCATGCCGTAGATCAGGCCGAAATTGATCGCCTTGGCACTGCGCCGCTGATCGCCGGAGACCTTGTCGAGGGGCATCCCGAACACCTCGGCGGCGGTGGCGACGTGAATGTCGCGGCCCTCGGCAAAGGCTTCGAGCAGCCCCTTGTCCTCGGAGAGGTGCGCCATGATGCGCAGCTCGATCTGGGAGTAGTCGGCGGCGACGACCCGGTAGCCCGGCCGAGCGATGAAGGCCTGGCGAATCTTGCGGCCCTCTTCGGTGCGAATCGGGATGTTCTGCAGGTTGGGGTCCGACGACGACAATCGCCCCGTGGCAGTGACCGCCTGGTGATAGCTGGTGTGAAGCCGCCCGGTGGCCCTGTTGACCAGCCGCGGCAGCTTGTCGGTATAGGTGGACTTCAGCTTGGCCAGGCCGCGGTGCTCCGTGATCACCTTGGGCAGCGGGAAGTCCAGCGCCAGCTCCTCCAGCACCGCCTCGGCGGTTGAGGGCGCCCCCTTGGGGGTCTTCTTGAGCACCGGAATCTTCTGCTCCTCGAAGAGAATCTGGCCAAGCTGCTTGGGTGAGCCCAAGTTGAACTCGCGCCCGGCCAGATCATGAGCACGGGCCTCCAGCTCGCGGATGCGCACCTCGAGCTCGCGGCTCTGGGCATGGAGCCGCTCCGGATCAAGCGCCACCCCGGTACGCTCCATGCGCGACAGTACCGGGATCAGCGGCAGCTCGATCTCTTCAAGCACTTCGGCGAGGCGACCCGTGGCCGCCAGGCGCGGGCGCAGCTCGCCATGCAGGCGCAGGGTGATGTCCACGTCCTCGCAGGCATAGGGTGAAGCCTGCTCCAGGGCGATCTGATTGAAGGTGAGCTGCTTGGCGCCCTTGCCGGCGATTTCCTCGAAGGAGACGGTTTTCTCGCCCAGGTACTTCAACGCCAGGGAATCCATGTCGTGCCGGGTGGCGGTGGAGTCCAGCACGTAGGACTCCAGCATGGTGTCCTCCAACCGTCCCGCCACCGCGATACCGTGGCTGGCCAGCACCGAGATATCGTACTTGAGGTTCTGGCCGATCTTAGTCGTCTTCTCGTCTTCGAGAAGCGGCTTGAGCCTGGCGAGCACGGTGTCGCGGTCAAGCTGTGCGGGGGCGTCAAGGTAGTCGTGGGCCAGCGGGATGTAGGCCGCCTCCCCCGCTTCCAGCGCCAGCCCAACGCCAACGATCTGCGCCTCCATGTAGGCCAGGCTGGTGGTTTCCAGATCGAAACAGAAGGCCTCGGCCGCTTCGAGCCGGGTCAGCCAGGCGTCCAGCTGGGCCTGCTCGATGACCACATGGTCATCGCGGGGAGCGCTGGCACCGATCTCGTCAGCGTCGGCGTCGGTCAGCGTCGGCGTCGGCGTGCCACCGACCACGTCATCGACGCCGGCGTCGCTGCCCTCCAGCAGCTCGGAGAGCCAGGCCCTGAACTCGAACTCGCGATAGAGCTCCATGAGCGTCTCACGATCGGGGTGGGCGATATCCAGGTCGTCGAGGCCTACCGGCAGGTCGCAGTCGGTCTTGATCGTCGCCAGCTGGTAGGAGAGAAACGCCTGGTCGCGGTGCTCATCGAGCTTCTTCGGCAGGGTCTTGGCGCCGCGGAAGTCCAGTCCCTTGACCCTTTCCAGATCGGCGTAGATGGTCTCGAGCCCGCCATCCATGCCCTGCAGCAGACCCAGCGCGGTCTTCTCACCCACCCCCGGCACTCCGGGAATGTTGTCGACCTTGTCGCCCATCAGCGCCAGCAGGTCGATGATCAGCCCGGGCGGCAGGCCGAATTTCTCCTTGACGCCGTCGACGTCCAGAGTCTCGTCCTTCATGGTGTTGACGAGAGTGATGTGGGCGTTGACCAGCTGGGCCATGTCCTTGTCGCCGGTGGAGATCACCGCATCGCGTCCGGCCTCGGTGGCCTGGCGAGCCAGAGTCCCGATGACGTCGTCGGCCTCGACCCCCTCGATGCAGAGCAGCGGCAGCCCCAGCGCCCTGACACAGGCGTGCAGCGGGGCCACCTGGGAGCGCAGATCGTCGGGCATCGGTGGACGGTGAGACTTGTAGTCGGCGAACAGTTCGTCACGGAAGGTCTTGCCCGGGGCGTCGAAGACAACCGCCATGGGACTATCCGGATAGTCCTTGATCAGCCGCTTCAGCATGTTGAGCACACCCTTGATGGCGCCGGTGGGCTGGCCCTTCGAGGTGGTCAGCGGAGGCAGGGCGTGAAAGGCGCGGTAGAGGTAGGAAGAACCGTCGACGAGTACGATGGGGGTATCGGCCATGCAAGGCATCCATTGAGACTGAGCGGGAAGTGATCCTGATCACCCATGATACGCATTGCCCGGGTGTTTTGCCGCGGGTGGTGGGCCGCGGGGCCCCGACGGCATACACTGAAGGCAGTCACCACATCCACCGCGCTGCGGCCAGGAGGGCACCATGATCATGACTCGCACCCTAATCGCCCTGCTGCTGGGATTCGCGCTGGTCGCCAGCGGGCCCGCTCTGGCCCAGTCATCCCCCGACCTGGAGCCGGATATCACCATCCGCCAGGAGGAGGATCGCACCATTCGAGAGTACCGTATCAACGGCGCACTCTATGCCATCGAGATCCGTCCTTCCCGTGGCCCCTCCTACTATCTGGTAGACCATGACGGCGACGGCAACTTCGAGCGCCAGGACGGTGATCGCCTCGCCGTTCCGCAGTGGATCCTGCGTCGCTTCTGACGAGGGGCCACGACACGTGCATCACTCGGCCAAGTCGCTACAATAGGCGGCTTGGCATCCCCGGGTGAGAGACACATGGCCGTATTCACACCGCTATCCGAGACCCAGGTCGCGGACTTTCTGGCACGCTTCGATGCTGGCTCGCTGATCTCCCTGGAAGGCGTACCCGCCGGCACCGAGAACAGTACCTTCTTCGTCACCACCGACCGACGCCAGCTGGTGCTGACCCTGTTCGAGCAGGGCGAGTTCGGCGAGCTGCCCTTCTTCGTCGACCTGCTCGACTATCTGGACGAGCACCGCCTGCCGGTGCCGGGACCGCTGCATGACCGCGAGGGCGTGGCCCTGCACCGCTTGGCCGGCAAGCCCGCGCTGCTCTTCCCGCGCCTGCCGGGCAAGCATCCCAAGGCGCCCAACCTGACCCAGTGCGCCGCCCTGGGAGATGCCCTGGGCCATATGCACAAGGTGTCGCGGCACTTCCCCGGCCACCGCCCCAACCCGCGGGATCTTCACTGGCTGCTGCCCATGCACCACAAGGTGCTGGTCTACCTCTCTCCGGAAGACCAGACCCTGATGAAGGACGAGGTCGAGATCTATCAGGATACCTTCGGCAGCGCTCCCGAACTTCCCCAGGGCACCCTGCACGGCGACCTGTTCCGCGATAACACCCTCTACGAGGGTGACCGGCTCGGCGGCATCATCGACTTCTACAATGGCTGCACCGGTGACCTGCTGTTCGATCTGGCCATCGTCATCAACGACTGGGCCACCGACCCCGACGGCCGCCTGGATGCCGAACGCCACGATGTCATTCTTACCGCCTACCAGGCGCGCCGACCGCTCACCGCGGCCGAGCGCGAGGCGTGGCCGATGATGCTGCGCATGACCGCGCTGCGCTACTGGCTGTCGAGGCTACTGGTGGTGTATGTGGACCCGCCGGCCCACGACCTCACTCCCCACGACCCCGAACGGTTCCGCACTATCTTGAAGGAGCGCCTCAAGATCGGCGCCCTTCCCCTTCCGGAGGTGAATGCATGAGTCTCTCCATGGCCAGTGCCGGCAGCCCGGCAAAGCGCGCGCGGCGCGTCTGGAATATCGACCAGTGGGGCAGCGGCTACTTCGACGTGGATGACTCCGGGCACGCTCTGGTCCGCCCCCTGGGCAGTGAGATCGAGGGCCCGGCCCTGCCGCTGGATGATCTGGTCGCACAGCTCAAGGCCGCCGGCCTGCGCCTGCCGGTGCTGGTGCGCTTCATCGATATCCTCCACGACCGCGTGGAACAGCTGTGCGCTGCCTTCGACACCGCCATGGTCGAGGAGGAGTTCAGCGGCGGCTATACCGCCGTCTACCCGATCAAGGTCAACCAGCAGCGCCGGGTGGTGGAGGAGATCCTCGCCACGCCCGAGCGCGGCCGCGACCGCGTGGGCCTCGAGGCCGGCAGTAAGCCGGAGCTGCTCGCCGTGCTCGCCCTGTCGGGAGACGGCCCCTCGCTGATCGTCTGCAACGGCTACAAGGACCGGGAATATGTGCGCCTGGCGCTGATGGGCGAAAAGCTCGGCCACCGCGTCTATCTGGTGGTGGAGAAGCTCTCGGAGCTGCCGCTGATCCTCGAGGAGGCCGCCGAGCTCGGCGTCATGCCACGCATCGGCCTGCGCGCCCGCCTGGCCACCGTGGGCCGCGGCCGCTGGCAGAACACCGGCGGCGAGAAGTCCAAGTTCGGCCTAACCGCCAGTCAGATCCTGGCGGTAGTGGATCAACTGCGCGATGCCAACGCCCTGGGCAGCCTCCAACTGGTCCACTTTCACCTCGGTTCGCAAATCGCCAATATCCGCGACATCCAGCGTGGGCTGCGCGAGTGCGCGCGTTTCTACCAGAGCCTGGTGGAGCTGGGCGCCCCGGTAGACACCGTGGACGTGGGCGGCGGCCTGGGCGTCGACTACGAAGGGACTCGCTCGCGCAGCTTCTGCTCGGTCAACTACTCGATGCTCGAGTACGCCCGCAACGTGGTCTACGCCTTTCGCCTGGCCTGCCAGGAGCGCGACCTGCCCGAGCCACACCTGATCAGCGAATCGGGCCGTGCGCTAACCGCTCACCACGCGGTACTGATCACCAACGTGATCGGCGAGGAGCGGATCAACGAGACCGCCCCGGCGCGGCTCGTCGAGGACGATCCACAGGTCAAGGAACTGTGGCGAGTCCACGACCTGCTCCATGAGCAGGTGGAGCCGCGCGGCCTGGTCGAGGCATGGCATGACCTGGTCCAGGCCATGGGCGAGCTCCATGAGCGCTTCGTGATCGGCATGACCGACATCAAGGCCCGGGCCGAGGGCGAAGGGGTCTATTTCGCCGCCTGCGCGAGGCTGCGCGCCCGTCTCGACACCCGCAATCGCGCTCACCGCGAGATCGCCGATGAGCTTGCCGAGAAGCTCGCCGACAAGCTCTTCGTCAACTTTTCGCTGTTCCAGTCGGTGCCCGACGTCTGGGGCATCCAGCAGATCTTCCCGGTGCTGCCGCTGACCGGCCTCGACCAGGAACCGGTGCGTCGGGGGGTGATTCAGGACATTACCTGCGACAGCGATGGACGCATCGACGGCTATGTGGATGGCCAGGGCGTGGAGACCACCCTGCCCCTGCCCGAATGGCAGGAAGGCGACGAACAGCTGCTGGGCTTCTTCCTGGTGGGCGCCTACCAGGAGATTCTCGGCGACCTGCACAACCTGTTCGGCGACACCGACTCGGTGGACGCCACCCTGGCCGAAGATGGTGGATGGACCTTCAGCCATATCCAGCAGGGCGACCGTGTTGCCGACGTGCTCAGCTACGTCAACTTCGACGCCGAAGTGCTGCGCAGCAATCTCGCCGAGCAGCTCGCCGCCAGCGGCCTGGAAGAGGCCGAGCAGCAACGCTTCCTCAAGGATCTCTCCGATGGGCTGGCCGGGTATACCTACCTGGAGTAGCCGACCACCGCGTCTGCTGAACACAACGACGCCCCGCGGCCATGCTGCGGGGCGTCGTTGTCTGGCGCGGCCACGGAGAAACTCCGCGAATTCACTCCACCACGTGAGTGGTGATCTCCAGGCCGCCGGTAAGGGTGAAGTGCAGCTCGGCGCCACGAGACAGCGGGCCGACGCCGGCCGGAGTGCCCGTCAATACCACGTCTCCCGGCAGCAGAGTGAAGTGACGACTCATCTCGGCCACCAGAGTAGGCACCGGGAACAGCATGTCGGATCCCTCGCCGCGCTGGCGGGGCTCACCGTCGATCTCGAGGGTAAATGCCAGGGCGCTCCAGTTGGGCACCTGGGAGAGCGGCTGGAAGGCGGAGAGCGGGCAGGCACCGTCGAACGCCTTGGCGGTTTCCCAGGGATGCCCCTTCTCCTTGAGACGGGTCTGAAGGTCGCGCAGGGTCAGGTCCAACCCCAGGCCGATGCCGACGATCGCACGCTCGGCCTCGTCCGCGGTGGCGTGGGAGAGCTCCTCGCCGACCAGCAGCGCAAGCTCGACCTCGTAGTGCACCTCGCCCCGAGAGAAGGGTGCATCGATAGGCTCTTCCAGCGGGACCGCGCTGGTCGACGGCTTGATGAACAGCAGCGGTTCGCTGGGCACAGGATTGTCCATTTCTCTGGCGTGATCGGCATAGTTGCGGCCGACGCAGACGATCTTGCCGAGCGCATGGGGAAATTCCTGGCCATCGGTAAAACGTGGAACAAAGCGCATGGCGGGTCTTCTCCTTCTCATTTTGCATGACGCATCTCGGCGACAAGCCTCACAGTCTAACGTACCATGCGCCACGCACCACCTCCGCAGGGCGGGCAGCTTGTCTCACCCTTCGGTGATCAGGCAGAAAACAGCCTTTGGCCATAGGCATCTGCCAGGCTCGGCGCGCGATCGAGCGTCGAGGCCGGCAGCCTTTCGCCGATGACACGCACAAAAAAACCGCCTCAGGGGACGGTTGCGGTTCGCTCGAATCATGCTGATTGACGTGGCATTGGATGGTGCCGGCACCAGGAGTCGAACCCGGGACCTACTGATTACAAGTCAGTTGCTCTACCAACTGAGCTATGCCGGCAATGCGACGCTTCTTACCAGCGCAGAGGAGCAACGTCCTCTGAGCGAGAAAGACCGCGAACCCATGTTCACGGTCTTTCGAAATCAAGGTTGGCGATGGCTGGGGTACCAGGATTCGAACCTGGGAATGCCGATACCAAAAACCGGTGCCTTACCACTTGGCTATACCCCAGCAATATGGTGGCCAGAGAGGGAATCGAACCCCCGACACGGGGATTTTCAATCCCCTGCTCTACCGACTGAGCTATCTGGCCACTGCCAACGGTGCGTATTAAACCTCAGCGGCGAATCGGCGTCAACCCCTTCCGTTTCAAAACGATGGCCGGAGATGGCCGGGGATTGGCGTCACGATTCCCGTGGCACATAGCCCTCGGCCTGGTCGGTCTCACGGTTATCCAGGAAGCATTCCATCTGCTCCATCAGGTACTCGCGGGCAGATGGCTCCAGCATATTGAGGTGCTTCTCGTTGATCAGACGGGTCTGCAGCGCCTGCCACTCCGTCCAGGCCTGCTTCGATACACTGGCCTGGATCTCCTGGCCTTTTTTGCCGGGCAGCGGCGGAAACGGCAAGGCCTCGAGCTCCTGCTGGTACTTGCGACAGAATACGGTCTGGCTCATGAAAAAAATCTCCTCGTAGAGAGTAAAGGCGGGGTCAGGGACCCTGCGGGGCATCCAGGGCGAAGGGCGAAAGCACGGTCAGCAGCGATTTGACAGG
>LFIK01003705.1_pt1 | contig 12397 bp, 13 predicted proteins | sample 643401 | NCBI WGS metagenome assembly LFIK01 (sample SAMN03777447, study PRJNA286221) | soda lake metagenome | biome: soda lake; feature: Kulunda steppe; material: water; isolation source: sample T5-Br brine of Lake Tanatar-5 | place: Russia: Kulunda steppe | collected 2010-07 | reverse complement strand
GGGCAGGTCACGGGTGGCAGGTCACGGGGGGCAGGTCACGGGTGGCAGGTCACGGGTGGCAGGTCACGGGGGGCAGGTCTGGGGCGGCAGGTCTGGGGGGGCAGGTCTGGGGGGGCAGGTCTGGGCAGGAGGTCTGGGCAGGAGGTCTCGGGGGCCGGGATGACACGGTCGCGGTGGAGCGAGACGGCGGGGACGCGACGGAAGCGCGACACGTCTTGTGCTGTCATGTGCGCAGCGTGTTGCCTGCGGCGGTGCGGATCCGGGGTCGAGGTCGGCGCGGGCGACAGGCGGGCGATGCGGCGGGGCGCTGGCGGTGGCTTATCGGATGTCCTTTGCAGGGGGTCTTGCGTGCGAGGGGGCGGGCATCGGGTCCTGATGGTCAGGGTCGACCCGCGCGCGGGACGGCGGGGCGGCGGCGTGCGGCGCGGCGCGGGCGAGTTTGCGCAGCATCCCGTGCAGGGTCTGCACGTCGGCGCGCGTCAGCCGCAGCCGCGACCACATGTTGCGCAGGTTGCGGCGCATCCCCGGAGCCTTGGCCGCAGGGAAGAAGAAGCCGGCAGCGTCGAGGCGGTCCTCGACATGGTCGCCGAGCCGGTCAAGCTCGACCGCCGAGGCGAGGTCGGTGCCGGCGAGCGACAGCACCTCGGGCGCCATGTCGGTCGTCTGGCGTTGCCACTCATAGGCCAGCAGGAGCACGCACTGCGCCAGGTTGAGCGAGTAGAAGGCCGGGTTCACGGGCACCGTCACGATGGCATTGGCGCGCGCCACGTCGTCGTTTTCGAGCCCGGCGCGTTCGGGACCGAACAGCACCGCCACGCGCTTGCCCTGCCCCATGAGCGCGCGGGCGTGTTCCATCGCGCGCTCGGGTGTCAGCACGGGTTTGGTCAGGTCGCGCCCGCGGGCGGTGGTGGCCATCACGTAGTCGCAATCGGCCAGCGCGGCGGGCAGGTCGTCGAAGCGGCCCGCGCGATCGAGCACGGCGCTCGCGCCCGAAGCGGTGGCCACCGCGCGCGGGTTGGGCCAGCCATCGCGCGGGGCGACGACGCGCATGCCGGTGAGGCCGAAATTCAGCATGGCACGCGCGGCGGCGCCGATGTTTTCGCCCATCTGCGGGCGGACCAGGACCATCAGCGGGCCGTCCGGATCGCCGTCGAGGATCGCGTCGCGGTCGGGCATTGCCTAGAAGAACGCCTGCAGGCCGGTCTGCGCGCGGCCCAGGATCAGCGCGTGGATGTCGTGCGTGCCCTCGTAGGTGTTCACGGTTTCCAGGTTCATCATGTGGCGGATGACCTCGTATTCGGCCGAGATGCCGTTGCCGCCATGCATGTCGCGCGCCGCGCGCGCGATGTCGAGCGCCTTGCCGCAGTTGTTGCGCTTGATGAGGCTGATCATCTCGGGCGCGGCGTCGCCTGCGTCCATCAGCCGGCCCACCTGCAGTGCTGCCTGAAGGCCCAGCGCGATCTCGGTCTGCATGTCGGCAAGCTTCTTCTGGAACAGCTGCGTCTGCGCGATCGGTCGGCCGAACTGGCGCCGCTCCAGCCCGTAACCGCGCGCGGCGTGCCAGCAGTGCTCGGCCGCACCCATCACCCCCCAGGCGATGCCGTAGCGCGCGCGGTTGAGGCAGCCGAAGGGCCCTTTCAGCCCGTCGACATGCGGCAGCAGCGCATCCTCGCCGACCTCGACCCCGTCCATCACGATCTCGCCGGTGGTCGAGGCGCGCAGCGACAGCTTGCCCTCGATCTTGGGCGCGCTGAGGCCCCTGGCGCCCTTGTCCAGCACGAAGCCGCGGATCTTGCCGTCATGGGCGTCGGATCTCGCCCAGACCACGAGCACATCGGCGAAGGGCGCGTTGGAGATCCACGTCTTCGCCCCCGTCAGCCGGTAGCCGGTCGCCGTCTTTTCGGCGCGGGTCTTCATGCTGGCGGGGTCCGAGCCCGCGTCGGGTTCGGTCAGCCCGAACGCCCCGATCAGCGAGCCCGCGCACAGTCCCGGCAGGTAGCGGTTGCGCTGCGCTTCGGTGCCGTAGGCATAGATCGGATAGATCACCAGCGAGGACTGCACCGACATCATCGAGCGGTAACCGCTGTCGACGCGCTCGATCTCGCGCGCGATCAGGCCGTAGGTGACGTAGCCGGCGCCGAGGCCGCCATAGGCTTCGGGCAGCGTCGCGCCCAGCAGCCCCGCCTGCCCCATGAGCTCGAACAGCTCGGGCGCGGCGGTCTCGTTGGCATAGGCGTCGCGCACGCGCGGCTGGAGTTCGGATTGCGCGAAGGCGTGCGCGGCGTCGCGCAGCAGGCGCTCGTCCTCGCTCAGCTGGGTGTCCAGCCGCAACGGGTCGTCCCAGGTGAACCGGCCCAGATCGGGGCGGTCCTTCGGCGACAGGGCGGGTGCATCGAGGGCCATGTGGTTTCCTCTGCTTGGGCGGATCTGCCCCGTCTTACCACGGCGGCGGCGCATCGGTAAGGGGGCGGCTCAGGCCGGCGCCGAGGCCTCGGCGGCGATGGCACGGATGCGCGCGACCATCGCGCGCAGCCCGTTGGAACGCTGCGAGGAGAGATGCTCGTCCAGCCCCAGCCGGGCAAGTTGTGCCTGCGCGTCGATCGCGGCCACTTCGGCCACGGGACGCCCGCCATAGAGCGCGTGCAGCACCGCGATCAGCCCGCGCACGATCATCGCGTCGCTGTCGCCGGTGAAATCGAACCGCGCCTGCGGGCCGTCGCCGTCGATCACCGGATGGATCCAGACCTGGCTTGCGCAACCGTCCACCTTCGTCGCCGGCACCTTGAGCGCGTCGTCCATCGGCTGCATGGCGCGGCCCATGTCGATCACGTGGCGGTAGCGGTCTTCCCAGTCGTCCAGAAACTCGAAGGTTTCGGCGATCTCCTCGAAAGCGGCGGTCTGCGTGTCGGTCATGCTCGGGTTCCCCTTGTTGCGGAAGATGTAGGCGGCGCGGGCGGGGCGGTCCAGTGCCCGAGACGGCCGCGCCGGGTGTGCATCGGCGCTTTTCAAACCCGGTCGAGTGCGCTAACCCGTGAGGGGTCCAGCATCGGGGGGCGAGATGATCAGACCGCTTTTGGCCAGCGCAGTGGTGGTGTTCAGCCTGTCGGGCTGCGACAGCGTGCGCGAGTCGCGCGTCAATCCGTTCAACTGGTTCGGCCAGTCGCAAGAGGAGACGCTGGCGCCCCGCACCGGGTGGCGGCGCGAGCTCGACAACCGCGCGCTGGTGGCGCAGGTCAGCGACATGGCGGTCGAACGCTTCCCCGGCGGCGCGATCATCCGCGCCGAGGGGATCACGCCCACGCAGGGCTGGTGGGACGCCGAGCTTGTGGCCGAAAACGACGGCCGGCCGGTCGACGGCGTGCTGACCTATGACTTCCGGATCGCCGCGCCGCGCACCGAGACGCGCGTCTCGACGCCGCAATCGCGCAGCGTGTCGGCGGCGGTGCGGATCTCGGACCGGCGGCTCGAGGGGGTGCGCATGATCGTGGTGCGCGGGGCCGAGAACGCGCGCAGCGTGCGGCGCTGAGCGCACCCTACCCGGTGACGCGGCGCGCGGCGGCTGTGTCCAGATCGATCACCTCGACCTGCTGACCACGCGCGGCGAGCGCCAGTTCGCCCGCGCAGAGCCGCAGCGCGTCCTTGCCGAACACCTCGGCCCGCCAGCCCTGCAGCGCGGGCACATCGCGTCGCCCGGCGGCGATGGCGTCCAGATCGGCGGCCGAGGCGACCAGCTTCTGCGCCACATCGCGGCTGTCGCAGCGCGCCTTGAGCAGCACGCGCAGCAGATCGGCGAGCGCCGGGTTGACCTGCAGCGACGCGCGCTCGGGCTCGGTCTGCGGGAAATCGCGCGGCTCGGTCGCAAGCCCCCGCGCCACCGCGTCCAGAATGCCGCGCGCGATGTCGCCGCGACGGGCCTCGCGCTGCAGCAGGCGCGCGCGGCTCAGATCCTCGGGCGTGGCCGGACGGGCCGAGGCGAGTTCGAGCAGGGCATCATCCTTGAACACGCGGTTGCGCGGGATGTTGCGCGACTGGGCGTGATCCTCGCGGAAGCGGGCAAGCTCGCGCACGATCGCCATGAACCGCCCCGAATTCGACCGCGTGCGCACGCGGCGCCAGGCGTCCTCGGGGTGGGTGACATAGGTCTGCGGGTCGGTGAGCAGCGCCAGTTCCTCGGCCACCCAGCGCGCGCGGCCGGTGGCCTCGAGCCGCCGCGCCAGCGTCTCGTAGATGCGGCGCAGATGCGTCACATCGGCCAGCGCGTAGGACAGTTGCGCATCCGACAGCGGCCGGCGCGACCAGTCGGTGAAGCGCGATGCCTTGTCCACCTGCGCCTTGGCGATCTTGCGCACCAGCGTTTCGTAGCCCGCCTGATCGCCGTAGCCGCACACCATCGCCGCGACCTGCGTGTCAAAGAGCGGCACGGGCAGGATCCCCGCGTCGATGTAGAAGATCTCCAGATCCTGCCGCGCGGCATGGAACACCTTGACGGTGCTTTCATCGGCAAAGAGCGCGCGCAGCGGGTCGAGCGAGAGCCCCTCGCCCTCCAGCGGGTCGACGATCACGGCCTCGCCGTCATCGGGCCCTTCGGCACCCGGAATCGCCATCTGGATCAGGCAGAGCCTGGCGTAATACGTCCGCTCGCGCAGGAACTCGGTGTCGATGGTGACGTAAGGCGCCGCACGGGCGCGATCACAAAACGCCGCCAGCGCTTCGGTGGTGGTGATGATCGGTGGTCTCAACGCGCGGTCCGCATCTGCCAGAGTGACCCGGCGTGCATATTGCATGGGCGCGGCAATGGAAAGGCCGCGCGCTCAGCCGCTGTGCTGCGCGCCTTCGACAGGGGCATAGAGCGCATGGGCGCGATTCTCGAACGCGGCGACGATGCGGCGCATGGCCTGGTCGAACACCACCCCGATCAGGCGCTGCAGCATCGCGTTGCGGAATTCGAAATCGACGTGAAAGTCGACGATCGAGCCGCCGTCATCGGCGGGCCTGATGGTCCAGTTCGAGGTCATGTGGCGAAACGGGCCGTCCAGATAGTCGGTCTGGATCTCGCCGTGCTCGGGGAACAGCTTGACGCGGCTGGTGAAGCGCTCGCGGAACACCCGGAACGAGATCACCAGATCGGCGTCGATCTCCTCGCCGTCCTTGATCGGGCGCCGCGCGCGGATGCGCGCCGCGGCGGTCCAGGGCAGGAAATCGGGGTAGCGCGCCACATCTGCCACCAGATCGAAGATCTGCTCGGCGGTATAGGGCATGTGGCGGTGTTCGGTGTGGATCGGCATCGCGCACGCTTCTTTCCTGTTGGCCGGTCATCTCGTAGTCTATCACGGAAAAATCAAGAGGCCGACATGACGCAGCACCCCCCTTACGTGATCGACCAGATGATCAGCGCGAAATCCATCGCCGCACGGGTCGAGGAACTGGCCGCCGAAATCGCGGCGCATTTCGCCGACACCGACAAGCTGGTGGTGGTGGGGCTGCTGCGCGGGTCGTTCGTGTTCATCGCCGATCTGGTGCGCGAACTGGATTTGCCGGTGGAGGTCGATTTCCTCGAAGCCTCGTCCTACGGCAGCGCGATGCAGTCATCGCGCGAGGTGCGCATCCTCAAGGACCTGTCGGGCGAGATCGCCGGCCGCGACGTGCTGGTGGTCGAGGACATCGTCGACACCGGCTTCACCCTGCACCATGTGGTCGGCATGCTGCGCGCGCGCGGCCCGCGGCGGCTGGAGGTCTGCGCGCTGCTGGACAAGCCCTCGCGCCGCGAGGTCGAGATCCGCGCCACCTGGACCGGGTTCGAGATCCCCGACGAATTCGTTGTCGGCTACGGGATCGATTACGCCCAGCGCGATCGCAACCTGCCCCATATCGGCAAGGTGCGATTCGTGACGGAAGATGCCGCGGGGTGATCACGATCTCGCGGTTTGACAGCATGCCCGCGCTCACCATAGCGTGAGGGTTCGCGTGCGGGGTTTCCCGCGCCAGCCAGTTCAACGGGAGCCAGCTCATGTTCATTCGCCGCTTTTCCACCAGCCTCGTCCTGGGCGCGATCCTTGCCACAGCCGCGATCGCCGACACCGACCCCGCGGTCGAGGCACGCCAGGCGCAATTCAGCCTCTATTCGTTCAACCTGGCCGTGCTGGGCGGGATGGCGCAGGGCCGGATCGATTATGACGCCGGAGCCGCGCAGACGGCCGCCGACAACCTGTTCCACCTCACCCGCCACGATCAGGGCCGGATGTGGCCCGAAGGCACCGACACCGCCAGCATCGACGGCACCCGCGCCCTGCCCGACATCTGGGAGGATTTCGACAGCTTCGTGGACCGGTTCGTCGCGCTTCAGGGCGCCGCCGAATCGCTGCAGGGGGTGGCCGGCGACGGGCTCGACGCGCTGCGCCCGGCGGTGGGCCAGCTGGGCGCGGCCTGCGGGGCCTGCCATGACGATTTCCGCGCCGAACGCTGATCCCTGACGCGGCGCGGGGGCCTTCTCGCGCCGTGCTGCCCCCGACCGGAGGTCGCGCATGATCCGCCGCATCGCCGTTGCGCTGGGGCTGCTGGCCATACTGGCGGGCAGCGCGCTGTGGTGGCTGAGCCGCGCGCAGCCGCTGGACGCGGAAACCCTGGCCGCGCTCGATGCGCTCGACGCCGATGCAGAGCGCGGCGAATGGGTGTTCTGGGCCAGCGGCTGCGCAAGTTGCCACATCGACCCCGAGGCCGAGGATGATGACCGCCCCGTGCTCTCGGGCGGGCAGCGATTCGAGACCGGGTTCGGCACGTTCCTGGCCCCCAATATCAGCCCCGACCCGCAGCACGGCATCGGCGGCTGGACCCGCGCCGAGTTTGCCAACGCGGTCATGCGTGGGGTCTCGCCGGGTGGCGCGCATTACTACCCGGCATTTCCCTACACCGCCTATGTCCGGGCCGCGCTGCAGGACATCGCCGATCTGCACGCCTTCATCGATACCCTGCCCGAAAGCGACACACCCAGCGCCCCGAACGAGCTTGGCTTTCCGTTTTCGATCCGCCGCGGCGTGGGGCTGTGGAAAGCGCTGCATCTGCGCGACGACTGGGTGATCGACGGCGATCTGGACGACGCCGAAACCCACGGCCGCTATCTGACCGAGGCGCTGGCGCATTGTGCCGAATGCCACACGCCGCGCGGGGCGACCGGCGGGCTGGACCTGTCGGCGTGGATGACCGGAGCGCCCAATCCGTCGGGGCGCGGGCGGATCCCGGCGATCAACACCGCCGATCTGGGCTGGAGCGCCGACGATATCGCGCTTTACCTGGACAGCGGCTTCACGCCCGAGTTCGACGTGGCCGGCGGCACGATGGCGGCGGTGGTGCGCGCGATGGCGCGGCTACGCCCCGAGGACCGCGCGGCCATCGCCGCCTATCTGCTGCGGATCGACTGAAGCCCCGTTGAATGCAGCCCGCTGGCCGAGGCGCGCGCGATCGGTCGCGCGCCCGTGCCCAAACCGCCATCACGCGCGGTCAAGCCCGGTGCATGTGGCGCCGCGCTCTCTTGATCTGCGGCGGGCGCGCGCCCATACTCGGGCTCAGCGCGTGGAAAGGTCAGGAATGAACGAGTTCGACACCACCTCCCCGGCCACCGGGCCGCTGCGCCTGACCTTTGGCGAGAAGTTTCGCCTGCAGACCTGGCTGATGGGCATCATTGCGTTTGCCGTGGTGCTGTTCCTGCTGGTGCAGGCGAAGTTCATCCTGATCGCGCTGGCCATCGCCATCATCCTGTTCTCGTTGACCTCGGACGCGATCAACTCGATCTCGCGGCTGCGCATCGGCAGCTTCCGGATCACCAACTGGCTGGCCTCGATCGCGGCGGTGGCGCTGATCGCCTCGGGGCTGCTGACGCTCGCGGGGCTGGTGCTGTCGCAGATCAACACCGTGCTGTCGACGACCCTGAGCTACACCGACGACGCCACGCGCGCGATCGCGCAGATGTTCGCCTGGATGGGCGAGGACGTGGAGGAAGCCGTCTTCGCCTCGGTCCGCGCGTTCGAGGTGTCGAGCTACATCCGCTCGGCCGCCGGTCAGGCCGGCACGATCCTGTCGCAGACGATCCTGATCATCCTGTTCGTGGGCTTCCTGTTCGCCGAGCGCGTGTGGTTCAACACCAAGCTCGAGAACCTGCTGTCGGACAAGGTCAAGGCCGACCGCGTGTCGCGAATCATCGCCTCGATCATCCGGCGGGTGAACCGCTACCTTCTGGTCAAGACCGCCGTCAGCACCGTGACCGGGGTTGCCATCTTCGCGATCATGAGCGTGTTCGGGCTGGAATTCGCCGTGGCGATGGGGCTGCTGACCTTCGTGCTGAACTTCATCCCGGCGGTGGGGTCGATCGTGGCCACGCTGGTGGTGACGCTGGTCGCCTACATCCAGGTGACCGAGCCGCAGACGGCGCTCTTGATCTTCGTGCTGGCGGGGATGACGCAGTTCCTGCTGGGCAACGTGATCGACCCGATGCTGATGGGCAAGACACTGCGGCTGTCATCCTTCGGGATCATCCTGTCGCTGTCGTTCTGGGGCGCGGTGTGGGGTGTGCCGGGGATGTTCCTGGCGGTGCCGATCATGGTCAGCATGATGATCGTGTGCTCGCACATCCCGGCCGCGCGCCCGGTCGCGGTGGCACTGTCGCGCGAGGGACTGCCCGAGGAGGTGTTCGAGCAGCTCGAGGCCGAGGCGCTGACCCCGCCCGCCGACCCGATCCCCACCAGCTACGCCGAAGCCGAAGCGCGCTATCACGCGGCCATCGGCAGCGTGGTCCCGGCCAACGATCCGCCCGCGCAGCGTGTCGCGTCGTGACCTCGGCGCGCAGAGGTGCCGCAGCGCTCAGCCCGGCCGCTGCGGCGCGATCCACCGCACGCCGGTTTCGGTGACCACCCCGTCCAGCTGCTGATCGGTGTTTTCCACCGGCAAGGACGGCTCGCGTTGCGCATCGAAGGCATACCCCAGCGCCAGCACTGGCCCGTCATTGCGCAAGGCCTGCAGCGTGCGGTCATAGAACCCGCCGCCATAGCCCAGCCGGAACCCCGCATCATCGAACGCCAGAAGCGGCACGATCAACGCGCGCGGACGCACCCAAGCGCCCTGGGCCGGGATCAGCGCGCCGAAGGTGCCTTCGATCAACGCAGCACCCTGCACCCAGTCACGGAACTTCAGCGGCGCGCCCCTGGCCACGATCACCGGCAGGCACAGCCGCCCCCGATGCGCGTGCATGGCCGGCATCGGGTCCAGCTCGCTGCGCATGGGCGCGTAGCCCGCAAGCGTGCAGCTCGCGCCGTCTGCGCCCAGCGCCGCCTCCAATGCGGCGCGCAGATGCGCCGCCGCGGCCGCCACGCGCGCGGCGCGGTCGGGCGCGTCGAAGGCCGCGCGGCGGCGGGCCTGGGCCGCCTTGCGCGCGGCGGTTTTCTTCGCACGGGTTGCGGTGTCTGCAAGCGACGGTGTCATGAGACCCGCTTGCCACGCCCCGCCCACGCCCGCCAGCCCCCGACCGGCACCGCGCAGCCCGTTTGCGGCGCGCGGCGCGCTGCGGCATAAGGGCGCTGCGACTCACCCCGGAGACCCCCATGCACGACATCCGCGCCATCCGCGACACGCCCGACGCCTTCGACGCCGCGCTGGCCCGGCGCGGCCTGCCCCCCGCGGCCGCCGACCTGCTGGCCATCGACGAAACCCGCCGCGCCGCCATCACCGAGGCCGAGACCGCGCGCGCCGAGCAGAAGGCCGCCTCGAAGGCGGTGGGCGCCGCCAGGGCCAGCGGCGACGAGGCCGAGTTCGAGCGCCTGCGCGCGCTGGTCGCCGAGAAGAAGGCCGCCATCGCGCAGCTTGAGGAGGACGCACGCACCCATGACGCGCGCCTGCACGCGGCGCTGATGGAAATCCCCAACCTGCCGCTGGCCGATGTCCCCGACGGCGCGGACGAGGCCGACAATGTCGAGCTGCACCGCCACGGCACGCCCCCCGCCTTCGACTTCCCCGCGCTTGAGCATTTCGAGATCGCTGGCGTCGCGCGCGGCATGGATTTCGACACCGCCGCCAAGCTCTCGGGGTCGCGCTTCGTGGTGCTGTCGGGCGCGGTGGCGCGCGTGCAGCGTGCACTTGCGCAGTTCATGATGGACGTGCACACGCGCGACAACGCCCTGACCGAGGTCTGGACCCCCGTGCTGGTGCGCGACGCGGCGATGACCGGCACCGGCCAGCTGCCCAAGTTCGGCGAGGACAGCTACCAGACCACCAACGGCTGGTGGCTGATCCCCACCGCCGAGGTCACGCTGACCAACATCGCCGCGGGCGAGATCCTGGACCCCGACACCCTGCCCCGCCGCTACGTCGCGCACACCCAGTGCTTCCGGTCCGAAGCGGGCAGCGCGGGCAAGGACACGCGCGGGATGCTGCGCCAGCACCAGTTCGAGAAGGTCGAGATGGTCAGCCTGACCCGCCCCGAGGACAGCGCGGCCGAGCACGCGCGCATGACGCGCTGCGCCGAAGGCATCCTCGAACGGCTGGGGCTGGCCTATCGCACCGTGGTGCTGTGCACCGGCGACATGGGCTTCGGCGCGCAGCGCACGCATGACATCGAGGTCTGGCTGCCCGGTCAGGGCACCTATCGCGAGATCAGCTCGGTGTCGGTCTGCGGCGATTTCCAGGCCCGGCGGATGAGCGCGCGCTACCGCGCCGCCGACGGCAAGCCCGCCTTCCTGCACACGCTCAACGGCTCGGGGCTGGCGGTGGGGCGCTGCCTGATCGCGGTGCTTGAAAATGGCCAGACCGCCGAGGGCGGCGTCGATCTGCCCGCCGCGCTGCACCCCTATCTGGGCGGCGCCACGCGGATCACGCCCGACGGTGCGCTCACCTGAGCGCACCCGCGGGGCTCAGCCGATCCAGGCCATCGCGGGGAAGGTCTCGAGCAGCCACCACGAGAACGCCGAGAACGCCCCGGTGACCAGCGCGATGCCAACCAGCAGCAGCATCGCGCCCATGACCTTCTCGATCACCACCATGTGCTTCTTGAGCGCCTGCATGACCGCCATCGAGCGCTGCACGAAGATCGCCGCCAGCAGGAACGGCACGCCCAGCCCCAGCGCATAGACGCCCAGCAGCACGGTCCCGCGCGCCACCGTCGCCTCGGCCGCGGCCATGGTCAGGATCATCCCCAGCACCGGGCCGATGCAGGGCGTCCAGCCAAAGGCGAAGGCCAGCCCCAGCACATAGGCCCCCAGCGCCGAGCCGCCCTGATCGCCCGCATCCAGCCGCGCCTCGCGGTTCAGCACGGGGATGCGGAACACGCCCAGGAAATGCAGCCCGAACACGATCACCACCACGCCCGCGATCCGGCCGAACAGCTCGGCGTTGCGCAGGAACAGGTTGCCCATGGTCGAAGCCGTGAACCCCAGCAGCAGAAAGATCGTCGACAGCCCCATCACGAAGAACACCGCCGGCAGGATCGCGCGGCGCTGCGCGCGCCCGCCCTCGGTGAATTCCTTCATGCTGATCCCGCCCATATAGGCCAGATACGGCGGCACGATCGGCAACACGCAGGGCGACAGGAACGAAATGATCCCGCCTCCCAGCGCGATGATCAGCGCGGGCAGCAGGGCGGCGTCGATCAGATCAATCCCGAACATGGGGCTCCTGTGGCATCGGCCCGGACGACGGGCGGGTGACTGTCTTCTAGTCACCCGCCGCGCAAAGGTCACGGGCGCGGATTGTCACGGCTGCGTGCGCATCTGCCCGCCGGGCGCGCGCCCGATACCGGGTCAGCCGCCGGTGTTCCACCAGCCGCGCCGGCGCGGCTTGGTGGCCGCGGGCTCGGACTCTGCCTCGGTGGGTCCCGGCTGGGCGCCGACGGGCTCGGGTGCGGCGGGTTCGGGTTCGGCGGGTTCGGGTTCGGCGGGCTCCGGCTCGGCGGGCTCCGGCTCGGCGGACGCAGCCCCGGCGTCAGCCGCTGCGGGCTCAGACTCGACCGGGTGCATGAGCGCCGCCTCGACGGCAGGCTCGGGCGTGGCAGGCTCGGGCGGGGCCGCCTTGGCAGGCTCGGCGACAGGCGCTGCCTCGGGAGCGATCGGCTCGGAGGGTACGGCCTGCGCGGCGGGGGCATCCGTCGCCTCGGCGGGAACCGCCGGGCCTTCGGGTGCCTGCGCTTCAGGCGCAGGCGCACTGTCCGACACCACCGGCTCGGCCGCGGCGGGCGCATCCGATTCGGCGGCCGGAGCATCGGCGGCCGGAGCATCGGCTGTCCGTGGCTTTCGGCCTCCGCGCCGGCGCGGCTTGCGTGCCGGCGGCGCTGCAGCGTGGTCGGCCTCGGCCTCGGCCTCGGCTTCGGAGGGCTGCGGCGCCGCCTCGCCCGGGCTGTCCCCCGCTTCGGCCTCGGTCGTCG
>LFIK01003704.1_pt1 | contig 12398 bp, 9 predicted proteins | sample 643401 | NCBI WGS metagenome assembly LFIK01 (sample SAMN03777447, study PRJNA286221) | soda lake metagenome | biome: soda lake; feature: Kulunda steppe; material: water; isolation source: sample T5-Br brine of Lake Tanatar-5 | place: Russia: Kulunda steppe | collected 2010-07 | reverse complement strand
TGGGCTTGTCGTGTGTGTCTGTCCTTGGGCTTGTCATGTGTGTCTGTCCTTGGGCTTGTCATGTGTGCCCTTGGGCTTGTCGTGTGTGTCCTTGGGCTTGTCGTGTGTGTCTGTCCTTGGGCTTGTCGTGTGTGTGTGTCCTTGGGCTTGTCGTGTGTGTCCTTGGGCCGCGCAGCATCCCCTGTGCCACAGGCTCTCCCCCCCCCTCCCCGCCAGTGCGCTGCTTGTCTGCCATATCTGACGCCGCAGGTGCGCTCTTCAAAGCTGCTGTTCTATGCGCGGCTGGCAGAGAAGGCACTGCAGTCGTACGAGCGGGACGGCTGGAGCGAGTTCCCCACGCGCATCTCCCACGACCGCAGAGAGGTGCGGCCAGGCGCGGCGCGTGGGCATCAGCGCACAACAGCTGCCACTACAAAGCCTGCATGGGGAGGCGCGCAGCGTAGGACGTGGGGATGCCCACAAAAGCCAAAAGGGTGGCAGCCGCAGTGTGGGCCCATCCCCCCGTGTGTTCCGCCACAAAGCATGCATGCGCGCACAAACAGGCAAGCAGGCCACAACACTAGCACTGCCGGTGCGCAGGTGCGCCCCACCGCAGACAGGGGGCCCATTCTGCTGTGCGTGGACACCAGCGGGTCCATGCGGGGTGCGCGAGAGACGGTGGCCAAGGCGCTGGCCCTGGAATGCATGCGCGCAGCGCGCGAGCAGGAGCGTGACTGCTATGTGTTTGCGTTCTCGGGCCCGTCTGAGGTGCGTGGGAGGGGGGCCTGGGTTTGGGGGAGCGTTTGCGTGCATACATGTGTTGGCGTGCTGCTGTGTGGTCAGTGTGCATGGGGTAAGTGAGACGTCCTAGTCTGATGCGACTTGTATGCCATGTAGTGAAGGCCTCCAAAGTCCTGTCTGTGCTCACAGGCGCCAGCTGGTGTGGCGTGCTCGGCTGGTGTGTGCTTGTGTGTGCTTGCGTTTCATGCGACCTTTGCTTTCTAAGCCTTTGCTCCACCTGCCTGCAGTGTAGAGTACCACGTGCACATGGGTGTAGTGCTTTTCCATGCAGCAGGTGCTCTGCATGCTGGCTTCCCTGCAACTCTGTAAATAGCTCGTGCACAAAATTGACGTACTCAGGTCCGTGAGTTGGAGCTCAACGCTGACATGAAGAGCGTGAATAACCTGCTGGATTTCATTGAGACGGTGAGCATTGCCACACATAAGTGCTTCACGTCCAGCACATTAGTGCTTTAACTTGAACGTCCAGACAGGTTCAGCTAGGTAATTGGGCGGATTGGAAAGGTGTGCATGCTGCAAGAAAGGTGCCACTTGAAATTCTTGCATGCATGTTTGAAGCAGACCCGTTTTGCTCAGTGTACGCATAAGTGGGCGTCCACATGAAGTGCGCTGATCAGCTTCCATGTTTACCCTTCAAGGCTCTTTTTGCTGGCTTTGGAGGGTGTCGGCCCCAACTTACCAGCGTAATAATCATTATCCATCAGTAGCTTGACAGCGCTTTGCCACCTCTCTTGGGGAGAAGAGTGACAGGCAGGATAAAATTGCTAACATCCAAGGTATTGGTCTATCCGACACATGTGCTTTCTTCAGCGCATTTTTCTCAGCGCCTGCGCAGGGGCAGGAGCAAACTTAGTCAAGCTCAGACATATTGTAAGGTGCAATAATCTAAAACATCATCATGATTATAAACATCTCATGAAACTATGACAGCTCTTAAAACAGCAGGTAGGCTGGCTGCCAGGTTGCTGTTGGCGTGGCCTCCCTGATCCACTGGAAGCCTGTGTTTATGTCTAATGGCTGTGGATGGAAGCATGCAGATGTCCAACTGCTGTGGCGAGTTATCAGTGTTACTGCATGTAAGCATGCGCTACTGCAGCATGTTTCATGGCACTGCTGGGGCTGTTGCTGAGTTCAGGCCAGTGTGCCCACCCTGTAGGTGTTCAATGGCGGATCAGACTTCAATGAGCCTGTACGGCGCTGCTTAGATCGCTTGTCAGATGCAAAGTGGGCTAACTCCGACATCCTTCTTGTATCAGGTATGACCTTTGATCGCCTTCTTCAGTGTTAGAGGTTAGTTAGGTGCTGGGTTGCTCATTAGATGCAAAGTTGGCCCATCCTGACATCCTCTTTGTGTCTGGTGAAATCCTAATTGCTGCGCAACGAGTTACGCACCAAAACCTATCTTCTAAGCGCCAATGCTACCTGGTTGGCGCGATTATCGTGCACATGCGTCTGCTCCTTCTGTTTGGCAGCACCGCACATGCCCTTCATCAAGGCTCAAGGATGCGTGCGGACAGCCTTCCGAGGACTGCTCATTGGATCTGTCCATCCTGTGTTACGGTTTTATTTCAGCCGCAATGGGGGCTCACCCTGCCACCCTGACACGTGCTTGTAGACGGTGAGCTGCGCCAGCCTGGGTCTGAGGTCATGCGGAAGCTGAGTGGCGCCAAAGACAAGCTGAGCCTGCGTGTGCATGGCCTGATCATCGGCTCGCCCGAGAAGAAGCGGGCGGACCCGGCGGTCCTGCGCGGCTTGTGCACAAGCACACTACCCAATGGCAAAACGGAGCTGCTGGTGACGGAGTTCAGCAGCTGGGCGTCGGTGCAGGTGGGAGAGGGCATCTGGACTGTTTGTGTAGATGCGCGTGGATACGTGAGCAGTGGTGCATTGGCGGCTGCATCTGTGCATTTGTGACAGAGTTCAAAACTGAGGGGCGGAGAAGTGTGTGTGTGTGCGCGCTCGTGCGACATCTCCCTCTGCGTGTGCAACATGTCCATTTGTGAGTTCCCTTAGGTAGGATGCACTGCGCCTACTTTCCTTTAAGTGATTCCCTGATGATGGTTCAGACTGCTCATGCTGCTTTACCGTGTTGCTGCAGCGTGCAAATCAAGGAACTCCTGCACCGGCTGCGTGATGCTGCCGAAGCGGACTGATGGGCAATGCCTTCTTTAAGCAATGTCAACTAGGGGAGCTTTTACTGGAAGAAGTGCCTCAAAAGCACGGCAGTGAGGACTGGTCAGGAGCTTCCATGGTCTTGAAGTTCCCTGCGTAAGGCCAATTGCTGATTCAATGGTCACATGCATTTGTTGATTCAATGGTCGGATGCACAGGCTGACAGCCAGCTGGGGGCTATTGACTATGACGACCTGGAGGGAAATGCACGCCGTCGGTTGGCGGGGCTAAAGCGTGAGGCTGAAAGACAGGCAGAGATCAGGTGGGGGGTACGCTTGTGCCTGGCCAATGGCCTGGACTTGTCATGAAAGTCCATACAGGGGAGGCTCTTGCGCACTGCACTACACTTGCTGCAGGAATGAATTGTTGCACTGCCCCCTCCTCCTCACTGTGACAAAAGGAAATTTGAGGGATGGAGAGGCTGGCTCAAGAAACAGAGCACAGTTGCATGTAGTCATAGTGATCAGCCTCATTCTATTGGAGTTGTGAAGGAAAGTACTTAATGCAACAGGCTCGCCCAAGCCTTTGGCAAAGGTGAGTACCCGATATTACCAGGGCTGCTCACTCTACATTTTGTCCAGCGTCTGGTTGTGTACCTGAGTTCATCAGGGTTTCAAACTCGAAATGTTGTCCAGCAAGAGAGGCCATATGCAATTCTAATTGGGTGCGATGCTTTTCTTGCAGGCGTCGCCGTGCGGGGGGACGAGGATTAAACACCAAAAAGGCAGGAGGTACTACAGCGAATGAGGAGTTCAAAATGCCCTCGGCCAGAGAAGGACGGCAAAAGAGCTGACCATGTCATTTGTGCTCCAGGAAATATTAGGCTCTGACACTTGACCTGACCTACTGAGGTCATATTCACAGTACATGTGATAGAGAATGCTACCTGGCAAGGAGATGAGAAGTTCCAAATCATTTCATGATGTGAAGCAGCCCCAGTTTGTGCTGTGAGCAACGATGCTCGCTTTTCCTAAAGCGTTAGACAGTGAAATGTTGTTTTTGCAGACGTTGCTTCTTAGATCCTGCTATGCCTTCCATGAAGCTCTGTGATGTAACTCTCACCAAAATGAGTTTGCATGACACCACTATCAGAGGGGTGCATGCAGGCAAATAATTCAGAAAAACTACGTAGGCAGTGAAACCACTCCCCACATCAATCAAGGGAAAGAAGACACACTGACCCAAAGAGCTGTGAGTCTCCTCCACCAGGGAAAAGGAAAAACTAGTCAGAATCTGAAGGGTGACAAGCAGAGCCCTGCTCCAGACCAAGACCTTGAGAGCAACTGGATTTTTCAAGAGTGCACCTAGTCGTTATCGTATTCAGGTGAGCTTAGCTTAGGTTACATAGCTGTATCTGCCAAACGTGGGCAGCTGAGCAAGTATTAAGTCAACCTGTGGCCTCTGCAAGACGCTTGACAATGTTCAGTATAAACACTCATGAATTTAAACCAGGCCAGAAGCACTTCAGACAGCCTGTTACTGAGCTGGCCATAACTGAAAACCATACCATTCGAAGGTCATGTAAATTACAAGTTGATAACTTACAATTCATTCAAGATCCATTCAGATAATAAGCCTCTTGAACCAAATGGGCCATCTGATTCAGGGGGCATTCAATGCTGGTTTGACTTGATTCAAGTAACCACTTGATTCCCATCTGATTCAAATGGGATTCAGTTGATCTCAATTCAAACAAAGCACAACTTTCCAACGAAAGTACTCCTTCGAAGTCCTAAATAAAATTCCACTATAAAAAGGCACGCGCATACACGACCTGTACTAAAACAGAAAAGAAGCCCCAATGTACACGTGGCAAGATAGTCTAGATCAGGTGGTAAAGTATCTAAAGAGATTCTCATTCTAAGTAAGCAACCGACAGGGTGCACACATGGCAATGTAGCAAGGCAATACCAATATATGCTGTCAGATCCTGGCAAAAAGCGTCAAGCCTGTGTTAAAGGCTGCGCCCTCCACCAACAAAAATGGAGGGCAAGACGATGACAACAATTGCTGCTATAAGGAAAGCGACCGCACTTGCGATGGATATCCACCTGTGTGGTAATTGTTTGATTGACCAGTACAAGTGACTCCATATGTAGGAAAGCTTGTTTAACAAAGCTATGGATAAAAGATGTGCACGATACTTCAGTACAAACATGTTCATGATACAACAGGATTGCCAACAGTTCCTAAAGTCTTTTTAAACGTTAGCTAATGTAAAGGTCACCTGGTGTCCAGAGGGCACTCAATTTGAATTGATTCAAACTCTTATAAATGCCAGTCCTTGGCAATACCTTACCTCACGGTGCTGCCTGGAAAGCAGATGGGCAGGCAGGCCCCCAAAAGCCACAAGGGAGGAAAGCAGCAGCCCAAAAAGAACACGGCCCCCCCACAAAGAGCGCCCACTCTTTCCCTGTTTGGATCTGTGGGTGGGTGAGATGCCATGACCGGGTTAGCTTGCAGCTTTAGACTCTGGCTTTAAGCTTGCAGCTTACCTTATCCCACGAGGTTGGTCACCTGGCATATTGTATGTTCTACCAAAGGCAAGCCTTTTTGGAGACCACACTGTACAATTGCCATTGAATTGCTTGTGCACGTGCATACGCGATTCATTGCCAAACGTGGTCCACCCTCCTTTTTGAAAATGGTTTGTGTTGAAGCTACTGAGCAGTCCACATGTCATCGAGATAACATTGCTGCAAAGTCAACTTCCATTCCGATGTGTGCTTTGCTCGTCTTTCAGATCAGTATGATCAAGGAAGCACACACGTCACCAGACACACCGCCAAAAACAATAGATCCCTTTGATAAAAAGTGGGGTCCATTATTTTCAATGGAAGGAATAGCAAGGAGCACCCACCATTCGAGTTGCTGCCGGCCAGGTTGGTCATGGTCTGAGGAACGGGGATGCCTAACACTGTGTGCTGAGGCTGCACATGGGGCTGTGACCCATAACCTGCAGGCTCTCCAGCCGGCCATGATTCCTGGGGCCATCCCGGGTAGGGCGGTTTATGCTCGCCGGTTGGTGCACGTGCACCACTGGGGCTGCCTTTGCCTTCATGGGGGACTGGGGGATACGGCTGCATTCCTTATCGAATTTTCCTGTCCTTTTAGGTTCCAAATTGACAACTATATTTAGTTCGATTGCACGCCATTGCATCACCAATTGCCGTTTAGAATTCTGCGACTAAGCTGCTCGGTCGAAGATGCGTAATTAGGCATTTCGACAATAGTCCAGTGAGCCTGGGAACTCCATTGCTACATTCAAAGTCGAGAGAATACGAAGACTAAGCAAATGCAGCTTTTAATCCAAGGTAATTCAACTAAGCGGAAATCATCAAACTTAGACAAGTACTTAGTCGACAGATTTAAACTACTTTAACTCTGTAGTCAGGGTGGGAGGGTGCACCAAGAACTTGGTACGCGTGACACCAGCGTCGAATAGTACGTGGGGCACCCAGATGGTTGGCCTAATGAGAATTACAGTATTAAGCGCACAAGAAATGAAGCATGCTGTGACACCTTGGCAGAAGGGCCAGGTCGCCTGTGCTACTGTACATGCGCCTGTGGCTGCGCAGCTATAATCAAACTTTTCAGCATGGCAACGGTGTGTACACATGTACCTAGTGACATGCACATTTCCATCAGTCAACAGCAGATGCATGTTTGCACATTTTCTGCCTCTTTGTTTTTGCTCTTAACCTAACCAAAATGTACTGTTTTGCGGTTAGCAATCCTATTGGTCAGCTGTCAGCAAAACGTTGAGGCCACAGACACAATAGGTGGAGACCGCAAGTTTTTTCTCTGCTAAGAGCAAGGCTCTTTCACACACACAACTTCAGAGCAAGCAAAAAAGGCATGCTTGGATCATCCTCCTTGTTCAGGTTCACTCCCCTGCTCATCCCTTCCCGGACTCCTGTCTTGGCGATTTTGCCTTCCAGCAAAGGATGCAGGGAGGATGATGATCAGAAGAAGCAAGACAATGAGAGCAGCTGCGTTCGCCAGGGCAATGTACCTGCCACAAAAACAAGCGCTAATGTGATGAAAAACCATTGATTTGTTGCTCCTACAATGTGGCCCTGTTGCACAAAGGCTGGTACAATTAACATGTGGCATGCGTGCATCACAGAAGCAGCAACCATGCCACAAGCTTAAAGGCACACCTGACTTTCTTTCCGGGAAAACAAAGTGGGAGACATGACCCAACAGTCCAGAGCGGAGGGAAACAGCATCCCTGCAAAGTTTGAAGGGCCGTGGGGTTTCAGATTCAGTATATGGTGTGCATTTGTTAGCTTACACGTATGGCTGGCGTGAATATAAATTTAATCCTGCAATTCAGAATAACTTGGGTAAACTCAGCCTGCAGACGATGTCTAGGTAAACAGTCTTTAACATTTGCACAGAAAGTCTTATTGATAGGCGGGATTAGTCCTGGATGCCAAACTTAGCCCGTCTGGTCAGGTAAAGTTGCAAGTTACTGGCAGGCTGAGAGTCTGCTGCAAGCAAAGTGGCCTCCTGACATTACCAAAACATATAGAATCTATATTATAGATGGACAAATGTGTTCTAGATACAGGGGCAGCTGCATTTTTCATCAACAGGCTGGTTTTTCATCTACCAACTCCAACCAACTGAGCACATTTTGGCTGCAGCATGCAAAATACATGCAAAATGTATGAGCTGCAAGCACTGCTAGTACAAGCTGCAGCAGCTTGGCATGGCTACTTGTGAGAGTGCTGCAACCAATGTTCTGGACTCTAACTTGAACATCCTTTGCTCTGTGTGCATGCCTGAGTGCGAAGAGTGCAGACAGCTGTAGCCCACGTGCGAGCTTGAATCAGAGTCTGTGCATAAGCTTATGGAACAAGAAAAGTGGAGCTGCTGCTGCTGAATCCAGCAAGGCTCCACTCACGAGGAGGAAGAGGATTGAGCCGCAGATGGTGCCGCCACGCTCACGACCTGCTGAAATGAACACAGCCATAAGTTTTGGAGTGTGTCCCTCTGGTAAAGCACATGCAAGCATGCATTGTGTCTCAGATCCAAAGGAGGGGTTGCTGCATGACAAACACACACACACACACACCGCCAACCTCTTCGGGCATCCCAAACGGCATCGGCAGGCCCATAAGAGTAGGAGGACGGTGCCTGGATGGAGGATATGGCACCTCAGATAGTCCATAATTTGAGGGGTAAGGATAAGAGGGGGGTGGAGGTATCTGACCAAAAGGGTAGAACTGGCCTTGCGGCTGGACGGGAGGGTAGTGACGGCCATACTCCCACTGCTCCTCGTTTGCAGGATGGGCAGCTCCGACGGTCTCCTGCCGCTGGTCCTTTTGCTTAGGAATTACCATGGGCTCCGAGCGTTGGTCAGGAAAAGCCTGGTGCCCATCACGATCTCTGTACATTGTGGATGTCTCTCAGATCTCTGAGCTAAAATTTTGACAACTAAATTCTGTCGAATAAGCGGTGATGACTCCCTTTTAAGTCGATTTGCGGAACGAGACAACAACACATTCTGTTTTGCTGCAGCAATTTTTTCGAACCTGGACAGAGCACCTGGCAGTTGTGTTAGCAATTCAAACAGGCTGGGTAGGAAAATTCTGCTGGGTAGGGAGCCACCAAACCGACGCATGACCTCCGAAGGGTAACCATGCATACGGTTGTTTTGGTCCTGTCTTGCCTTGTAAGCCTACTGAGGTTTGAAAAAAGGTGACTTGAATTATGCTTCATCCTCATAAGTTTTGCTTTACCTTTGTGCATCTTGTCTTCAACTTGAAGACAACAAATGGTTAAACGTGGTATTAGTCTTTTTCCAAACAACAGTGTTCCTTCTGGCGATTTTTACTTGACAACATCGGAGCTGAAGATGTGAAATTGTTTCTCTTGAAGCAGACATACAAATCATTTCTTTTTCTTTCTGAGACTATGGATATTTTTGTCTGGCTGGCAGTGTCCAGAAAGCCCAGCAGTCAACCCATCTGGCTGAAGGTCTAAACCCGTAACTTTACTTCTGGCAAATAAAGCTTCTTCTTCTTTTTCTTCTTCGTCGTCTTCTCTTCTCCTTCTCAAACACAGCCTTGCTTGTTAGTTTAGGTCTTGGTTGAAGGCCACGGGCTTCAGCCAAGCTGCCCTCGTTCAGCGGATACAATTATGTTACCTTTCCTATCCTATTCTTGCATATGCCAGCCCAGTCATGTGTGCACTTGGTCTCCCATCTCAAGCTGCCACCCTTGCTGCCTGCTTGTTGCGAGACGAAGCACTGATAACAGACTTGTAGAAGAAAAGGAAAGAAAAAACTACATAGGCAGTAAGATCACACCCTGCATGAATTAAGGAAAAGGGGCCACCTAGGGCCTAGGCACCGTATGAACCATCAAGAAAGAAAAGAAAAGAAAAGGAAAAACTACGCAAGCAGCAAAAAGCTCCTCACATCATTTAAGGAAAAGGGGCCACTTGGGAAGAAAAGCCCCTTCACCAGGAAAGAAAAGGGGGGGTCAGTGAGGATCAGGAGGGTTGCGGGCAGACAAGCCAGCAGACCTCTCCTGATTGGTTAGTTAACCCCTCCACCACAAAACAGAAACAAAAGAAGTCAATGAGGATCAGGAGTGTGATTGGCAGTACCCCATTCCAGACCTTCATGATGAGAGGTCACATAGATTTTCTCAAGAGCATGTCTGGTACTAACAAGTTAATAAGCATAGCGAATTGAATGAGTGTGGAGCTTCATAGCATGCAGACCTTGTAACCTAAATTGCGCTTCACCCTCATCTTGTGACCAGGCCTTCATTCCATGATTGGACAGCAATTACAGACAAATAACCAAGGTTCTTCCGAAGACCAACTTGTAATAATGCACAGAGCCTAGTAGATAGTCAAGCAGAGGTATTGTACAAAGGCTCGGATGCGATGGCCCAACCAATGAGCCTCCTGTGGCGCGCACACTCGAGGTACAAGCTCTGGCCCAGCGACCCAAGAGGGACTGAGAGACGGATGATATGTACACAAACTTTAACTTTAGCTGCCATACTGTCCAGTTGAGTACATCCAACCCAAAGCCCTTGCTGCCTCCCGTGATCCTGCATGGAGGAAGCATGGATACATGCTGGTCTGCCTGCTCAATTTGGGACAAAGATGAAGCTTTGATGGAGACTGATAATAGCTGAGGCCCACAGACTGCAACCCAGCACTCACCAGCTAAGGCCGCCAGCTTGAACAAGACACAAGCTTGGATCTGGTCCGCTTTGATGCCAGCCTCACCGTCCATGTATATATAAGCAAGCAGCTGCAAGCGGAAGTAAAGCAGAAGATGGCCAGATTTAGATCCTTGTGTCACGCCCCAGCAGAAGACCCTCAGCTTTGCTAGTCAGCCTGGGACCAACTGCAACAAAAGACAGCCTCAAGCTCGCAAGTAAATTGACGCAAAAGGATGAAGATTCACAAGGAATACATGCAAGCATACCGCATTCGGAAGCCTGTGCATTTTGTCACAACCCTGCATACTTATGATCAGAGGCACAGCTCGCACTCCACAGTCCAGAGCTGCCATTGCCGGCCTGGAGGAAGATCTACCATGAAACGCCACCGTCAACGCTGCGTGGCCCCACTTCATCTGGACAGCACCACAAGCATCTCGGCTCAAAAAGGCACTCAGCCTGCACTCAGCCCCAGCGCAGACTAGCAAGCAGTCCCTCTGGTGCACATAAGTACCTCAGCAGCCCTGGCGAGGAGCGGCATAAGCGCCGGGTCATGCCAAGCCACGCGCGCAACCTGCGGTGCATGCCCAGCATGATGAGCAGCTGAGGGACCCCCATGGAATGGAGCTGGCTGTCCCAGCAGCTGGTTGTGAGCATTTGAGGGGGCCCTGCTAGGGGATGCATGATGGCAAGCAACAGTTCAGTACCGTGCACGCAACAATCTGTTGATGCAATGTGGCTCTCTTTCCTCACTGCTGAGGGTGCTGAGGTCTCACTGCCTCATATTGCCTCCTTCTCACCTCACACTGCCCCTCCAGCCGCTTCAGCCGCCTCCTTGCCAGCTCTGCCTCCTCTCGCTGCCGCCGCCGCCGCTGCTGCTCCTCCTCCAGCTCCTGCGCCCTCTCCCGGCGCACATCAAGTTGCTGGCCTTCTGCCATGCCCTCCTCTGCCTGGCTATCTGCACGCCTGAGCCGCCTGCTTGCAGTTGTTGCTGGTGATGCCGAGGAGGCTGCCTGGGCCGCTGTGACCGCCGCAAAGGCCCTCTGATCTATACTGGCCCCGACCTGCAAGAGCATGCACACACACAGGGGTACAAGAGCGAATCTGAACCTTGTCGCATGTCACCCACACGCAGATGAGCTGTCATCATGCGAGCGAGTGTAGCTGAGCCCTTGTCATGCAAGCAAACACGGATGAGCCGTTGTCTTGCAAGCGTCTGCGCTTCAGAGGCCTGCAATGGGGCTCAACAGCGGGGGCCAGCAGGCGGGCGGCGCATGAATGGCAGGGGCAGCGACGTGCATTAGTACTCTTTCAGCGCTAGCAGACAACAGCATGCAGGAAGGGTTAACAGGCCTTGCCACATGCCATGGTGCAGCAGCCGCAGTGCTGCCTGGTTGCAGCCCAGTCACCAAGCGCGCCTCCTTCCCAGGCGCCACCCAACGACGCATCAGCCATCCCTCCTGCGCGCAGCTTGCGCCCCTCACCTTCAGCAGCTGCAGCAGCGTGCCTGTGTATGGCTGGCCGGGCACGATCAGCCCGCCCTGCGTCAGCACGGGCGCGGCACCCCCTGCAGGCACCCAAGCCTCCTGTGCCCAGGCAGCAGGGGCGCCTTCTGCTGCACCATCTGGGGGGCCGTCGCTGCTTGCAGGGCCTTCGCCGCTGCCCCCCCTGCTGCCGTCGCCGCTGTCGCAGCCAGCAGCGTACCCTGTGGCAGGGCCCACCATGTGCCGGACAGAGGCCGCCCTGTCTGCTGCGGCGGCCACGACGGGCGTGGCCTGGGCAGAGATGGTGAGGGTGCCGTCAATCAGGTCCACGCTGAGCTGGGACAGAGAGGTGAGGCCGCCCAGCAGAACGCGCACCGCCTTGCTCAGCCACGCGTGTGCGGCGTCAACATCCACGACACAGCCTGCGAGCAGCGTGCAGGTGTGGGGAAGGGTGCTGGCCAGTGCTTGCGGCAGGCTGATTTTAGAGGAGGCCACAGGGCCTTGACTCCCACACTCCCCAGCAGGCCTGCGCCGCCCTGCAGGGTGTGCCCCTGGTGTGGTCAAGGCCCAGCCGGCTCTTTTGTGCACAATCACCTGGTGCCTGTCACAATTCCAGACACAAGGTTTGCGCAGGGGGGGGGGGACACGTGTCTTGGTGGTTGCACCTGCACGAGGTCCCTGCCCGAGTCCAACCCCTACCATGCTGCACCAGCTACTCCAACACCACCTGTTTGCCAGACACCTACTTTTCAAATCTGGCAGCTGGTGC
>LFIK01003700.1_pt1 | contig 12402 bp, 8 predicted proteins | sample 643401 | NCBI WGS metagenome assembly LFIK01 (sample SAMN03777447, study PRJNA286221) | soda lake metagenome | biome: soda lake; feature: Kulunda steppe; material: water; isolation source: sample T5-Br brine of Lake Tanatar-5 | place: Russia: Kulunda steppe | collected 2010-07 | reverse complement strand
CATGGTCACGAGGGCGGCAATTCGGCGGCGGCCGGTAGCGTTCCGGTCTGGGTCGAGCGCACCGATGACGGTCAAATCGATGCGGTTGGGTTCGACCTGCCGCTGTCGATGGTCGAAGCCCTCGACGCTGCCGACGCTGATGCCCCGCCGATGACGGTGATGGCGCGGGAGGTTTTCCCGGACGAGGTCCGGTCGGCGACCTCCATCAACCATGTTTCGGTGGATTGGGCGCCTTTTGGTCACCCGCCGGAACGCTATATGGTTCCGCATTTCGACATTCATTTCTACTTTGATGACCCCGAATCCGTCGCGGCGATCGACTGCGCCGACATGACGATGCCCGATCCGGCACTTCTGCCCGATGGCTTTGTTCTTCCGCCGCCGGACGACCCCCATGCCTGCGTCCCGGCAATGGGCGTTCATGCCGTTTCCCTGGCGGAATTGCAGTCGGATGCGCCGTTCGATGCGACAATGGTCCTTGGGTACTATGGCGGCCGATACACCTTCCTGGAACCCATGGTGACCCAGGAGCATCTTCTGGCTCGGCAGAGCTTTACCATCGACATCCCGCCGGTTGCGGATGGAACCGAAGCCGGGCAGCCGCGTCTTGTTCGTTTCGACTATATCGAAGGGGACGATATCTATCGGGTCGCTCTGGAAGGGTTCGACGACCGTTCGGACGATGCGGCCACGAGGGCCGATGTCGCACAATGAACATTAATTAGTCCCTGGTGGCCTTTGTCACAAAGCGGTGTCTCGCCTACATTGAGGGGCGAGACACCCTTGACACTGTTCGATCCTAGCCTGCCATCCCTTGGAGGACTCCCATGAAGTCACGTGCCGCTGTCGCGCTGCAAGCCGGCAAGCCGTTGGAACTCGCCGAAATCGACGTCGATGGCCCGCGTGCGGGCGAGGTTTTGGTGCGCATGGCGGCCACCAGTGTTTGCCATACCGACGCCTTCACCCTGTCCGGTGCCGACCCCGAGGGGATATTCCCAGCCGTGCTCGGCCATGAAGGTGCAGGCATCGTTGAGGACGTCGGGGCGGGTGTCACATCGGTCAAGCCCGGTGACCACGTGATACCGCTCTATACGGCGGAGTGCGGGCAATGCAAATTCTGCCGTTCGGGCAAGACCAACCTTTGTCAGGCCGTGCGGGCAACCCAGGGGCAGGGCTTGATGCCCGACGGGACGGCACGGTTTTCCACCGGCGGCAAGCCGCTCTATCACTATATGGGCTGTTCGACCTTCAGCGAATATACGGTTGTTTCCGAGGTCTCGTTGGCGGTGGTTTCCAAAGACGCGCCGCTCGACAAGATCTGCCTTTTGGGCTGCGGGGTGACGACCGGAATCGGCGCGGTGCTGAACACGGCCAAGGTCGAAGCCGGTTCGACCGTCGCGGTGTTCGGGCTGGGCGCCATCGGACTGGCCGTGATCCAAGGGGCGCAGATGGCGGGCGCCGAGCGGATTATCGCCATCGACGTCAACCCCGACAAATTCACCCTGGCGGGGCAGTTCGGCGCCACCGAATTCGTGAACCCTAAGGATTATGACGATCCCATACAAAAGGTGATCGTCGATCTGACCGACGGCGGGGTCGATTATTCGTTCGAATGCATTGGCAATGTCAATGTCATGCGCTCGGCGTTGGAGTGCTGTCACAAGGGATGGGGGCAGTCGATCATCATCGGCGTCGCCGGCGCGGGCGAGGAAATCTCCACCCGTCCGTTCCAACTTGTTACCGGCCGGGTCTGGAAAGGGTCGGCTTTTGGCGGGGTCAAGGGACGCAGTGAATTGCCCGGCTATGTCGATCGATACATGAAGGGTGAGATCAAGATCGACGATTTCATCACCCACGACATGCCCTTCGACCGGATCAACGAGGCGTTCGATCTGCTTCATGCGGGCAAGAGCATCCGGACGGTTCTGCATTACTGAGAGCAGCCTTCGATTACCCAATCCTCGATTTCACCTCAAGGGATACCGGCAATGACCGCGACCCCCGATCTCGTTTCGGAAAACAAAAGTTTCGGCGGCTGGCACAAACGCTTCCGGCATCGTTCGTCCGTGCTGGACTGCGATATGGTGTTCGCCGCCTTTTTGCCGCCGCAAGTTGAGCAGGGACCGGTGCCCGTGTTCTGGTGGCTGTCCGGGCTGACCTGCACCGATGAGAATTTCATGCAGAAGGCGGGCGCCCATCGGGTCGCTGCTGAATTGGGTATTGCGATTGTTTGCCCGGACACAAGCCCGCGTGGCACCGATCTGCCGGGCGAGCACGAGAGCTATGATTTGGGCTCGGGGGCCGGCTTCTATGTGAACGCGACCAAGGAGCCGTGGTCCCGCCATTACCGGATGTACGATTATGTGTCGACCGAGCTGCCCGAGGTGGTCGACGGCTTGTTGCCGGTGAACCGCAAGATCGAGTCAATCGGCGGCCATTCCATGGGCGGCCACGGAGCGCTGGTGATGGCGCTGCGCCAGCCCGGCCGTTATCGGTCGGTCTCGGCCTTTGCGCCGATCGTCAATCCGATGGATTGCCCTTGGGGCCAGAAGGCGTTCTCGACCTATCTGGGCGACGACCGCGGCCAATGGGCGGCCTATGATGCCTGCGGTCTGGTTGCAGCGCATGACGCGGCTGTGGGCCCTCGTCAGCCGCTGTTCATCGATCAGGGCGAGGCTGACGGTTTTCTTGATGAGCAACTCAAGCCCGAACGCCTCGAGGATGTGTGCGAAACCCACGGCCATCCCCTTATGCTGCGGCGTCAGGCCGGTTACGATCACAGCTATTACTTCATTTCCAGTTTCATCGAAGACCATCTGCGCTATCATGGTGAGCATCTGCGGAAGTAGCGTGCCGCGCCCGGGAATACGGTAGGGGTGGCGGCCGGAACCTTGCGCGGCTTCAGCAGGATATTCCTATCTCCGGACTCTGCGGCGCTAAGAGTTGGCGGCCACGAAATCCGCCACAGCCCGAGTCAGCGACGCATCGGCATCGTTGAAATCCGTTACGGCTGTGAAATGATGCCGATCGGGCTGGTCGAAGAACGCAACATTGTGGCCGTCATCCCGGCAGAGCGTCAGGAAATCGAGCGTCTGCTGCCGGAACGGGCCGGGCTCTTGCCCACCCACCGACAACAAAACCGGCGGGGCGCCTGAGGGCCCGTGCAGCATCGGGCTCTCCAGCCGGATGGTTTCCAGATCCAGACGCAGGGCGGTCGCCAGATAGCTATAGGGCAGAGGCCGCAGGTCGAAGACGCCGCTGATCGGTATCACGCCTTTGACCAGATCGGCTGGCAGGTCGTAGTCGCCGGCCCAATTGGTGACGCCCACTCGCATGGCCTGTTGACCGCCGGCGGAATGACCGGCAACGAAGATCCGGTCCCGGTTACCGTTGAAATCCGCGATGGCTTGGTATGTCCAGGCCAACGCTGCCCGGCTCTGGCGTGTGATTTCGCGGATCGTGACTTTGGGGCAAAGGGCGTAATTGGTCACGACGGTGGTGAAGCCCGCACGCGTGAACCCACGGGCGACAAAGCTGAATTCCCGCGCGCTCAGCCGCCGCCAATAGCCGCCATGGATGAAAACCATAACCGGTGCGTTCGGTTTGTCGGCCGGAAAGACATCGACGTACTCCTCGACCGTCGGCCCGAAACGCTGACCAAGCGTACAGGGCAGGTCGGTCCGGGCCGATGCGCTCTCGTCCTGATAAAAGCGTGTCCAGGTCGGATAATCGGGGACGCTTGCGGCGAGATCGTACGCCGCGTCGAGATCTTCCTGAGTCGCGAATCCCGGATACCAGTCCCCTGAATACCAGTTCATTGCCTATCACCTGATTTCTTGGTTTCTGTGCCGTGGGGCGGATCGACCGCAGGCGATCGGAACGCTCAGGTGATCAAAACCCCAGGCGGGGCTGAAGGCAAGCGCGGATTGGTGAGGCCGAAAGCTAGGCCAAGGCATTGCAGCCGGCGAAGGATTGAACTTGGACCACCACTGCGTGGAATACCATCGCACAAGGAAAAAGTTTACTATAAGTTGCGACTTGCATCGCGAATTACAAAAAATAGGCCGTCCGATTCACGCCCTGGGGTGCAGAGGACGGGCATTGATTTGAGTACCCCATTGTCGTATATATTGGAGCCAATAGCGGAAGATGTTCAGGACCGATGAGACCGGTGAAGGCGATGTCCTGATCATCACCGTGGATCTGTCGCAGTTGGGGCATCCGGCGCGAGAACTGCAACTGATGGCAGAGTTCGAATTGCTCGGTAGCACAATCGTAGCTCGTCGCGCTCATTTGCAGGGAAGCGGACGAAATACCATTGGTGTTTCGTTGTTGCGTGAAATCGCAGAACTCATGTTAGCGAAAGTGGGATATGATGAACTCATCGTTGAAGGGTTTCGCCGAACGACTGGGGCCGGTCCGGGGCATACCCCAAAACCGCTTCGGTTCAAAAGAAAGCGTTGTACTTCGCCGATCGATCGAGGCGAGCAATGTTGACGTTATCCGCGCTACCCGTGAACTTGTCAAATGCGGTTTCTCTATTTTAAAGTCAAAACGTACTGTCGAGGCACTATTTGAAATAGGTGAGGCAATGGCAATTCTGCCAAAGGTGCCTTCGAAGCAGTATTTGGTAGACGAGATGAATCGTGCCGGGATCGATATCCGTATCGTTACACCTCCCAACACGTTTGCCGTTAAGGCACTCCGTGAGCGTCTCTCGATGACTCAGGAACAATTCTCCGTTCTATACGGTGTTGAGCTTAGAACGCTTCAGAAATATGAGAATGGAGAACGGAATCCGGATCGAACGACGATTGGATATTTCAAGCTCATTGAGAAAGCGCCTGAAGAGCTAAAGCGTCTCCGAATGGATTGAGGTCATAGGCGCCTCGGGTCACCTCAGGATCGGTCGGAGAGTCAATTTGACTCCACTGCTCGGGAATTGATCTGAATCAAGGCCCTGTTCGGCAATTATCCGTAGAAATTCGGAACGAATATTTCAGGCGCTTCCTTCGGAGACATCATGAAACGCCCGCTGCTCGACAGCACCATTGAAGCGATTCAAAGCAACCTAGACGCGTTGCCGCCACCGCATCGTAAGAACGCGAAAAAGACTCTGGGCCGACTGAAGGCTGTTAAGGCCAATGTCTGCGCATCGCCAGACCTGTGCGGATCAATCTGCAACATTTGCCGGGACGATGACTTCGATCGTCAGCTGTAATTCATAGACCGATCGTGAGAAGAATATTATAGCCGCGGCAAAACCTGAGCCGCACTTGTATGTCACCCGGCCGACGGTGTTGTCGGCCGGGTAAGGTCGTTGGGATCAGCTACAGCCCGTCGTTCCGCCGCAGGTATCGCATTTCAGGCAGGTGCCGTTTCTGACCAGCGTCATGTTGTGGCATTCCGGGCAGGGATCGCCTTCATACCCCTTGGCGCGGGCCATCAGCATATCTTGGCGCCGCTGTGAGGCGACCGAAAAGCTGGCGGTCGTGGTTGTGGCGCCGGTTCCCGCGGTGGGGCCGCTTTCCCGGCGCGAGACGGTGGCATCGACCCTCTCGGTCGAGATGGTCGTGGTCGAATAGGCCGTCGGGCCGTCGGTGCCGGTCGCTTGGGTCTGGATCTGACCGTGGTCGTGGCTTTCAGCCGGTGCGGCCCCGCCCCCGTCAGGTCCAGCCCCGTCAGTTCCGCCACCATCGAGCACGCGGAGATGGCCGCCGCGGGTATAGCCGGTCGAAGCGATGCGTTGCAGCGTCTCGTCGATCTTGCGGCTGACCTCGGTCATTTGTGGGTCCATTTCCGACTGCTTCTCGCCGGTGCCCATGCTGTCGGGCATCAGGTCGTCGGTTTGGACATGGGCCAGATCGTGACGGCCGAGATAGGAGACCGCCAGTTCGCGGAACATATAGTCCAGGATTGAGGTCGCCATCTTGATGGCGTCGTTGCCCTGGACCGGCCCGGCCGGTTCGAACCGGGTAAAGGTGAACGCCTCGACGAATTCTTCGAGCGGCACCCCATATTGCAGCCCGATCGACACAGCGATGGCGAAGTTGTTCATCAAACTGCGGAAGGCGGCGCCTTCTTTGTGCATGTCGATGAAGATTTCACCCAGCTTGCCGTCGTCGTATTCGCCGGTGCGCAGATAGACCTTGTGGCCGCCGACAACAGCTTTTTGGGTATAGCCTTTGCGCCGTCCCGGCAGGCTTTCGCGGCCCCGGGGCTTTTCGACGATCTTTTCCACCACCCGTTCCACGATCCGCTCGGCGATCATGGGCGCGCGGGCGCCGGCCGGTGCGTCGACCAAGCGTTCGGCGAAAGTATCGCCGTTTTCGTCTTCCTCGTCCTCGATCAGGCTGGAGGCCAGCGGCTGGCTGAGCTTCGAGCCGTCGCGATAGAGCGCATTGGCTTTCAGTCCCAGGCGCCAGGACAGCATATAGGCGTCTTTGCAATCCTCGACCGTCGCCGCATTGGGCATGTTGATGGTCTTTGAAATCGCCCCGGAGATAAACGGCTGGGCAGCCGCCATCATACGGATATGCGCCTCGGCGGTCAGGAACCGTTTGCCGATTTTGCCACAGGGATTGGCGCAGTCGAATACCGGCAGATGCTCGTCCTTGAGGCCGGGCGCGCCTTCCAGCGTCATCGCCCCACAGGCATAGGTATTGGCGTTTTCGATTTCTTTGCGGGTGAAGCCCAGCCAAGCCAGCATGTCGAAGCTCATCTCATCAAGCTTGTCTGCCGGTATCCCAAGTGTATCGAGGCAGAAAGCTTCGCCCAGCGTCCATTTGTTGAACGCGAATTTGATGTCGAAGGCCGATTTCACGGCAGCTTCCAGGGATTCCAGCGCTTCCGGCGTAAAACCCTTGGCCGACAGGGTCTTGTGGTTGATCGCTGGCGCTCCGGCCAGCGTGCCGTTGCCGACGGCATAGCGGATCATCCGGTCGACCGTGTCCTTGTCATAGCCGAGATTGCTCAACGCCTCGGGGACGACGCGGTTGATAATCTTGAAATAGCCGCCGCCGGCCAGTTTCTTGAACTTGACCAAGGCAAAGTCGGGCTCGATCCCGGTGGTGTCGCAATCCATGACCAAGCCGATGGTGCCGGTCGGCGCAATGACCGTCGACTGGGCGTTGCGATAGCCGTGCACCTCACCCAATTCCAGCGCTTGATCCCAGGCGTGGCGGGCGGCCTTGGCCAGTTCGGCCTGCGGGCATTCCCCGGCCTTCAGCGGCACCGGAGCGACCGACAGCGTCTCGTAGCCCTCGATCTCGCCATAGGCGGCGCGGCGATGATTGCGCATCACCCGCAGCATGGCCTCGCGGTTTGGTTCGTAACCAGGGAAGGGCCCCAATTCGCCCGCCATTTCCGCCGATGTCGCATAGGCGACACCGGTCATGATCGCGGTCAGCGAGGCGGCGATCGCCCGGCCTTCGTCACTGTCATAGGAATAGCCGGTGGCCATCAGCAATCCGCCGAGATTGGCATAGCCGAGACCAAGCGTTCGATAGTCGTACGACCGGCGGGCGATTTCCTTGGACGGGAACTGCGCCATCAGCACGGCGATTTCCAGCGTGACCGTCCACAACCGGCAGGCATGGCGATAGGCGTCGACGTCGATTCCGCCATCGGGCGTGCGGAATTGCATCAGGTTCATCGAAGCCAGATTGCAGGCGGTGTCATCGAGGAACATGTATTCCGAGCACGGATTCGAGGCCTTGATCCGCCCCGACTCCGGGCAAGTGTGCCACTCGTTGATGGTGGTGTCGAATTGCAGCCCCGGATCGGCGGACGCCCAAGCGGCATGACCGATTTTTTCCCACAAGTCGCGGGCCTGAACCGTCTTGGCCACTTTGCCGTCGGTACGCCGGGTCAGCGCCCATTCACCGTCGGCCAGGACCTGTTCCAGGAAGTCCTGCGAAAGCCGGACCGAGTTGTTCGAGTTCTGGCCGGCAACGGTCAGATAGGCTTCGGAATCCCAATCGGTGTCATAGACCCGGAATTCGATATCGTCATAGCCCTGACGCGCGAATTGGATGACGCGCTGGATATAGTTGTCGGGGATCATGACTTTGCGCGCGGCTTTGATCGCGGCCTTCAATGCCGGATTCGCCTTGGGATCGAAACGCTCGTCGCCCGCACTGCCGATGCTGCCGTCGCTGCGGCCGTGGCAGGCATCCATGATCGCGTTCAGATTGCGGTCGGCCAGCTTGGAGCCGGCGACAAGCGCGGCGACCTTCTGTTCCTCGACAACCTTCCAATCGATATAGGCTTCGATATCCGGGTGATCGACGTCGACGCTGACCATCTTGGCGGCGCGGCGGGTGGTGCCGCCCGACTTGATCGCTCCGGCCGCCCGGTCGCCGATTTTCAAGAAGCTCATCAGGCCCGACGACCGGCCGCCGCCGGAAAGGGGCTCGCCCTCGGCCCGAAGCGACGAGAAATTCGACCCGGTGCCCGAGCCGTATTTGAACAGCCGGGCTTCGCGGACCCACAGATCCATGATCCCGCCATCATTGACCAAGTCGTCACTGATCGACTGGATGAAGCAGGCATGGGGCTGCGGCCGCTCGTAAGCGCTGGTCGACCGAATGACCTCACCCGATTTGTGGTCGACGTAGTAATGCCCCTGGGCCGGACCGTCGATGCCATAGGCCCAATGCAGACCGGTATTGAACCATTGCGGGCTGTTCGGCGCCGCCATCTGCCGGGCCAGCATATAGCGCATCTCGTCGCGATAGGCCTTGGCGTCGTCTTCGCTGTCGAAATAGCCGCCCCTCCAGCCCCAATAGGTCCAGGTGCCGGCCATCCGGTCGAAGACCTGCGTGGCGGTGGTTTCGCCGATATAGCGCTCGTCTTCCGGCAAATGAGCCAGCGCCTTGGTGTCGGCGGTCGAGCGCCACAGCCATTCCGGCACGCCGTCTTCAGGGACGGGCTTCAGGCGGGCCGGAACGCCGGCCTTGCGAAAATACTTCTGGGCGATGATATCGCAGGCGACCTGGGACCAGTCTTCCGGCACGTCGATATCGGTTTGGCGGAACACCACGGAACCGTTGGGATTCCGGATCTCCGACGATCCCTTGCGGAAGGGAATGCCGTCATAGACATCCTTGCCTTCGGCGTGAATGTCAGCGGTGAATCGCCGATCGATACGCATTGCCGTTGCCTCTTCTTAGAAAGATCATGAATCGTTACGGGTCGTCGGCCGGAACCCAACAAAAGCTGGCATTCGCCCCAATATTTAGTGAGCAAAAGAACCTATCATACTATATCTAGTGATGTGGGGTCCGGCAAGTGTTAATGAAATGATAACGCGTCACGGTGGACGGTTATCATCCCGGCACCGGCGCCAGCGTTGCTGCCGACCCCCGGTGCGGCGACCAACATAGGCCCGAGCGACGGCCGATGGCAACCAGATTGTGTGTGTTGTCGCTCGGATATCACATGATCTTGTGTATCGATCGGTGGATAACCGTGGGGATGACCGGTGTGCAGCGGTTCTGCGCCAAGGCAATTCCTTGTTGCCGGATCCGATGGCCGATGGTCCAATCCGGCAATACGCCTGCCACCGAACCATCCACACTCGGGCAGGCCCGAAAATCAATTTGCAACGATCCTTAACAACGATGCCACGAGGCCCCACCTGATGTTCAACAAGATCCTGATAGCCAATCGCGGGGAAATCGCCTGCCGGGTGATCCGGTCTGCGCGCGCCATGGGGATCGCCACAGTCGCGGTTTATTCCGAGGCCGACCGGGATGCCGTGCATGTCCGCATGGCCGATGAGGCGGTTGCCATCGGTCCGGCGGCGGCGGCCGAGAGCTATCTGGTCATCGAGAACGTCATCGACGCCTGCCGCAAGACCGGCGCGGAGGCTGTCCATCCCGGTTATGGGTTTCTGTCGGAGAACACCCGATTCGCCAAGGCACTGGACGAGGCGGGCATTGTTTTTATCGGACCGGGCGCCGACGCGATCGCCGCCATGGGCGACAAGATCACGTCAAAGAAGCTCGCCGCCAAGGCCGGGGTCAGCACGGTACCGGGTCATCCCGACGCCGTTGCCGATGTCGAAACCGCGCAGCGCATCGCCGGGGAAATCGGCTTTCCGGTCATGCTCAAAGCGTCGGCGGGCGGCGGCGGCAAGGGAATGCGCGTGGTCCACTCAGCCGACCAGGTCGCCGACGGCTTCAACGGCGCGACCGGGGAAGCGCGCAGCAGTTTCGGCGATGATCGGGTGTTCATCGAAAAATTCGTCGAGCAGCCGCGCCATATCGAAATCCAGGTGCTGGCCGATTCTCACGGCAATATCCTTTATCTGGGCGAGCGTGAATGTTCCATTCAACGCCGCCACCAAAAGGTGGTGGAGGAGGCGCCGTCGCCCTTCCTTGATGCGGCCACGCGCAAGGCGATGGGCGAACAGGCGGTCGCCCTGGCCCGCGCTGTCGGCTATGTTTCCGCCGGGACGGTGGAGTTCATCGTCGATAAGGACCGCAATTTCTTCTTCCTGGAAATGAACACCCGCCTTCAGGTCGAGCATCCGGTGACCGAGATGGTGACCGGGGTCGATCTGGTCGAATGGATGATCCGAATTGCCGCTGGCGAGGCCCTGAGCTTTGGCCAGGAGGATGTCGTCCTGCTCGGCTGGGCAGTCGAGACGCGGCTCTATGCCGAAGATCCCTATCGCGGATTCCTGCCGTCGATCGGCCGGCTGACCCGCTATCGGACGCAGCATGCGAATGGGTCGGTGCGGATCGATACCGGCGTCGCCGAGGGGTCGGAGATCACCATGTATTACGACCCGATGATCGCCAAGGTCGTTACCGGCGGCCAATCGCGCCTTGAGGCGATCGACGCCATGGTCGGCGCGCTTGATCGGCTGGAGATTCGGGGAATTCAGCACAATGCCGGATTCCTCATGCAGCTCATGCTGAATCCGCGCTTTCGAACCGGGGACATGACGACCAATTTCATCGCCGAGGAATTCCCCAAGGGTGTCAGCCCGGCCGATTTGGCCGGCGATTCGCTGATGCGGGTCATGGCGGTGGCCGCTGCCGTTCACTGGCGGATCGCCGACCGAGAACGCAGCCTGACAGGCCGGCTGGCCAACACCGACACGCCGACTCAGGCCGAGTGGGCGGTGCGCATCAACCGGGCGAATACACCCGTCACCGTCAACCGGGTGGGAACGGCCTTTACGGTCAAGGTCGAGAATCGGACCGTCCTGATCGAGGACCAGTGGCGTCCCGGCCTCACCTTGTGGCAGGGATCGGTAGACGGTATCGACGCCGCGATGCAGATCGACCGAGTCGGCATCGGCTATCGGATGCATCATGCCGGCGCCGTGATTGATGTCGAGGTGCTGGCGCCGCGCGTGGCTGAACTTGCCGATCTGATGCCGGTGCGCGAGGCGCCGGATATGTCGAAATTCCTGTTGTCGCCGATGCCCGGCCTTTTGGTGTCGCTGATGGTCGAGGAAGGGCAGGAGGTTCAGCCCGGCGAGGCCCTTTGCGTGGTTGAGGCCATGAAAATGGAGAACATCCTGCGGGCCGAGCATCAGGGTGTGATATCGGCTTTTCACGCCAAGCCGGGCGATAGCCTGTCGGTGGATGGCAAGATCATGGAGTTCGAGTGACCGACGCTCGACCTTCTGGGGCCGATTGGGCGGCACGGCGGCGCTGGTTCGCCGACACGGTCACCCGCCCGCTGGACGAGGCGGGCGCCAGACCCGGCCAGCAGGCGGAAACCCTGTTGGCCGAGTTGGAAGATGTTTTCTGTGTCGGGGCGTGGCTGTCGACCGTCATCCTGTCGGCGGCCGTGATCGAGGCGCATTTGCGGGAAACGGCGGCGCCCGGAAACCCGTTTGAAAACACCCGCGATTTGTTTCATCGCCTTAATCTGCCGGCGGAATTCGAAGAGCTGCGCTTGTTGCGCAACCGAATAATCCATGTGGAGCCGGGCGCGCCGATGCTCGGCCCCGACATGCATTGGAGCCATGCCGAAGTCTTCGAGCGCGATGCCCGCGAATCTGTGCGGCTGGTTGCCTTTGCGCTGACGAGGTAGGCTTTCGCTGCCCGGCAACTGTGTTGTTTCATGCGGCATCCGCCCCTATCTCATCCCCGGAAACGCGAAGCGTTGTCCGGGGTCCACAATTTCCGCGAGAGCTTTGGCCGTGTGGTCCGGGGGCTTCTTTGCCGCATCCGCCCCTATGGTCCCGTCCCCGGCGGTTCAGAACGCGCTATCTTCATGGGTGAGCGATCGGGCTCATTCGGGCGGGAGTACTGCCGTCTCGGTCAGCCGGTGAACCTGAACGGTGTTGTTCTTGATCGAAAGCGCGAGCCGTCCGTCGCGCAGATCAAGGGCCTGCTGGCCGAATATCTCGCGCCGCCAGCCGGACAGGGCCGGGAT
>LFIK01003698.1_pt1 | contig 12404 bp, 12 predicted proteins | sample 643401 | NCBI WGS metagenome assembly LFIK01 (sample SAMN03777447, study PRJNA286221) | soda lake metagenome | biome: soda lake; feature: Kulunda steppe; material: water; isolation source: sample T5-Br brine of Lake Tanatar-5 | place: Russia: Kulunda steppe | collected 2010-07 | reverse complement strand
TCCACCGCCAGGCGAGTGTCCTCCGACAGCTTCTCGCCGGGTTTGGTGAGTATCTTGCCTCCATCAGCCAGGCTCACCCGCCCATGGCGGATCAGCCGCTGGGCGCGGGTGCGTGAACGGGCCAGGCCCTGGGTGACGAGCAGCTGGTCGAGTCGCGGCATGGGGGAGTTCTAGCTCAGGATCGGGAAGGGGAGGCCTGGAGCGCCTTGATGTGCTCGCCGAGCCCAAGGGCACGGTTGACGTCCAGTTCCAGAGCGACTCCGGTGTCCAGAGAATCGTCGAGGCCACCGGCCTCTGCCGCGGCGTCAAGGACGGCATCGGCACGGTTCGACTCGACAAGGATCAGTATCACGCTGCGCGTGGCCATGAACTCCAGTCCGAAGAAGGTCAGGTGGGGCTTGAGCCCCTGGCCTTGGGCGTTGTTGATGATGGTGGCGCCGGTGGCGCCCGCCTTTCTGGCGGCGTCCAGCACCTTGTCGGTCCTGTCCTGATCGACAAAGACCATCAGCAGCTTGAAGTCCATGTTCATCTCCCTCTATCGCCAAGTTGTCGAGACCGGGGCTTCGTGCTGCACATTCTGGCAGAGCCTGTCGTGAAGTTCCTGATCGGCATCAAGGCGTGCCACCGGGACCCGAGTCCGCTTGCAGGTCGCTGGGCGAGACTCTGTCCGTCCCCCAGCTGCGGTGGATGTAGCCGATTACCAGATCGAGCTCCGCCTGGGTGACCTGGGCCAACTCCCCTCGCTCCAGCGGGTCGTAGTGGAAGATGTAAAGGCGCGAGGCGAACTGCGCGAAGGGCAGCGATGCCTCGCCCGCACGCTCGCCGTGGTCGGAGGTGCTGACCTTGATATCGTCGCCCCAATCCTGACCGCTGTCGTTGTTGGGGTTGTAGAAATAGACCCGCATCACGTCGGAGGGATCCAGAGACACACGCAGCACGGTGATCGCGTGCCAGCCAATGAAGCGCGCGGCGCTGTCGGTCACCGCAATGCCCGCGGGCTGGGGATGAATCAGCGGCTGATTGCCATTGTAGTAGGGGTGGTAGCTGGCATAGAAGTGGCGCAGGAAGGTGTCCAGCTCGTGGAGCTGGCCCGTGGCCACGTCGACGTTGATGCGAAAGCCCCGGCCGGACCACCAGCCGTGGAACTCGGGGTTGACCCAGCGGTGAGGGTCACCCTCGCGGCCGGTGCAACGTCGGCCCATCTCGGCATAGATACGATCCAGGTGGGGCACCACGATCAGCGATACCGGGTCGAGGTCCATGGGCAGGCTCTGGGCCACGCCGCCGCTGCTCTCCATCGAGGAGATAGGCTGACCCTCGAAGTGCATGATGATCTCGTCGTCGCGGGCTGCCCAGGCCACCATCTGCAGCAGATAGTCGGGATCGTTGTAGGCCCACATGGAGAGGGCCCGGGCCGACTGGCAGGTAGGGTTGTTGCCCTGACCCACGCCCAGCGGCTGACCCAGCATGCACAGCACCCCCTCGAGCAGCCGCGCCCTGGGAGAGACCGCCTCACCGAAGGCCATGTTGAGCCGTGCCTGGGACCATTCTGAGAGCGTCAGGCCCATCTGGCGCCACATGGCCGGGGCTACCGGCGGCTGGTAGAGGATGCCGCGCTCGAGCATCAGCGCCAGGCCAAAGACGGCCTGGGGCGTAGCGGGGTGCACGCCGCCGCGAATCAGCGCCGAGACCAGCTCGCGGTAGCAGAGCAGGCAGTCGCGGCCGGTGGCCGAGAGCCCGAGCGCCTCGGCCACCAGGTGATCGCTGTGATCCAGCAGGTGACGCAGCAACACCGGGTGGTAGGCCGAGACCAGCCCGGTGTCATGCATGGCCCGGGCGAAGCCGGTGGCCTCGCCCTGTAGAGCGGAGCTGTCCATGCTGGACAGCCGTTCGCGGTAGACCTCAAGCCCCGGGTCCTCACGACAGGCCCGGGTGGGGCCGAACAGCGAGCTGACCAGGCGGTCGGCGCCCTGGCCGCTGACGCCCAGGTCGATCTCCGGGTTGGCCTGGCAGATGGCGATCTGGGTGATCATCGCCTTGACCGGTTCCACCTGGATGGGGCGCTGCTCAAGGATGCGCCAGATCTCGTCGATCAGGCGGTCGATGATGTGTTCGTAGCCGATGCGCTCGGCCAGGTGCTGGAACAGGTGTCGAGGAATCTGAGCCAGGCGCCCCTGGGTCTCCCGCTCGGCCTCGCTGGGCACGCCGAACAGCAGCCAGAGATTGATCGCCATGACCTGCGTCAGGTAGTGGTGGGCCTGCTCAGCGGAGATCTGATCATGCAGGTACTCTCTCTTCGCGACGGCCAGCAGGCGCAGCTCACTTAGCGCTTCGATCACCACCAGGTTGGGGTCGGCGCTCTTGAGGGCATGGGTGGTCAGCGAAGGTATCAGGTATTGGGGGGTATGCCAGTCAGAGCCAATGAAGACCCCGGCCTTTTCGAAGACCTGGGCGCGGGCCTCGATGGCGGCGGCACCGCCCTCCTGGAGCAGCACTCGGCGGGCAGTGTCGAACACCCGGGGCAGTTTTCCGGGCCTGGCAAACGCCGGGGCATTGGCCAGCAGGCTTATCGCTTGGTCCAGCTTCTGGCAGAGGCCAACGAGCTTGCCGTTGGCCGCAGGCGTTGCACTCGTGTCTTGCGTCTGTCGGTGCGTGGTCACGCCGACTCCTTGTCGTCAGGATGTCATCTCTTCATGACGCCTGTATCAGACATAGAAATCAAGCTCTTCCATATGCTTGAGCAATTCCTTCATGCGTGCCGCCTCGTCGCCCTTGAAATAGATCAGGCCCCAATGGGTGCCGAAGGCGGTCCGCTTGGTGACGGTTTCTTCCATTGGTGCGGTGAGCTCGTGGGACTCGAAGTAGGGGTCGTCCTCGACCTCTTCGGGGATCTCCAGCTTGTTGACCACGCGGCGGCGCGGATAGACCCCGAAGCAGCCGGCAAAGCCGTCGGCGTCCACCACTTCCTGCGGGAAGAACGCCTCGACCTCTTCCGAGGTGGTCTTGGGATCGAAGACCAGCGTGGAGGCCTGGTAGGCGTTGAAGCCATAGACCCGCTCGAGCAGCTCGAAAACCTTGAATCCCGGCGGACGATAGGCCACCTCACCGAAGTACATTTCGCCATCGCTGGTGACGAAGTACTCCGGGTGGATCAGGCCAAATTCGATGTCGAAGGTCCTGATCAGCCTCTCGATCTGGGCGGTGATCTGCGGGCGGTAGTGTTCGAGCTCCGGCGAGGCGGGCACGAACACCGAGTAGCCGAGGGTCACGTACTCGGAGATGTTGAGGAAGGCGATCTTGCCGTCGTGGATCCACGCTTCCACAGCGAATTCCCAGCCGTCCAGATGCGACTCCATCAGCACCGGGAATTCCTCGTCGGGGATGGTATCGACCTCGTCCGGGGTGCGGATCACGCGGTGCCCCAGGCAGCCGGCCTTGTCGAAGGCCTTGAGATGGATGGGATCGTTGGGGTCGCCGTCGAGCTTGAGCAGGGTCTGGTTGACCCGCTTGAGAAAACGAATGACATCCTCCTTGTCGTGGGCCTCCTCGAAGATGCCGACGCGGATACCGCCAAGCTGGGCACGCCGCTTCATCAGGGCCTTGTCGCGCAGCAGTAGCGACTGGCCGTAGAGGCGCGGGTTGTCGAGCAGCACCGAGTTGATGGCGCCCGCCCACTCCACGGTCTCCTCGAACAGCGGGATGGCCACATCGACGCCCATGTCCCTTAATTTTTCCGCGATATCCAGCGAGCTGTCATTGAGTCGCTCGAAGTGCCAGGAAACATAGGGAATGTCGTGCTTCTGGCAGTACTCCTGGGCCCAGTCCGGGGCGACCACCACGTAGCGACGGTCGAAGTTCTCGGCGGCTTCGATGGCGTTCAGGCTCCAGCCCAGCAGGGCGATGAAGCCCTTGTTCGGATCCTTCTTCATGGAGTGCCTCCCGATGTGGAAATGGACAGAATCCCGAGCCGACCAATGGACGTTCTCGGGGAAAAATAGATGACTTCCAAAATACAGCAACGTTTGGTCAGGTTCACCCTGGCCCCCGAGGCAAACGCCCCTTGCCGGCCGAGCCCTGCATTGCTATAGTGCGCTCGCACTTGGCAAGGCGTTGATTGACAACGCTCCCTCTGTCGAGTTGACGTCGAAATCCTAGATGTCGCGTTATGGTGGCCCCGTCGGTCCTCCCGCAATGCTAAGCCACAAACCCCGCCAGGCCCGGAAGGGAGCAACGGTAGTGGTGGTCGCGTGTGCCGGGATGTGGCTGTCGGGGCCGCCTCCATTTGTGGTCCTGCATTCCTGTCATTTCATTCGCGTGTCTTCTATTCCTGTTCGAGCCATTCAGAGGTCCCCTCTCAGCGAGGCGGGCGTCGTTCCCACCACTCTGCGATCTGGGCATAGCCCATCACTGTGATGATCGGGAACAGGCAGGCCAGTGCGATCATGCCGAAGCCATCCAGCACCGGGTCGCGTCCCGGGATGGCATCGGCAAGCCCGAGTCCCAGGGCCGCGATGATCGGTACCGTAATCGTCGAGGTGGTGACCCCTCCCGAATCGTAGGCCAGCGGGATGATGCTGCGCGGTGAACGCAGGGTCTGCAGGATCACCAGCAGATAGGCCCCCATCACCAGCCAGTGCAGGGGGAGCCCCAGCACGATCCGCAGAGCGCCAAGGCTGATACCAAAGGCCATGCCCAGCGCCACGGCAATCCTCAGCATCAGCGGATCGATGGTGCCACCCGAGATCTCGCCCGCCTTGAGTGACACCGCGATCAGGGCCGGTTCGGCGATGGTGGTGCTGGCGCCGATGGCGAAAGCGAACAGGTAGACCCAGTAGTAGTCGAGCCAGTGTCGCTGCGCCTCGGTGACCACGGCCGGCAGGAATTGGCGGGAGGTAAGCTGCTCGGCCATCAGGCTGCCCATGGGGAATAGCGCCGTCTCGAGCCCTACCAGGAAGAGCGTCAAACCGAGTAGCACCAGAACGAAACCGGCCAGCACCTGCTTGAGTCGCCGTAGCGGTCGCCGGATCACTAGGTACTGGAAACCGAAGAGAATCGCGGCGATGGGCAGGATATCCAGCAGGGTGCTTCGCAGCACGGCAAGCAACTCGTTCAAGTGAGGCCTCCCCGCAGAATGCCAAACAGTAAGACGAAGATGATCGGCATCACCGAAGCGAAGGCGATCAGCCCGAAACCATCCAGCATGGGGTTGCGTCCCTGGATCGCAGTGGCGAGCCCAATGCCGAGTGCCGTTACCAGCGGTACTGTGATGGTGGAGGTGGTGACCCCGCCTGAATCATAGGCAATGCCGATGATCTCGGCCGGGGCCAGCAAAGTAAGCCCCATGACCAGGGCATAGCCGGCGATGATCATCAGGTGCAGGGGCCAGCCCTTGAGTATGCGCAGTACCCCAAGCATCACGGCGCTGCCGACCGACACGGCCACTACCATCCTCAGTTGAAAGGCGAAGCGCGCCCGGCTGGACTCGGAAGACTCGATCAGCCCGGCGTCGGCGACCACGGTGGCGGCCTTGCCGGCCACGGCGATCAGCGCGGGTTCTGCCACCGTGGTGCCGAGGCCCAGGGCGAAGGCGAACAGCAGCAGCCAGGCGGCGCTGCCCTTGCGGGCAAACTCCCTGGCGAGATGCTCACCGGCTGGAAAAAGACCCAGCTGCAGGCCCTGGATGAACAGGGTCAGCCCTGCGACCACCATGACGAGCCCGCCCAGGAGGTCTAGGAGACTCAGTTCCTCCGGCAGGGGCTGACGAATCACCACCAGCTGGAAGAAGGCCACCACCAGGACCACCGGGGCCAGGTCGCGCAGGCTGTCGCGGGTCTGGCGCAGCAGAGCCGTCAACAGGTCCATGTGATGCCCCATCTCGCCAGGACCATGCCCATCTCCCATCACTACGCCACGCAACCTTCAGTCTGCCACCATCCGGCATTGCGGGGCGAGTAGGTCGACGGCGATTCGCTGCTGCAGGGATTGGCACCTCGTCAGGCCTGAGCCCCCAGGTGTTTGCGCAGGAAGTGCTGGGTGCGTTCCTGATCGGGATGGCTGAACAGGTGGTCGGGGGTGTTGGCCTCGACCACCACGCCGCCATCCATGAACATCGCCCAGTCGGAAACGTCGCGAGCAAAGGTCATCTCGTGGGTGACGATCAGCATGGTCATTTGCTCCTCGGCCAGGCTCTTCATGACCCGGTTGACCTCCTCGACCAGTTCGGGATCAAGCGCCGAGGTGGCCTCGTCGAAGAGCATGACCTTGGGCCGCATGGCCAGTGCCCGTGCGATGGCCACCCGCTGTTTCTGCCCCCCGGAGAGCGCGCTCGGGTAGACCTGTGCCTTGTCGGCCAGGCCCACGCGCTCGAGCAGCTCCATGCCCAGTTCCCGAGCGTCACTGGCTTTCATTCCCTTGAGCTTCCGGGGGGCCAGCGTCACGTTTTCCAGTGTCGACAAATGGGGAAACAGATTGAAGTGCTGGAACACCATGCCCATGTTCTGGCGGATGTGGTTGATGTGTTTCTCGTAGGCCAGTCCCTTCAGGTCGGGTCGATTCACCTGAACGCCATCCAGAATGATGGTGCCCTCGTCGATTATCTCCAGGTTGTTGACGGAGCGCAGCAGAGTGCTCTTGCCCGAGCCTGACGGGCCGATGATGGAGATGATCTTGCCGCGATCTACCGTCAGGTCGATGCCCCTGAGCACTTCCAGGTCACCGAAGCGCTTCTTGACCCCCTTGAGCTCGACCATCGGGGTCTCTGTTGTTTGTGTCATGTGATGTCCTCGTTAACTGCGATAGGCGGCACGCCGCTCGATCCACGTCTGGCCGGCTTCCATCATCAGATTGATCAGGTAGTAGATGACCGCGATGGTGATGTAGAACTCGAAGGGGCGGAAGGTCACGCTGATGGCGTATTGCGAGGCATAGACCATCTCGCCGATGCCGATGGCCGACAGCACCGAGATATCCTTGACCATGATGATCATGTTGTTGCTCAGCTGGGGCAGGGCGCGATAGAAGGCCTGGGGGAGAATGATATAGAGAAGCGTTCGGAGGTGGCCGAAACCCAGTGAGCGCGATGCCTCGTACTGGCCGCTGGAGACCGACTTGATGGTGGCGATGAAGATATCGGCGTTGTAGGCCATGTAGTAAAAGCCCAGGCCCAGAACCCCCACCACGAGCGCCGGTATGAGTATCCACTCGCCAATGCCGAAATAGAGGAAGTACAGCTGCAACAGCAGCGGTGTGGTCATGAACAGCCAGATGAAGAAGCGCAGTGGCCAGTTCACCATCTTGCGGGTATACAACGTGATGACCGCCACGATCTGGCCGCCGACTATCGACATCACGGCGACTGCCAGACCGATCAGCAGGGTGACGCCGACGCCCTGGAGCAGGGTGGGCCAGTAGTCAATGACGGGGCTGAAGTCGAATTCCATGGGACTATCCTGGTAGTTGTGGCCCGGCAAGGCGCCCGGCAAGTGTTACAGGAAGGTGTACCGGGTGGCCCGTCGATAGAGGAACTCCACGATGCCCATGACCGCATAGATGATGACGATGTACATCAGGGCGCTGAGCATGAAGACTTCCAGAGGCTTGTAGGTGGAGCCGATCAGCCGCTGGGCCTGATAGGTCAGCTCGACCACCGAGATGATCGATACCAGCGAGGAGTTCTTGACCAGAATGATGGCCAGCACCCCCACCGAGCGGATCATCAGGGCGGCCGCCTGGGGCAGGATGATGTGCTGCAGGGTGGCCAGGCGGCCGAAGCCCAGGGAGCGCGACGCCTCGCTCTGGCCGCTGTCCACCGACTCGATGGCGCCGCGCATGGCTTCGCTCATGTAGGCCCCGATGTTGAAGGCGCCGACCACGACACCGCAGGTGAAGGGGTCCAGGCGCAGTCCGATGGCGGGCCCGCCGTAGAAGACCAGCAGCAGCTGCACGAAATAGGGCGTACCGCGCACCACGCTGATATAGGCGCGGGCCAGCCAGCGAACGGGCGGTATTCGCGAGGTGCGCAGCGCCACCAGCGCCGAGGCGATAAAGAAACCGAAGAACAGGGCGCGCGCGGAGATGTCCACGGTGACCCAGGCCGCCTTCACCAGCAGCGGCGCGATCTCGATCATCAGATTGAAGTCCATGATCCCTTCTGTCCTGTTGTCGTATTGTCAGGAAGGTGCGGGGGCAGCAGGGCTTGCGCCCTGCTGTCGAGGGATCCTCTAATTGAACTCGACGCCTTCACCGATCCACTTGTCGACGATGGCCTGGTAGGTGCCGTCCTCCCGAATCTCGGTCAACGCCGTATTGAGCGCTTCCTTGAGCTGGGGTTTGTTCTTCTGGATGGCAATGGCAGCGGGCCAGCTGGGCAGCTCCCCGACATCGATCTGCTTGATGGCGATATCTCCTTCCCCAATGGCCACATAGACGGGAATATCATCGGCGATCATCACGTCGACGCGCCCGGTAGTGAGTCCGTTGAGCATGTCGGGAAGGCCCTGGAAGGTCTGGTTGCGCCACCTTCCCTCGGCGTTCTCGGTGGCCCACTGATTGCCGGTCTCGCCGAGGGTGGAACCCACGCGCTTGCCTTCGAATTCATCGATGCTGCTGACGTCATCGGTCTCTTCCCGCACCCAGATGGAGAGCCCCGAGCGGTAGTAGGGGTCGGTGAAGTCGACGGCCATCTCGCGCTCTTCGGTGACGCTCATGCTGCAGATGCAGGCGTCGAAACGCCCGCCGGCCAGGGCGGCGACGATGCCGTTCCAGGGCGACGTCTGGATGTTCACCTCGACCCCCATCCTGTCCGCCAGGGCTTCGGCAATATCCACATCGAAACCGATCAGGTTGCCGGCCGTGTCCACGTAGCTGAAGGGCGGGTAGGCGCCGGAATTGGCGACCTGGAAGACGTCATCCTGGATCTCGGGAAGATCCCGGGCCTGGGCCGGCAAGCTGGCCAGGGAAATGGCGCCAAGCAGCGCCAGGGCGCTGATGAAGGGACGATGGAAAGACGTGTTGTGATTTGTCATGTCGATGCCTGCTTGTTGTTGAGTTGTATTGTTCAGCGGTGTCGGGTGACGTTCTAGGCTCTGGCGGTTACCTCCTGATGATGGCTCATGAAAACGAGGCGCAGGACGTTCTGACTGCGCGGGTCATGCGCGTTCGAGCAGCAGGGCGATGCCCTGGCCGCCGCCGATGCAGGCGGCCGCGCAGCCATAGCGCTTGCCATTTACTTGCAGAATTCGTGCCAGGGTTCCGGCAAGGCGGATCCCGGTGGCGCCGAGCGGATGGCCCAGCGCCAGGGCGCCGCCCCAGACGTTGACTCGTTCGGGGTCCAGCGCCAGCTCGCCCATGGCGTGCAGCGGCACCGTGGCGAAGGCTTCGTTGATCTCCCAGGCGCCGATGTCGGCGATGTCCAGACCGGTCTGATCCAGAAGACGTCGTATGGCGGCGGCTGCCCCGGCGCCCATCCGCTCCGGGGCGACGCCGCAGTCGGCGATGCCCACCACTCGAGCGAGGGGCGTGGCGCCATGGTGCGTCAGGGCCTCCTCGGACATCAGCAGGGCGGCGGCGGCCCCGGAGGTGAGAGGAGAGCTGTTGCCGGCGGTCACCCGGCCGCCTTCCTGGAACACCGGGTCGAGTCCGGCCAGTCGCTCAGCGGTGGTGTCGGCGCGGATGTTGGCGTCCCGGGCGATGCTCTCGCCGGCAGCATTGGCCAGCATCAGGCGCTCGCCGTTGAAGCGTCCATCGGCATCGGCCGCGGCGGCTCGTTGGTGCGAGGCCAGGGCGAAGGCATCCATGGCCTCGCGCCCGATGCCCGCGGCTTCGGCCAGGCGCTCGGCGGTCACGCCCATGTTCAGAGCCACGCCGAGCTCCAGCCAGTCGGCCTTCTGCAGCGTGGCCGGACTGGTCAGCACGCCCTCCTTGAACAGCGCCGGGCCCATGGGCACCCGGGTCATGTTCTCGACGCCGCCGGCAATGCCGACCTCGATGGCACCCGCCTGTATTTCCCGGGCGGTGCTGCGCAGGGCGGCCAGCCCCGAGCCACACTGCTGGTCGATCTGCCGGCTGGCACAGGCGCGGCCCCGCTCTCCCAGGCGCTCGGCGAGCCATAGCGGGTAGCGCCCACCGAAGCTCCATTGCTCCTTGACCGGCAGGGCGCAGCCGACGCTCAGGTCTTCCACGGCGGCACCGTCGAGGTCGCCCCGCTCTAGCAGGGCGTCGATCACGGCGGCCAGCAGAGCGTCGCCGCGGGTGTCGGCCCAGGCGTCCACCTCCGGCTTGCGGGGATGGGCACGGGTGAAGGCGCTGCGGGCGTAGTCGGCGAGATAGACGTCTCTCATGGGGTCGGCTCCCTGGGGTCGGCCAGGCGTGCCCAGCGGTGGATGAAGAGTGCGTAGGTGGTCAGCACGTGGCGGATGGAGTCGATCTCCACGCACTCGTCCACGCCATGGATGCGCTGAGCGATCGGGCCGTAGCAGGTGCCGTTGATCTCCCCCGAGACGTGGAAGGCGCGCAGGTCGGTAGTGCAGGTGGAGAGATAGTGAATCGGCGGCTCGCCGAGCAGTGCCTCGTGGCACTCCGAGAGCAGCCGGATGCCCGGGGTATCGAGGTCGACCAGGTGCCCCTCGGAGCGGAAGCCATGAAAGCTCACCCGGGGCGCCGGCGTGGCATCGTCGAACTCGGCATGGCGGGCGGCGAGGGTCTCGCGCACTCGCCCCATGGCCTCGTCGGGCGTCATGCCTGGCGGAAAGCCGACCCGCCCTTCGAGGATGGCGTGGGCCGGCACGCTGGAGGCCCAGTTGCCGCCCTCCACCCGGCCGATGCTGAGGTTGAAGGGATGGGGATGGTCGACGTAGGGCGCCGGGCGGGGCAGGGCGTTGATCTCCTCCTCCAGGGCCTTGAGCGCCGGCAGGTAGAGCTGCAGGGTCTCGATGGCGTTGCGGCCGGCGGCGGTGTCGAGCACGTGGGCCGGCAGGCCCTCGACCTGCATGCGAAACCACAGTACGCCCACCTGTCCGCTGTAGATCCGGGCGCCGAAGGGTTCGGGGATCAACACGAAGTCGCCGCTATAGCCCTGATGGAGGCAGGCCAGGGCGCCGTTGCCGGTGCACTCCTCCTCGATTACCGTCTGCAGGGTCAGCGGGAAGTTGATGGTCACGCCGGCCTGACGCACCGCCTGCACCGCCATGACCATGGCGGCGATGCCGGCCTTCATGTCGCCGGCACCGCGGCCGTAGAGCCAGCCGTCCTGCTCCCAGGGTTCCCAGGGCGGGCGGGTCCACATGTCGGTGGGCTCGGCGGGCACCACGTCCAGATGGCCGTTGAATACCAGATGCGGACCGCTGGCGCCGGGGTTGAGCCGCGACACCAGGTTGTAGCGCCCGGCGCTTGCCCACTCGGTGGGCACCCGGTGGGGGTGCTCGGCAAACCCCGGGGCGTCCAGCGGCACCCGGGTTGCCGGCAGGTCGAGCCGTTCGAACCAGGCCTCCATGGTGTCCAGCGCCCCGTGCTCCTGGCCCAGCACGCTGTAGCCGCGCACCAGGTCGCGGGTCAGCGCCAGGGTATCGTCCATGAGCGCGTCGCAGGCGGCAACGATGCGTTTCTCGGTGGCATCCAGCATCAGAATCTCCCCAGCCGTGACTCGTCGATGAGCAGAGTTGCCTCGGTGGCCGCGCGCAGGGTCGCCGGGTCGAGGCCTTCTGCGATGTCTACCACGGCGAGTCCCGCCGGGGTCACGTCCATCACCGCCTTGTCGGTGATGATGCGTGACACGCAGCCACTGGCGGTGAGCGGCAGGCGACAGCGCTCGAGGATCTTGGGATTGCCGTGCTTGTCGTTGTGGGTACAGAGCACCACCAGCCGCTTGACCTTCTGGGCCAGCTCCATGGCGCCGCCGATGCCGGGCGAGAACTTCCCGGGGATCTTCCAGTTGGCCAGGTTGCCGGCGGCGTCGACCTCGAAGGCGCCCATGAAGGTGAGGTCGACCCTGCTGCGCCGGATCATGGCGAAGGAGGTGGCGCTATCGAAGACGCTGGCGCCGGGGCGGGTGGTGATATAGGCCCCGCCAGAATCGATCATGTCGTGGTCCGGCGCCTCGTCGTCGCGGCGCGGCCGGCAGCCCAGCAAGCCGTTCTCGGAGTGCACCAGCACCTCCATTTCGTCAGGCAAGTAGTGAAAGAGTCGGGTCGGCAGGCCGATGCCGAGATTGACGATTTGGCCGGGGATCACCTCCCGGGCGGCCCGGGCCAGGATGCGCTGCGACTCAGAGCTCATGGGGGCGAACTCCCTGTTCACTGGTGGTGCGGTCGACCCGCACCACCTGGCTGACGAAGGCGCAGGGGGTGTGGATCGCGTCGATGGGCAGCTCGCCCGGGGCGTCGAGGCGGTAGGTCTGGGCGATGACGGTG
>LFIK01003696.1_pt1 | contig 12408 bp, 15 predicted proteins | sample 643401 | NCBI WGS metagenome assembly LFIK01 (sample SAMN03777447, study PRJNA286221) | soda lake metagenome | biome: soda lake; feature: Kulunda steppe; material: water; isolation source: sample T5-Br brine of Lake Tanatar-5 | place: Russia: Kulunda steppe | collected 2010-07 | reverse complement strand
TCAGTCTTGCTATTCACCAAAACATCTGGCTTCCAGACACTACCTTTCACCTGATTTGAGCGCTTTAGTTTTGGTTTAGGGTTGCAGGCCTTTTAGGCTTCAGCTAAGCTGCCCTTGTTCGGCGGATACAGCTATGTAACCTAACCTTACCTAACCTTAGGTCCAGGTTGCAGGCCTTCTAGGTTTCAGCTAAGCTGCCCTCGTTCAGCAGGTACAGCTATCACTGATTACATCACGTACGACATACATGATGTAACCAAACCTAGCCTACAATGCAAATTTTCTCTATCCAGTAAATCAGATTTGCAGTGTTTTCAATGAGCAGCTGCTTAGTTAGCATTCGAACTTATTTCACTGATGGCTTCAAGTATGATAAGTTATCTTGTAACACCATTTAGGCACAATCGATTTTGATAAATGCATACAACGTGCACAAGGCGGTGAGCTAAGCTAAGACAATGCAAGAGAAAAATGGTGTCAAACACAGCCTGTCTGCTAAAAATACCGTTGCAAAACAATTTAATGCAGGACAACAAACAGTTAACCATCAACCACCTAACCAACCAGGGCCGCGATTTTGGCCCTGATTGCACAGGTAGTTAGTCCAATATTCCATAGAATGGCTGCAAAAAGGAATTTTCACCACAAATGCTCGTCAGGTAACCAAGATGGAGCTTTCTGAACTGCTAAAGCTCATAATGTTCACAAGGACTTCTGCAGCTTCTGCTTATGCATGGCTGCAAGGCAGCACACCCAACAGGAGGATGACAGGTTTCTACCAGTTGTCATCATAAAGAAGCCCTCTTCCTTACATTGGCAGCTCCCGCCCATGAGGGCGCGGCAACATTGTCTTTTTCATGCTTCAAGCACTGCACAAGTGGGAATGCCCTGCTCCCTCCAGTATCTCTGCAGCAATGCTTGCCTAAAACACGGGCATGGCAGCCTTCACTTTCTTCTCTACTTCTGCATAGCTCTCTGCAAATTCTTTGGCCTCTGCATCATCTGCCGGGGCTCCCTTTGTAGGGTGCGGGAGCAGTAGCATGCAGCTAGTAGGACGCTTACTCAGGGCTGCAGCTCCCAGTTCCTGCGCCAACAGGCAAAAGTGGTACAGGGTTGGGGTGTGCATTAGTCTCTTGTACAATACAAATGCACTTGCCATGCAAAACCTATCATGTGTCTCCTCGGACAAGCGAGTCAGCCTCTGTACAAGAAGCTAACCACTAAGTGAGCAAAGTATGGAGCTCCTTGGGGGGAAGTTAACACTGGCCACATTGCATCTAGTCTCAAGGGTGAGGACATCATTGCGACAGACAAGACCCGCTTCCCCACTCACACGGCACCCACCTCCTTTGAAGGTACATAGATGTAGGGTATCTGGTGATCCTCACATACAATGGGTATGTGCGTCAAGACGTCAATCGGGGAAATGTCACCAGCCAAGATGCAGATCCTGCAGGTCATCCAGAAGTGCACATTGCCTAGGCTCGTTTGGAGATTTATTTTTATGATTTGAAAGACAAATCATGTACGAAACAGGAACAGCATCTCACAAAAAACTACCATTCAGTTCCCAAAGCCAACTAGTTGTGCTTACCCTAACTCCTAACCCTAAAGCCTGGGATCAGCAAGGGCAAGAGGAAGAATTCAGCCTCGCGTGCTGTTCTTGACTATGTTAGGGATGAAAGATCACGTCTACCCTTTTTCAGAAAGAAGCAAGCTGTACTTAATCCCTCCAATTTGAGAACAAGCAAGGATCCCATGTGCCGTTCCTATCAAAATGCATGTGCAAGCCCGTACATTGTACACTCACCCTTTCTGCTTCTTCCTGAGCGCCTTAACCACCTCCTTCACTCCTCTCCTGATCTGCTTGCGCTTGGAGGCCTTCTTGCAGAGTTTCAGCACCTTCTTGCACAATTTTTCCTCTGCTAGTGGATTGGCAATCTGGGGACAGCACACCGAGGACACGAGGCAATGTTGGCAAAGCAGCAAACCTAGCATGCTCAGTTTTAGGCCATGCTTCTTGCATATTCAAACCCTATTGAAGCTCATGCACAAAAACAATCTCGACCTCAAGCCATCGAGACCTGCACGAACTTCTCCTGCATGTGCCTGTATGGTCGGGGAGTGTGCACACACCCCTATGTAAAGGGTGATATGTTCGTGCGCAGAGTATGCACTCATGGCACGCATCAAGATTTCCACCCACTTCTTGCTCGTCACCTGAATATCAAACAACGCTCATGCTAGTCCCCAAGTCATTGTTCAGCTTGCAATTGCGTTGACCTGCACAGCTGCAGAAAATCACACCCCCCTGGACTACCATGCCATGCACTACCAAAGCAGGTGTTATTTCGTCACATTCATGCTTAAGGAGGAGTGTGCATCCCATTTTCCGGGCCAATGATGACTGTGCAGTCTTTCAAGGAGCCCTGGAAAAGAGGGTTCATGCAAGAACCCTGAAGGCCTGGCTGCTGCGCTCACCTTGCTGCAAAATTTGACCTTAGCTTCGTAGTTTCCACCATCAGCTCCCTCCTCCACAGGTGCGCTGGCCTTCTTGTCCTTGCCCATTGGAGGCGGCTGCAGAAGATGCGAGTAAATGCCTGTAAAAAATCTTATCTAGGCCAGTTATGAGAAATATTCTTATTACGTCCTGCGCCGAACAACTCCGTATCAATCGTAGTGTTAGAATGGATCAGGCAAGAAACAAAATTATTTCAAACTCATTCATGCTCGTGTATCCGTTTCCTTGTTCTTGGCGTGGTTATTCTTAGAATGAGCCGTATGAGCCCATAGAAGTAGCCTTGGCAGCGATGGAGAAAGAACTGTTAAAGGTGAATGAATCTCTTGTGCTTCTGACCTGCTTGAAGCATACAGCTGACAAACCTGCTCCAAAGGTGCACCAGAGGCATTGCGCAGGAGACAGATACCCTCTGTCTGTCTCCATACGGCTGCGCAGGTGGCCTTCCACACAGCCAGTGTCAATGGAGGCGACCTGGAAGCCTTACAGCTGGCCACAAACCTTAGTGGAGAAGCCCACTTTGAGATGAAGAGCGGGTGCCGCTACAAGGGTCAGATCAAGGATGGCAAACTGCATGGCTCAGGAAAGCTCACGTTTCCAGACAACATGGTCTACCAAGGCACCTTTTGCATGAATGAGATCACTGGCCGAGGGGTAAGTCATTGGGCATAGTTGATTAATGCTGCCTTTGCACATCGAGTGCGGTAGTAATTAACGACTTAGGATAGTCATGCACAACATTATTCCAGTCATGCACGACATGATTCCAACAATGCCTGACATTGATTGCAACGAGCTAAAGCTATGCTGACACAAGGCTGTGGTGACGCTGCCTTGTTGACAGTTCCTCTCTTTGTCTTCTTGAGCTTAGGAGCACCTGTGCATGTGGTTTCTTACTTGACCAGCTGCAGCCGTGCACGCGCATGACCAGGTGTACACTTGGCCATGTGGGACCAACTATGAGGGAGAGGTGCTGCGTGGCAAGCGCCATGGGCACGGCCGCATGTGTTTCAGCGACTCTCCTGCAGTGTATGAAGGGCAGTGGCAGCAGGGCATGAGGCACGGCCAAGGCACGCTGATCCTGGACGAGGAAGGAAAGCATTGGTACAAGGGTAGGTTTGCATATTGCTGCAAGCTTGCTCTTAAAAGGTTTCTCCAGCTCTTCAGTCCCCCCCCCCCCCTTTGGGTTCGATAGGCCTCTGCACGGCTTCAAAGCAAAGGAAGTAACAGTTGCCAGTTTCTCAGCATCCTTTCTCCCCTGATCCTACATTGCCAATACTAGCCTAGCTTGAAAGCAAAGGAGTAGCGTAGGGTGCTGCACTCAACAAGGTGCTGTTCAAAGGAAGGAATGGAAACAAGCCCTTAACCTGATCATAGTAGTGCCTTCTGTCAGGACCTCCCTGGCGCGCTCAGGTGCCTGACCAAGGTTTGCTACGCGTGATCATGCAGTGTGTTTGTGAGGATGCTTTCATGAGCACTTGCCTGCATCACGGCACAGGCATCACCGGCACATGCTGAACATGCTCGCTATGGAACGCACAGGTGAATGGCGAGCGGACATGAAGTCCGGCACGGGCACGATGCGTTACGCAAATGGAAACCAGTATGATGGAGAGTGGTCCCAAGATGTAAAGTCTGGGTATGGGATCATGGAGTGGAAGACGTTGAGTCAGCGCTTTGAGGGGCTGTGGGCCCGCAACAAGCCAAACGGTGAGCGCATGCTGCTCATGCTGGAGGCGCAGCATGCCAGCGTGGAATATGCTGCAGAAGGAGCGGCTGTCACAACCTGCAGGCATTTTTGCATGACGGGCCAATGGCGAGCATGCACAGGTGCTCTGCACGTGCGCCAAAGGCATTGATCAGGCACTGCAGGCGTTTGTTTTGCACATGAGCCTTGTGAGAATCTGAGGAAGTCTTATGGAATTTAGGGGGAGCCTTGTCACAAGGCTTTTGTGGGAGAATGAGGGGGCCTTGTTTTGCAGGCTAAGACAGGTCACCCAGACCTAAGCAACACACGCACCTGCCTTTGCCCTTGCACAGGCATGGGCAACCATGTATGGTATCAGCAGCTTGTGACGGAGCCATCAAAATCAAACCATGCCCTTCTGGTCATGTTCAACAGGTAAATCTTTCTGGGATGCCTTGCTGAAGGAGCATGTGTAGACAGCTACCTGTCGTTCTATGTGGGTGTATCTTAGTAGAGGACAGCCTATGCCAGGAGCATTTCCATTTATGGAAGACTACGTGGCTTTGTGTCTGCAACGTCAAAAGCCATCCAGGAGTAGGTCTGCTGTGGGGAATCTCTTTATCACATCCGCCTCAAGTGCAGGTACTCATGCACATCTGCAGCACAGTGCTTGAGCTAACAGGTCAGGTGCAGCAGCCACCTGCTGCTTTTTGAGGCCCCCACATGAGCCGCAGAAACATGTGCTTGCAACCGCTGGCTCTGGCCTTCCCAGGTACCATGGCCAGTTCTATGAAGGCCAGCGCAGCGGGTACGGGGTGCTGTACTATGCCACTGGAGCCCGTTATGAAGGCCACTGGGTAAAGGACAAGAAGGAGGGAGAGGGGTGTTACGTGTTTGAGAATGGAGAGGTAAGGCGCACCCCTTGGCAAGGGGCAAAAGGGAAAGGGTCCTGGATCTCGATAGAAGATCTATATGGCCTGCCGTTTTTCTGGTGGCGGCATGTTGCACTTGCCAAACTGCCACACAGAAGAAAACATTGAGTGGATCATGAAGAAATGACAGACAAGTTCACAATTTTTTCACTGGTATGCATGTATGGTCAGACAGTAAAAGACCAGTGTGCATTTGAGATAAATGTATGTAAATACAGGAGTGCATCCACACAGCATGTTCCAAGCTGAGATTTATCCAGAGGTGATTCAGTAAGAAAAGCTGTTGCATGCATGTGTCTCTCCAGCTGAAGAGGCAGCACACAAATTTTCCAATGCGACAGTAAAACATGGGAAGCTGTCTCCTGTGTTGAAGCAGATGGTGGGCCTATCCCCGAATGAATTGTTAAAGAGCCTGTTCCTGGAAACTTGGCAAGAGCTCACAGCTTCCTGTGCACTGGCTTCTGTGCCTGAAATTAATTGGAACAAGGCTGGGCCTCTTGTCATTCAGCTCCTAGACACCATGTAGTCCAATCCATTCATTGAGCAGCAAACTGATGCAATAGGGAGCATTGCGCTGCCTGCACCATGGCGATCCATTTACGGCAGCTCCCATGGACCTCTTATCCAGTGCAGCTCATTCCTGTGCCCAAGCAGAAAATGTGCTTGCACTCTGAGCTGTATGCAAAGATAAAAATGGACGATAGCCTATCATTGACCCCCACAGAAGGCTCTCAGGGCAGCAATGCATGACACTGCTTTTAATTGAATTGGGTTAGCTGATTTGTTTGCAATTCATGTGCATCGTATCATGGCACTAAGCTATGATGTTTCTGTAGCAAGTATACTTTAAATGCAAGCAAGTTCATAGCCCCACCTCCATGGACTCAGTTGGAAATGTCTGCAGGTATGGCAGGGTTCTTTCACTGAGGATCGCCCAATTCTGACTGACCGTGAGGTATTTGGGCCCTTGGATCCGTCCGTCTCCCTGCAAGTGAGTGTTTCCCCTCCTAGCATAATGTGACTGGTAACGTGCTCCTGGGTATTCCCCGCCAAGCCTATGAATTGTACCAGAGGGGGGTGACTGAGGCCCAGAATGGGTAGGGTTTTGGCATGCTCTCAGGGTATGGTCTCCTTGTCGTGTACCTTTCCGGCTTAGCGTTAGATGGTAGCCCTGCTCGCAAGCTGTCCACAGCACCTGAGCTTGAAAGGTCCCCATCACGGAGACCGTGCCTTATGGACAGAGGCATTCCTTCTTTTCACAGCCAAATATCCACAACAGACCACCCTCTGCACCAAATTTCATATTTTTTGGTGTTTTGGTGCTCATGTGATAAACACACATCATTACAAAAGAATTGGAGTGACAAGACCCAGCGGTTGGTGAGATGTGCATTTTGGGTCAATTCCCTTAGATAAAATCCTGCAAATGGGTGCCAAAATAGGCCAAAAACAGAGACTAGGCACCCACCCAGGCCACTAGGTTTATCTTCTTCACCCCAAATTTTGCCAGCAGCCTATATGATTTAAGTTTAGTTTACATGATATAAGTTTAGTTTATATGATAAAAGTGTAGTTTACGTAGGAGCATGCCCGGCTTTTTCCTCAGTCACCCCCCCTCTGGTATTGTACTGCTTAGCTCTAGCCTGCATGGATAAAGGTGCTGGCCCTTCAATGCAAAATTTACTAAGATGGCAAAAAGAGAACCTGTATTGAACTTGGTATCGACTGCACCAACCTTATGGTGAGCTAGGGCGTGCTGTGTGCAATATGTTCATGCTTTCTAATATGTTGCTACCGTACAGCCTGCAAAGATGCTCCAGAAAAAAGGAGTTCAACCACCCTCTACATTCTCAGGTCAATGACCTCTTTGACGAGGAGGAGGTTCCTGCAGCAGCTGCCAGGGGCGTGTACAACCTGCTGATGGTGCACAACACAGATCTACGGGCACTGTATGACAAGTACTGGTGCGCGCACAGGGTGACCATGAGCCCTGACGGTCTCAATTCTGGAATCAAGCAGAGCCTTATGTTTTGCTTTGGCTTGTGCTGTTGATAAAGAGTGCAAGACTCGCTTTCGGCTTATCCTTGTGTTGTTAGCATGTCTCTCAAGCCATCTTCCCGCTTTTTTTAACTGAAGGACCACAAATTTGTAACTCTGCAACCTTGCCTGATTGCTTGCTTTTGCAGCTCAAGGCCATCCCTGCATCTTCTGAAACACCTGGCACGCCCATCCTTTACCCTGGTCACATGCCAGGTGCGCCTACGTGTACAGACCCACAACTGTAGGTATCAAAAGTGCACCCACATACGGCAAAGGGAATGAAACATACATGGGACTTGATTAATGCAGTGAGTGCCACAAAAAAGGTGAAGTCATAATAAAACCCCTACTACTGACCACCCTGAAACATTATATCATAAGCAACAGAAGGTGATTACTTTACATTTGCGCGTTTGGTTGACCCTTAGTCCTGTGCTCTACGGCATCTTCAATCATGCTTACCTGTCACCTAGTATAGTGCCGCGACAAACAAATGCTGTCGTAAATACCTGCCTCAACCACTCACCAGGTGTGGGAAATGCTGAGTGACGTGCGCATGCTGTCTGCCGCCACACCTATCGCACGCTGCAACGAGATGTTCATGATGGCAAGGCGCCCTCCTCAGAAGTTGGAGACCTTCAGGAGGAAGGTGAGCAGTTGCACAGGGGCGTTCCAGCGGATAGCGGATGTAAAAACACCAAGGCAGGGTGGAGGTCATCCGCAATCCCTGCAACAGTGTGTGTGCCATTTGGAGAAAGGCCAGAGGGCTCGCGAATCGTGAGGATAGAGGGCTATGCAGCAGTGCCATAGGCTGCACAGCAAGTCTAGAGGGGCAGTGGGCTCTGTTGGAGACGGGGTATCCTGAGATCTAGGCCATAAAATGATAGGGCTCCCCAAAAGGTTGACAAGGGACTACACCATTGATTGTCAGAAAGTTGTATCCCAGGCTGACAGGAAGACCTACACTCAAAAATCTTGGCATGGAGTTTATTGAGGTCTACAGTTTGAGTGTGAAGCCTAAACACTGCTCAGCTTGATCATCTTGACACAGATGTACCTGCATGCTGTAACGGAGGCTCTTGCCTGCAAGTGGAGGATCAAATACTTCTGATTGCTGATCTGCAAGAGAATTGTGTGAAACATGTTAGAAAGCTGGTGCTTATCCCTGCGTGCAGATGCACGCAATTCTGGCCCAACCCAGTGATGAGTATGACTCACAGTTCTGGGAGGAGCTTCTGAATGAGCACAAGCAGGTGCGTGCTGGCAGGTGGAGATGTTAAGAGCATGGACATTGACTGGTACAATGTCCATTTACTTATGGAATCTGGATGTCTCTTAGCCACATGCAGTTCAGGGGGCCTTTTGGGGTACTTGTCATGTACTCATACCAGCAAATTTGAAAGTCGAACTTCTCCTATCTGCTTACTTCCTTAACATGAGCCTTGGCATGGACATGCAAGTTTTCACCAATGCAGCCACGTGGCTGCCAAGGCTTTGCTCACACTGGTCTTGTATGCTCTTGTTCCCACACACATGGAGTTCTGTACCCTTGCTCTTCAAAGCCCTGGGCTATGTTGTCCTTTGATGTCTGAGCAAAAAAGTGCTATGGTGGCATGGACAAAGTCCACAAGCTCCGCCCAGAGGAGAGTTGAGCGCTACAAAGCAATTTTTGAAACATAAAATTTTAAGGATAGCTCAAAAATAGAAAAAAGAATACAAAGAGTAGCCTGGATCATCATGATGTTGCATACCATGACATTGTTGGTGGCATAGGGTGCTATTTCTGCAAGAGCAGGGCTAGGGAGAGCAGGGAAGGAAATGTGCAAAAGGCCAGCAACTAAAAATTGCGCAAGTCCGGTACCCACCAACTGCCGACCACCTCACTCCCCCTCGCAACAAATGACTCATTTTCTCAGAAGGCATCAGTTTGATGACTGCCAACAAGCCCGCATGCCAGTACTGACGGCTGCAGCTACGTGTGTGCTCACACAGGGCGGTGTTCACAATCCTATGGCCGAGCTACTGTACTATCAGTTTTGTGAAGCATTGGTGCGCCTTGCGGCACTGAGGTACCGCCACCTTCCGGGGCTCGAGAAGCGGCTGCACACACTAATACATGTGCACCTCATACACCAGGTGAGGCTCACATGTCAGGCGCACAGCGCCTGCCAGGTGCCTGGCCTACAAGGAACGGCGCGTGCACCAGGCGGGCCTTGTTGACATGTGCCTTTCGTGTAGCGGCAGCCCATGCATGCACTTGAGCCATTAGAATGCCTGGGGGCTGCTGTGCATTCAGCAAGTGGCTGTTGGGCAGGGGGTGTCCAAACACTGGTGTGCAGGCAAGGGAGGACGGGTGTGCAGGCAAGGGAGGACGGGTGTGCAGGCAAGGGAGGACGGGCCAAGAATGCGTGCGAGAAGAGTGCCCTCGAGAGAACCTGGTGCTCTCAGAGACAAGCAGTGTCCTTTAAAAGCGTTTTGCAGTTTACCTGGACATACCAGAGCACTGTGAGAGCAGGGGGGGGCGAGGCAGGAGCAGGGGCCCTCATGATGCCCCAAGGCAGCCGTGCCCGACTTCAGCGCACAGAAGCAGGATGCGCCTGCTTTCCACTCCAGTGCCACCTGTGGCAAAAGTCTTGTGGTTCCAAGCCTGGCTGCCAGACCATTTTGGCGAGTGCTGCACACTGTCAGCAGGCAGGTGCACGCAAGGGGCAGGGTTGGCTTACTGACAGGAGCCATGCGAGGGCGCCATTCATGCATCCTGCGCATTCTGTACAGCCCCAGCCAGGGCCGCTCTAGGGCACAGCCTGGCTGTACCTGGTATGCCACCTCTGCACTCCTTGCTGCTCGCACCCCACCCCCGCGCTGCCCTGAGCAAAGCTACTTTGGCCGCTGCTGCAGGCCTGAACACCCCTGCCGCCCCCATCGCGCCCTCCCTGCACCAGGCTATGTTGCCAATTCCACATGGCTTCAGCACCCTTGCCTGAGGGTTGCTCACAGGACGCAGCTTGGTTGCAGCTGCGGCAATGCGGGGCCAAGGGAGAGGTCATTAAGCTCGCTGCCTGTGTCCTGGCTTGCCGCCAACGCCCAACTTTGCCGCCTGTGCCCTGGTTGTGCCCCATCAGGTTTCCAAGGCAAAGGCCACGCTGCCGCCGCCCCCCCGCCTGCCCTACCACATGGAGATGTGGGCAGGGAATGCCATGGCTGTGCTCCAGGTGTGCTGGCGGGGATAGGCAGGCACAGGATTGAGGTCAGGGCAGGGGCAAGGAGGCGCAGATGCAAAGGCAGGGCGGTCATGCTTTGCAGGGGCCGTTGGTTGACACTCACAGACATGCATGCCTATGCACACCCTTTGACACACACACGTCCACATTAAAACATATTCACACACGAGCGCGCACACACACACAACACACACAACACACACACTGATGCCCCTACTGCACGGCAGCTGCCCCACGGGCACACCCCCTCCTCAGTGTGCATGGCTGTCTTTCCGTCCCTAGGGGGCGATTGACTGCACCGTGCCCACGCCGGGGTTAACACACTCGCTGTGCTCGTCTCATTCTCCAGCGCCCCTCTCCAAAGCACACACACACACAGGCGCTGGTGCACACAGCGCGGTGAAACAGCTGCCATCCCCCCTCCCCCCCATCCCTCTGTGTGCTCTGCTGGCCAGGCCCAAGACGCGCTGCTGCATGCCGTGTGGGGGCTGCTGGCCGAGTCGGTGGCTGCTGCAGGGGGCGCAAGCTCCAAAATGCCCAAGAGGCAGTTGGCACGCCACATCACCCAGCAGCAGCAACAGCTCATTGAGCTGGAAGGTGAATGATGGACAGAGCCAGCAACGGCGGCAAGTGCACACAAGTGTTGGGGGCTCCAGGCAGGCAGCCCAGCAGCCGCTGCCATGTCATTGGCCTGCATGCTGCTTGGCTGGCCTGCAGAAGGGGTTCTACCCGGAAGGGGCTGGGTTCGATGTGCCTATACCCGGAGGCTGACCTGCAAGGGACTCCACACGGATGGGGCTGGGTCCGTGTGACATAAGACGTGAGGCCTCAGCTTCACAAAGGAGGCCAGCACTGCAGGGCTCTCCTTGCAAATGACGGCTCTGATACTTGGCCTACCATCACACACCGAGTGTGGTGCTCCGCTGGCAGGGGGGGGTGCGTGGTTGGATGGGCGCTTGCCCACAGGAGGGTGCGTGGCCAGCTGGGCATGCGGCCAGAAAGGTGCTCATCTTGCAAGTTGCGTGGCCAGCAAGCTGCAGGCCCCAAGGGGGGCTAGCTTGACAGGGTGCTTGCCCGGCAGGGTGCCTGGCCTACATGGTGCTTACCCGGCAGGGTGCTTGGCCTGCAGGATCCTGCTGGTCGCGGGGCCTGTGCCTCTGGACCCATCCCATTCACATCACTTGCACGTAGGGTTGCTGAATGCCGTACATTTACCCCGTGTGCTTCGATAAACTAGCACACAAATTGGTAAAAGAACTGCGCATGTACACTGCTTTCAGCAACCCTACACATACATGATACATGTCAGAGCCTTGCTTAGCAAAGCAAGAAGAGGCACAGGTGTGGCAGGTCGGGCAGGGATGATTTAATGCCGTGCATATGCGAGCCCACATACTTACAAGACCTCCCTTCCCCACCACTCTTCCACAAATTCTGAAGGTTGTGTGAAGAGGAACCATGTTAAAGAATGTTGACTTATGGTCCAGCCAGCATATTTTGGCCCTGTGTGTATAAAAGTGCTCACGCTGTTTAGATGCCCAACTTATGCTGCCCCTGCCCTCTTTTGCCCACAGCCATCTACGGCCCTGTATACCGTGTGCGCGACTTCATGGCGCTACTGCAGCAGCTGTCCCTCCTGCCCACCCCGCAGCTGGCCATGCAGGCAGCCGCTGCACTCACCTCCAACTACCTCACCATGAACACCTACGAGTTTGAGGAGACCAGGTGTGCAGGGAACAGCTGGCTCCTCCAACCACCTCACTGCGGCAACTTGGCACAGAGGCCCAATGGCAAGGGAGTGCCCATTGCATGCACCGCAAGCAACAGAGCTTTTAGGGGCAGCACACATCCTCGTCACATGCTGTGCGCCTTTGTTGCACCATGTCACTGGGCTTTGTTGCACCTTGTCACTGGGCTTTGTTGCACCATGTCACTGGGCTTTGTTGCACCATGTCATTGGGCTTTGTTGCACCATGTCACTGGGCTTTGTTGCACCATGTCACTGGGCTT
>LFIK01003695.1_pt1 | contig 12408 bp, 18 predicted proteins | sample 643401 | NCBI WGS metagenome assembly LFIK01 (sample SAMN03777447, study PRJNA286221) | soda lake metagenome | biome: soda lake; feature: Kulunda steppe; material: water; isolation source: sample T5-Br brine of Lake Tanatar-5 | place: Russia: Kulunda steppe | collected 2010-07 | reverse complement strand
GGGGGGGAGGAGACGCAGGCGGCACAGCCGCCGCCCCCGCAGCTGCTGCAGGGCGCGAGGGGCAGCGGCGGCTGGGCCGTCTTTGACCGCGCGCCGTTCTTTGGTAGCAACAGCAGCAGCAGTGGCGCCATGCCCGCGCAGCCGCAAGCCACGGCCGCGTTGGGAGGCGCCGCCGCCCGCACCTGCAGCAGTGACCCCGCCTCAGCGCAGCACAGCATGCGCAGCAGCCTGAGCGCATGCGACTCTCTGGCCAGCAACACTGGCTGCTTGCTTGCCCCGAGCGCGGGCGTGCATCAGCCCCCCCATCAGTGCATTACCCACGCACACTCGCCAACAAGGCCAGGGGGGCGGCTCACGCAGGGCACGACAGCAACCCCGGCATCAACCGCTGCGGTGGCAGATGCTTGGTGCACCAGCAGTAGCAGAGGCGACGATAGCCAGGCTTCAGCACGCGACTGTGCGCTGGAGCAGAGAATCCTTGCCCTGGCGCAGGTGCGGGTGGAGGCTGCGTGGCAAGAGACATGCGCTTCCATGCAGCTGTGTGCCGCACATACTTTGTGGCAAAGCCTTGCTGCTTCTGCTTGCGCTGCTGGCGGATGTGAGGGGATGGGACCCTTGGTTGGTATGCAGGCCTCAGGTGTGCAGGGTGTTTTGCAAGGTAGGGCCTGGTGAGCTCTCTATTGGCCATCATTAGCATCATTGTGCTTGCCTCACTTGCCCGCGTTTGCCGCCCCAGGTTTCAATATCCTGCTCTTCCATCTTTCCCACTTGCACAGATGTACGCACGCACATGTAGACACCCACACAAACACACAAACTGAACCTCTTCAACCTCCGACCAACAGGCATGCATGCTGCGCTACTTGCCCTTGCTGCCTGGATCTGCTCTACAGGGCGGCTGCCCCGACGGCACCACACGCATCTTGGGCTCTTTCCTGCCCTTGGCTGGCGTATCAGAGCAGCTGACTGAGGCTTGCGCTGACCCTAGCGCCCGCGGCTCCCCCGCACCCACCAGCAGAAGCCCCGAAAGGCCTGAGAATCTCCATTGAGCTTTTGCACAAGCTCATGGGTGTGAGATATTGTGTGCGCTTGTGCGGGTGACAGGGTGCGTGCGGGTGCTCACCGCGAGTGCATGGGGTAGGCGTGTGCTTGCACGTCGATGCTTGAGCTGCTGTTAGGCGTTTTCAGGTGCATGGGGTACACGTGTGTGAGCACGTGGGCACCTGAGCTGCTCTCAGGCGTTTTGGGTGCATGAGGTAGGCGTGTGTGTGCACATGGGCGTCTGAGCTGCTCTCAGGCGTTTTGGGTGCATGGGGTAGACGTGTCAGGAGTGGATTGGCAAGGAGTGCGAATGTGCGTGATGCCAGGATAGGACTAGGACTGACCTGGTTATGTAAGAGAGCAGCAGAGCATCTGTGGGCCTGTCATTAAAGGAGGTAGCTCTGTATTCGTGGCTTGGAGTTGTTTGGCGGTTTGCACTAGCAATCGTGCATAGGAGCCTATAAACAATAGCCTATTTGGGAGTGTGTTTGTGGGGCCATTCCTGGCCTTACATGCTTTTGGCCTGCATTTTGCAAGATTTAAGTGTTTGGTTAAGAGGGCTGGAGGCAAACTGCAAGCCGCTCCGTTGCCGCCCCTTCCACCCCCCTCTCCCTCTTCCCTTTGCTGCTGTATTCTCTCTATGACCCTGCTTCTAAACCTTGTGTGATGATGGCGACCTTAGCAAGCATGCGACCTTACCTGCCTGGATGCAAAGGTTTGCATTCATTTTTGTTTATCCACCATATCAAGTTGCGCGTACTGCTCTATTCATAGGCAGGTAGTGGGGCAGGGTAGCGAGCGTGAGAAAATGTCCCACACTGCTTGTAGCTTGGAAGGGAGTGTAAGGCTAGCTTCACCGCAACGATCTGGGGATAGAAGGGCAGGCACAGTCTCCATTCCATGTTCTTCTCCTGGATGTATGATTACGTATTGGATTTCAAATGTGCATGCATGTACGTGTCTCAATGTGAGCATCCCCGATGCATGAGCCAATCCAGCCAGACAATTACCTCCATACCTCACCTGTCAAGGAGCAGCCATCCAGGTGCTGTATCATGTACTTCCTGGCTGTGAATGTGGTGGAGTGTGCGGAACAAAGCAATGTTGGTTGGCAGTCTGAGTGTAGTGCATTTTGTCCTACAGTGTGCACAATTCTAGAATATGTGATTATTAACATGTTGAACCTCCCCCCCCCCGTGTTTGAACTGCCAATTGCGCTGTAGAATTGCCAGTGACGTATGTTCTTCAGTTGCAGCACTTTTGTTCGGGTCATTACATGTAGCCAGTAAGCACCTGTTTTGTATCAGTGTACATGACATAATTATTGATGACATGGCATGCTCAACTAGCTTGCTTTCCTTGGCACTCCCATCCCTTTTACTAGCATTGAGTGTGGAGCTTCTTGTGTAGCATATAGGCCCCTATGCCTTAAGGTGGTGATAAAAAAGTTTTTGGCTTTTTCTTTCCCTGAGCTTTTTCTTTCCCTGAGCTGTTCTATGCAAAATCCAATGCAAGAGATACTGGCTGTAAAAGGACTCATTTTACTGAGTCAGACTAGGTAGTACCTCTAGGGCCCAAGTGTCACACCCATCACTGTGATGGGACCCTTGGAGTAGAAAGTGCTGAGGTCCGGACCTGGCTCCTCTTGTGCCAAAGCTTGTCAGCGTCTCCGCTAGGGTCAGCCTCTATGGAGGCAGGAATAATTTATATAGTAAAGAACTCCCTAGCCTTCACGCTGCCCAGGGGAAATTCCCCTCTCAGCCCAACCACCTAAGTGGTTGAATAGATAACGCCTGAATCGTTACATTCCCCCCCACCTGGATAAAACCCGTCTCTGGGAAAGGCACCAAGTGCTCACGCCCATACCTGTTTCACCAGCACTAAAAATCCAGGGGATGATGTGCCCACACCATTCAACCTCATAACCAGAGTTATAATTGGATCCAGCAGTTGACCTCTTAGTACCGTACTTGTGACAAGGGTGATCAATCCTCAACCGAAGTGCAACACTTGGTCAAATGATATGTGCGAACAGTACCACATATTGTACACCATGGTGGTGCATGCTGCCCCGAGTTCGGTAGCAACATAGATGCATCCAATGCACTAATGCTGTTGGCCAAACAGACTCAAGCTTACGAAGCAGGGGAAAGGCCCCTGAAAGCTAGGTAAGCCTTAAACACATTCAATCGGTAAACGCTTATCTCAGGCTCCCAAGAGTTATGCTCGTCTTTGTACCCGGTCCATTTGACAAGGTACTCGCGCTCATACCAGTATTGCGCTGGCATCCGTTTGGTGGCCTGTTTTACGAGCACACGAGTATCACGATGGTTCAGGAGTGCATCCATCGTGTACCATTCTTCCATGTCCACCATTTTAGGTGGCGGAGGCGGCTGCACCCGGCGGTCCCGGTAGGTTGGCTTTAGCAGTGACACACGGAACACATCATGCATCTGCATGTAGTCTGGCAGAGCCAGCTTGTAGGCCACCACATCTGAGGTGTCCTCAAGGTCCTCTGGCGTCCTCCACAAAAGTCCACCACTGTGAAGGGCCCAATCCACTTAGGAAGGAGCTTTGGGGTACCCTTGGTGAGCAGTCGAACATTCATTGTATATTGGTGCCTCCCTATGTTAAGGTTCAGGTTGTAGGCCTGATTATCCTAGTAGGCTTCAGCCAAGTTTTCCTCATTCAGGGATACTGCTATGTGACCTGACTTTAGTTCCTTCATGCCATAAAAAAATGCTCAGTGAGCAGTCGCACCTCTTGACCGAAGGCTTTTTTCTTGTAACCCTTGTAACCCTTTAGTTCAGCAGGTACTACCTGGAGTACAGTTATGCAAACCCTTCCCTTACCTTGCGCCAGGCCACGCCCCTCCCTTAAAGCATACCCCAAGATTCATCCCTGCGGTGTTGTCTCACTTTTGACCATTGACGACTAAATGCCCTGGGAACATACTGTTTTGGCACCCGGCACGAGGATCTAGCATGGTGTCAACTGAAACAAAGGAAGTCCGTCTGCACGACTTGTATTGCCATGGTCTTGCTGTTTGTATAGGGCTTTACATTAGGCAAGCTATATTTAAATCGCTACAAACCAAGTCATGCACCTTGTGTGCAACAGGCTGCAGATTTATGCTATCATGCCTGACATAGAAAAGCACAGCTCAACATCATAGGAATAAATACTTGAAATACAGGTATAAGAGTCATGCAGCACCTGACAGCACACTCACATCAAAAATACCATGCACATGTTAAAAACGCACAGACTGTCAGGAAGCACATGTCATGCACGTGCATGTGTTATGGAAATCTATACATGCATGTTCAAAGGGTGACTTTTCCTCACTCACAACTGGCAGCCTGGAAGCACCTCATCATTCTTATTTACTGTCAGTCGTGAGCACTTCTGTTGCGTCCCCCAGCAGTCTCTGGCAGGTACTATCCCCCCTCATCCAGCTTCCCTATGACCCTAACCACATCATCAGCCACAGCATGCTCCAGCGTCTTGAGTTGCCTTGGCCATTCTCACCCTCCAGCTTTTTGTTGCATTGATTCTCAGCTACTCCTGGCCAAATAGCGTGCCTCCCTCTCTGCTTTTATAGCTTCATTCCGTCTCTGCTGCGCACGGCCACGCGCCCAAATGACACCAGCCCACAGCCCAGTAATGACAACAGTGATGAAGAATATGGCACATGGAACTGCCACTGCAACAGCAATATCCTTCACGGCTGCAGGCAACAGGAGCATGAGCGAGTTGCAGTATGTTAGTATGGACACACAAAACAAACAGGTGCTCAGTGTTGAAGCTTCATGTTTCCCGTTCTGTAGATGCACACACAGTTATTCATAAGCCTGTCCACCTGTGTGCGCGTACATTTGATACCCAGGACGGGAGCAGGCTCAGATGCACGGGTGCTGTTGTGTCACCCCTTACAAGCTTTGCACATATGCAAGATTTGAGATAAGAGAAGGGACATGCACAGACAAACGTCTCCAAGTTTCCCTGCATTGAGGCCTTTCAGCCGGGGGCACACGCGCGCATCGGGGGGCACAGGCCAGCTGCATTTATCCTGAAGTATAATCCACTAGAATCTCACCATTATGGTCGGAGTTTGTGCCTCTTCCTTGCGGCAACCGCGGGTTGTCTGACATGGTTGCAACAGCGAGTGCCACAGGGTAAAATAAAGGGATGTAATGAAATTAAAGAAAAGAAATTAACAATGTAAGAATTGTCCAAATCCTTAAGAGTCGTTGTGTGTCTGCAGATAGATAACGGCAAAAAATATGATAATCCCTATTGATAATTAAATTGTGGTCAAAACCTGCTCACCTGCTCACTGATTTTGAGTGTGATCGCAGCCATGACTTGCATTTTAGTTTGATCACTGTACATTGCTTTGTCGTGGAAATGGGTGCCTCACCTCTTCCCAAAATGGGTGAATTTAACTTTTAGTTGCAGCAGCAGCTGCACAGCAGGGTTGACAAAATATCTGTCATGCAGCAAAACAGCAGTGGGAGGATACGAAGCATCAGCCAGCAGGACACGCACCGCATCTGTTCTGGTCAAGTCATACTCAGCCTCGCGACTGCGGTCAAGGAGCTGCTAGAGAACGCTCTGGATGCTGGGGCCACAAATGTGGAGGTGTGATTTTGACGAGCAACTGTTTTTGGGTGTCTTGCACAGCCCCTATAGAGAACAAGGCCTATAGAAGACAGGTGGTGACAGGCAGGGCTACATTCATCGCGCACACAATCAAACACGTGCGAATGCCACATTTTCACTCCCATGGCGCTCACCTCTTTATCCCGCCCAGGTTCGCTTGAAGGAGTACGGCAGCGAGATGATTGAAGTCTCTGACAATGGCAGCGGCGTCGCGCCTGAGGACTACCAAGCCCTGACGCTCAAGTACCACACCTCCAAGCTGCAGCAGTTCAATGACCTCTCGGTGGGTGCAAGGGCTGCGGGCTTTGCCGTGGTCTCATTAGTGCAGGCGGTCGTGCGCTGCAAGCCAGGCTTGCAGCGCTGCACACATAGCACCTGGGGCGGGGGGCAAGGGCCCACGGCGCACACAGGTGGGCAGACGCCTTTGACTTGATACGCAAGCCAAGCACGCATGCGTGTATCCCCTGCCCAGGGCATCACACTGGATCTGGCTGCCTTGGTCAATGCTTGGCCAGATCAGGGGCACACTCCGGACAGCACACTGGCCAGATCAGGGGCGCACAGAGGGCAGTACGCTGGACCTGGCCGCCTCAGTCCATGCTTGGCCAGACCAGGGGCACCTGTCCAGTCTGCACCAGCTCACATCGTTGGAATGTAATTATAAGCCTGCATTCCTGGCCCGCAAACCCAGCCTACATTCTGCGCATCGCACCGCACGCAGGACCTGGGTACATTTGGCTTCCGTGGGGAGGCCCTGAGCTCCCTGTGCGCGCTGGCAAAGCTCAGCATAGTCACGCGCACTGCAGCCCAGGATGTGGGTGCCCGGCTGGACTTCGATCACGGTGGGCGGCTGGTGCAACAGGTGCGCCGTCGCGTGTGCGCGCCGCACGCCCCATGTTTTGTGTGCCGCTAGTGCCCGCCCGAGCAGTTGCGTGCGTGCGTGCTTGTGTAAGCGCGTGTGCACATGTGTGTGGCGTTTGCGCGTGCGTGTGGACGCGCGCGCGCTTGCTCACCCCAAGCCCAAAAGTGCCTGCCCTGCTGTGTGCCTGCCCCCCTTGCAGGCGCCCTGCCCACGTAGCGTGGGCACCACCGTGGCCGTGAAGGGCCTGTTCAAGGGCCTGCCTGTGCGCCACAGGGTGGGTGCTTGCAGGGGCTCTTCCTAAAGCCTGCTGATCACAGGGTAAACACAAGCAGGCGCCTGTTCATGGGCCTGCCTGTGCGCCACAGGGTGGGTGCAGGTGGTCTGCAGGTCAGAGGCGTGCTCGCCTCTATGTGCGCCCACGTGTGTATTGCGTGTGCCAGTGCCTCAGCATGTATGTGCACGCGCATGCTGTGAGCTTATGCGTCTGCATGTTTGCGTCTGTGTGCGCACCTTCATCCCCTTGCACCATGCTGCCGTAGCACCCTCTTACCCTTGCACCATGCTGCCGCAGCACCCTCGTGCCCTTGCACCATGCTGCCGCAGCACCCTCTTACCCTTGCACCATGCTGCCGCAGCATCCTCATGCCCTTGCACCATGCTGCCGCAGCACCTTCGTGCCCTTGCACCATGCTACCGCAGCACCCTCTTACCCTTGCACCATGCTGCCACAGCACCCTCGTGCCCTTGCGCCATGCTGCCACAGCACCCTCGTGCCCTTGCGCCATGCTGCCGCAGCACCCTCGTGCCCTTGCACCATGCTGCCACAGCACCCTCGTGCCCTTGCGCCATGCTGCCGCAGCACCCTCGTGCCCTTGCGCCATGCTGCCGCAGCACCCTCGTGCCCTTGCACCATGCTGCCGCAGCACCCTCGTGCCCTTGCACCTGCCGCTGCACCCTTGTGAACGTACCGCTCCGGCTTTGCCGGCTACCCATGCCTGGCTTAGGAGCTGAGGACCCTACGCTCTATCCTCGTGGGGGCACACCTTCATGACTTTGCTTGTGTGCGCACTTGCCTGCGCGCACACTCGCCAGCCCACACACTTGTCTGCCCGCACACTTGCCTGTGCACACACTGGCGCCACTGAGCCTGCACGCTCGCGCCACTCGAGCGTCTAAGGCTTCAGAAACCTCCTGCGTGCGCCAGCCGCCTCCCGTCCCCTGCTTGTCCACCAATGCCCATGCTGCCCCTTCATTCCCCTCACACCACTCGCATGCATGCTCCCTCCTGTCTCCCCTCAAACCCTTGCTTGCACATCTTCTTCTGCCTTCTCATCCCTCACCCACTGCTTGCATGCATGGTTGCCCGGTCCTGGTGCTAACGCTTCCTCGACGCAGCATTGGTTGGATTTTTCCACACGGGCACGTGCTGCTGACCCCAGCGCCGCCCTCTCTGCATCCCGACACAAAGCATGCGGTGTGCCCACCCCAGCGCCACCCTCTCTGCATCCCGACACAAAGCATGCGGTGTGCCCACCCCAGTGCCGTTTGCTTCACACCCCGCAGGAGTTCATGCGCAACTGCAAGGCTGAGCTCAGCAAGCTGGTGTCTGTGCTGCAAGCGTACGCGATGGTGTCTCCCCAGGTGCGGCCAGGCTGCCGCGCGCGTCTTGGACCCCTGCTTCTGGTGCACAAGGCCCTCCTTGCTCCAACCCAGCCAGTTCCCTGGTGGTGTAGGTGGCCCTCACACCAGTGTTGGGTGGCCAGTGCCAGTGTTGGGTGGCCGAGCAAGCGCAGGGGCTCGTGTGCACTTGCAAGGCAGGCCCCCAGCCCATGAAAGGTGCACGCGTCGTGCCCAAGGGGGCCCAGCCTGGGCATGACACATGGGCAAGTCACTCGCACTGTGCGTGCCAAGCCTAGCAGCCGCCAAGCGGCACAGAATCGCTCAAAAGCATGTGCTGGTGCTGTTCGAGCCAAACCTAGCAGCCGCCAAGTGGCACCGAACGGCTCAGAAGCATGTGCTGGCGCTGTGCGAGCCAAACCTAGCAGCCGCCAAGCGGCACCGAACGGCTCAAAAGCATGTGCTGGCGCTGTGTAGGCCGATGCCGTGACCGCCGAATGGCATTTGGGCAGGTCGCTTGTGCTGTGCAAACCTAGCTTGCAGCAATCGAATAGGACACGAGCAGCGGTGGCCATCAAGGCCCAAACCAGTGCGTTTGCACCAATGACCCACAACCTTGCGCCCACCCGCAGGTGCGCATCGTGGCCACGCACCAAGCCGGCAGGGCTGCGCGCACCACCCTGGTATGCACACCCGGCGGGCCCGCCACCACCCTGCGCGCCGCGGTGGCGTGCGTGCTGGGCGCGCGCGTGTCTGAGGCGGTAGTGCCGCTGGAGGTTCCGCTACCAGAGTCAGCCAGCCTGCCGGAGGGGGGCTGCATTGTCGGGTACGCGTGCGTTCGTGAATGCATGCGTGTGTGTGTGTGTGCGTGTGTGTGTGTGCACTTGTGCTCCCTTTGTGTGTACGTCTCATATGTCACATATGATATGTGTGTGCATATCCTGCACATGTGTGTCTGTAATCCGCGCACCACTTTGTGGGCTTGCATGGGTATTAAAGCTGAAAGGTGGTTGCATACGTTACAGCCCCAATGTCTGTGCTGCCAGCCTTCTCGACAGGCCTATGGGGTGATCGTCCAGTGCCTCTCCCCCATCCTTTACGGACCCTCAGTCTGGCTTCCACCTTTGCGCTCACCCCACCTTCCCCTCGCCCCCAAACCCTCTGGCGCACATGTTCGCGCATGTCTGCATCTGCTTGCAGGTTCGTGAGCAAGGCGCACGGCGGCAAAGCCAGCGGCAGTGGCGGCTCTGACCTGGCCCGCCACCAGCAGTTTGTGTTCCTCAACGGCCGCCCGGTGGACCTGCCGCGCGTGAACAAGGCGCTCAACGACTCCTATAGGTGCGGCGCCTGCCTGGTGCGCCCCATGCTCTGTTCCTTTGAACTAACGACGACATATATCTGAGTCCCTGCGTGTGTGTGTGTGTGTGTGTGTGTGTGTGCAAATGTGTGTATTTGTGTATTTGTGCTATGTGTCCGCTGGTGAAAAAGGGGAATGAGTGGAGGACAGGCTCCATGGAACGGTGGCGCGAGGGCACCCATGAATTGTGACAACACCCTGGTGACAGGTCGACAACTACACCCCGCGTCACGTGCTGTCCACATCACACGCTTGCTGTGTGTGGATATGCACACAAATCAACCCACACATGCACGCACACACACACGCACACACACGCACGCGCACACACACGCACACAGGTCCCTGGCTAGCGCACTGCATGGCTCTGCGCGCCCCGTGGCGGTGCTGGACCTGCGCCTGCCGCGCTCCGCTGTGGACGTGAACGTGGTGCCCGACAAGCGCACCGTGATGATGCAGTGCGAGCAGGAGGTGGTGCATGCGCTGGAGCAGGTGAGGTGCGGTGGAAGTGAGCGAGGTGCCCGATGAGCGTGCCGTGATGATGTAGTGCGAGCAGGAGGTGGTGCATGCGCTGGAGTAGGTGAGGTGCGGTGGAGGTGAACGTGGTGCCTGACACGCACACTGTGATGATGCAGTGCAAGCAGGAGGTGGTGCATGCGCTGGAGCAATTAAGATGTGGTGGAGGTGAGCGTGGTGCCCGATGAGCATGCCGTGATGATGCAGTGCAAACGGGGAGTGGCGTGTGCGCTGGAGCAGGTGCGCATGTTGGTGCGAGGGCTCGCATGCTTTGCAGGTCGTGGTGCTGAGAGGTGCTAGTGTGACATGTGTGTGGGGGTTGCATCAGTCTAACGCTGCAGCTGCTGCCATGTGTGCGCGCGTACGCATGCGCGCCTCTCACAAGTGGATGCAGCGACACGCAAGCAGTGCATGGCTTTTGGGCCCTTGATACCTTCGCCAGCTGTTTCTATTTGTGAATTTACTTGCCTATCTCTGGTGAAGGAGAAGGTTGTCCACAAGTTGCCAGGAATGCGTGGTTAGCTCTTGTTAACACGCATACATGGACACAGGCTTGCATGTCGGCCCTCTTTCCCCGAAACATCTCGTAATATGATCATGCACAAACACATACACACACACGCGCGGGCGTGCATGCGCACAGTCCTCTAACAAGCACGCAAACACGCACTGCAGGCCCTGCAGGCGTTGTGGGAGCCCTCGCGCCACACGTTTGCGCTGAACAGCGTGGCCACACCCGCGCCTCGGCCCACCACACAGACCACGCTCAAGGCCTCCGCCTTCCCTGTGGTGGGCGCGCCCGGCAGCCGCGCAGCTCGAGGGGCGGGTGGGTGTTTGGCGGCTGCACAAGAGAAAAAGCTGCATGACAGCTCTCTCTCTCTCTCTCTCTCTCTCTCTCTCTCTCTTTCTTGCGTGTGTTTGTATGTGTGTGTGCAAGTGTTTGTGTGCATGTATTTTTGCGCTTGTGTATGCGTGCGCGTTTGTGAGCTGTGATACGTTGGACGCACCTGGCAGCTGCGCGGCTTGACATGCAGGTAAGATTAATCCGGCTGCGTGAGGATGGTGCAGAGGGGCCGGGGTACTCATGCGACGAGCCAGGGCTGGGTCATACGCGCATTTTGAACCATTTAACCTGTTTTGAATTTAGCTGAATCATTTGCGCACTGCAGATCTGAAACAGGTAAATGAGCTGCCCCTGGCATGAGCTGTGTGTTGTTGTGCATGCACAGCAGATGCTGGGTGCGTGTGACCTGCAGGGGTCTGAGTCCGAGGCTGCCTTGCTGTTGTTCTGTGACCCAGGCTGCCTTGTTGTTGTTCTGTGACCGAGGCTGCCTTGTTGTTGTTCTGTGACTGTTCTGTGACCCAGGCTATCTTGCTGTTGTTCTGTGACCCAGGCTGCCTTTTTGTTGTTCTGTGACCCAGGCTGCCTTTTTGTTGTTCTGTGTCCCAGGCTGCCTTGTTGTTGTTCTGTGACCCAGGCTGCCTTGTTGTTGTTCTGTTACCCAGCCTGTGGCACCGCCTGGGTACGCCTGGCCTGGGCTGTCCGGATGCCCCAGACTGTACTTCCGGCTGCACGTGGCCTGTTGCCGGATGCACGTGGCCGGATGATAGTCAGACAATGCCGGAAGCGCTTGGCTGGACAATAGCTGGATGCGCTTGGCCGGACAATAGCTGGATGCACTTGGCTGGACAATAGCTGGATACACTTAGCCAAATGATAGCCGGACGATAGCCGGATGCACTTGGCCGGATGATTGCCGGATGCACTTGGCCGGATGATTTCTGGATGCACTTGGCCGGACGACAGCTGGATGCACTTGACCAAATGCTAGCTGGATGCACTTGGCTGGATGCTAGTCGGATGAAAGCCGGATCCGAGTGCACGTGGCCTGTGGCGCCTGCGCGCCCTGTTGTCTTGGGTGTGCCTTGCATGGAGCTGAATCCACGTGCTTGGCTGCATCAGGTGCACCAAAGCCAAGTGGGTGACTGGCCTTGGTTGCCTTAGGCGCACCAAAGTCAACCCTTGCGTGCACACACGTTTGTCTCGGCCAGAGCAGCCGGCTGCAGAGGCTTAAGCAGAGGCCCTGCAAGGGCCCTCTAGCATCTTGCCCCCGTCCCCCACCCTGTGGCGCGCGCGCACTTGGTCTCTGCAGCCGCACTTGGCCTTTTGCTCGCGTGCCCTAGGACCTTCTTGAGCGGCCCCTCGCATGCGTTTCTAAAAGTGTCCTTGCACCCACGGCTACTCAGGTGCGCCTGACCTGGCGTCTCTGGGCCTCAGCAAATGCAAGGGCGATGTGGCGCAGGATGGGGGCGACACCGCGCAGGGCGGGGGCGAGTGCAGTGCGCAGCT
>LFIK01003693.1_pt1 | contig 12410 bp, 17 predicted proteins | sample 643401 | NCBI WGS metagenome assembly LFIK01 (sample SAMN03777447, study PRJNA286221) | soda lake metagenome | biome: soda lake; feature: Kulunda steppe; material: water; isolation source: sample T5-Br brine of Lake Tanatar-5 | place: Russia: Kulunda steppe | collected 2010-07 | reverse complement strand
CACACACACACACACACACACACACACACACATGCGCGCGCAAGGTGCACGTGCAGTGAGGGAGCCGCAAGGCAGCAGATCCAACCACAGGAAAAGGTTGGCTTTGTGCTGTGCAAACCAGAACGTGCAGCTGCGCATGTGCTGATAAGAGAGAGAGAGAGAGAGAGAGAGAGAGAGAGGGAGAGAGTGTGTGTGTGTGTGCGCGTATGTTCTAAGGGGAGTATGATGGCCTTCGCTCACAGAGCACAAGCCCTTGCTATCCACAAACACGGAGCGCACTGGTGGACAGGGTTGCCTGTGCACTCCTGGCAGCGAGTGCGCCATTATTTCCTCCCCAACCCCCACGGCTTGCTCATGCACCCCCCACACATTGACACAGTAGGTGCCCCCACATACGTACTGAAACAAGTCACAGGTGAAATTAACACGTGCTGAAACAAAGGCTGCCCCTGTGCGTGCACGGAAGCCGCCTGCATGCCTGCGTCCCTGCTGCCCTTCCCGCCAGTTGTGGCAGTCCTGCAGCTGAGGCCTCACAAACACCAGTGCGCGCTTGCTCACACACACACACCACCTGCGCGGAGAAGTTGCTGTGGCGCCGCAAGCGGCTGGAGCACCTCAGGGCCTGGCCTTGGGACAGGGTCCGGTACCGGACCTGCGCGCAAGATGAGGGGGGCACGAGCAGGGCGTGTGTGCGTGGGCAAAAGTGGGGAGGGCGCCTGGCTTTGCACTGGTATTGGGAGGCAAATGTGTGTGTGTGTTTCGCCATGCATGTGTGTGTGTTTTGCCATGCAACACGATGTGTGTGTTTCGCCATGCATGCATGTGTGTGTTTCGCCATGCAACACGATGTGTGTGTTTCGCCATGCATGTGTGTGTGTTTCGCCATGCAACACTATGTGTGTGTGTTTCGCCATGCATGTGTGTGTGTGTTTCGCCATGCAACACGATGTGTGTGTGTTTCGCCATGCATGCATGTGTGTGTTTCGCCATGCAACACGATGTGTGTGTGTTTCGCCATGCAACACGATGCCTGCGCAGTGCCGAGCTACCTCCAAGATGGTCAGCCACCGTACGCAGCGCACACACAGCACACAGCAGGCGAGGGGGTGGGGGGGCAAAAGCCAAGCAGGCTTTTCTGGAAGCCCCACCACAAAGGACACGGCATAGTAAAGGTCAATTGTTTTCCCCAGTCCCGCGCAAAAACACGCTGTGTCGCGCATCCCGGAGCAGCGGCTCACTCACGCAAATGCTGGGGCTGCTGTTGTGGCGTCGGCCCTCCAAGCCTTCACCCTCAGGGGCATGCGCGGCAAGGGAGGCTGACTCCGTTGAGTGTGAGGAGAACGCTCGCAGGCCTCCGGCCATGGACACTGGTGGCGGGAGGGGGGTGGCGTACATGCCGTAACCAGGCTCCGCAAGCGGAGCAGAGGCGCGCTCGTCCATGCTGCGGCTGTGGGACAGCTGCCGCGCGGAAGGGGCTTGCGGCGCGACCCAAGGCCCCACTGAAGATGCAAATGTGGACGGGATTCACCGGGCACGGTCAGGGAATGCATGTGTGGTCAATTGTGTGCTTTGAAGGGGGTGGGGGGGAGTGGCAAAGCACGACGGTGGCATGCATGGGGGGCGTGTAGAAGGAGAGTACAAAACATCTGCACCTATGACAGGTGAGCGTGTGGCTCCAGCCACCTAAGCAGAGTGAGTGTGCTGCTTGCCTCCCCAGGGGTGCGCAGGCAGGGGGGGGTGGCCCCTGCCTCCTGAGTATTGGCCCTTGCGGGTGTGAGTTAGAGGCAACGCCTGCGTCATGGTTTAAGATGATCGCGCACACACACACACATGGTGGCGCAAGGCACAGTGCTCTCTCTGCATGAGCAGCATGACAAATGAACAAGAATGCACACTGGGTCAAGTCGCATTGCAGAGCAGGCGCACAGCCTCGGGGCCAGCTGCGCACGGATCCACCTGCAGCTGCTGCTACATCGCGATGTGCAGGTGCAGGTGCAGGTGCAGGTGCAGGGGAGGTGGCCTCCGAGTCGCGCGCGCATTGCGGGGCGGACAGTGTGGCCAAGTCTGAGCCGCGCGAGGGCAAGGGCACGCCATCATGCGGGCAACGCTGATTGTGGGCGCTGAGACCAGACCGCTGCTGGTTCTGTTGCTGTCGCTGCTGCTGCCGCTGCCGCTGCTGCTGCTGTTCCACCTGGGGCGTATGCTGCGGTGATTCCTGCTGCAGCAGTGCCTGCCCCTGTGTCCTCCCTGCCTGCCCCAGACGCGGCTCATCCTGCTGCGGCGCCTGCTGGTGCCCTAAAAAAGCACGGAAGCTGATGGACTGTGTGTGGACCTTTTCAAGGCGGCCCTTGGGCATCGCAGCTCCACCCTTCTGAACCCCATCCTCCGCCGGGACGTGCACAGCCTCTGCAGCATGGATGCTGCCTGTGCTTGGGTTCTGGCTGGCGCGGCCGGGTCGGTTGCCCCTGCGCTCGTTGATGGAGTTGGTGCTGCCCTTGCTGCCCATCCTGCGGCTGGCCATGTCGGCGCGCCTCCCTGCGCAGGCACAAGCACAAAGGGGCTTGTTGGGGCAGACCACTGCGTGCGTGCGTGCGTGCGCGTGCGCGTGCGTGTGCGTGTGCATGTGCGTGTGTGTGTGTGTTGTGTGTGTGTGTGTGCATGCGTGTGTGTGTGTGCATGCGTGCGTGCATGTGTGATGGCGCGTTGGACCATGAATAGCAGGCGGGCGCTGGGCAGGCCTCAGCAGGTAGGTGATGAGGGGGAGGGCAGGAGCGCGTGGTGGGCGTGGGTCCTCCTTCAAGGCTTTCATGAGAAGCGGCGCGCGAGTCAGAGTGCTGGATGGAAAGCGGCAAGTGTGCGGGGCTGCAAGGTGGGGGGGAAACAGCAGGCTTGGGCTGGTGGAGGAGGTCTGGAGAGACCAGTGTAGGAAGCAGGGTGTGGGTGTGGGCGCAGGCAGGTAATGTTAAAAGGAACGCTCGGGGCTACCCTGCCACTGCGCAAAGAGGAGCAGCAGCAGGCAGTAGACACTGAGCCAGGTTCCTGGGCCAGGATCATGCTGATGCTGCGGCGTCAGCAGCTGCGGCGGCGCAGCGTGCACTTTGGAGCTGCCAAGTCTGGACTCTCTCGGCTGAGTGCCCCAAACGGAACGGCTTCAACATGCTAGCAAGCTTGCGCGCAATGCGTGCCATCCCTTAGTAGATGGAGCAGGCAGCACCAGGCAAGTGAGCGGTGACGGTCCTGCGAGCCAGTACAGCATGGAGCTGGCAGGGCAAACTGCCGATTTGGTGTAGCCATCAATAATCACGACACCTGTCAAAGGTGTATCATGAGTAGGGTTGCTGAACACAGTACGTGTACGCAGAAGATTTGCCGGAAATGCCAATTTTTAAAAAGGAATGTCCAGACAATTTTCAGCAACCCTGACTATGAGACCTCCAAGAGACCTCAGCGAAGAGGTTACCCCTAAAACCCTTGGGTAGGCGCCCCAAAATCAGTGCAGGGTTTCCTGCCCCCGTGAGCTTCTTAGCTCGCAATGACCACAAGCCGATCATCCACAAACCAATCAGCCTGACCACCAGACTGGTGGTTGATTGGACTTTTGACTAAGAGGACCCTGCAAGAAGCGAGCCAGCATCAGTGCAGCGCGCTTGACATGGCTCAGCACTGAGTGGCCTGGCCCACTTGCACTCTGTACAGGGCGCCACATTTCCATAAAGATTCTATTTAATGAGCTGCCCCGCTGCCACACTCAGCGCTGAGTGGCCTGGCCAGCATGCGCTTTGTACAGGGCGCTACGGTTCCATAAAGATTCCATTTGATGAGCTGCCCCGCTGCCACAGTCAGCACTGAGTGGCCTGGCCAGCATGCGCTCTGTACAGGGCGCCGCGGTTCCATCAAGATTCCATTTGATGAGCCATCCCGCTGCCGCATGGTCTGCACTTCTGGTGGAGGGTTGTCATGGTGCCTCGGCCCCAGGTGGCCCCTTTTCCTTCATCAATGTAGGGACGGTTTTCACTGCCCTGTGTGTTGTTTTTCCTTCTTTTTATTCATTTGCACTTCCTCGAGGGGCCGTGCAGCTGCCCTGGGTGGGTCCTCTAACAACTGGCAGTGCTCTAAGCACTTGCAGGGTGGAGCATATTGCCGAGCAGGGTGGATGGAGCCAAGCGCCTGGGGTTGACCGCCACTCCAGGAACCAGCAAAGCTCCCAGGGGATGAGCAAGCAGGCTTTTGGCATTGAGGTAGTTGGTGATGTGCTGAACATTGCACACATACGCACCTGCGCCAGCCTCGCTGCAAAACGACCCAGAAGACCGCTCGCTGCCAAAGTCCATGGTGTTGAGGGTGACGATGGATGCAGGTACGAAGATCTCGCCGACACTGCTGGAGCGCCGGGGCCCCGGGCGCCCTGCTTCCCCCCGCACGCACATGCGCGCACATGTTTATGTGCATGTGTAAGTTTGTCAATGTACATATGTGTCAGACACTTCTCCAGGTGCGAATTGGCAATTTCACTGAATCATGAATGAATGGTGTGCGTGTGCATGCAAATGCACATGCAAGGGCCTCCATGTTTGCTTGTGCATATATAAATGTGCATGTACATGTATGTGTCACAAAGGTTGCGTGTGGACATGTTGGGCACATGCGAGCATGCATGGGTGTCCGTGCATTTGTGCGGGTGACTGCAGAGGTATGCAGGGTGTCTACAGGGTGTGCATGATGAATGTAAGGGCGCACAGGGTGTCTACAGGGTGTGCATGATGAACGTAAGGGCGCACAGGGTGTCAACAGGGTGTGCACGATGAACGTAAGGGCACACAGGGTGTCTATAGGGTGTATACAAGGTGAATGTATAGGTGTACAAGGGGTCTTAAGGATGCCTTCAGGCTACGTGGGTGAGGGCACGCACGCGCACGGGATTGCGCATGACCAGCAGGAGTAGACCATCAGCGTTGCCCACCTGTTTGTGTTTGTGATTGCCTGGGGGAGCGAGAGCTTAGGCGGTGCAGCTGCTGCTGCTGCTGCTGCTGCTGCTGCTGCTGCTGCCGCTGCTGCTGGGACGCGCTCGCATGTTGGGCGTCAGAAAACATTGAGCTGCTGAACAATGAGAAAGGCGAGTCCCAGCGGATCACCCTGTGGCCAAGAGGTGTGCAGTCTGTCTGGGTGGGGAATCATCTGATGAAGTGCCCCCTTCGAGACAGACACATGCCAAATGTGTTGTGCTGTGACCAGCTAGCCTAGGTATCACAATGAGGGTTGCTGACATTTGAATTCGGCACATTTCCTCACCTTGATCCCTCTTGCTCATGCGCGCTCACTTTAGGCCCTGGATCAGTGGGTACACGCCCTTCCTCGGAGTGTGTGGATGCTGCAAGGCGGCTGGGGGCTCCTGTCCTTTTCCTTGCATCCCCAGCAGGTTGGGAGATCCCCTCTCCTAGATCCATGGAATCATGCAAGCACGTTCATTCAAAATGTGAGTGAGCCGCCCATCGGGTCGTCAGCACCTTCCACCCTGTTGATTGAATGACTCAATGCATATACAGTCTTTCAAGCTGTATGGGCCACGGAGATTGTGGAATTTCCCTAACCACTCGCGGAATTTCCCAATTAAATAAAAGGTGCAGATGTAGAAATTTGAAATTCATTCAAAAAATCGCGAATCTTACGCACATGCGAGCAGAGCAGGTGTAAGAGGCGTGACTCAGCCCTGGGCCATGGGGGATTTCTGATGCGCACGAGAAGCACGATCAGGATTCCACTTTCAAAAGTGCCGCAGGACACAAGGACTCAGTGTGCGCACACAACTCGTTATAAGCCTGCCCTTGCATGTACAGCTTGGTCTTGGTTGCATGCCAACACTCTAGCAGTGGAGATGGACATTGGAAGACAGGCTTCTGCACTGCAATAAAAAGCAACAATTTTCTTGCCTCTGTCCTGATGGGAGATGGCAGCTCTTCAACACCCAATATCTTCAAGGCCTCAGCTGAAGTAAGCTCCGTGTTGGAACGCAGAGCACGCGCCTGGGCCACCCTCCCCTGAAGCACCCCCTCCCCCCCCCTGCACCCACATTCCTTCCCCCCACCTCCTCCCTGACGTCCCACACCGCTGCATGTAAAGTTGCAACCGGATGGTAGGGTAGGGAGAGCTGGCCTACCTACCTGCTGCACAGCGGCTTGTGAATGCTTGCCTTTTTACTGTGTTCTCTCTGGCCTCTATTTCTTTGACCTTCTGGAGCCACATACTGGCTAGCTGTGCTCAACAACATGCCCAACTATCAACCCTGATCTAGCAAACTCTGCTGGGGGCAATGGTTGATGGGCCAGCTCGTAGGTCCTGCCTACAGCATGTTTGTGTTCTTTGGGGTACATCAGTGTCATTTGCAGCGTGTCCCTGTTTAGGCATTATGCACTCTTAACATAATGAGATGGCAGCATGAGATTGAGAGTACCACACCTGTGGCCTGTGTGATGCTAGTGATAATTAGCTTACAGGCCTGATAGCCTTCTGATCAGCTAAGCTGCCCTTGTTCGGCGAATACAGCTATTTAGCAACTTAACCTTACCGTAATGATGTCCAAGACGAGCAAAAGAATTTGTATTTTTTATTGAGCAGGTTTCATCTGCATACACACTCTCGCTATTGAATCCTCTCTTCGGGATCCGCTCTTTGACGCAGCGGAATTGGACCTTGTGACAAGTGCTCTTTTATTGCTGTATAGAATGAGGTGTATATTCTCTTTTACTGTCAAGACTTGCTTGTGTGCTCTATCAGATATAAATATTTGTTCCTTTTCTCCCTTTTTGCCAGCCGTTTCCTTTGGAGGCCCCCTTATATTCTGCTTGCCTTGCCTACTCAGACTATCTATGATTCCCTTTCTCAGCAGCATAACAAACTTTGCTATTCATTTCAGACTTCATAGATTACTTTTTGATGATCAGCCACATAATCAGCCTCATGGCCCGGCTGGTAGTTAACCCTACCTTGTAAACTGATTTATCGCACCCATCCTCACGTGGTTTTTCTCTACAGTATTTCACCAGACAAGAGCCTTAATGAATCAAGATTGTCTACCTTTGTCTGCAGGGTTTTTCAGGGTTTTAAAGTCTTTGTCTGTTGTCTACCTCCAACACTGTGCACTACTAGTCCACTACTAGTCAAGATAGTATCTTAAAGAGTTCGGCCTTGATTCACAAGACTGCCCTTAAATTGCACGCTCACTCTGTGCAGTATGCTCACATACTTGCGTTTTTACAAGACGCACACTTTAAAAACAACATGATCTCAAGGCCTTGATCTGGAGCAGAGGGCTGCCATGCACTTCTGCAATTCTATTGGTGTAGGGCTGCTAAAATCTAAATTTTACAACGGCATGTTGACCTCTAATAGTGTCACTCTTAAGCAGGCCCTTCACGCAAACCTCAAGCTAGTGCCTCGGGCTAAAACATCGTGGGCTTCAGATATTTAACGCGCCTTTGAAGGATTGCGAGGCTGTGACACATATACACAAGCTTTCTTGCAGGGGCACCCTACTTGTTACTCAGAATTCACTGCTGACCTGAGGTTTCGGATGAGGAAAGTGTGGAGGGACATTGCTGACATGAACCCTCTGGAAAGCCAGAACAAATTGGTGACTTATCATTATTGATTTGCCTATCCCCTCCTAGATCTTCAAGCTCATTCACGCACTCGTGTACGGATTGGGGTTGCCCCCCCTGATGCCACCTCGCTATCTTTACCTTGACCTCCCTAAGCATGTTATGAGCAATTCGAGCAGGTTGTGTTTGCATACACATACTCTCGCAGTGGAATCTTCCATCTGGCGCGGTGGAAATGGCCTCTGTGACTGTGACAAGTGCTCCTGTGCTGCTGTTCAAAATGAGGTGCATGACTTTTTTCACTGTCAAGACTTATTTGTGTGCTCTCTCAGAAAGAAGTTCTCGTTCCTTTTTTTCTGTTTCTGTCAGTCCTTTTCTGTGGAGGCCCCATATGTTTCGCATGCCTTGCCTAGTCAGACTGTCTTTGATTTCCTTTCTCAACGGAACAACAAAATGTGTCATTTCATCTCGGACATTACGGATTTTTTTTGGCTGGCGAAGGCCAGCAACAAACCAATCAGCCTGACGACCAGACAAGCGATTACCCCTAACTCGTAATTTGGTCTGGAGCAGGAGGCTGCCCCCCTCTTAAATCCCCACTTGTTGTCTTTTCCATTGATGAAGGAGACACATGGTACCTCGGGCCAATGTGCCTCCCAGGAAAAGGAGTTTTTATCCTTAATTGATGCAGGGAGCATCTTGCTGCCTGCATAGTTTTCTCTTTTTTATCGACCTTGTCTACCTTTGTCAACCAGTCTTTACTTTTTTCTTTACTTTACTTTGTCAACCAGAATACCGACAAGCTTTATTTCTTCCTCTTTGAATTTATCACCTTTTTATGAGCAGGCCAGCAGTCACATTTCTCTCTGAACTTCAGGTGTGAGGTAACTGTGAGGTAAATAGTCGCACTCACTGGCTGAAGGCCTTTTTTGGCATATCGTTCTTGTTTTGAGGCACTACCTTTTTGGTACATGTTGGTGCATCTCTAATTGTTGCTTCAAACTGTAGGACTATTAAGCCCCAGCTCAGATGTCCACTTTCAAACGATACAACTATGTAACCCTTATATACTCTTTGCAAAGGCTTACGTGCCTGCCAAACAAGGGCGGCATGACAAAATTCCATTAGTCTTGCAATAGAAATTAAAGCCAGTGAAGAGGAGACATGTCAAGGACACAAAATAGCGTCTGCTGAACAACGGAATCTGCCTAAGCCAAGGTGATGGCAACAAGGTCCTACCAACAATTAGTTGAGTGTGAGCATCACAGCTGTTTATACAGGCTGTATCTGCTCAAAACAAAGCCAGTGAACCGTGAAAGGCAAGAAAATGAAAAACAGGCAAGTGTGCTGGGAGACAAGCTGACATGATATGTGGATAGGAAATGAGCTTGATACTTCACTGTTGAAAGGGCCCTGCGCTACCTTGCTTTGCCTGCATACTCAGCAATCATTTGGTCCAATCGAGCAAGGTCCTTGACCCGCTGCTGGATCTCACATGTCACCTGTGTGCAGGTTTAGAGGGAGAAGTAAGGACGCAAAAACACATTGGCATCTCTTGTTGGTCAGCAACGTCTTGAGCGATGATATAGACCAAGCATTCAGCTGCCAACTGAACGCGTGGCATTGCGTGACATCCAGTCAAAATCCTTTTGAAGACTCCAACACACATCGCACTAACCTGATGCCGTGTCTCTCTTTTTAAGGTACCCTGCGCCTCTAGATCTTGCAAAAATCCACGCCTTTCCTCTATCTCCTCTGCAACCTGCAGGTAACGAAAGAAAAAGATATTCCATTTTTTTAAGAAAGCATCCCTGCTTAAGCAGAGCTACAGCCTATGAACAAAGCAATGTTAGAAGATGATCCTGTCATATAAGTCTACAGCAGATAGACTTGTATGACATTCTTCTCATCGAAGAAGGGTTACGCAGTAGTTTGCGTGTGATGTCTACATCACAGAAGTAGCCTAATGCCCTGCATCATGCTTGTGACTAAGGTGCATCACACATGGATTGGGCCATGCAAATCAGTGCATAACCAAATCCTGCTTCTAAATGACTCATTTAAAATGAGGTTAATGCAATTAGGAGGTCTAAACTGGCCACGGAAGACCCATTTGGCCTTAATACTGATTTAAACAGGGCCTGGACAAGAGTTTTGCATAGCTGTATGGAGCACCTTATGCACTCCCAGTCAGCGGAGATGCCTCTCTCTACTGACCTGCTGGAACATGTCCTGCAGCTCTCGCAAGCCGTTCCTCTTCAGTGTCTGCCCTCGGTGCATTTGGCAACCTACAAGCTCCTCCTGTGCATTGCAATGAAACACGTGAAGGAGGCAGGTTGCATACAATTGCGCGGGGAACGCCTTGCATGCCCAAGACCAGTGAGCAATGCTGCAGCAGTCTAAGATGCCATACACGCCACGCGGCTGTGCGGTGTGTGATTTGCACTGCTGCAATCAAGCAATAAGAAGCCACCCTTTAGTCTGTTGGGCCCATTTTTGGGTCCATTGAAGTTGCACACAGTCTTGCAGGCAGACAGTGGCCACCGTCAGCTGTATTTACCTTGGTTGCAACAGGAGGCTTTCCGCGGTACCTGCACGTAACCATTATCGGGCATTTATAAGCGGGAGACCTGATGTGCAGCATTCGTTGATGCTTATTCAAAGTTGTAGACTTATGCAGCCATTGGATAGAGCAGGTGGGACAAAATGAGCATGCACAAGGCAGTGGGCAGCCTGATATACCTCATCATCATGGCCAGGCGCTCTTTCTCCTTGTCATCCAGCAATGGGCCTGCATACCCATATCAGCCAAAGCAGTCCCACATCAACAGGAAGACATGCAGGGAGCCGGCACAAGCAAAGCGCTCTAATTGGTAATTGATTTTCTATCGCGTTTCCTTGTATCCATCACTAGCCTGGTGCAGCTCTATGACATTGAATGTCTGCAGCTGTAGCCTAGCAAGCCACACTTATCAGCCTGCAGGTGAAGCCCCACCTTTGGGAACAGGCCTTTGAGTCCTCTGCCTTTCTAACTCCTCCTCCAGCTCCTTTAAAATCTTTGTCGCTGGCCTTCTATGAGGTATCATCTCGACTGGGGCTGGCATCTTAAACTTTGGCGCTCCAAATGTAGGGTAGGATATGGTTGGACGTGCAGGTGGTGGCGGTACTTCTACATAGAAATAGGAGAGAGGATCCACAACAAGTTTTGCAAACCTCTCCTGTGCCTGCCATGTTCCTATGTCGCATTTAGGAAACACTTGCGCTCTGTTTCTGCCTTGTGGTTGCGGGAGACAGTCTTCAAGTGGTGAGGGTTGTGGGACATTGGGTATAAATGTTTGTATTGATTAAGGTATAGATATCTGTTGGTACTTGGGACTGGGACTTCAATGCTTAGGGCGAGTGAGTTTGCAGCTTGAGCCCTCAAATGAAGGAATGTAGTCCTTGTGTACCCTTGTACACATGTACAAGTTTACACAAACACCATTTTCCACAAACTGAATCACGTCCCGACGGCAGAGGCCTGGCCATACAATAAGGTCTCCGAAGTGGTTTGCTGGAGGCAAGAACTGAGGGAACAATTGTACATGTGCCATGAATGCCAGGCTTGCGAGACTTATTGGCTGGTTGAATGGCTTTACCTTTAGGGGGAGGCGTCCACCCTGCTGCCACCTTCGCCTCCATCTTCTTGCGATTCTGGTCATCATACATGTTTCCTATGCAAGTGCTCGTTTTGTCTCGTCCATACAGCTTGAACAGCGCTTTGCCAGCTGGTGTGTCTCTACGCATGTGGACGCGTGCACATGTAGAAATAAATGCACCAGAAGTGATCATTATGAATTCTGTTGGTTGCTTGGATCACAAGAAGAAGGGTGCATGTCAGCAAATTGACGATTACTGGCGTGGAAAGTTGAGGAAGTAGGTATGAAGTGTTGACTTCAAGCTTAAAGCTAGGGACTAGATGCAGCAAGGTCCTCTACACGCCTTGGAACCATGAGGTTTTCTGTCCTTCAATCTCGAGCAGCATATGCTCATTCTGCAGCAAAACTCTTTTCATCAACCTACCTGCCCAACTCCTTCCAGAGGTGCTCCCGCGAGTCCTGGCTGGCGCCAACACTTGTGCAAGGCTGATTTTCAACCTCTGCCATGAGTACCAAGCTGAATTCAAACTACTTAATACTACTCTCGCCTATTCTTGTTGTTGTTGTTGTTGTTGTTGTTGTTGTTGTTTTAAATCTATTATTGTTGTTGTTTTAAAATCTATTATTTTGGTGTATCGTCGCCAAAAAACCTAGATTGAATTCTTATCCATTGCTTTGCGATTAAGTATTTTGTGTTAGATCTTGAAGAGCTGTAGGACAGCTACTGCCAGGAACAGCCACCCTGGAGACCCGATCATGGAAGAGAACTTGAAGCTTGCAATAACTGAGGGATCAAAGTTTTGTAGAGAGCATGATGTTCAGGTGAACCAGGTGGACTTGCTGGTTGGACTGTACATGTGCTCGTTAAAAATACCCCTATCAAGCTTAGAATACACATCTCTGCTCGCATTTTCAGACACAATTGCCCTCCCTCAAACATTAACAGGCTGACAACCATTTAATCGCCTACATGGCATGCCTCCTGGACGTGGCAGCAGGCTGCACTGGTCAAGAGGGTCTTATGGGTGAAATGGATCAACAGCAGGTCTGTTCAAGATCAAGCATACTTGATAACCATTTATTGAGCTCGAGCCTTATGACTAGACATATATGCTCGCTTGTGCCCCATGCGCTCGTGTGTGTGTGTGTGTGTGTGTGTGTATGTGTGTGTGTGTGT
>LFIK01003691.1_pt1 | contig 12413 bp, 19 predicted proteins | sample 643401 | NCBI WGS metagenome assembly LFIK01 (sample SAMN03777447, study PRJNA286221) | soda lake metagenome | biome: soda lake; feature: Kulunda steppe; material: water; isolation source: sample T5-Br brine of Lake Tanatar-5 | place: Russia: Kulunda steppe | collected 2010-07 | reverse complement strand
TGTGTGTGTGTGTGTGTGTGTGTGTGTGTGTGTGCCCCCCCTCTGCACACACGCACCTTGGTGAGCACAGCGTTGCGCACATCCTCCTTCAGCTGCGCAAACACCTGCGCGTCCTCGCTCTGCTTGCTGCAGAGGAAGGCGTGGACCAGCTCCAGCCCACGCAGCACGCCGTTGTTCAGGCCCGCCGGGTCCTGGCCCTTGGGGAGCAGGCGTGCCTGCAGAACAGCCTGCGGCCGCATGTGCATGCGCGCGTGCATGTGCTTGCATGGCCTCCGTGCCCCGCCAAGCCAACAAGCTTGCATGCACGGTTGACAAGCGCGCTGGAGAGCATGCACTCGGAGAGAGAAGGCTGCGCATGCGATGAGGAGCGAAGGCTGCCCATGCACATGTCTTAGCTCCTGCGCGCGCGGCCCCACGCCTATATGGCCACAACAGGATTAAGACCAGGATTATAAGGGCTATGGAGCATGCGCCTCACCCTGAGCTTCTCCGCCGCCTCGCCAACGGGCCCACGCTTCAGCGCCATGGTGCGAGCGGCCCCCTGCAACTATGAGGTGCCAAACGTAAGCAAGGCTCCTTTCTTCCTTTCTGGCGGGCCTTGGGCTTGGACGGCGCAAAGTGTGGACGATCACTGAGGGGAGGAGTGACCACAAGCCTGCTGCCCTCAGGCAGCCCGCGTCCCTCCCTCTGACCTAACTCCCCCATGCTGCCTCGGATGACCTTCTGCTCAACACATCCTCCCTCTCATCACGACAAGCCGCCCACAAGCACACCGCATATCAAATGCTCAGCACAACGTACAACCTCGGCCCGCTCGCCCGCAGAGTTCGAGTTTATTGATCACCCCCAATTCATGCACCAGGCTATTGCTGCTATCGCCGCTGCTGCTACCGCTGCCGCTGCTGCTGCTGCTGCTACAAACTCAGGGCCCTGTCGTAGGCTCCCACCGGTCCCACTTCTTATTGAACTTGTCGACGTGCGGCACATCGAACTGCATGTCGTAGTGCACGTGACCCGGGTGGTGGTTCACGCAGCACCACAGGCTGGTGTAGGTGCGCAGGCGGGCGGAGAACTTGGTCCAGTCCGCTGCGTGGGTGTGGGCGTGGGTGTGGGTGTGGGCATAAAGGGGGGTGTAGTGCGTGCGCTAAAGACTGCAGCATCACAGGCTGGTGTACGTGCGCAGGCGGGCGGAGAACTTGGTCCAGTCCGCTGCGTGGGTGTGGGTGTGTGTATGGGAGGGAGAGTAACTTCCCCCTACCCACATTGTAAAGGCCCAGAAGGTTGCCGCAGCACAACGCTGGAGGCCAGAAGCCAGGAGGCTGCCAGAATGCAACCCCACGGCGCTTTGCAACAGCAGCAACCACTCCAACCCGCCTGCCCTGCCCCAAGCACAGAGGCGCCAGGCGCCCTACCCACCAGGGTTGGTGAAGTTCCTGATCGCCCCGTGCATTGTGGTGAACTCCAGCGTCTTGTAGTCCTGCACGCAGGGTGGCCGAATCCGTATTTTTACAAAAAAAATATAGCCGTGTAAGCGATACAACACATGCCATGTACGGCCAGTCCCAATACAGGGCATGTGGTTTGGACTCGCCACACACGGATCCGGCCAAACCTACCTGCACGCTCTGCAGCGCCGTGCGCAGCTGCTCTGACAGCAGGCCGGCTTGCACCTTGATGCGCCCCTCCTGCACCATCAGCCGTGCGTGCGATCGTGCGCAATCGTGTGTGAGGTCAGAAGTCCATGCCACTGCTGCAGGGCGCTAGAGCGCTTCTGCTCTGTTATAAGGACACTGAAAGCTGTGGGGCATGCAACCTGGCCGTGCCCCACCCTCCCCACCCCCACCCCCACCCCATGCGCGCCTCAAGCCCCCCAACCCCCTGGCGTGCACTGCCCACTTAAAGGGGGGGCACGCACCATGAGTGGCGAGGGCGCTGAGCCGTCGCTGCAGCTGGAGGTGCCCATGGGGCAGATCTCTACAATGACCTTGTCGTCGCGCACGGCCTTGGGCATCTGCGTGGGCATGGGGCTCAGGGCATGAGGCGCTGGGGCACACTTCTTCTGTGGCAGGGCATGAAGCGACTCCCTGGCCAGTCCTTGTCTTACATGCTACGAGTCCCTGCTGCCTAGCTTCCTGCCCTCTTTTCACAGAACTTACTTGCACTCACTTGCTCTTGCCCAGCTCCCCTCCATCCTCCCTCGCCAAGCCGGCCTCAGTCCAAGGCTCAGCAACAGCATGCCTCCCCTGCACCCATCCCAGCACGCACAGCGCCAGGCGCGGCTGCGGCAGCATCCTTGAGCCGTGCCCACATTGGCGGCACACCCCCTACTTGTGAGCGCGCCTTGCGCTGGGCGCACCCATGGTGCGAGCCCTCTGCTCATCCCGTGCTCTACCCCCTCACCCTTGGAAACGGAGGGGAAACTAGAAGCACTCCGGAATCTCAGTCTGGGGCCCAAGGTGGCTGGGGCCCGTGGAGTCCATTTCGACCATGTCAATGATTGGATCTCACCCTGGGGTTGGAGAAGAAGGAGTACTCCCGGATCTCGGTCTGGGGGCCAAAGTGGTTGGGGTCCATGAAGCGCGTGACGCCATTCTCGAGGTCCAGCACGTGGTCGGCCGGGCAGCGGAAGGGGAGCTTGAAGTTTGAGCCGGGGATGCGGCCTGCGTTGGGCGTGATAGGGATTGGTTAAGGGTGGCATCAAGTGACAAAACGAACGTTCAGTTGTCGGTGAGCGGGTGTGATGCCGGAGCAGGGTCAGCTAAGAGCTTTGTCACCCTGGACTTGGCAGGGGAGGGGAGTCCGACTTGGGGATGTGGTTTAAATAAGAAAGTCAGCCTCCACGCACCATATTTATAACATGCACGGCCCTCCACGCGGCGCCCACCGCCAGTCCTGCCCACACCACATGCCCTCATGCTGAGCGGCCGCGCCTGCAGGCTCATCTGAGTGTGGTGCCCACCACCATTCCTGCCCACACCACAGCTGGGGCAGCACCAGCACACGCCCTCATGCAGAGCGGCCGCGCCTGCAGGCTCACCTGAGTGCGGCGCCCACCACCAGTCCTGCCCACACCACAGCTGGGGCAGCACCAGCACACGCCCTCATGCAGCGCGGCCGCGCCTGCAGGCTCACCTGAGTGCGGCGCCCACCACCGGTCCTGCCCACACCACAGCTGAGGCAGCACCAGCGCGCGACCCAGCAAGGAGGAGATGGCAAACCCATTGCGCATGCGCAGCAGCTGGTGGTTGACCAGGGAGAAGTGGCCCTGCACGTGTGCATGTGGGTTTGTGTGCTTTGTACATGAGTGAGTGAGCACAGGTGAATGTGTGTGCCCTTTATGCATTGAACTTTGCCCCGAACGTTTGTGCAGCAGCAACCGCACACAACCCCGCCTGCACTCCCCCCAGCAATATCCTCCCCCAGCTTTGATAGAGCAGGCAGAGCGCGGCATTTCTGGTGGCGCAGGCCCCAGCGCAGCCCCACCTGCACATTGTCCAGCGTCATCTTCCCGGTGCTGGGGCCTGCATGGAGCAGCAGCTCCTCAAGGCCTTCCACCTGCGGTGCCATTTCACAGGATGCTCGCTGGAACACTGCGGCTGGAACACTGCACAAATGGCAGTCCCTTACGAGCTAGGGTGTGAGCAGGCATCACCTTCAAAGAGCGCCACAAGCCGCGAGCTGCAAGCTGCACAGCAATAAAGCACATGCAAGACGCAGGCTGCTGGCAAAGCAGGGCCACCACCCGCACCCACCGCATAGGTAATGAACCCAACAGGGTGGTCGTAGTACGCGGGGGGGTCCTCAAACAGCATGGCCTCGCGCATGCGATGGCGCTTGCCGGGAGTGCCGGCAAACTGGAAGGTGGCGTGCAGCGCATACGGCTGCGGCGTGCGTGCGTGCGTGCATGCATGAGTGTGTGTGTGTGTGTGTGTATGTGTGTGCGTGTGTGTGTGTGTGTGTGCGTGCGTGTGAGTGTGTGCGCGCGCATGCGATGGCGCTTGCCGGGAGTGCCGGCAAACTGGAAGGTGGCGTGCAGCGCATACGGCTGCGGCGTGCGTGCGTGCGTGCATGCATGAGTGTGTGTGTGTATGTGTGTGCGTGTGTGTGTGTGTGTGTGCGTGCGTGTGAGTGTGTGCGCGCGCATGCGATGGCGCTTGCCTGGAGTGCCGGCAAATTGGAAGGTGGCATGCAACGCGTACGGCTGCGGCGTGCATGCGTATGTGCGTGTGTGTGCTTGTGCGTGTGTGTGTATGTGTGTGCTCATGCGATGGCGCTTGCCAAAAGTACCGGCGCTCTGGAAGGTGGCGTGCAGCGCGTACGGCTGCAGCGTGCGTGTGCGTGCGTGTGCATGTGTGTGTTTGTGTGTGTATGTGTGTGTGTATGTGATCGCTAAGATGCCCATGGTATGAGTAATTGTATCGGATCTTAAAGGTGGGGGCGGGAATTGGTGGGGAGAGGCCCGTGACGAGAACCACAGGCAGAGTGCGCTGCGCGCACATGTGCTTGAAGTGCTGTGCGCACGCGTGCGCCAAGTGCAACACCTGGGCAGGGCAAGGGGGGGCCCCCACCCACCCCCAGGTGCTTGTGGTGTATGACGGGCTGCTGGAGCAGTCCCCCCACAAGGTGCAATGTGCCAACCCCAACCCACCCCCACCACACACCAACACCCACCCCCACACCCATACACCCACACACACACAGACACACACTCACAGACACGCCCAACTCCGCACCTCCAGCTTGAGCGTCTCGTGCATGCGCTGGACGAAGAAGGTGTGGCCGCTGGCAAAGGCAGACACCGGGAGGATGCCCATCTGGAGCTTGCCGCCGTAGGCGCTGAACAGGTGCTGCGTGTTGCCGGGGATGGCCGCGATGCCCCTGTGAGTGTGAGTGCAAGTGTGAGAGTGTGTGTGTGTGTGTTATGTGTGTGTGTGTGCGTGCGTGCGTGCGCGCGTGTGTGTGTGTGTGCGTGTGGGGTGGGCAGGGGAGCCAGTTGAGGAAGCAATTGGGCCATGTGCCGAGGTGCTGCTTTTTTGCTGGAGATGGCCACAATTCATTTTGCTCGAGCAAAGGTGCATGCTGCCTGGCATGGCCACAACACATCCACATTAGCCGGGCATGCAGGCAGCACTCTTATTATTATTGCTGTTGCTGTTGCTGTTGTGCAGCATCCCAGCACAACACCCACACGCGTCCCGCACCTCCTGAACAGCTCGTTGTACGCGTTCTGGTCCCACACCGTGTCGTCCTTCTCGATGATGCTGATCCACTGGCCTACAAACCCCAGGGCGCCTGAGCGGAACACCATGATGCCTGCGTGGAGGGTGCGTGTGTTTTGTGGAGTAGGGAGGGTGTGCTTATTTTGTGGAGGGGGAAGGTGTTTGGGAAGTGGAGGAGGGAGGCGCTCAGAGGGGGGGTGAGGAGGGAGGCGGTGCAAGTGGTGGGCTGTCAAGCCTGTCGGGGGAGGTATAGGGGGCGGTGCGTCCTAGACGTGCTGGCTACCTGCACCCACCCCGCACTCCACCCTGTGCCCCCTCACCAATGTTTGCAGCCGATCCTGCGTTGGGCCAGATCTCCAGCTCATAGCCCGGCACCGTGTTGGTGAGGTGGTCGCTGCTCGTCAGGATGTCGGCATCTGGGTACTGCTGGAAGTAGGGCAGTGGGTTCCTGTGGTGGGCCACGGGAAGCAGGGGGGTGAAAGTGGGGGGGGTGATGGAGGGCTGTGTGTGCGGCCCGTGCTGGGTGGGCACGCTGAGGAGGGGTCCAGTTGCGGCAGCCAGTGTTTGCTGGGGGGCGTGATGCACAGCGCCCATAACCGTTGAGGGCATGCTGCCTGCGTGGCAGCACGCCCTGGCCCATTCTCTCGAGCCACACCACCCTGGACCGCCCACCCGAGTCACAGCGTTGTGGCCTACTCACTTGGGCCACAGCACATCCATGTCGCTAGTAACGGCCATGATGCCCAGCTCTAAGAACACGCGGATGAGCCACAGCACCCTGGACCGCACGCTTGAGCCACAGCACATTCATACCGCTGATGACCACTCACTTGAGCCACAGCACATCCACGTCACTGATGACCACCGTGACGCCCAGCTCTAAGAATACGCGGATGAGCCGGATCTTCTCGCGCCCCATCTTGGCAAACGTGGGCGTGCCCCAGCCAAAGTCGCTCTCCGTCAGCCCCGACCGCATGCTGAACGTGTGCACCCGCTCCTTGATGAGCACCTGCGTGCATTTTGGTGTGCGCGTGCGTATGTGCGTATGTGTGTGTGTGTGCGTTTTTGTGTGTGTGCATGTGCACGTGTGTGTGTCTGAATGTGCGTGCTTTGCACACGCAAGTTGACTGCTCATTCATGCCATCGCACCATGGGCATGCATTGGGACAGCATCATGTTTAAGACACATCATACATCATGTATATCAGCTCCACACGCACCTGCAGGAGCCGGTCGTCCATCGCGCCCACAATGTACCCCGTCACGCCGACCTGGGTCACGCGCGCAATCCACGTGCGCACAAAGTCCACGTAGTGGTGGTTGGCCCACGTCACCAGCAGGTACCCGTCCTGCGCGATCTTGTCTACCATCTGCCTGCGCGGGTGGGGAGCGGGAGGAGGGGCCGGGCGCGTTGCGCGGCGCACGGAACGTGAGGCCAACCGTGTGTGCGCACTGAGCTTGGGTGGTGGTGGTGTGTGTGTGGGGAGTTAGGTTGCTCCAGGAGTTCAAGCAGAAGCTTGATGAAGAGGGTGCGGCACGCAGAATTGGCACCCACACTGCAGAGCGTGCGTTGCCTGCGCACACGCTGGTGCAGGTCATGGCCAAAGAGCTGCCGCACCGCCTGTGCACGCACTGTCAGCGCTGCAGCCACGCACTTGGTGGGCTTGTACTCCTTGTCCAGGTCGGTCAAGGGCGGCCCCTTCTCCTCCTCCTCCTTCACCGGAACGGGTGCCGGCACTGGGTCTGCCACCACTGCTGCCACCACGCCCCCATCCCCCCCCTCCTGCGGCTGCCCCCTCTTGGGCCCCCTCACCAGCTCCACTCCATCAGGGGCACTGGTTTTGGGGGACCCAGCGGCTTCTGCGCGTGGGCCGGTGCGTGTGAAGGCGCATTGAGGCGAGGCCATGTTGTGCAGATGATGATGCATGGAAAGAGGGTGGAAAGAAGGGGAGCATCCCGCGGGTTGCCTGTGTATTGTACGGGCGTACGCATGCGCTGCTCAGACGCATTGCGCGCTTGCATGCTTGCATGCATGCAAGCATGCACGCCTCCCCCAGCTCCAACGCCTGGAGTCCCTGCCAATGCCGCAGCCAGGACGCACCCTCTTGCAGGCGCTGCTGCTCGCGCTGTTGCTGCGTGCACTGCACGCTGATGCCCAGCACCGGGTCCGGGTGCGTGCACGCGTGCAGCGACCGCGGGTGCAGCAGCGTGCTCACGTTCACGCTGTGCCGCCCCAGCGTGTAGGCCAGGCTCATGAGCGAGAGCACCAGGATGGCTGCCATGGCCATGGACAGCATGGAGGGCCCCCGCTGCTCGGCGGTGCTCCAGCGGGCAGCTGCTGGCCGGGCGCGTGGCGTGTGCCCTGCGCCATCGCTGCCCATTGCTGCACCCTGGGTCTAGGGGGGAGTGCTCATAGAGAGCCACACATCTGGGCAGCAGGGTCGGAATTAAACGCTGTGTGCGTGAGACGCAGTCCCGATTCCACGCGCACACCCTGCCTGCGTCCCTCATCTGCTGCATCTGGGTAGGAATAGGTGCTGCCCGAGTGCCAATTCCGGGTGCTAGGCGCGGGTGGGAGAGGTGTGGCGAGGGTTGTGTGTGCTGCAGCAAGTCGTGTGAGCGGCACACCTGCGCGCACGCTCGTTGCCCCGCCCTTGGAGGAGCGGCCATTGGCATGCAGCGCCATCTTGAACCGCATTCTACTTATCCTTGTGCAGCTAAGCCCATTTTTGGGGCCACAGCGCGGGCGAGGGGCGGTCACTGCCTTTGCCACTGCGCGACTGTGCCTCCTCCTCCATCACCAGTTCCAACCACCCAGCAAGCACAAGCTCTACTGGGACTGCCTGGCATGGCAGCATCACCGCCTACTGCAGCAGGCTGCGGCAGCTTGGGCATCACCGCGCTGGAGGAGCGGGCTGGGCTCTTGCGCAGCCACCCCAGACCGTTTGCCGGCGCCACGCAGGGTCTGAACCAGGAGGAGCTGTTCATCTACTTCCGCGGCACGCGGAAGGACGACCTCACGGTGGGTGGGTGGGGTGGGTGTGGGCGTGCGTGGCGCGTGCGTGCGTGCTTGGTGGTGCGCGCATGCGCAGCGCGCGCGGGCGGGCGTGCACGCACGTGCTTGCGTGGTGTGGGGCCGCGCACCCACGCGTGGTGCATCAGCCACCCACCCCTCCCAGCACACATGTGGCGTGCCACCCGGCCGGCTGCTGCAGGTGTTCATCGTGAACCTGATGCGCAGCACCATCGCCAAGGTGTTCCCCACGCCCACGGCCGCTGCGGCCGCGACAGCTACCTCCATCACCATCGTGGAGCCTGCAGCTGCTGGTGCAGCGGCGCAGCAGGGTAGCGCCCCCCCCCAGCTGCAGCCGCTTGGTGGGACAGGTGCAGGGGGGAGCTCTGCCGCGCAGCAGCAGGCCGCGGCAGCAGCGGCAGCAGCAGCAGCAGCTGTGAAAGCAGCGGCCTCGGGCAGCGGCGGCCTGAGCGCAGGCCAGCGCAGCGCGGCAGCCCTGCAGGCGCAGGAGCTGTACTACTGCGTGCTGCAGCACGTCCTGACCAGGTGGGGTGCTGCTCGCGGCTGGCATGGAGTCCGGGGAAGGCGTGCAGCAGCTCGTGGGTGCAGGCGCCCCCTCATGCTGCCCTCCGCCGCTCTCGCTGCAGCAGCAGGGGCGGGGGGCAGAGGCTCGTGTGCAGGGGGTACCGGTCCCACCCCCTCTCATCCCATCCCTCTCTTGCACCCCACCCACTGACAATGCAGGATCAGCCCGCTGCAGCAGGTGGCGCAGGGCCGCTTCAGCCGCACTGTCATCACAGAGCCTGAGGAGGTGCACCGCGTGCTCAGCACCCCCGACCTGCACCTCGGCCTGCTGGCCTGCAGCCTGGAGCTTGTGAGCGCAGCGGTGCTGGAGGTGCGTGCTTGGAAGTGGCAACCAGGTGTAGTGTTGGAGGTGCGTGTGTGGGTGGTGGTGGCGGGCGAGCGCTGCGGCGCAGGGGGCATGTGCGTGTGTGTGTGCACACGTGGTGGGGAGGATGTTGCGCTCAGCAGGACCACCGAGCCACTGTTTCCTTATTTTGTCGCTGTCTCATTTTTTTAGCACATCTTGCAGCGCTCTTCCGTGGGCTGTCGCCACTTCCCCGCAGTGTGACACCCCCGCCCCGACTGTCCTAACCCTACTGCTGAAACAAATCCAAGGGAGTCGGGCTTGTGTCAGGGCACATGCGCTCTGAAACAGCTAGCTGCTGGGTGGTGCCGCTCCTGCCCACCGAACGAACAGGCCCCCCCATCATCACTCATGACCATTCACAGGACTACACCCCCTTAAGCACGCCCGCCAAGATTGGGTTTGGGAGCAGCATGGTGACGGTGTGGGATGCAATAAGGTGGGGCGCTGCTGTATCTCTGGATTCCTGCGCCAGTAGTGCATGTGCTGTGCATGCTGGTAGCAGGGCACGCAGTGCGTATAGGTATAGGCCTGGCAGAAGTGGGAGATGTGGCAGGCCTCAGCGCAGCCTGGCTAATTGGAGCGCTCATGCGCAAACACACGCCTCCGCCCCCCCCCTGCCGCGCCTCTTCTGCCGCGCAGGTGGTTCCTGGAGTGGTCCAGGCAGAGCGAGGCAGGGCTGAGTGAGGCTGCTGTGCAGTACTTGGAGGCGGCTCAGACGCGGTGCGAGGAGCAGCTGGTGCTGGCAGACGGCTCACACTTTTTTGAGCTCGCATTCTCAGGTGCGTGGGTAGAACCCAAAAGGAGAGGGAAAAAGAATAAGACTCAGATGGGCTAGCATTAACCAGGGGCTGAGGGCGCTGCGGGCGGAAGGGGCACAGATAGGGGGGGGGATGACAAGGGTGAATGATGGCCTTTTCCTATAGTTGGGTGCCTTCGTGATACTCTGCTGCGCCTGGCCTCGGTTGCGCATTCCTTTTTAGGCAGCGACCCTGCTGGCCAACATCCGCCCTTATGCTCACTGAGTATGGCATACGACTACCTCCTGCAACCACGCATGTGGCAACCTGTATGCGCCCGGCAATGCCGCCCTGGTCGCTGCCTCTGCGCCTGGCCTGCACCAGTCTCTATTTTCACAACTCCCATGCTCCCCACACGTGTGGGGAGCATGGGAGTGCACGCACGCACACACGCCTATGGGACGGCAGCCTGTACGCACCCGGCAACGCCGCCCTGGTCGCTGCCTCTGCGCCTGGCCTGCACCCGTCTCTATTAACTCCCCTGCTCCCCACACACACACACATCGTGTGGGCGGCATGCCTGCGCAGCCTGTACACGCCTGGCAACGCCGCCCTGGTTGCTGCCTTTGCGCCTGGCCTGCACCCGTCTCTATATTCACAACTCCCCTGCTCCCCACACACGCACACGCCCAGGGGGCGGCAGCCTGTATGCGCCCGGCAACGCCGCCCTGGTTGCTGCCTTTGTGTCTGCGCTGGGGCACACTGCGGTGCACCACACCATGGCGGCCGCGCAGCCGCTGGTGCGGCAGACGCAGGGCCCCGTGCACATGGTGAGGGGCATGGTTGTAAGAGAACTGAGACTCGGCAGAGAGAAATTAGGTCAGCCCCTCTGTGTGGCTGCGCCCAGCGAGGGCCCCGTGCACATGGTGGGGCTTGGTTGGTTGAATTGACAGGGTGCTGCGCCACACCATGGCGGCCGCGCAGCCGCTGGTGCGGCAGGCGCAGGGCCCCGTGCACATGGTGAGGCTTGGGTTCAATTGACAGGGTGCTGCGCCACACCATGGCGGCCGCGCAGCCGCTGGTGCGGCAGGCGCAGGGCCCCGTGCACATGGTGAGGGCATGGCCATGGGGATGGGTTCTGATAACTCAGGGAAGAGGAATTAGGCCGGCCCCCTTCGTGCGGCTGCACCCAAATAGGGCCCCGTGCACATGGTGGGGCTTGGTTGGTTGAATTGATAGGGTGCTACGCCACACCAAGGCAGTTGCGCAGCTGCTGGTGCAGCAAGTTGAGGGCCTGTGCACAGAAAAAAAAACTCACCAATCATACGCAAGGCCCCTTCAAAGTTTGGGTGCCTGCTGCGGCAGCCACGCGCTGAGGGCCCTGCATGCATGTGTGCGTGCGTGCATGCATGCGTGCGAACATGTGCTAGTGTGTGACTGGCGAAAGGAGGCCGGACCGCGGCAGAGCAGTGGAGCAGCCCTCACCGGCAGGCCCCACGCACACACGCGCGCGGATGGAAAGCGCACCTTCCCTGATCGTCGCAATGGAAATAAAGTATGGCCATCAATGAACCTCGACCCCTCAGGACTGGTAGGCCACCAAGGACTGGTTGGCCATCAATTGACCTTGAGTAGCCTACTACTAGAGTCTAGTAGACCGTGCCACCCCACACACACCTGCTGCGCGCTCAGGTGTGCGCGGACTTTGTGCTGGCATGCGCCCAGCTGGTGGACAGCGTGCTGGCATCATCCCTGATCGTCGCAATGGAAATAAAGTATGGCTATCAATGGACCTCGACCCCTCTGCGCGCGCAGGCGTGCGCGGACTTTGTGCTGGCGTGCGCCCAGCTGGTGGACAGCGTGCTGGCGCAGCGCCTGGACCTCTGCTTTGGCAAGCACATCATGGTGGTCGCGGTCTGCTGGTGGGTCCGCTGCCGCATCCTGCACATGCTCCCTGCCTAGACAGCAGGCGGTGAAGCTCTGCGTTTGGCGCAGCGCTGGACTTTTGCTTTGGCGTGCACATCATGGTGGGTCTGTGTTCAGAATGTGTTCAGATTGGGCACCAGCTGTGTGCCTGCTCATCGCTTGCGTAGTCTTGTCTGTTTCTACTTGCCTGCGTTGGCGGCGCCTAAGTAGGACACCAGCCCCAGCAGCCCATGGGAGGTGGTGGCCTCGCGGGCCCAGCTGCGCTCTTTTGTTTTTGGGTAAAGAGACTGAGGGAGGAAGGAAGGATGGAGGAGGCTGAAGACCAAGCAGAAGCTCTCATATGATAGGGTGTGCACCGCAGGGGCTTGCCACCACAGTCCGCAAGCGGGTGAGGTTCCGTAGGGGGGGCACTGCAGGGAGTCTGTGCATTGCCACAGGAAGCAGTCGCACCACCTTTGCCCTGCAGCCCTAACCCTCAGCCTTAACTAATCCTGAACCTTAGCCCTTACCCTCACCCATGCATAGGCATGTAGAGATCTGCTGCTTGCTGTTGTAGGACCCAGCGCCCATCGTGTGCCCCCCCCCCC